>Ga0070707_100002328_pt1 | contig 18123 bp, 18 predicted proteins | sample KBSK5502metaG_FD_65468 | JGI IMG/M metagenome (GOLD analysis project Ga0070707, IMG submission 65468) | Corn, switchgrass and miscanthus rhizosphere microbial communities from Kellogg Biological Station, Michigan, USA - KBS K5-50-2 metaG | ecosystem: Host-associated > Plants > Roots >... | reverse complement strand
GCGCGGTCGAGCCAGGTCGAGCGCGCTGTCGCCGACTCCTCGGAGCGGAAAGCCGTAGTTGGACTCGCGGCCGGATGGTCCGGCGAAGCCGCCGTCGCCTGCGGCTTTCGCAAACTCGGGACAGACGGGGCCACCGTGGCGGCCGGCAGCGGAGTCACGAGCGGGGCGACGGTCGGAATCGGAGACGGGGCCGGGACCGCCGGCGCAGCCGTTGGCCGGGCTCCGGCTGGAGGCGACGCCGCCTCCCGCGACGAGCGCGACCTTATCAGGACCGTCCCGACGACCGCCGCCAGAAGAAAGACGAAGAGAGTCCCGGCGATCAGCCTCCAGGGTCTTCTGCTCCGCGTTGCTGGCTGCAAGGGATCCGGCTCGACGAGCAGAGGTCTGTCCAGCGTCGCTCGCTCTTCCCACTCCGGGGCTGCCGCGGACCAGTCCGCGCGGGGATCGGACACGATCGCGGGTTCAACCGGCGCCGGTTCCCAGAGCGATTCCGGGGCGAGAGGAGCCAGGGGCACGGCCGCTTCTTCCAGGGGTACATCGGGCACGCGCTCCGCCGCGGACGGTTCTTCGACTGCAGCCGTCGGCGCGCGGTCGGACCACGACTCGAATGGGGGCGGCGGCGGCGAGCCTTCTCCCGGCGACCGCGCTTCTGCACTTTCGGAAAGGGCTGTCTCGCTCCGTAACAAGCCCAGAGTGGTCAGCGCGGCCAACAGCTTGAGCACCGCGAATTCCTCGGCTGGGGCCCGCTCGGAGATTTCCGTCGCCGTCGCCCGGCCGTCAATCAACCTCACCACGGATTCCGCGTCGGCGGTCAGCCCAAAGGTCGCGAACTCGTCGTCGAAACGGTCGGAACGGAGCAGGGGAACATCAGTCGGACCGAGCTGATGCTCCACCAGACTTCGATCTCGAGATCGCAGGAAGAGCTCCAGCAAGAGACGAGGGATCGTCAGCAGGAACTCGCCACGCTCCGGGCGTGCGTCGCGATCAAAGATGTATTTGCCGTCGGGCCATCCCAGCAGGTCGGCAAGGATCTCGATTGCCCGGATCTTTTCCCCCCATTTCCACTCGCGCCGCGTGAGAAGGCCGGCTTGAAGCGCCGCCAGGGCCGCGTCGGTGCCCGGGGGCGTCGAGAGGCGCTCGAGAGCAGAGGCCTCGAGCTTGCCGGCCCGCACCAGGATCGCCGCGGTTTCGAACCTCGGTTCGGACGAGAAGACCGCCACGATGTCACCGTCGGCGACGTCGTAGCCCGCCGTGGAGGCGCCGCGCGAAAAGCGTAGCGACCCGCTCTCTTCCTCCCGCCACAGCATGACGAAGGCCGCGAGCAGGTCGACGGCGCGGATATCTCCTGCCACGTCGAACGCCGTCTTCATGCGCTGCGGGCTCTCCCTTGCCCGAGATATTCCGCCACCGCTCTCGCCGTGGCCGGGCCGACCGCCGCGGCGATCGCGCTCGGCTCCGCGGCCGCGACTCCGGAGAGAGAGCCGAAGCGCTTCAGAAGAATCCGGGCACGCGTCGGCCCGACCCCCGGAATGGACGTCAGGGAAGTCTCGCGCATCCTTTTCGACCGGCGGCCTCGGTGCCGGGTGATCGCGAAGCGGTGAGCTTCATCTCGGAGGCGCTGGACCAATCTCAAGGCGGGATCCTTGCGTGAAAGCCGAACCGGCTCGGGCCGATCCGGCAGCCAGATCTCCTCCTCTCGTTTGGCGAGGCCAATCACGGGTGCTTCCAGCCCCAACCGGTCGAGAGCGGTGAGCGCCGCCTGGAGTTGTCCGCGGCCGCCGTCGACGACGATCAGGTCGGGCAGGGGACCCCGCTCCTGTTGAACGCGCCGATAGCGCCTTTCAACGGCCTCGGCCATGCTCCGAAAGTCGTCGGGCGCCAGCAGGCCCTGCGAAGCGATTCCGAAGAGCCGGTAGTCGGACTTCTTGGGCTTCCCGTCCTCGAAGACGACGAGCGAGGCCACGCTGTCGGTTCCCTGAAGATGGGAGATATCGAACGCCTCGATACGGCGCGGCGGGCCCGCAAGATCCGTCACGCGCGCGAGGCGCTCCGCCGCGAGCGCATCCTCCCCACCGGCCCTGCGGAACCGCGCTCGATGGCGTTCCTGCGCATTGGCGCTGGCAAGCTCGACGCGCTCCGCGGCGGCTCCCCGCTTCGGGACTCGCACGCGCACCTTGGCTCCGCGGCGCACGGCGAGAAACTCCTCGATCAGCATCGCGCTCGAAAGTTCCACCGGAAGATGGATCTCCTCGGGGAGAAAAGGATTGACGTCGTAAAACTGCGGAAGGAAAGCCTCGAAGAACGCCGCCGGCTCGATCTCCTCCGACTTCTCGAAGAAGAACTCCCGGCGGTCGCAGATCACGCCGCCGCGCACGACCAGAAGGCAGACGGAGACGTCGCCCCCGGCCTCAAAAAAACCGAACACGTCGAGGCTCTCTCCCTTCAGTGACTGGACGAGCTGCCTCTCGGCCACGTCCTCCACCGTGCGGATCGCGTCCCGGTAGGCGCCTGCCATCTCGAAGCTCTCGACCTCCGCCGCCCGGAGCATCTTCTCCTCCAGCCGCGGCACCAGCTCCCTGTTGCGCCCCTGGAGGAAGAGGATGACGTCCCGGACCGCCTCGTCGTAGGCCTCCTTCGTCGTCAGACCCGCCACGCACGGCCCCAGGCAGGCGTGGAGATCGTAATAGAGACAGGGACGAGGCAGTTTCCCGTCGATCTCGATCGTGCAGGTCCGGATCTGAAAGTGGCGGGTGATCATTCGCATGATCCTTCGAGCCAGCCCTCCCCAGAACGGACCGAAGTAGGTGTGTCCATCGTCGAGGACGCGCCGCGTGACCAGGGCCCTCGGCCACGTTTCGCCGGTGGTGATCTTGATGTACGGGTAGGTCTTGTCGTCCCGCAAACAGATGTTGTAGCGGGGCCGGTGCTTCTTGATGAGTGTGTTCTCCAGAAGCAGCGCCTCGAGCTCGGTGTTCGTGACGATCGTCTCGATCTCCCGGTAAGTCTTCAGGAGCGCCGCGGTCTTGGTCTGGTCCGGCTCCTTGTGGAAGTAGGAGGCAATGCGCTTCTTGAGGGACCGGGCCTTTCCGACGTACAGGATCCGCCCGCGCGCTCCTTTGAAGAGATAGACGCCGGGCGAGTCGGGCAGGTTGGGCGGCGGCGGAACCACCTCGGTCATAACCGAAGTGTAACGGGGAAGCTTTCAGCTGTCAGCTTTCAGCTTTCAGCGTGAGCACGCCGTCAATCCCCGCTTCCTGACGCGGACGGCTGATGGTTGAGAGCTGAGAGCGGAGAGCTAAAGTATGATCCTCGCGGCGGGAACCCATGATCGAGTGCCCCTATTGCTACGCCGTGGTCAAGCCGAGCGACGACGCCTGCAGCAAGTGCGGGCGTGAGATCGGCCGCTGGCAGACCGGCTTCTACGCCCGCCAGCCTCTCCCCTCCCGGACCCGAACGATGGTCTGGATCGGCGCCGTGTTGGTCTTTCTGCTGATTCTCGGCGGATTGGCGAGGTCGTGCCACTGGTTCTAACGTCGCTTCCGCGCACGAGGGACCTGCGCCCTGCGGGCGCACCGGGTCGCGGCTCGGCCAAAGGGCCTCGACCGCGAGCCTGATCCCTCGCGCGCTCTCGCTCCCGCGGCGCGCGCCTCCTCCCCTCTGGGAGACTACGCGCGCCGCGAACCGGGGCTAAGACAAGGCGATAAACGGCGCTCCGCAGCGGGTTTGTCTTTCGCATCGGGAGGAGTCTCCCGAGGGAACCGAGGGAGGAGCCTCGCGATGCGGGAGCCCGCAGCGATCGCGCACCAGCGCGACGCGCGAGGGCGACGTGTGCTCCCGCGGCGCGCGCCTCGTCCCTCGGTGACTTCGGGAGACCACGCGCGCCGCGAACCGGGGCCCCAGGAATGACCCGATCTCTCCCGCTTTCGGTGTTGTCCGTTTTCAGCCAGCGTATCGTTCGATCTCCGCTGTGAGCTGTGAGCTGATAGCTGAAAGCTTCGCCTAGCGGAAGATCTGCAGCTCCCTCAGGGATCGCAGCTCGTCTCGCAATTGCGCGGCCCGCTCGAAGTCGAGCTCCTTGGCAGCCGCCTTCATGGACTTCTCCAGATCGGCGATCCGCCGTCGAAGGGAGTCCGCGTCGGGCAGGTCGGGGCGCGCTGGCTCGATCAATTGATCGTGGTAGTCGAGGCTCGACATCCGTACGAGCGGAGAGTTGACCTGCTTGACGATGGAGGCAGGCTCGATCCCGTGCTCGCGGTTGTATTGCTCCTGGATGCTGCGGCGCCGGGAGGTCTCCTCGATCGCGCGGCGCATGGAGTCTGTCACGGCATCCGCGTAGAAGAGCACGCGGCCTCCCAGGTTTCGGGCTGCCCGACCGGAGGTCTGGATCAGTGAGGTCTCGCTCCGGAGAAACCCCTCCTTGTCGGCGTCGAGGATCGCCACGACGGCGACCTCCGGGAGATCTAGCCCTTCCCGCAGCAGGTTGATGCCGATCAAGCAGTCGAACACTCCGCGCCGGAAGTCGGTCAAGATCGCGACTCGTTCCAGGGTCTCGATGTCGGAGTGAAGGTACCGGCACCGAACCCCCACCTCTGAGAAGTAGGTCGTCAGCTCCTCGGCCATCCGTTTGGTGAGGGTTGTTACGAGGACCCGTTCCCCCCGCCCCGTGGCGTCTCGTACGACCGCGAGCAGGTCGTCGACCTGCCCCTTGACGGGACGCACCTCGATCGTCGGATCGAGCAAGCCCGTGGGGCGAATGACCTGTTCGACGATCTCTCCTCCGGTCTTTCGGAACTCTTCCGGCCCCGGCGTCGCGGAGACGTAGAGGGCCTGACTGACGCGCGTCTCGAACTCATCGTATGTCAGCGGCCGGTTGTCGAGCGCCGAAGGCAGGCGAAAACCGTAGTCCACCAGGACCTCCTTGCGCGAGCGGTCTCCGTGGTACATGCCTCGCACCTGGGGCAGGGTGACGTGGGATTCGTCCACGACGAGAAGAAAATCCTTCGGAAAGTAGTCGAGCAAAGTGGGAGGCGGCTCGCCCGGACGGCGCGCGGAGAGATGGCGGGAGTAGTTCTCGATTCCGTTGCAGTAACCGAGCTCCTTGATCATCTCCAGGTCGAACATCGTTCGCTGGTGGAGGCGCTGGGCCTCGAGCAGCTTCCCGGCGGCGGACAGCTCGGCCAACCTCTCCTCCAGCTCCGTCTTGATGCTCCCGATGGCGCGTTCGAGCGTCGCTCGCGGCGTGGCGTAAAACGTCCGCGGATAGAGCGCGGTCCTCTCGAGGCGCTGAAGGGTGGTGCCCCGCAGCGGATCGACCCGCGTGATCTTTTCGACTTCGTCTCCGAAATACTCCACCCGCAGGCCGACGTCCTCGTAGGCCGGGTGGATCTCGACGACGTCTCCGCGTACGCGGAAGGTGCCCCGGGCCAGGTCGAGGTTGGTCCGCTCATATTGCATTTCGACCAGCTGGGCCAGGAGCGCGGGCATCCCGGAGCGGTCCCCGACCTCGAGATAGGCGAGCATGTCGTAGTACGCCTCCGGAGCCCCCAGGCCATAGATGCAGGAGACCGAGGCCACAACGATCACGTCGCGCCGCTCGAAGAGCGCCTTGGAGGCGGAGAGGCGAAGCTTGTCGATCTCCTCGTTGCGGGAGGTTTCCTTTTCGATGTAGGTGTCGGTCTGTGGGATGTAGGCCTCGGGCTGGTAGTAGTCGTAGTAGGAGACGAAGTACTCGACCGCGTTCCCCGGGAAGAAGGACCGGAATTCCTGGAAGAGTTGAGCCGCCAGCGTCTTGTTGTGCGATAGGACGAGCGTGGGGCGGTTGACTGCTTCGATGACCTTCGCAACGGTAAACGTCTTTCCCGAGCCCGTGACCCCGAGAAGAACCTGGTGCCGCTTGCCCTCCCGGAGACCCTCCGCGAGCTTCTCGATCGCCTGCCGCTGGTCTCCCTGGGGTGTGAACTCGGTCGTGATGCGGAAGCGCCCTCCCGCGTGAGACTGCGCCGTCAGATAGGAATCCGGCTTGGGCAGCTTCGGGCGGCTGGAGGGCTTAGGCTTCGAACCGGGGCGCGGGCTCACGGAGGGGAGGTGGGAGCCGGAGCGACGGAGGGCGTGCGATCCGGAAGGGTGGTCCCGCTCGCGGCCGTGCGGAAGGCCTCCGTGAGCTGGTGCACCTGCTCCCGGTTGAGCTTGCCGGAGCGGTTCCCCGAAAGACTGAACTGAATTTTTTGAACTCCCTGCTGGCTCACGCGCTTTTCGTTCAGCGCGGTCCGGAAATCCGCGTATGCAGCGCGCAGATCGGCCTTGTCCTGCTCGGTCACGTCCGGCCCCCATTGGGTCTCGATCTGCCGCATCATCAAGTCGGTCATCATGCCGGGGTTGCGACGGAGGTACAGGAAGAATCCGACGAGCACGGCGATGAGCAGAAACGCCGCGATGCCGCAGCCGATGAGAGCGTTCCGGGCGCAACCCTGCCGGCTCGACGGCGTCTCGGGCGGAGGAGGGCCGAAGCCCGGCGCTTCCACGAGCGGGCTTATAGCATACAAGGGAGGAATGCCTCACAATGGAGAGGTGCTGCGGCGCGTTCTCTTCGTGAGCATTCCGCTCATCGCCGTCGGCTTTCTCGGGGCCCTCGCGGGATCGGTCATGACGAACTTCGTCCGAGTGCCCCGCGTCTCGGCTCTCGAGACCTATCGGCCGGACATCATTACCGAGATCCGAGGAACCGACGGTTCCACGATCGCGCGCTATGCGATCGAACGGCGGATCCTGATTCCCCGGTCGGACATCTCGACGGTCCTCCAGAACGCGATCATCGCGACCGAAGACAAGAACTTCTACCGGCACGGCGGCGTCGATCTGACTCGCACCGTCTCGGCGGTCGTGGCGGACGTCAAGCATCAGCGCTACGCGCAGGGAGGGTCGACGTTGACCCAGCAGCTCGCGCGCCGGATCTTCCTTTCTCCCCGCAAGACCATTTCGCGCAAGGTCAACGAGGCCCTGGTGGCGTTCGAGATCGAGCGGCGGTATTCCAAGGATCAGATCCTCACGATGTACGCCAACGAGATCTACCTCGGCCACGGCAACTACGGCTTCGAGGCGGCGGCGCGCTACTACTTCGGAAAGAGGCTCAAGGAGCTCACCCTCGCCGAGGCGGCGCTCTTGGCCGGCATCGTCCAGAGGCCCGAGGACCAGTCCCCGTTTCGCAGCCCCGAGCTCGCGCGGGCCCGGCGCGCGACCGCGCTGCGCCGAATGCGGGCCGAGGGTTACATCACCGAGGAACAGCGCCGCGCCGCGGAGGCGGAGCCTCTGCCGGCCGCACCCGCCCTGAAGGAGACCGTGGTTGCCCCGTACTTTTGCGAGGAGATCCGCCAGTATCTCGAGAGGACCTACGGCGAGAAGGACCTCTACCGGCGCGGCCTGCGGGTCGACTCCACGCTCGATCCGCAGCTTCAGACGGTCTCGGAGGAGGCGCTCGGATGGGGCCTGCGCCGCCTCGCCCGCCGCCACGGCTTCCGAAGGCCGCGCAACCTTTCGGAGGAGGGTTACAAGAACCTCGCGGGCTACGTCGACCCTTCCTGGGAAAACGCGCGGATGGCGGAGGGAGATGCGATCCGGGGTGTCGTCGTCTCCGCAGGGCGGACGGAGGCGGAGATCCGCGTCGCCTCCAAGACCTTTTCGTTGCGCCCCTCGGGGTTCGCGTGGACCGGCTCGACCTCCCCGGCGAAGCTCTTGAAGCCGGGCGATCTCGTGACGGTCACCTTTCAGAAGGGGAAGGACGGGAGCGCCCTGCAGTTGGAGAACGACCCGCGTGAACAGGCCTCCGTCCTGATCCTGGAGAACTCCACGGGGGCAGTGCGCGCGATGGTGGGAGGCTACGACTGGTCTCTGTCGAAGTTCAACCGGGCCACGCAGGCGTTGCGCCAGGCGGGCTCGACGTTCAAGCCCTTCGTCTACCTGACGGCGCTGGAGGAGGGATTCACGCCGTCGGACACGATCTTCGATGAGCCCATTGCGATCGTGTACGACGCGAAGAAGCCGCCGTATCGGCCGAGCAACTACGACCGGAAGTTCCGCGGCATCGTGACGCTCTATGCAGCACTCGAGCACTCGATCAACGTCCCCACGATTCGACTGGCACAGATGGTGGGACTTCGCAACGTCATCGCGACGGCGCAGCGCCTGGGGATCCACGAGCGGCTGGAAGCCTGGCCGTCGCTGCCGCTCGGCTCCTTTGAGGTCACGCTGCTCGAAATGACGGCGGCCTACTCGGTTTTTGCCAACCAGGGTCTGGCGTTTCAGCCCTACACGTTCGAACGGATCACCGACGCGGACGGAGACCCGCTCGAGCAGACTCGTCCGGAAGCGCGCGAGGTCGAGAGTCCCCAGGCTGCCTTCCAGCTCCTCCAGATGCTCAAGGGGGTCACTGCCCGTGGCACCGGCGCCGCGGCCGCCTCGCTCAAGCTGAACATTGCCGGGAAGACCGGCACGACGAGCGATTTCACGGACGCCTGGTTCATCGGAATGACGCCGCGCTACACCGTCGGAGTCTGGGTCGGCAACGATCTGAAGACGGTGAGCCTCGGCCCGGGGATGGAGGGCGCGAGAGTGGCGCTCCCGATCTGGATGCGGATCCTGCAAAAAATGAAGGATGCCGGGCGCATTGATCCCAAGGGAGACTTCGAGGCGCCGCCCAACGTGATCTTCACCGCGGTCGACTACGACACCGGGCTGAAGGCCGTGCCCGGCAGCCCTCGTCCGGTTCTGGAGGCCTTCGTCAGCGGCTCACAGCCGACGGAGGAGTGGAGCTCGAAGTGGGAGGAGATCACGCGGCTTCCCTGGTCGCTGCAGAAGTCCTTCTATCTCCCGAAAAAAGGAGAGGCGGGCGACGCGAGCCTCGAGGCCCCGCCGACGACCCCCGTTCCTCTCGCGCCGACGCCGGTGCCCCAGCCGGTTCATTAAAGATTGACTTCCCCGATCGAACAAGCGCAAGCCCCTCATTCCTCTATCTCGTGGCTCGGCGCCGGCAGCTCGATTCTGCTCGCGCGTGGGAGCGACGCTGCGCTGCGATTCCTGCTCTTCCTGGCGACGGCGCGCATTCTGGCGCCCGCGGATTTTTCGCTCTACGCGCTTCTGACCGCGGCTCTCGCGACGTGTCAGTGGACACTGTCATTCGGCGCACCGCGCCTGGCCCTCTACTTCGCGGCCCGAGGCCGGCGCGGCGCTCTCGAGGCGTGGCTGTACATGCTCGGCGTGGGGGCGAGCGCGGCGGTTCTTCTTGTCGTTCTCCTCGTCCCGCGGTTGCGCGACACGTTCTTTCCCGCGGTACCCGCCGCCTGGGTCCTTCTCGGGCTGGCGCCGCTTCCCTTTTCGCTTCTTGCCGACTCGCTGGCCGCGCTCTTGATCGCCTCCGGCCGGACGCGCGCCTATGGAGTCACGCTCTGGATGCGAAACGGAGGCACGGTCCTCGTGCTCGCGACCACCCTGGCGGCCCCCAACCGCCTGCTGTGGATCCTCGCCGGCCGGCTCGTCGTACAGGCGATCGTTGCGATCGCGACCGCGCTTCTCGCGAGGGCCAGACCGCGTTGCGCGGGACTGGCGCGGTTCGTACCGGAGGCATTGCGCTATGGAGTTCCAACCGCGTTCTCAGACGCGGTCGTGGCGCTGCACCGCCGAGCGGACGTCCTTCTCCTCTCCGCCTTCGGCCGGGCATCGGAGATCGGCGCCTATGCGCTGGCCTACGCGCTGGCCGAGACCGTGTGGCTCGTGACGGACTCGCTGGAGGCCGCGTTCTTCGTCGACCTCGTTCGCCGTCCGGAAGCGGAAGCGCGATCGGCTGCCCGGCGCGCCTTCCGAATTTCTCTGCTCTTCGCTCTGGCCGAATTCGCCGCGGGCCTGGCCGTCGGGATGCTCGTCTGGCATTTCCTCTTCGCGAACCGATATCCCGAGGTCGCCGCGCTCCTACCCTGGACTGTCGGAGCCGCAGCCCTCTGGGCAATCTCCAAGCCGCTTGCCTCTTTTCTCGCCTCGCGGGAGCAGGTGCGGCGCCTGCTCGCCTGCCAGGTGGCCGGTCTGGCTCTCAATCTCGCGCTGAATGTTCTGTTGATCCCTTCGCTGGGCGCGAAAGGAGCGGCCATGGCATCGCTCGCGAGCTACGCCTTCGATTCGCTCCTGCTCGGGGTGGTCTTTGCAGCTGGAAAGGCTTCGATCACGCCGTCGCGGTAGCCGGGGCTTGCACGGCGATCGTCAGCTCGGCGACGACATCGCGGTGCAGGCGGACATGAATCTTGTGCTCTCCCAACCGCTTGATCGGCTCCGCGACCTCGACGCGACGGCGGTCCACCTCGATTCCCCTCTGGGCCAGCGCGTCGGCAATCTCCGAGGCGGTCACCGATCCGTAGAGGACCCCTTCCTCCCCCGCCTTCTTGGTGAGAACGATGGTGAGCCCGTCCACTAGCCGCGCGACTTCCTGTGCGACCTTGGTCTCGCCGAGCATGCGCTCGTCGTATTTCTTCTTTTCTTCGCCAAGCTTTCGGAGGTTGGCCTCGGTCGCCTCATAGGCCAATCCTTGGGGGAAGAGGTAGTTGCGGGCGTAACCGGGCTTTACAGTTACGGTCTCCCCGCGCCGCCCAATCCCCCGAACGTCGTCGGCCAGAATGACCTTCATGACTCCTTGATCTCCCTTCCTTTGCGGCGAAAATCCGCGTACCAGTCGAACAGCCCCAGCAACGCGACTCCCACGTTGATCGGAATGTAGACCACGAGGGCATAGAGTCCGACGCGGAGAAGTCTTGCCCGAAACCAACGCCGGGCGAAGTGGCAGATGATAGAGAGCCCGGCCACAAAATACAAGGCGGCCAGCGGCCAGAGCAGGTTGCCGGCAATTCGGGACGCCGGGTCCGGGAAAAGCGCCCACCCGGCCCCGGAAGCCGCGAAGAGGGCGGCGACAGGCGCGGGGACCCGGAGCTGCTCGAACCGCGTCGTTTCCGCCGATGGCGCCGGCCGGGCGGACCAGGCTCCGAGAAAGTAACCGATCGCTGAGCCCAGAACCCAGGACACCCCGATCAGCCCGATCCAGAAACGTCTCGTGAAGGTTCGCGCCGCGTCCAGCGTGGCACGCAGCCGGGCCGCCGTCTCCGCGTCTGTCGGCGCCCTTCCCGGCTCGGCCGAGAGCCTCTGCCACTCATCGAAGGCGCGGTCGATCTCGCGGCGCATCGACAGGTCGGTGTCCGAAGCTCGCGCGAGCAGGAATCCGCCCGCAAGAAGGAGTCCGGTGGCGCAGAGCCCGAGGTACGCGAGCGAGAAGTCCACTCCCCGGCGGACCGAGCCCACGAAGAAAGCCGGGAGCGCGGTGATCGCCGCGGCGAAGAGGGCTCCGCTTGTGCCCGAGGAGAGAGGGCTCGCGGCGAGCGTGAGCAACAAGACGAAGCCCGAAGTGATCGCCGATGCCGCGAAGGCCGCGCCCGGACCGCGGCGGTGGGCGAGTCGGACGATGGGGACGGCCGCAAAAGGAAGAGCCAGCGGACCGGCGACCGGCAGGACCAAGAAGCCGGCGAAGAAGAGGGCTGCCGCGGCGCCCGCCGCCAGGACGTCGAGAGCTCCGTGGGCGGCTCCCGGCGGACGATCCGCTTCCTCCGAAGGCGCCGGCGTCGACGACATGGTCTATTCGGGAAACGGAAAACGGGAAACGGAAACGAAGGCTCCGACCGACTCGTTTTCCGTTTCCCGTTTCCCGTTTTACGTCGGCTTAGTCCGTGACGTACGGCAGCAGCGCGATCGAGCGCGCGCGCTTGATCGCCGTCTGTAGCTTGCGCTGATGCAGGGCGCAAGTTCCCGAGATCCGGCGCGGCAAGATCTTCCCCCGCTCGGGAATGAAGGATTGCAACAGCTTGACGTCCTTCCAATCGACGTACTCGAGTTTCTCCGCGCAGAACTTGCAGACTTTGCGCCGGCGGACAAAGAACTTCTTGCGTCCCGTGGGCTTCCCCTCCCGTTCACGGGACCCCCCGCGCTGCGGCATCGCGGCCATCATTCGCTCCTTTCCGGAATCGGGATTTCGGCCGGCGCGGCCTCCGCCGGGACCGGGGCCGGACGCGGCGGCCGGCGCGCGGCCTTCCGTTTCTGGCGTTCCGCTGCCTTCGCGGCACGTTTCAACTCGTCGTCGGCCCGAACCGCCAGGTGTCGGAGAACCTGGTCGGACAGCTTCAGACGCCGCTCGGTTTCCGTGATGATCGGGGGCTGCGCGTTGACCTGAAAGTGATGGTAGTACGCGTCGCGTTTGCGCCCGATGGGATAGGCGAGCTTGCGCCTGCCCCAGGTTTCGTCGCGGACCATCTCGGCGCCGCCGTCGGTCAAGATCTTGCGGTAGTCCCCGATGACCTTTCCGGCCTCATCTTCCGAGAGGTCCGGGGTCAGCAGGACGACGATGTCATAGAGCCTCATCGATTCCTCCTCATGGATATCAATCCGGGGGGGAGGCTCCCCCCGGAGAGGAAGGTTTCACATTTGCACATCTCATTGCGGCGTCGATTCCAGTAGTGAGCCAGAGCCGTAGTGCCTCGAGCGAGCGCGCCAGGGCGTCCTCGTACGCTTCCCTTTCTCCTTTCGCGAAAGGGGCGAGAACGTAGTCAGCCAGATCGATCTCCCTCGAGTAGCGCTCCCCCCGGATGCCGACACGCAGCCGCGGGAACTCCGGCCCGATCCGGCCGATGACGGACTCGAGCCCTCGATGCCCGCCCGCGGAGCCCCGCTCGCGCAAGCGCAGCGTGCCCAAGGGCAGCGCGATCTCGTCCACGACGACGCAGAGGTCGGCGGGATCGACGCCATTCTTTTGACAAAGAGCCGAAACCGCGCCGCCCGAGGCATTCATGTAAGTCTGTGGGAGGGCGAGGAGCACCGGCACGCCGGAAACCTTCCCCCGCCCGACCCGCGACCGCGCCTCGCGCGAGCGCAGCGAGATTCCTTCTTCTTCCGCGAGCCTCTCCACCACGCGGAACCCCGCGTTGTGGCGCGTCGCCGCGTAGTCGTCCCCCGGGTTGCCGAGGCCGACGATGGCGCGCAGGCTCTACTTCTCCTTCTTCTCCTTTTCCTTCTCCTTTTCCTTCTCTTCGGGCGCCTCCTCGGAGGCCACCTTGCCCTTCTTCAGGACCTCGGGCTCGGTGATCTCCGTGGCGGCCTCGGCGGCCACAACCTCCGGAGCCTTCTCCGCGGTGGGGTGAGTCACGTGCACCAGGACCTTCTCGGGATCGTCGACGACCGTGACGCCTTCGATCGGCGGAATCTGTGAGATGCGCAACGCATCCCCGATCGAGAGCTCCGAGACGTCGATCGGCAGGTGCTCGGGAATGTTGCCCGGCAGACACTCGATCTCGACCTCGCGCGTAACGAAGTCGAGGATTCCCCCTTCGGTCTTCACTCCCTTGGCGGACCCGACGACCTCAATTCCGACCTTGACCCGGATCTTCGTGTCCATTAGGACCCGTACGAAATCGATGTGGAGTGGCTTGCGGGAAACCGGGTCGCGCTGGAAGTCCTTGATCATCGCGTGGCGGCTCTGATCCGACCCCGCAAGCTTCAACAGGAAGATGGCGTTCTCCCCCGCTCCGTGTCGGAACGCGTCGGCCAGGGCCTTTCGGTCGAGGCTGACGGGGACGTTGGGCTTGCCGGCACCGTACACGACGGCCGGCACTCTGCCCGCCGCCCGGGTGCGCCGAGCCTCGTTCTTGCCCACGGTCGAGCGGCGCTCGACGTTCAGTTCGATAGTCTTCATGCTGTTCCCCGCGCGGCTCGCCGCGCAAAGCGGGGCATTCTACACGAAAAGCGAGGAAACGGAAGCCCCCTCGTGGATGCGGCGAATCGCCTCGCCGAGCAGCGCGGCAATGGACAGAGGTCGGATCCGCGGGCAACGCGCGACCGCCACGTCTAAGGGAAGCGTGTTGGTCACGAGAAGGGTCTCCAGGCGCGACGCCTCGATTCGCTCCAACGCGGGCCCCGACAGGACCGGATGCACGGCGGCCGCGTAGGTCTTGCGCGCTCCCTGAGCCCGCAGCGCCTCTTCCGCCTGCACGAGCGTGCCCGCAGTGTCGACGATATCGTCGATCACCAGGGCGTTCTTCCCCTCGACGTCGCCGACGACGTGCAGCACCTCCGTCTCGTTCTTCCCCATACGCCGCTTGTCGATGATCGCGAGTGATACGTCCAGGCGCTTGCCGATGGCGCGCGCCCGGGCGACGCCCCCGACGTCGGGCGACACGATGACGAGGTCCTCGATCTCGAGCTTGCGGATCGCGTCCAAGAGGACAGGAGCGGCGAACAGATGATCGACGGGAATGTTGAAGAAGCCTTGGATCTGCGCCGCATGGAGGTCCATTGTGAGGATGCGGTCCGCGCCCGCTGCCGTCAAGAGGTCCGCCATGAGCTTAGCGGCGATCGGCACGCGCGGCTTGTCCTTCTTGTCCTGCCGGCCGTAGCCGAAGTACGGCATGACGGCGGTCAGGCGCGCGGCGGAGGAGCGCCGAAACGCATCGAGGAGGATCAGCAGCTCCATGACGTGCTCGTTGACGGGCGAGCCCGTGGGCTGCACCACGAAGACGTCGGCGCCCCGCACGTTCTCGTCGATCTGGCAGTAATTCTCGCCGTCGGAGAAGTTGTAGAGGGTGAGCTGCCCAAGAGGAAGATTCAGATAGTCACAGATCTCCTGCGCCAACGCCGGGTGCGCGCGCCCCGAGAAGATCTTGATTTCGCCGTAGGAGAAGTTGGCGGTCAAGCGGAGGGATTCTAAGCTTTCAGCTATCAGCTGTCAGCTTTCAGCGAGAGATTCGAAGATCCCGGTGCCTGGCTGATGGCTGAGAGCTGACGGCTGACAGCTTCGCTTGGCTGGGGCGGGAGGACTCGAACCTCCAGATGCCGGCTCCAAAGGCCGGTGCCTTACCAATTTGGCGACGCCCCAATCGTTCTGCCGCTGAAAAGGATACAGCGGTTTTCACTTCTTGCTCGCTGCGTTGTCAATAGGCGTTGTGCCAGGTTTGTGCCGAGACTCGTGGCGACGCGCGAACAGAGCCGACGTGCGCTTGAAGTCGTGGTGCTTCACGTATCGCTCGACGGTCGCGCCGCTCATCCCGAGCGAAACCTCCAGCGCGCGCCTGTCGCCCAGCTCGTCCAGCTCCGTCGCGACCGTGTGCCGGATGTCATGCAGGCGCAGCGTCGGATAGCCCGCCTTCCGCCGCGCCTCGTCCCATCCCTGCCCGAGCCCGTGATACAGCGACCCGCCCTCTGCCGTCGCGAAGACGAGCGCCGAGGCGTCGAGCCGCCGAGGCGGAAAGAGCGCCTTCATTTCCGCCGTCAGCGGTACGGCGCGTCCGCCCGTCTTGTTCCCTGGTCTGTCAGAGAGGACGACCCGATCAGCCTTCACGTCGGACCAGCGCAGCCCGCAGACCTCGCCCTTACGCATCCCGCTCTCGCGCATGAACCGGACCGCGGGGCGGTACATCGGAACGAGATGCGAGACGATCGCCTCGAAGACGGCGTCTTCGATGAGCTGCCCCGCGCCTTCGTTCTCGCTCGGAAAGAGGTTCGATCGCGTGTCCCGCGTCAGCTCCTCGAAAACATGGAACCGAATCTTCTTGTTCACCTTCGCGAAGCGGAGCCCGGCTCTCAGGTGTGACAGTTCCTTTTTCACCGTGACATCCGAGAGAGCCCGCTCGGTACGCCGCTTGTAGTCGTCTTTGCGCTGGCGACGGTAGCGCAGCAGCTCCTCATAGCTCAACCGCTCGGCTTCCGCGTCGCCGAGCACTTTCTCCAGCTCGGTCCGATGCTCCTTCGCCCGAGCCTGCGAGTTAGGCCGCACGTCGGGGATGTGTTCCCCGTGGTACAGCGCGAGCACGTCTCGCACGGTGACTGTCTCCCGCTCTTCCTCGAACGGCGTCAGTCCGTCCTCGCAGCGTTCCCGCGCGCGCGCGCGCGCCGAGATTGCGGCTCGCTCGGTGTCGAACCGCAGACGACGACGGCGGCGGGCGCCGTCAGGATCGACCGAAGTGATGTCCAGCCTCCATCGCCCGTCGTCCATCTGGATGATGTGAAACTTCGGCGCCCTCTTGCGCCCCCGTGTTGTCATTGTCATTTCGTCGTCTCCTTCGCGGCTGGCCCCGGGCAGAGGTAGGCTTCGCCGCTTCCGAAGAGATGCCGCCCGCCGCCGAGTCCATGCGGCGGCATAAGGAACGTGTTCGCCCCCCGTTTACTTACTTCTGCTACGAGCCATTTACCACCGTGAAGAACCGCGAAGCCTTGCGGGGATAAGCCCGTGATGTGCCCTCTGTCCTGACAGCCCGCGACCTCAGCCGGGTTGATGGTTAGTCGGATGCTCTCGCTGGCGATTTTTTCCTGCGTGGAAATCGTCGTGCACCCGATGTTGGCGGCGAGTAGGCCGCCGAGGATGATTCCCCTGGTCCACCGTTCCATCACTTGCCTCCCTTCTTCTTCGCCGCGCGGAGGTAGCCTTCCAGCGCGTCGGCGATCACGTCTTGCGCGTTGCGCCGCTCCCTCGCGGCCTGCTCCTTCACGCGCCACCACAGCCCTTCCGGGAGAAGGATCGTCGTCTTCGTCTTCGCTCCGGGTTTCTCCATTGGCACCCCCTTTTTCATGGATCTATCCTACCATACGGGAAGCCATATAGAGCTAATCCGTTCGCCCCTCGCGAGTCCGAATCCAGCGATCCAACCCGACCGCCGAGAAGCGTACCGATGCGCGCCCCTTGTCTTTCTTGTCCCGGCGGAGCCGCACGAGGAACGGCATGGCCTCTTGGTGTCGCCGGAGCCAGTCCTCCGAGACTCCGAGCCTCTCGGCGGCCTGTGGGGCGGTCAGGAGACGTTCCTCCCCTTGCGTCGCCTCCGGAGGTGTTCTGTCTGTCAGGCGGAGCCATCCCGCCGCCTTGATCCTCTCCACGTCGGCCAGGAGGTCGGGCAGCTCCCCCCGAGGAACATCCCCGAGCACATCCTCCAGCTCGCGCGCGAGCACTCGGGCGCGGGAGTCTTCGCCGACGAGCTGAGGCTTCACCGTTGCCACCGACGAAGCAGCTTCTTCAACCCCTGCCGCTCCTCTTCTTCGATCGTCCGTAGAACCCCCACCTCGACCATGTTCAAGTGCTGAGTGATCGCCCCGTCCACGAGCCGCTCCAGCTCCCGCGTGTCCATCGCATCGACCTGGACGCTCCGCTTCCGGCCAAACGCGGCCGAACGAGAGTCGGTGTCCTTAGTGGGCTCCGTCGGAAGACGGAACTTCCGAATCTGCTCCGCCGTCACCGCAATGCGCTCGAAGTGGATCTCCGCCTCCGGCGCGTACTCGCGCACCGTCTTCGTCACGTACCGCTGGATGTCAACGCCCGAGGGGTCGTAGTCGCCCACGTAATAGATGAACGTCGGCCGCCCCTGCTCGCGAATCTCCTCGGCGATCGAGTAGAGATAGGAGTGACTGCTGTACCCGCGAAACACCATCGTGGGGACACACCATCGGTTAGCAACACGCGAGGCGATTCCAGCGATCGCGTCCTTCTCGCACCAGACCTCGACGCGAACATCCTGCCCGTCCCACAGATCGCGGCGATAGACGGCGGCGAAATGGTCGAGCGCCTCTTTCTTCGACCGATACGTTCGCGACTGAAGCACCCACCGCGTGTTGTCCGAAATCCAACTGAACGGGATGCGGCCTTCCTTGCGCATCTTCGTCAACAGCCGAACGACGATGCCCTTGTAGTCCTTCTCAGTCTTACCAATCAGACCCTTCGATACCGCCACGTAGAAGACGTGCCGCACCGTGGTCGGACACTCGGACTCGACGATCTCGAAGAGGCCGTCGCGCAGCCTCTCCATCTCGGCTCGGGTTCGCTTGTAACGCTTGCCCGGCTTTATGGACCTAGTTCCATATGCACTCATCGAAGAATCACTCCGCGCGTGTCGGTCCCGAATCACCGGGCATGGAGCCCGACGCGAGGAGATGCCCTGTCCTCGCCGCCTGGGTGCGCTCCACGCCCCGCAACCGCAGAGCGTCGAAGATCAGCAGGAAGCGACGGACGACCGGGTCTTCGTCGCAGAACTTCTCGACCGCGGCAACCCGGCCCTCGTCGAGTCCGTGGCC
>Ga0070707_100002322_pt1 | contig 18153 bp, 17 predicted proteins | sample KBSK5502metaG_FD_65468 | JGI IMG/M metagenome (GOLD analysis project Ga0070707, IMG submission 65468) | Corn, switchgrass and miscanthus rhizosphere microbial communities from Kellogg Biological Station, Michigan, USA - KBS K5-50-2 metaG | ecosystem: Host-associated > Plants > Roots >... | reverse complement strand
GGGCGGTGCCGAGTTGGAAGCCGGAGGAGATCGAGCCCGCCGCGGTGTAGGACAGCCCCCACTCGGGCTTCACCACTGAGAGTATCGTGGGATAAGCCATGAACATCGTGGAGCCGGCGGCGCGCGCGGCGCAGAGGCCGAGCAACCACAGCGTGTCTTGGCGGCGGGCGCGATCGATGGACGTCGTGGCCGGGCCCGCGCCGGAGCTAGCGCGTGCCGTCCGCCGGGCCGAGAGTGGTGAAGCCCCCGTCGACGATCGTGGTGGCTCCGGTCATGGATTCGTTGGCGAGCAGAAAAACCACCACGCCGGCCAGCTCGTCCACCGTGGCCAGGCGGCCGGTGGGCGTGACCCGCGCGCGCCGCTGCTGGATCTCCTCCGTGATGAAGCCCCCGCCAAAGCCGGTGGCGAGCAGGCCGGGTGCCACGGCGTTCACGCGGATTCCCTGGGGCGCCAGCGCTCGCGCCAGGGACTTCGTCAGCGTGCCGAGCGCCGCCTTGGACGCCGCGTACGCCATCGAGGAGCCCTCGCCCGTGAAGCCGGCCACCGACGTGATGTTGACGACGGCGCCACCGCCGCGCTTCGCCATGTGGGGCACGGCCGCGCGCACGCAGTAGAAGGCGCCGCGCACGTTGACGCCCAGCACGCCTTCCCACACGTCGTCGGTGAGGTCCTCGAGCTGAGCGTGCGGGACGGGCCGCGTCCAGCCGGCGTTGTTGACGAGGAGATCGAGACCGCCCAGCTCGCTCGCGACCTGAGTGACCATGGCCCGCGCCTGAGCGTCCTGGGAAACGTCCGCCCGTACCGTGATGGCGCGCACGCCCGCCTTTTCGGCGTCACGGGCCGTCGCGCGCGCGTGATCGGCCGACTTGGAGTAATTGACGGCGACGGCGGCGCCCTCGCGGGCCAAGGCGAGGACGATGGCGCGGCCGATGCCCGTGGCGCCGCCGGTGACCAGCGCGACCTTGCCCGCGAGCTGCATAGGATTACGGGAAGTGATAGCGGGAAATATGGAGATGCACGCCGTGGGAGGACTGCGGCTCGATCGTGATCTCGCCGGCGCCGATCAGCATCGCGGCATTGGCCGTCTCGAGCCGGCGGATCAAGGGCGCCATGTCCGGCGCCACCATGGACAGCGCCACCATGCCTTCCATGCCGCCCACCTCGGTGACGCGGACCATGAGCAGCGTGCTGCCGCCGGCCCAGCCCAGCATGATGCGCGGCCCGCCGTTGACTTCCACCTCGGGCAGTCCGAAGAGATCTTGATAGGTCTTGGCCGTTTCTTGCGGCGACTGGCAGCTGATGACCAGCCGCTTGAATCGCACCGGCGAGTCGAGCTTCGGCTCGGGCGCGTCGGGAGTGGCCAGCTCCACGAGGACGCCGTCGCAGCCCTTCGGGCTGAGGAAGGCGATGCGCCCCGCGAGCCCCGGCCGCGGCGCCGCGTCGATCAGCGGAATGCCCTTGCCCTTGAGCGCGGCCAGCTCGCCGCCCACGTCGGCGGTTTGAAAGCAGAGGTGGTGCAGTCCCTCGCCCCGCTTGGCGAGGAAGCGCGCCACACCCGAGTCCGGAGCAACGGGCTCGAGCAGCTCGATCTCGCTGCCGCCGGCTGCCAGGAGCGCCGCGCGCACGCCCTGGTCCTTGACCTCGGCCTCACGGACGAGCGGAAGCCGCAGGGTGTTCCGCCAGAACCGGTAGGAAGCCTCGAGGCTCCGAACCACGATGCCGACGTGATGGATATTGGTCACCATATCGAATCGTCGCTCAGCGCCTGCGGGCGCCGGGCGCGCGCGCCCCGCCGTCCGCGGCATCGGAGGTCGTCACGAGGTATCACGCTAGCCGACGAGCGCTCGATATTCAAGGACTTTCAAGCGCGTCGCGAGTCGCCAACACGATGCAGCGCGCATGGCCCTGCAGGACGGAGGCCGGGACGTCGGTAACCACAGGGCCCTCGAGCATGGCGCGCAAGGGCGCGCGCTTGTGGGCGCCACTGACGAGGACGAACACTTCGTTCGCCTCGGCGATGGTGCCGAGCCCGAGGGTCACGGAGCGCGGTGAGACCTCGCCCTGGATCACCTCATCGGTCAGAATATACTCGACGGTGCCCGGCACGAGCGTCACGGGCCGGGTGCGCGAGTCGAGCGGGCTGCCGGGCTCATTGGAAGCCAGATGGGCATTGGGCCCCAGCCCCAGCATCACCAAGTCGAGGCCGCCGGCGGCGGCGATGGCCGCCTCGTACTCGCGGCACATTGCCTCGAGATCCGGCGCGGCCACCGTGAACGGATTCAGCTGATCGGCCGGCACTCTCGCCCAGTCGAGGAGCTCGCGGCGGATCTGGCGCCAGAAGTAGCCGTCGGCCGGCGCCGGCGGGCACAGCTCGTCCACCTCGAAGACTCGCATGCGCGAAAAGGCGGACGGATCCGCCGCGTGCTCGGTCCGCAGCCGGCCGTACATGGCGCGGGGGGTGCGCCCGGCCGGCACGGCGATCGCCAGCTCGGGCTTGCCCCGGAGGCGGTCGTGGAAAAGATCCGCGGCCCGGCGCGCCAGGTCCGCGGCGTCCGCGCATGCGATGACCTGCATCAGCCGTGAGTGAAGAGCTTCTCCCGTGGCGCCGGGGACACGCTCACCAGCCGCGCATTCTCCTCCACGTGGGCCACGGTCTTCATCCCGCAGAGGGCCGTGCCCACCCCCGGCGTCGAGCGGACGAACTGCAAGGCGCGCTGGGCGTCGGTGTCGAGGCCCGCGAGGACGTCGACCAGCGCGGCAGGCAGTCCTCGCGCGAGCTTGCCCTGGAGGATCGACGCCGACGTCATGACGTAGACGTCGAGCCGCCGGGCCGCCTCGAGGGCCGGGACCATGTCCTGGCCAATGGGCTGGGTGGCGCTGGTGAGCGCCTCGGTCATCGCCAGGTTGTAGGGCAGCTGGATTACCTTGAAGTGGTGATCCACGCCGCCGATCTCTCGAGCGAGCCCGACGAGCTCGGCCAGAGCGAGGTGGTCCTGGGCCGAGGGCGGCTGGCGGTAGCCATTCCATGTGGCGGTGCCGTAGAGGCGGATCCGGCCGTCCGACACCGCGCCCTCCAGGAACTCGAAGGCCGACTTCATTCTGGCGAGGAAGGTTGGCCGGTCCACCTCGCCGAGCTGCATCTCCGGGTTGTGGACGTAGTAGACGTCGATGGTCCCCACGCCGAGGTTCGCGCGGCTGCGGTCGAGCTGATCGGCCAGGTAGCGGGGCGTCATGCAGTGGCAGCCCGCCACGACATCGTTGGAGCTGAAAATACCAGTGCGAACATACGTCTCGACGAGATACGCGTTGGGATTCGGCGGGCGCTCCCCGTCGAAGCAGATGAAGCCGCCCTTGGTGGCCAGCACCACCTCTTCGCGGGCCAGGCGGCGCGCGCCGATCAGCGCTCGCAGCGCCGCGCCAATGCTCCGCTCGCTGCGCTGGTTGCGATAGTTGATGGCCGAGTCCACCACATTGAGCCCCAGCTCGAGCGCGCGACTCACGGCGGCCGTGTAGGCACCGTCGGTGACTGCATCCTCCTCGCCCAGATACGTGCCGATCCCGACCGAGGAGACCTGGAGACCCTGCCAATTGCCGAAATGTCCCTCGGCGGCGCCGAGCCTCGATCGATAGGCCGTGGTGCCCTCAGCGGTCGCGTGTCCGGTGATCATGCTGGCTCCGATCAGATCTCGCGGTAAAAGAGCAGGATCAGGCCGATGAGGAGCAGCGAAATTGCCCAGATCCAGCCCGGGATCCGGCCATCCTCCTCCGGTAGCCTCAACTCGAGCCAGCGCCCCCAGCCGAGGAACACCGCGAGAATGCCCATGGGGGCATGCGAGACCTCGGCCAGGAACTCGTACTTCAGGTTGAACATCGCGTGCGAGTGCGTCAAGAGAATCGCGCCCCCCACGGCGCAGAGGATGGGGAAGACGTACTGCCAACCGGGCCGCGTCAGCCGCCCGATCCGCACCAGCCATTCGAAGACCGCGAGCCCAATGATCAGCAGCACCACCAGCCGATGCTGCAGCACGTCGGGCAGGATCATGCTCTCCCAGAAGCCGGCGGGGCCCAGCGGCCAGGCGCGCGGGTCATTGCGGAAGAAGAGGAACGCGGCGAGCCCGAGAAAGAGCAGCGGCCAGTGCCGCGCCCAGCGGACGCGCCGGGTCTTGTCCAGCACTGCGAGGATGCCCATCAGAAAGACGAAGAAGCCCGCGGTGTGGTGATTGTATTCCGACCACGCGTATTCCTCGGGCTGGCGCGTGGCCAGGGTGTCGGCGATGGGCGCCGCCGCCGCCAGCAGCGCGCCCACGGGCGGCGAGGTCAGCCGTGGCGGCTTGGGCACAAAGCGGGCGGCGACCTCGGCCGGCGTGGCGCGGTCGGCCACGACGTCGATCGCCGGCGGCAGCGACGTCAGCGAGGCGGCCGCGAGCAGCAAGGTGACGCCGATCCCCACCTCGGCTTCAATGAAGGCAGGCACGCGCGTGGCGATTCCGAGCGCCTCCTCCGGGCGGCGGAGCAGCCAGAAATTCAGCGCCCCGAGCGCCACGGCCGCCAGGAGGAGCGCCACCTTGGTCAGAACCATGATGCCGTAGCCGGTGCCGATGAGGCCGTCCCAGCTGCCGACATAGCTCCAGGTCAGATAGAGGCCCGGGCCCAACACGAGCGCCATGGCCGCCAGCGCCACGGCCGAGAATCGCGCGAGCATCCGTGGCCCGAGCGAGGCCGCCTCGGAATCGTCGACGGCACGGGCGCGCCGCCAGAGCAAGGCAAAGCCCGCGAGATGAATGATCCCGCCCGCCCAGACGGCGGCGCCCAGCTGGTGCAGCACGGTGACGGCCATGAGCGGCGCGCGCCCCTCGAGGCGGCTCACCGCATGAGCGAGCCAAGCCGCGTCGAGCATCAGCAGCGCGGCGAGTGACAGGGTCGCGCCCCAGCGGACGCGGGAATGGCGCCGCTCGACGAGCCATAGCGCGGCGGCCATCAGGGCCAGCGCGAGCGCGACGCGGATCAGGCCCGCGCGGCCGAAGTCGGTGGCGAGGAAGTCGCCGAGCGGCCATCCGCTCGCATCCGCCAGCGCCCACGGATGGATGACGAAGAGCAGAGCCGCCTGGGTAAGGGCCAGCACCGCGGCGCCGAGGCTGACCGTCCTGAGCGAGCGCCTCAGGGCCGCCTGGCCGAGCGGTGTCGGCGCGCCGAACGGGCGCAGCACGACCAGCGCGAAAGCCACTCCGCCCACGGCGGCCGACAGCCCCACCGAGCCGAGGCCGCGCAGCAGCACGTCGAGGAAGCCGGCCAGGAGCGTCATCGCCTATTGGCCCGCGCCGACCGTGAATCGGAGCGCGCCCTCGGTGATGTGCCCGTCCGTGGCCAGGACGCGGTAGCGGAGCACGTAGGTGCCGGGCCCGAGCGGCCGGAGCGGAATGACGAGTCGATCCTGCGCGGCGACCTCAGGTCCCTGAATCGCGATGGGCACGGGTACCGGCGGGCCATCGCCGGCGGTAAGCGTCACGCGGGTAAGCCGCTGCTCGATCTTGCTGTTGAAGCGAAGGATTATTCGCTCGGGCGGGCGGGCGAGCGTGGCGTCGTGCCCGGGGGATGACTCGAGCACGATGGCGTGGCCGCGGGCGGGCATGGGACACGCCAGGAGCAGCAGCGGAAGGAGGACCAGCGGAGCCGCCTGCGCCGCGGCCCGGCCAAGACTTCTGATCACGGGCTCAGCGCCAGTCGTCGAGCACCAGGTCGCTGGGGTCCTCGTAGTCTTCCTGCTTGCCCCGCTTCATGCGAACCATGGTGAAATCCACGTGGTAGCCGCGCTCCAGGAGAGTCTGGTAGGCGGTCCAGTAGTAAGTGTACGCAGGCGCGACCACGCGCTGAAGCTGAGCCGCGCCGGCCATCTCCTCCACCGCCCCGAGCAGCGCGTGCAGGTGCTCGGGCTTCTTCTGGCGCGGATCGATGGCCAGGAACTTGACGTAGGCGCAGCCGTGGGGCGCTTCGCTATTTGGCGGCAGGTGGCAAACGGCGAAGCCGATGACTTCGCGCCCCTTCTCGAGCAGGAGCGTGTCGCCCAGGGTGAGGCCGTCGACGATCTCGACTTCCTTGCCCAGGTCCATGCCCCGCCAGAAGGCATTGGTCATGCGGCGGATCTTCTGCATGGCCTGCTTCTTCTTGGCCTCTTCGAGCGTCGAGTAGCGGCGGATCGCCAGCCCCGGCTTGGCGTTCCGGGTCGCGTGGACGATCTCACGCCGGTCGAGCGGCTTGCCGGTGATGACCACGAGCCCCTTGGGCCGGTAGCCGAACTTCTGATAGAGGATCAGGTGCTTGGGGCTGTAAGGATACGTGCACACTCCCTGCAGCGTGGCCTTGTTCTCGTCGAAAAACTCCTGGCACGCCGTCAGGAGCTGCTGGCCGATGTCTTGGTTCTGATAGTTGGTGAGCACCGCCATCGGTCCCACCAGCCCGATCGTCCCCCACATCACGGCCACGGCAGCGCCGACGATCTTGCCGTCGCCCTCTTCGGCGACGAAGCAGCCCCACGGCTCCATGAGCCAGCGATGGTGGACGTACTGGGCGCCGCCGAAGACCTGCCGGGGGCGCGTTCCGACCTGGCGCTCGAAGAAGTCGCCGAAGGCCTGCTCCATTACGTCGCGCACCTTGCTGAGGTCGCCCTTGCGGACGCGTCGGATCTTGATGAGTGGCGAGCGACCCTGCGAATCGAGGCCCGGCCGGTCGACCGTGGCCCTCATGCCTTCTCCGGGAGGCCGGCCAGCTCTTCAAGCAGCGTGATGACGCCGGAGTGGTCGAGGCCGCCCTTGCCCTTGACCCGCAGCGCGTTGAAGAGCTCCTGGACGATCGCCGTGCAGGGCAGCGGGACCCCGAGCGCGCGCGAGGACTCCATGATCAGCCCCAAGTCCTTGAAGTGCAGGTCGATCTTGAATCCCGGATTGTAGGTTCCGGCCACGTAGTTGGGCGTCTTCTGCTCGAGGCACTTGGAGCCGGCCAGCCCGCCTCCGAGCGCTTTGAGCGTCAGCGCCCGATCGAGGCCGGCCTTCCGGGCCAGCGTCAGCGCCTCGCCGAGCGCAGTGAGATTCACGGCCACGATGATCTGATTGGCAAGCTTGGTGAAGCCGCCGGCGCCGAGCGGTCCCAGATGCGTGATGGTCTTGCCCAATGCCTGGAACACCGGAAGCGCGGCGTCGAAGTCGGCCTTCTCGCCGCCGACCATGATGCTGAGCGCGGCCTCGACGGCCCCCTTCTCCCCTCCCGACACCGGAGCGTCCAGCATCCGCACGCCCTTGGCCGCGAGCACCTTGCCGACTTTCTGAGACACGATCGGAGAGATCGTGGACATGTCGAGGTAGAGCAGGCCGCGGCGCGCGCCCTCGACGATGCCTTCTTTGCCCAGCGCCACCAGCTCGACGTCGGGCGAGTTGGGCAACATGGTGACCAGGACGTCCACTTGCCCCGCGACATCCCGTGGAGTCGAGGCCGGCTTGGCGCCCGCCCCCACCAATTCCTGCACCGGCCCCTGGCTGCGGCTGTGGACAATCAGTGGATAGCCGGCCTTGAGCAAGTTTTTGGCCATGGGGCGGCCCATGATCCCGAGCCCAATGAATCCAACGACTTGCGCCATGATAACCTCGCGGGGACCAGGATGGGAGGAGCGGGTGTGGCCCGCACGCTGGATTAACACGACCGCCGCGACGAGTCAAGGGTGAACTGGCCGTCGGCCGCAATTTTCGCTGCTTTGAGGGCGAAAACCCGCGTTAACGGCGACGGCGCTGGTCCTGGACCTGTCGCCGCACCCAGTCCTGATCGAACTCCGTGATCTTCCACGAGCGGTTCGACTGCTGGGTCATACGGAACCGCGTGACGCCCTGGCGCGCATCCAGGTAGGTCACCCAGGCGTCGCCGCCCTGCCGGGAGACCGCGAAGGCCTGAAAGGTGCCGAGGAAGCCCGCCGGAACCGCCAGTGAGGCCTGCTGGGGGGTGACAGCTTCCACGGTTTTTTGGATCTCGGCCCGCACCCTGGCGGCGACCAAGGGCCGCATCCCCTCCACCGCAATGCCCCGGGCCAGTTGCTGACCGACGGCCTGGCCCTCATCGGCAGGCTGGGGCTGCCGGGCGAAGTAATCGGCGATGAGGAGCTGAGCGGCCGAGTCGGCGATCTGGTCGACGTCGAAAAAGCTCTGGGCGGCGACGACGTCACGGCTCTGGATGGCAGCGCTCAGGCGGTAAAGCGAGTACTGCGGCCGGCCGGAGAGATCGAACCAGCTCCAGAGAACGAGGAGGAGGATGCCAGCCGCCAGCACCAAGGGAAGGCGTCGCGGCCGCCGTAGTGCCGGAGCCGATTCAGGTTCCGCCGGCTCTGCCACCCCTAAGCGCCACCCATGAACTGGCCCAGGAGCGTAATCCGCTCGCCGCCCGCGAGTGGCGAGTCCAACTCATGCGCGACGCCGAGCACCGCGTCGTTGACGAGCACCTCGATGTGCTCACCCAGACGCTGGCCCGTGGGCTCCCACAGCGCGCCGTGCAGCTCGGGGAAGCGCTCGGAGACGCGGCGCAGCACCTGGCCCACCGTGTCGCCGGGGCGCAGCGGCTCTTCGAAGAGGCGGCTTCCCGACCCGTCCCCGCCAACGAGCTTGGTCACCCAGGTGGTGATCTCGACGGTGGCCGCGGGTGCCTTTGTTATTTGCGCCACAGGTCCTTCGCCAGCCGGTCCAGGCCCAGCTTCTTGAGCGTTTCGGGCTTGGGCTTGCCGGTCTTGCGGTCGTAGCCCACCTGCGCGTACCAGGTGTCCAACATCTTCTCCCACTGGTCACGGACGTTGTGGTCCTTGGCGGGGCCGTCCACCGGCTGCGAGCCGTAGCGCTCGGAGGGGTATTCGAGCTCCGGCCCGATCCCGCAGCGAAGGTTGAAGGCCCGCAGGATTGCGGCGGTGCGCCGGCCGAAGCGCACGGCTTCATCGTAGGTATAGGTCCACCCCGTCGCCGCCGACAGGGCGCGCGCCAGGTTCTCCATGCGCGTCCTGAAGGTGAAGATGCAGCCGCCGAGGGAGTCTTCGAAATGGCGGCGGCCCAAGATGCCGGCCATGAGCTTGGCCACTTGCTCGCCGTCGAAGGGATTGATCCGCGGCGGGAGGCCCATCTCGGTCACGTGCACCGGCACCCCGCTCTCGAGCGTCCCGCAGGAGGAGGTACAAGTGTCGAGCATCTCTTCCCAGCGGCCGCGGTGATCATGGCCGCGGGGGCTCGCTCCCTTCGCGGTATAGATGGCGCACTTCTGCGCCTCGCCGCCGACCTTCTCTGCCGCGCGCTTCATGCCCTCGGCCAGAAGGTCGCCGAAGCCCTGCCGATGGGAGATCATCTGAAGCAGCCGGTTGGCGCCCTCGGCGTCGCCCCACTTGAGTCGGAAGCCCACCTGCTTCTCGGTGAGGTAGCCCTTTTCCATGCACTCCATCACCCAGCCGCACACCCAGCCGAACTCGTTGACGTCGACGCACGCGCGGTCGATGCGCGTGTTGAGCCAGCTGACCGCTTCCTTATCGGTGAGCCCGATCGTCCAGCCGGCGCCCGACCAGCCCTCGTACTCGGGCTCGTCCACGCGCTCGCCGGCATGGGGCCCGCTGCGGATGACCTGGATGTGGCAGTGGTGCATGCCGCAGGCATTGCACTGGTGGCCGCGGTGGTCGAAGCCGTTGCGCAGCTTCGCGGGGGCCCAGTCGTCCATGTTCACATTGGTCAGGCTCGTGGTGTAGTTCTTGATCGGCAGCGCGCCGAGCTTGTAGAGATTGGTGACCCCGGGCAGAGTCCCCCAGTTGTAGAGCGTGGCCGCCGACGGATCCGTCTTGAGGTCGTGGGCGATATCGTCGGCGGCCTGGATGAGCCCGCGCATGTCGTGCGCCCGCAGCGACTTGGTCCCGCGCACGATGCACACGGCCTTGAGGCGCTTCTTGCCCATGACGGCGCCGCAGCCGTTCTTGGAAGCCACGTGACCGTAGTCGCCGTGGATGGCGGCGAAGCGCACCAGGTTCTCCCCCGCCGGGCCGCTGGTGTAGACGGACAGCCGGTGGCCGGAGAGCCCGTGTTCGACTTCGAGCGCCTGCTGCGTCTCCCACGTGTCCTTGCCCGCCAGGTGCGCCGCGTCGCGGATCTCGACCACGTCGTCGTTGATATAGAGGTACGAGAGCTTCCGCGCCTGTCCCTGGATGACGATGGCGTCATAGCCCGAGAACTTCAGCGAGGCGCCGAAGAAGCCATTGGCCTGGGTGGACGTCGCACCATCGGTGAGCGCGCCGCGGGTGACGACGGTCAGCCCGCCCGTGCCCCACACCGGCAATCCGGCCAAGGGGCCCGTGGCCATGATGAGGCGATTGTCGGGATGGTCCCAGTGAACCTTTGGGCCGACCTCGTCGTAGAGAATTTTGGCCCCAATCCCCACGCCACCCAGATACTCGCGCATCTCCTCCGGACTCCACGGATCCGGCCAGATTTTCCCCGTTGAGAGGTTGACGCGCAGGAGCTTGCCGGCATAGCCGCCCGGCACCTCGCGAGCGACGGAGGCTTTCGTTGCAGGACGCGATGCGGTCGCGGTCGGGCTCATTTCACCACCGTTTGGGGGAGCTCGGGTGAACGGGAAGGCCGGCCCAGGATCGTCTGCGGCAGCAGCGCCGCCGTCGTCCGGGTCGCCATGAAGGCCGGCTTGACATCGAAAGGATTTTTCTTCAGGTGCGCCTTCCAGGCCGAGAGATCCACGCCGGAATAGACAAGCCCTTTCAGCATACCCACGTCATTGGTCGTCCAGATGTCATTGGCGGGTCCGCAGATCATGGCGCCGGTGAGCCGGCCGCCGTGGAAGAGGAGCTTGCGGTACTGGGACTGGGCCGGGCGCACCGCGGTGTAGACATCGGCCTTGGGATCATCCCACTGGCCGAACGAGGCCACGTCCAGGTGGCACACCTCCACGATATTCATCAGCAGGCTGCCGCGGTAGGCCAGATCGCGGCCGGCCATATTGGCGCCAACCACACGGCCGTGCTCCTGGGCCGTGGGCTCGATGGCGTGCACCTCGGCGGCGCCGGTGACTAGGTTGCGGGTGCGCGCCACGTCGCCGGCGGCGTACACGCTCTTGACATTGGTGCGCAGGTGGTCGTCCACGAGGATGCCCCCCTGCCCGTCATCGGCCAGCTCGATGCCCGAGCCGCGCAGCCACTCCAGGTTGGTTCGGATACCGGTGGCCATGATGACCACATCGGCCGTGAGCGGCGCGCCTTTCTTGAAATGCAGCTTCCGCGCGCCGCCCTTGTCCTCGATCTTCGTGAGTGTCGCACCAGTTCGGAGGGTGACGCCGTGACGCTCGAGCCAATGCTGGACGATCTCGGCGCAGGCGGCGTCCACCATCCGCGGCAGAATCCGCGGCGCGACTTCGACGATCGTGAGCTTGGCGCCGCGGGAGAGGATGGCGTTGAGGATGGTGAAGGCGATGAAGCCGGCCCCCACCATGACGACGCGCGAGCCTGGCGTCACGCCGGCGATGACCGCGCGCGCCTCGTCGAGGGTCCAGAAGCAGTGCACACCTGGACCGTCCGCGCCCGGGACGGGTGGCTTCGCCGCCCTCGAGCCCGTGGCGATCAGACAGTCGTCGTACTCGAGCTTGGCGCCGTCGTCGAGCGTCAGCGCCCGCTGTGACGGATCGAGCTTCGCCGCCCGGCGGCCGATGTGGGTCTTGACGTTCCACGCCGCGAGCGAGGCCGGGGTCGCGGTGAAGACGTGGGACTCGGCGATGGTCTTCCCGAGGTAGTACGGCAGGACCATGCGCGAGTACGGGCGCTCGGCCGACACCAGCGTGATCTCGGACGCCCCGCCGTCCTCCTCGCGAATGGTCCGGATCGCATTGAGCCCGGCGGTGCCGGCGCCGATGATGAGGTGACGAGTCGGCATCACGCCACCTCCCGCGCCAGCACCTGGGCCGTGCGCTCGACCGCGAAGTCGCCGAGCCAGTCGGCGGGCGCGGTCTCCTCGAAGGTGATGGCCTGGGTCGGGCAGGCCTCGGCGCAGGCCGGAGCGCCTTCACAGAGGTTGCACTTGTAGGCCTTGAGCGTGTCGGCGTCGTAGAACATGGTGCCGTACGGACAGGCAATCGTGCAGAGCTTGCACCCGACGCACGTGTCGTCGACGACGTCCTTGGCCCCGGCCGCGTTGATCCGAATGGCGCCCACCGGGCAGGCGGTCATGCACCAGCCCTCGGCGCACTGGGTGCAGGTGTAGGGCGCGTAGGACGTGTAGCCTTCGAAAGGGGACACGCGGATCACGGACTTGGAGGGCTGGAAGGTGCCGGTCTGCATGTAGGAGCAAGCCAGCTCGCATCGCAGACAGCCGGTGCACTTGTCGGGATGAAGCGCGAGAGCTCTCATGGATCGCTAGCGGCGCCTCCGGCGGCTGAGGCGGGACTTCCCGCCCTGCTTCAGCCGGTTGATGAAGGTGTCCAGCGGAATCGCGGGCATGGTCATCATGCTCACCGACCCCCGCGCGCCCATCTCGACGGAGATGGCCGAGATGGTCTCGTTGTCCGGCGCCTCGAGGATGGTCACGAAGTCGTAGGGCCCGAGCACCGCGTACTGGGCGCGGACCTTGGCGCCCTTGCCCTCCAGCTCACGGTTGACCTTTCGGATCCAGCCCGGCCGGCGGCGCAGCACTCGACGGCCGGACTCGCTCAGTGAACTCAGCATGACGTAATGTGCCACGTGTGCCTCCTCGAGGTGGGGGAACGATGGCACGCATTATATCAGAGGCCGTCACTCCTCACGCTCCCGGATCTCGAATTCGACGCGGCCCGCACCCTCGGCGCCGGAGGCCGCGGGCGCCGGCGCGGCGTCCGCCGCCACGAGCCGATCGGACTGGATGCCTTCAGCCTTGGTGAGCCGGTCACGGGTGACGTCGAGGCGCTGCTTCAGCAGGGCCGCCAGCGGGCCCGCGGGCACGGGCTCGCGCTGGCGGAGCAGCGCCAGCTGGTCCTCAACCGTCTTCGGCAGCGTCGCGTCCTTCACGAAGCGCTGATAGTACTGCCGGAGCGCCGAGGCCTGATCGGCGGCGCCCGCTTCGCGCTGGAACCGCTGGAGTCGCGCGGCGACTTCCTGCGCCTTCAGCGCTTCAATGTCGGCGGCGCTGGCGACCGGGTGGAGGCCCAGGTTGACGAACGGCGTGCGGCGGAGGAAGTCGGCCACGCGCAGGACGTGCTCCTCCATCGCCGGGGCGATGGCGGCGCTGCCGGCGGCGAATGTGACCGGCTCCACCTTGATCTCGTCGACCTTGTCGTCACTGGAAGTGAACAGGGCGCCGATCAGCCGGAACGGCGCGGTCAGCACGTTGACCAGGACGTTTCGGACCGCGGTCCAGATGGCCTCGCTCGGGTCGAACTTCGGATCCTTCAGGGACCCTGAGACCGGAACGACCACGTGGATCTCGCCGCGGCCGTCCTTGATCAGCGCCACGATCATGCCCAACGGCAGTCCGATGCGCTGCTTGACCTCGTCGCCGCGATCCGGAGACTTCGCCACCTGCAGGTGGCCGATGAGGACATCGTTGTTGGCCGAGATCTGCTCGTCTTCCAGCTTGAACCGGAAGTTGTAGGTGAGGTCGCCCCGCCGGATGATCCAGGCGATCGTTTGATCGGCGTAGGGGTTCACGGTCGGCAGCGGGAATTTGCGCAGCTCGCCCACCAGGTCCACGAAGGTCGGCGCGCCGAGGGGCCCTATCTCGCCGGTGATGTCCAGCGCCGAGTCGCCGCCGATGACCGACGTAAAGGTGAGCTTGGCGCGCTGGCCGCGCTTGTTGCTCAAGCCGGCCACCAAGACCTCGAGGCGTGAGACGTCCTCCGAGAAGGCCGGCTTGGTGTTGCGGTCCAGAAACCGGATCGTACCGTTCTCGACCCGGATCTCGGCGAACTCGAGCGCCATGGTCTCGAGCAGGCCCTTGTCCTTGGGGCTCGCGGCAGCCGGGGCGGGCGCCGGCGGTGCCGGGGGCGCGGTCTCTCCGGGCGCCGGCGGCGGGGTGAACAGCGCGCGGAGGTTCATGACACCGTCCTGGCTGCGCTCGATGAGAACCGCCGGGCTCCGGAAGCCAACGCGGGCGACAGCGGCGCGCGTCGGCCACGCGAAGTCGAGGCCGACGAGCTCCATCCGCTCGACGCGAATCGCCGGATCCGCGACCCCTGGGCCGCGCACCTCGACGCCCTGAGCCCAGCTGGTGCCCTTTGAGAGCGCGGTAAGGCGGCCGTCCTTGATCGTGATTCGATTCTGGCTGTCGCCGAAGAAGCGGCCGCTGAACCGAGCAGGGAATGGGAAATAGGCCTGGTACGGTTCGACCGGCGCGTCGCGCACGCTCACGGTGAAGGTGGCGTCGAGCGGCTGCGGAAGCACCGAGCCGCGGACCTCGATGCGCCCGCCGCCGGGCAATCCGGCGCCTACGGCGAGCTTGGCGGGGCCGACCACGGGCCAGCTCAGGCTTTCGAGGGTGAGACCCAGGTCTGTCAGGGCGAGCGTCGTCCGTGGCGATGCCGCCTCGTCGACGAAGGTCGCCGTGCCCTTGCTCAAGGCCAAACGCTCGAGCAAGAACTTGACCCCCGCGGCGGCCTCACCTTGAGATGCCGCAGGGGTCGCCGCGGCCGTGGTCTTCGGCCGAGTCGCGGGCGACGGAGCCGTCGCAGGCGATGGCGGTCCGGCGAGTTTCAGGAGGTCGATGACGCCGCTCTTGTCCCTGAGCGCTTCGACCCGGACGCCCTCGATCTCCACGTTGGAGACGACGATGACGCGGGACAGCAGATCGGCCTCTTTGAGCTTCAGGCTCAGGCGGGGCACGGTCATGAACGGCGCCGGGCCGCCGCGGCGGATCAGCTTGAGATCGGCGAGGTCGATATCGCCGGCCACCACCGCCCGCGTGACACCTTCCGCTCCCCGCTCGAATGCGACCCGGATATTGAAGCTGAGACGGCCGCCATAGGGACCCGCCGGAATCTCGGGCGGAACATAGGGCAGCACCTGGGCGAGATCGAAGTCCTTGAACGTGAGGCCAAGGGAGACAGCGCCGGGCGCCAGCCGGATCTCATTCGAGCTGAGCTCGAATGGGGACCCGCCGACCTTGGACTGCAACTCCAGGCGGCCGGCCGGCTGGCCGGCGCGCGTCGTGAGTCCGCCCGCCTCGATGTTCAGTCCCTGGATATTCAAGTTCACGTGGGGCGACATGGCCTCGTCGCGGATGACGATATTGCCCAGGACGAGGCCGAGGCGTTCCATGGTGAACTTCCATCGCGACGGCTTGGCCTTGGGATCAGCCGGCGGAATCAGATCGAGAAGATCGGAGAAGTTGAAGTCGCGGGGGCCCGTGCGGACCAGCTGGATCACGGGCGCGACCAGCCTGACGTCGGTGAGGCGGATGTGAGCCCCCAGCAGGGAAAGCCACGACCAGCGCGCCTCCAGCCTCTCGAACTCCACGAAGGCCTTCGCGGGATCGCGCTCCGCCAGCCGGAAATTCTTGATGACGAGCCTGCTCGTGAACAGGTTGAAGTTGACGTCCTTGATGCTGACCTGGCGGCCGGTGAGCGCGGGGATCCTGGCGACCGCCTGGCTGAGGATCAGCTTGGGCAGCGCCCAAAGGAAGACGCCGCCCAGCACGAGCAGGGCGACCCCGATGGCCAGCCAGATCTTTCGGCGCCGGCTCATTCATCGCCTCCTAGACTGGCGACTGGCCAGACGATGGCTTGAGGAACGTGTACACGCTGGTGAAGTCCTTGCGGCCCAGACCGTGAGAGGATGCCAGCCGGTACACCTGCTGCGCCGCCGGCGCGACGAAGACCGGCACGCGCAGCGCGCGCGCCGCGTCCACCGCCAGCCCCAGGTCCTTGCACATCAGATCGGTCATGAAGCCGGCCGCGTAACCATTGGTGGAGGCCGCTCGTTCGACGAGGCCCGCCACCGGATGCATGTGCTCCATCACCCAGGTGTGGCCGGAGGACTTGGAGATGACGTCGGTGGCGACCTTTGGGTCCACCCCGAAGCCCTCGGCGATCCTGAAGGCCTCGCTCACCGCGACGGCGGCGACCCCCGCGATCAGATTATTGCAGAGCTTGACGACCTCGCCACTGCCCACGGGTCCGACGTGGATGACATTGGCCCCCATCGCCTGGAGCGCCGGGAGCGCCGCCGCGAAGTCCTCTGCCGCTCCGCCCACCATGATGGCGAGCGTGCCGTCGGTGGCGCGAGGCACTCCGCCGGACACGGGCGCGTCGATGAAGCGGACGTCGCGCTCGGCGGCGGCCGCCGCGATTCGCCGGGAGACACCGGGGTCGATGGTGGACATGTCGACGCAAAGCGTGCCCTTCCGCGCAGCCGCGAGCACCCCGCCGTCGCCGGTGAACACGGCGTCGGCCTGCGGCGAGGAGGGCAGCATCGTGATCACGATGTCCGCGGTGGCGACCGCTTCGGCCGCGGAGGCTGCCGCCGTCATGCCGGACGCAGCTGCGCCCTTGACCGCGTCGGGGTTGACGTCGTAGGCGGTCACCGCAAAACCCTTCTTGACGAGATTCTTGGCCATGGGCAGGCCCATGGTCCCCACGCCGATGAAGCCGATCCGCGTCATCACGATCCTCCGGTCTCTGTTGCGGTTGACAGCAGGGCCGTCCCGTATACTACCCGCGCCATGCTCATCGGTCTCGCGCTCATTTCGCTCGCCGCGATCTCGTGGGGCACGACGGGCGCGACCATGACGGTTCTGTCGCGCGACACCGCCGTGAGCCCGCTGCTCGTGGGCTGGGCGCGCCTGGCCATCGCGGCGCCCTGCCTGCTCGCCGGCGCTGCGCTCGGAGAGGCTGCGGGGCCCGCGGGCCGCCGGCTTCGGGTCGACCCGTCGCTCTGGCACCCGCGGAACCTGGGTCCCTTGCTTGCCGGCGGAGCCGCGATGGCCGGCTACCAGATCTGCTACTTCTCTGCCGTGCCACTGACGGGGGTGGCCGTCACCGCCCTGCTCGCGATCTGCTCGGCGCCCATCATGATCGCCTTCTTGGCCGCGACCCTCCTCGGCGAGCGGCTGACCTTGGTGCTCCTCGCGTGTCTCGGAATGGCTGTGGCCGGCACCGCCCTGCTCGTCCTCGGCCCGCGCAGCCTCGGCGAGATCTCGGGCCATTTCGGTCTGGGAGCACTGCTGGCGCTCGGCGCGGGGCTATGTTACGCTGTGTACGCCGTGGCCGCCAAGGGTCTCGTCTCGCGGCTCCGGCCGCTGACCGTCGCGGCCGCGACCTTCACGCTCGGCGCCGTCTTGCTTTCCCCCGTGGCGATCGGCGCCGGTCTGCTGCCACAGCTCCAGCTCGCGGCGCTTCCGCTGCTGCTCTATCTCGGGATCGGGCCCACGGCCATCGCCTACGCCCTGTTCAGCGCCGGGCTGCGCCGCGTGCCGGCCACCGTGGCCGGTATCGTCACGCTCCTCGAGCCGCTCACGGCCACCACGCTCGGCATCTCCGTCTTCGGCGAGTCGCTCGGCGCGCCGGGGATGGCCGGCGCCGCGTTGCTCCTCGGCGCCCTGGTCCTTCTGACGGCGCGCTCCGCGAAGCGCTGAACCTCGGCTCGCGTCTCAGGCGCCCGGCGCCGCCCGATCGATGAGCCGGCTCACGGCCCGGCTGAAGGTGCAGTTGGGCACCACCGCCGAGTGCTTGCCCGAGCCGCCGGCGACGAGGACGAAGACATCGTCCGGCGACGGCACGCGCGGCAGCAATGCCGCGTCGTCCGCGGTCTCCTGCATCCAGAGCGGCCAGTCGTGCATGCCCCACATGCCGCTCTGCTTCATGCGTCCGAGCGGCATTCGCGCGCGCTCGAAGACGAAGCGCTGGACGTCGGCGCGCGAGAGACCGTTGGCGGCGATGGTGGCGGCGTGCTCGGGGCCGAGGGCCACCAGCAGCTGGCTCTGCGCGAAGTACCAGCCCACGTTGGAGCCGAGCGTGGTCGCCACGTCGGCGACATTGGTGAGGATGCCCGCGGCGGTGACCGACACGTGGTCGTTCACATTGTGGGGCGCCTCCCCGCCGTAAACCGTGACGACGTTCTGCTGGGCGGAGAAGCCAAGCGCGACGTGAAGCGGCGGCCAGGGGCTCGCGTCCTCGCGCTCGGCAATGGC
>Ga0070707_100002320_pt1 | contig 18159 bp, 17 predicted proteins | sample KBSK5502metaG_FD_65468 | JGI IMG/M metagenome (GOLD analysis project Ga0070707, IMG submission 65468) | Corn, switchgrass and miscanthus rhizosphere microbial communities from Kellogg Biological Station, Michigan, USA - KBS K5-50-2 metaG | ecosystem: Host-associated > Plants > Roots >... | reverse complement strand
GGTTCTCCGAAAACTGCCCGGAAACTGGACCTTCCTCATTGTGACGGACCGACAGGAGCTCGACGAACAGATCTACAAGGAGTTTCAGGCGGCTGGAGCCGTTACCGAACAGGAGGTCCAGGCCGCAACTGCCGAAGACCTCCGACGTTTGCTGCGGGAGGACCACCGCCACGTGTTCACGCTTATCCACAAGTTTCACACTGAGCGAGGCAAAGCTCACCCGAGGCTTTCCGAGCGTTCCGATATCATCGTTATGACCGACGAAGCCCACCGGACCCAGTACGACATCCTTGCCCGAAACATGCGAAGCGCACTCCCGAAAGCGGCCTTCATCGGCTTCACTGCGACCCCGCTTATCGCCGCTGAGGAGAAGACGCGCGAGGTCTTTGGAGAGTACGTCAGCGTCTACAACTACGAAGAATCCGTGAAGGACGGGGCAACCGTGCCCCTCTACTACGAGAACCGGATCCCGGAGCTTCAGCTCACGAATGAGAACTTCCGCGAGGAGGTGGAAGAAATCCTCGAGGCCGCCGAGCTCGACGAGGAACAGGAGAAAAAGCTCGAACGTGAATTCGGTCGCGAGTACCACCTCATCACCAGGGACGACCGCCTGGAACGGATCGCCGAGGACATCGTTCACCATTTTCTCGGGCAGGGCTACCGCGGCAAAACCATGGTGATTTCGATCGACAAGGCTACCGCAGTCCGTGTGTACGACAAGGTTAGGAAATACTGGACACAACAACTGGAGCGGCGCCGCGCCGATCTCGCGAAAGCGACTGGTGAAGTGGACCGGAAGGCACTCGCCGAAAAGATTGCCTACATGGAAACCACAGATATGGCCGTGGTGGTCTCTCCGGCGCAAAACGAGGTTGAGGACATGAAGAAGAGAGGTCTCGATATCCTTCCGCACCGGAGACGAATGGTGCGGGAAGATCTCGCGACGAAGTTCAAAAACCCCGATGACCCATTCCGATTCGTTTTCGTCTGCGCGATGTGGATGACGGGCTTTGACGTACCGTCCTGCTCGACGATCTATCTCGACAAACCGATGAAGAACCACACGCTGATGCAAACGATCGCGCGGGCGAACCGCGTGTTCCGAGAGAAGCCAAACGGCCTGATCGTTGACTACGCGGGCGTGTTCCGGAATCTCGAACGAGCGCTCGCCATCTATGGATCGGCAGCCGGCGGCAGGACACGACCGGGCGAGAGCCCCGTAGAAGCTAAAGACAAACTCCGCGAGGCGCTGCAGGATTCGGTCAGCCGCGCTAGTTCCTTCTGCTCTGCACGTGGGGTGGATCTCTCGGCGATCCAAACGGCAAAGGGGTTTGAACGAATCGGACTCATCGACGATGCGGTGGAGGCCGTGGTCGGGACCGACGACGCGAAACGGCAGTACCTCTCGCTCGCTGCTGAGGTCCTGCGGCTGTACAAGGCGATCCTCCCGGATGCACTGGCCGAGGACTTTCGGGTGGCCGTGGCGGCGATCGGCGTGATCGCCGAGAAAATCCGGTCACTTGCGCCGAGTCCTGACATCTCCGACGTCATGGGGGCAATCGGTGAGCTTCTTGACCGATCTATCGCGGCCGAGGGGTACGTCATTCCTGAAGGTGAGCATCGGATCGATCTGAGCCAGATCGACTTCGAAGCACTACGAAGGCAGTTCGAAAAAGGCAGGAAGCGGACGGAAGCCGAGAGGCTGCGTGCCGCGGTGGAGCTAAAACTAAACGAACTGATTCGGTTGAACCGGACGCGCATGGATTATGCGTCACGGCTTCAGGAGCTCATCGAGGAATACAACTCAGGGGCAGTGAATGTGGAGGAGTTTTTCAAGCGCCTGATGGTGTTCGCCCAGTCATTGAACCAGGAGGAGAAGCGCGCGATCTCCGAGAAGCTCAGCGAGGAGGAGCTCGCGATCTTTGACCTACTGACGAAGCCCGAGATGGAGCTCGCCGACGGCGAGCGGAGGCAAATCAAAACCGTTGCGCGCGAGCTCCTGCTCAAGGTCAAAACGGAAAAGCTCGTCCTTGATTGGCGAAAGCGCCAGCAGAGTCGCGCCGAGGTCCGCGTGACAATCGACGACATTCTGGACCGCGGCCTGCCCGAGAAATTTACCCGCGAGCTATACAAGCAGAAATGCGATGTGATCTATCAGCATTTCTACGATTCGTATTTTGGTGAGGGGAAGAGCATCTACGTGAAGGATGCCGCATAGACCGAAGACGAAGGCAACGACTGTGCGCAAAGGATGACCGCGACCTTGTGGCGGTTGCTGCTTTGCTGTTGGGCGCCGTAGGTTAGGGCGTGCCCATACCTTGTTGTCTTTTGGCAAACGCGCTGCGGTTCAAAGGCTGTATTAACCTTGCTAAGCATCTTCCTTTATGACGCAACCAATCTGGAATAACGGGTCCGAGTGGCATCGTTGGGATCCACACCTCCACGTGCCCGGTACGTTGTTCAATAACCAATTCAATGGCGACTGGGACGGGTTTCTCGACGCCGTCGAAAAGGCAGCGCCGACTGTCGAGGCGCTGGGAATTACCGACTACTGTGTGCTCAATGGTTACAAGGAATTTCGCAAGCGCTGGGAAGCGGGCCGGGCGCAGAACGTCGGGCTTATCTTTCCCAATATCGAGTTCAGGCTCTCGATCGAGACGGAAAAGAAGCGGGGTCTTAACCTCCATCTGCTGTTCTCGCCGGAAGACCCAGACCATATCACTGAGATTGAGCGGGCTTTGAGGCATCTCACCTTTAGCTACAAAGGTACAACCTACCGCTGCGTCCCGGATGACTTGATGAGCCTCGGGCGTGCCTTCGATCCATCCAGTGACGCATCGACAGCCGCCCTTCAGAAGGGGGCCGAGCAGTTCAAGGTTACGCTTGAAGATATCCGAACGATGCTTAGTGACGCGTGGGCTGCAGAAAACTGTCTGGTCGCGATCGTTACAAACGAGGGTGACGGCACGGCGGGATTGAAGAAGGATGCGGCATTCGACGCTCTCCAAGAGGAGATCAAGGCGCTCGCGCACATTGTGTTTTCCGCGACCCCCAGTGATCGCGAGTTTTGGCTTGGCCGTAAGCCGGGCTTCAACCGCGAGTTTCTCGAGAGGACGTACGGCGGGTTGAAGCCCTGCCTGCATGGCTCTGACGCGCACGAAGTGGCGAAAGTGTTGAACCCGGACCAGGACCGTCGCTGCTGGGTCCGTGCGGAACTGAGCTTCACCGGACTGAAGCAGACGCTGCTCGAACCGGATCTGCGCGTGGCCATCGGGCCGCAGGTGCCGCCGGGGCCGGCGCCAAGTGAATGCATTCGGTCCCTCGTGGTCGCGAACGCCCCCTGGCTCGGCACCGGGACCGTCGGACTCAACGATGGACTCGTGGCGATCATCGGTCCCAAGGGATCCGGGAAGACGGCGTTGGCTGACATGATCGCGGATGTGGCAGGCGCCTCGATCGAGGACGAGGCCGCGTTTCTATTGAAAGCCAAGGAGCATCTCGACAAGGAATCGGCCCAGTTGGTATGGAGAGACGGCACAAGGACCGGGCCCTCGAGACTTGCGGATGCGGGTTTGAGGCTTTTCGATGTCCCGACACACGTCCGCTACCTTTCGCAGCAAGCTGTCGAACGTCTCTGTTCGTCGGATAGCCTTGGTCGCGAGCTCCTCGCTGAAATCGAGGGAGTTGTGTTCGCATCAATTCCCGAGGCAGACCGCCTCGGTGCTTCCGGGTTCGCTGAGCTCCGCGGGCTTCGGCTCGAGCAGATCCTTCGTGCGCGAGGAGACCATCTCGAGACGATCCAGCGGCTCTCTGGGGTGATCGCAAAGGAAGATGAGAACAAGGCTAAACGACCGCTTGAAGAGAAGCGGCTGGCGGATCTTACAGCAAAAATCACCAAGGACGAAAAGGACCTGGGCGATCTGCTCCCGAAGGACAAGAAGAATGAGACCCAGCAGCTTGCAAAGGTGCAAGCAGCGCTTGAAGCGAGGACACGGGAGCTTCAGCAACTGAACCTACGTACGAAGAAATTGATGGAGCTCGAGAAGGAGTATGCGCGCCGTTCCGACTCCTGGCGAAAAGAATTTGAAGAATTGCAGGAGCTTTACGCGGCGTGCGGTCTGACCGCGACCGAGTGGAGCATTCTTGCTCCATCCTTCGAACCGGCGGCCAGGCGCACGGAGATGTTTACGGCGGCGAAGGCCCGTGTGACAGCGCTTGCGAAGACCGCAACCGATGGCACGGCCACGTCCGAGACTGAGGGCGACTTGTCCAAACTCTCCCTGAAAGGCCTTCAAGCGCAGCAAGAGTTGTTGACGAAGGCAATCGGAGTTGAGACTGAGCGGGCTAAGAAGTACACGGATCTTGCGCGGCGGCTCGCGGCGGAAAGACAAGAACGCGAGAAGCTGGAAAAGGACCTGGTGTTCCTGCGAGATGCCGAGACGCGGCGGAGGAAGGCCGTCGACGAGCGCCGGAGAGTGTATGCCGCTGTGTTCGAGACGTTGGTCGAAGAGCACGTGGTCCTCGACGAACTCTATGCGCCTCTCAAGGCTCAACTTGCGGCGGAAAGGGGTGCCGAAAAGAGTCTCGAATTCTATGTGCGTCGTCGGGTCGATACGGAGTCGTGGGTCAGGGCCGGCGAAGAATTGCTGGACCTGCGAACGGCGGGCGAGTTCCGTGGCCACGGGGCGCTCGCGAAGGCCGCGGAAGGTCTCGTTCTCGCATGGAAGACAGGGGGAGCCACAGAGGTCGCGGCCGCAATGGACCAGTTCATCGGCACCTACATGCGTGATCTCATGGCGGCGAAGCGACCGGACGTGCCGCTTCAGGACCTGGGCCGCTGGCTGTTTTCGACTGATCACGTCAACTTGGAGTATGGAATTAAATACGATGGCGTCGACATTACCCGCCTCTCCCCGGGACTGCGCGGGATCGTGCTGCTCATGCTCTATCTCGCCGTTGACCAATGGGATACACGCCCCCTCCTCATCGATCAGCCCGAAGAGAATCTGGACCCGCACTCCGTGTACGAGGAGCTTGTGAAGTACTTCCGCGCCGCCAAGCGCCGACGGCAAGTGATATTGGTGACGCACAACCCCAACCTCGTCGTGAATGCAGATGCCGATCAGGTGATCATCGCTTCATCGGAGCGGACAGACCCGAACTACCTTCCGAAAATCTCTTACACGAGTGGGGGCCTCGAAGATAAGACGACGCGCTCCGAGGTGTGCCGGATCCTCGAAGGCGGTGAGCGGGCGTTTCTCGACCGTGAGCGTAGATACGCGATCCCACGCGGTTTGCGTAAGAGATTACTCCTTTGACCGATTGCCCCGAGATCACCGGTGATCTAGGATTTTCCTCGGACGGCTCCTAACGTTCGGCGGGCGTGGCGTGCTCCCCATTTCGACTGGTCACCGTGGGGACGTAAGATGCAGCGGGAGGCCCCATGGGCGAACACCGGCGGAAGGCAGACGGCCGACGCGTCTTCAGCATGGAGTTCAAGCGGGAAGCGGTTCACCGGATCCTGACCGGCGAGGAACTGTCGCCGAGCCTCGGCTACGCCGATGCCTCAGCCTGCTGGACCGCATAGCGGATCTGCTCTTCGGTGAATCGACCCGTCTGCATCGCGCCCGTCCCCCTTCCGAGAGTTTCTCAATGGCTTCCCGGACCAGAGATGCGTTAGCGACGGGCAAGTACAAAGTTCTTTATCGCAGCGTCTGCCCTCTGCGTTTGCCCTTTACATAGATCGCGCCACAGCACAAAACCGCGCTAGCTATCAGCAATACGGTGTTCGGTTCTGGAACCGGTCCACCGGGCGAAGGCGATTGAACCTCCGTCACGCCGGCGAATGTTAACGGATTGTCCACGTCCGATGGGTTCGTGAATAATGCATCAAACGCTAGAGCACCAGCCCGGTAGGCGAAACTGAGCTGAAATCCCGCTAGTGCCAACCCGGGGCCGATATCATTCCCCGTCGGCGGGATCCCCGAGGACGTCGAAAATAATTCGACAAATCCTGTTCCATGAATCTCATTCCATCCAACGGGGACGGTAGCGTTCACTGACTGCGCCGCGTCGAAGGAGACAAAGACGTCATACAGGTTGACGTCAAGATTTAGAGCCGGACTAGAAGTGTTAATAAGAGTGTAGTCATACTGATATGCGGCACCTCCGATGCTAGTCTCGATGTACGTCACCATAGCCGTCGGGATAGCGATCGCGGATGCAGGGGCAGCAAGAGAGAAAATCACTGCAAGCGCCAGGTTGAGTCTTCGATAAGATCTGACCGAGAATCGTCTCATTGTCACCTCCCCGAACGAGCCAGCCACCGGGTGGGAAACGCGTGCATCGAACCACAATGCTACGCGGAAATACTCGTCCTAAAGCCGGGCCCTACTGCGCGTCGACCGACACACCTGCACCAGAGATAGGACTCGGGTCAGAAAGGAACAAAGGCGTCCCGTCGGGTTTCCGTATTTGAATCCCTATCGTGTCCGGATTGCGCTGAACTATCACGTTGAAGGTGTAACCTTCAACAGCGTTAACCGACGCCGTGCCGTCGAACGTAATCTGATCAGATGCAAACGACAAATTCGTGATTCCGGTACTCAGTAGATTTAATCGCTTTCGGCCGTAGAAGTACTGGAAGGAACCAGATGGGGAGTTGACACCGAGAATGTCAATCGCGAATGTCGCTCGATACGTCGCCGTCTCTGGGAAAGTATAGCCGCTGCCAAACAAGCGTGTCGACTCGGAGGGTGCGACAAACTCGAAATGAAACGACGAAACGGACCCTGCATTCATAGCACCCGTCGCCGTATGGCGCGGCTGAGCGCGCCCGTCTGAGGCGAACGGCATAACCAAAAGCATAAACGTTCCTGCCTGCTCACCGATGACGTTCACTTGGTACTGTCCTGCTTGCTGCTTAGGAAACCAGACGGTTGAATGGATTCGACTGTCGGCCTCGCCCGTCTCGTCGTCGTCGAGCATATCTCGAGCGTAAACGGAGCCAGGGATCTCCTGCAGGATCCGCGATGTTACCGGATCGAATCCTGTGCGGCGGCCAACGGGGTCGACAACCAAGAGCTGTGCACCTGTGATGCCCAATTCCACAGAACTCAAGTCACCTGGCGGATCTGACACGTAGCCGCGGGTGACATAGTCGTTCCCATAGAACTCCAACGTGGTCGCACCTGTTGCCGCAGGATCCTGTATAAGGAACGTCCCCGCGCTCTCACCGACGACCAACACGTAGTGACCAGGCACCCCGTTGGCGTCGAGACGTTTAGACCCAGGCCCGGCAATTGTGCCAGGTGGTCCGACGCCTACAATCACCGGGAAGCCTTCTTGTAGGCGCGCCCGTACGTATGCGGCCGCATGGTCCTCCGGAATGCGTGAGCTCAGGCTGGTACGATGGAACTGAAGCGCAGAATCGTGTTCAATCGCACCGAATGTTTCTACCGCTGCAACAAAGAAAAGGCCCCCATGATCGTCGTAATCATCAGCCAAGGTGAAGAATCGATTCAATGTCCCGGGGTCGGTGTTCAAGCCTAGATAGTTTAATGCCATGGCTAGCGCTGTAATCGCACATCCTCTGCGGCCAATAGTGAAATCCATACCATCGATGAATTCCTGGCTCCACGGGTCGACGCCTGGAAGTGCGCCGCCCTGCCGCAAGGGCACCCCGACGAGGTCAGTTTCGGAGAACGTCCCGAGTACAGTGTAATCCTGGCCGGAGAACTGTGACTCTCGCCTTTCCCCATTGAACTCCGCAGTGACAGTCACGCCGACGTCGAGGGATAAGAATAGCGTTTTGCTACCCGCTGGCGTTGAGTAGGTTGTTGAGAGGTTGTCAAAAGCGAGCGCGCCGACTAGGAGTCGTGGGTTCGTAACCGTATCGCAGCGAAAGGTAATAGTCTCCGTCGATAAAGTGCCATCCGGGAGCACTAAAGGGTAAGTCGCCGAATCGTTGCAGAGACTGTTGAGAGCGGCTGCCGGATGAATGTCAATCGCGAGAGTGGTTACGATGGAGCTGAGGCAAAGAAGAATTCGCAATGAGACGCGGGCAACGGACAAGCTCGTCATCCGGTCGATGCTTTGGCGAAGCTACGCGTGGTCGACATGGTTCCTCCCCTGAATGGCGCTAAATATCGCTTAGGAATGCAGCGACAAAACTAGTCACGTGTGATGTAGCCCGCTAGTGGACCTTAGTCCAATGTTCAAGCGGCAGGGTGTGCGAGAGAGACTGCTTCAATGAAGCAATAATCTTTAGGTGGCCTCGTGTGGAACAGAGCTAATCAGTACGCAGCAGGGTACGCGCCGAGGCCATCGCTGGCCCAGCGCAGGGTGAAGTGAGATCCGCTCCGACCAAGCATCGACCGCGATGTACCACGCTACCGTCTAGAGCATCCGACTGTTAGCCGTAGCCGGAGAGCTAGGTGAGCGGAGTAGTTCTGAACCGAACGGATCCGGACCTGATCCGACACTCCACGGGGTCGGAGAGATTATGGCCGCGTGAGATCCATCCCAGAGTTGATCGGCAGGAGGGAATCGTTGCTCGCCGCCCACGAGCTTCGTGAGTGTGGAGTGTGCCATTGATGTGCATTGACACACATTTTGTTCCAACTTAGAGTCCCTTCCTCATCCTCGTGCGGTGCGCCGGCCCGCCTCATGGGAACGCGGGATGAGTGACATCGGGATCTTACGGAACACCCGGCTCATAGGCTAACAGTGCCTAGCGAAAATTCGTGAGGACGACAATGCCCTGTGACATCGAACCGCGTCAATTGACGGGAAGATCAGGATTCGTGCGTAGCGCACTGCTGAAACGCTTCATAAGTATCGTGGTTGCGTCCGTGCTCATGGCGGCTCCTTCACTGGCGATAGGTGACGAGGCGAAAAAAATCAGTACAGACGAACTCCTCGGGCGCTGGACGCTCGAGTGGTGGACGTCATTTCGTGGCCAGGATCTGAAGGGACCAACCGTGCGCGCCGATGCCGAAAAGGAGGGCAACGTCATCGTGATTGTGCCTGAGTTTCTGCGGGCTGTGCTTGAATCTGACGGATCGGTCACATGGGAACACAGGTCACAATGCCGCCTTCGACCGTGGGAATGGCGCTCCGTCAACGTGCGCGTCTCCCGCGATCGTCGAGAAATCCGCTTGTCGTTTTCCGACTATATTGAGGAGGGCAACCGCTGTGTGCGTGTCACTTACAAGGAACTGTACACTCGTGAGTGATCGCTGATCCCTTTACGTTGTCCGCTGTAGCGCCGGCCTCCGAACTGAGTCTTCGGAATGCCGGTGGCATCTGCCTCGGAGAGTTCGATCATGTACAACGCAGAAGGAGTTTCGGTCGCTCGGTCGCTTCTGAGACGCTTCGCCGGAGTCGATGCATTTAGAACTTCCGTCTTCGCATGCTAACGGATTGGCTGAGCGGCGAGGTTGACATGGAAAGGCTTACTAGGACTCGCGGGGAGAGCAGCCTGGTTCTGAGAGCTTCGCTTGGGTTTGGACTTCTTCCGACGTTGGCGACTGCGGGATGCGAATCTGCGCGGCCGGCGGGAGCTTCGAATCCCGCGGACGTCATACCAGACGGCGCAAGATGGAGTGTCCGACGCTCAGGCGATCAGCGGCCCGCATTGGAGAAGATCTTACGCCGGTCCGAAGGCAGCGATAGAGTGAGCGCCGAAGCAGCACAGAACGGGCCGAAATGAATCAAAGACCGACAGCGTCGGATCATCTTGCGGCGGCGGAGCAGGGGGCCGTAGATGTGCAATGAGGTCGAAGTTGACCAGCGCGGGGAGCTTGCGACGCACAGTAGGCGCTGAATGTGCGCCTCTGGCGCACTTCGATCACTCCCTCATTTATTTCGAATTGGAATCATTTGCACTATCAGAGACGTCGAGATTTCGCGGCGATGCCCACGGAACGCAAAAGCCCGTCGTCGCGTCCTTCGGGTATCGACAGAGACAACCGCGATTGCAGACATTAGAGTTGTCACATAGGTTGTGATTGCAGCCGAGATCATCGCACGTGGCAGGCTGCGTCGGCTCGAAGACGAAGGAAGCTACAAAGAGAACACCAACCGCCGCAACACGCCGAAGAGTCATCTTCTCTCCTCTACCGTGGGTACTGCACGACCGCAGCTAGTGGGCGCGCCTTTGTCGCTGTGTCCCTGAACAATACGCTCTTCGACCGCGTCGAGACATTCCCTTACGAGTACCAGAATCCGATTTGACAGTTGATCAGTGTAGGTTCACCATCCCGTCACCACCAGGACCGTTAGCCCCACCTGGGAGAGAAGGGCCTGTTTTCTCGATCGTCCTCCCCGAGCCGTCGTGGGCGCCTAACCATCTTCCCAAGTGTCCGGAATCGAAGGAGATAGTCCCTCATGATGAAGGCAACTACCCGAACAATCGCTGTCATCCTAGCGCTCGGACTACTTGCTGGCGCGCTGCCTGCGATAGCTCAGAAAACTGATACGGGCAGCATATTCGATAAGAGCGGTGGCAAGAAGCCGGGAGCCATCGATACCGATGTCAACACGTCGCTCCCCAGTCCTCCCCCGTCAGTCCCCGGTCGGCCAGTGGATAGTTCTAGTGGCACGTCGAGCGGCTCCAGCGTGGAGAAGTCGTCCGGCACGCCAAGCGGCACGTCAGGTTCTTCCGATAAGGGTTCTTCCGATAAGAGTTCCACCGGTAAGAAGAAGTAGCGAATGTGACCCGCGCCGCTGTGGCGATAGTCCCGTCGCAACGCGCTTGAGGGCATGGATCTAAGTCGCGAAAGATACTACAGCCGCAAACGAAGATCGCGGGAGAGAGCCATGACCTCAAGACCATTTGCGGGGGCTGCGTTAGTTTGCGCCGCACTGGCACTGGGTGCCTGCAGTGAGGCTATGGTCCCGCAGGGTTCGGGCACGACTCCCGAACAGGGCGCCCGCTACGTCAAGCGATACGAGTATCGCTGTGCGACTGTAGGTTGTATGGGCAAGCTGCTTGCAATTATTACTTATGAAATAAACGGGAACGCAGTCGTGCGAACGAATTATTCCGATTACCGAGCTGACGGCCTAGATATCAGGAAAGAGGAAGAGCGATTCGCGATCACGGAGAATACGTTCTACATGCCTGATGAAGAGGATTGGTGCTACAGGATCATCAGTTCAGCGAAATGCGGGGTCCTAGGAACGATAACGCCAAACGCGATCTATCTCACACGAATGGCTAACGGTCAGCGCTCGCGTGATCAGAGTTCGCGAGTGGCTCAGGACATGAGTCCGGTCCCTAGGTCGCGTTGATTATCGCACCACTCGATCGGCGAATTGATGCCATCGAAAGGCGAAACGCCTCAGTCGAGATAGTGTCGTATCTGTGATAACCGAAGAAGGAGCGGAGTTGAGATGAAACTAAAGACCGTCGCGGCCCTTATCACGTTCGCGACGATGGTGTCAGTCGGCTCGAGGCCGCCCACCGTTCTAGCAGGTGACAATTACAGCATTAAGAAGAGTGACGACACGCCCCACGCTCCCGCTACTCCGCCGCAGACGCCGCAGCGGAAAGTGGAACCGGAGACAAAGACGATCCTCGCGCCCACTTGGCCGGTACAAGTACCAGTCCGAGTTCCAAAAAATATGGAGGAGCCCCGCGATAATCCTCACGCCGGAGAGAATCCTGGAACGAACGAGTTGATCCCTCGCCGATAGAGCTCCACCTGCGGAGAGGGCTGGTGCATTGGAAGTGGCGGTGCAGATGATGAAAACGATCTCCGTCTTGCGTGGGTACCTGTAGTCGCGACTTACAGAACTCCCAAGCGGGATGCGAACTGAGACGGACTACGTGCGAGGACGTATGCGCAAAGGCACCGGCTGGAGGCGAGGCTTGCAAGACTGCGTGCGGTGCCGACTTCGGCAACTGCACCGGGCCTTGTCTTCAGAAGGACAGAGCATGTGTCAATGGTTGCCCCCAGAAAGGATAGATAACTGAACGCGACCAACTCTTCGTCCATCTCCAATAGGGCAGATGGCAATCAATAGAGGTTGCGGCGCACCTAAGCATTGCGCGAAGGGGTTGGCATGAGCATGGATACGGCGGTTTGGCATTGGGGATCGGAAGTGGTCAGGATGGCGGCCCTTGTCGGTATTCTCGTTCCTCTTTACGGGTGCGCAGAAAAGGTCGAGGGTATGGTGCCTAAGCCATCCGCTCCGATCTTTGACAAGTTGATAGTCCCGGGTACGCGCATCGGTCCCGTCGCTCTCGATATGAACGAACGCGAGCTCTTCTCGGCGCTGGGGGATCCGCAAAAGTCTACAATCGACGAGCGTGGGCCCACGGTTTACTACTACAGTGACTTCCATGTATGGGTAGACAGAGGCAGAGTCTCTCAGATAGTTACGACGGATACCGAGTTCACAACGCCTGATCAAATCAACGTTGGGGCATCAGATTTGTCCGTCCGTGCGAAGCTCGGTCCACCGGATCGTGTGGATCGGGACTCCGCTAGCAGTCGGTTCGTTTCGTATTGCTATAAGCCTGGGATCTACTTCGAGTTCGATAGGGGACAGCTTTTCAAGATATATGTGTGGCGTCCCGGCGGATGCAAGTGAGACCGCACCGCCCGTGCTCTGTCCGTTCCTAAAACTCATTGATCTCTGACCTAAGTCAGCAGGTCATGAAGCCCGATGATAAGTGTGCGGGGCAAGGCGCTCCTCCCCGTATCTGAGTCAACCGAGGTCCTCGTTTTGAGCTAGGCTGCGGTCCCCAGATGCCCGGGTCGACCCGGGCTGGGAGGATCGCTCGCATGAAGACCAGTAAGTTCACCGACGAGCAGATCGCGCTGGCTCTGCGCCAGGCGGAGGCCGGCACGCCGGTCGGCGAGATCTGCCGCAAGCTCGGCGTCAGCGAGCAAACGTTCTATCGGTGGAAGAAACGCTTCGGAGCCCTCGGCATCAGCGAGCTCCGCGAGTTGCGCCAGCTCCGCGAGGAGAATCGCAAGCTCAAGGGGCTCGTGGCCGATCTGAGCTTGGACAAGACGATTCTCCACGAGGCGCTCAGAAAAAAATGGTAAGGCCTGCCGCCCGCCGGGCGCTCGTGCACTGGGCTCGGGAGGCGTACCAGTTGTCCGAGCGTCGGGCCTGTCGCAGCGTGGGCGTGTATTGGGCGCTCGTGCGCTACCGTAGTCGCCGCCCGTCGCCGGCGCCGCTGCGAGGACGGCTCCGCGAACTGGCGGCCGTACGACTGCGCGCCGGGTACAAGCAGCTGTACGTGCTGCTCCGCCGCGAGGGGTGGCGCGTAAACCACAAGTGCATCTATCGACTCTACACGGAGGAAGGGCTCGCACTCCGCCGATGCCGTCCGCGGCGCCATCGCAGCGCGGTCGTTCGCGTCCGGCCACAGCCTCCGACGCGGCCCAATGAGCATTGGGCGATGGACTTCATGCAGGATGCCCTGGCGGATGGTCGGACGGTGCGGATCTTGACGGTGCTCGACGTCTATACGCGTGAGTGCGTGGCCGCGATACCAGCCTCGACGTTCCGCGGGGACGATGTCGTCCGGGTCCTAAGCCAGCTGACGTCGGCCCGGTCGCTGCCCCAATGCATCCGCGTGGACAACGGGACGGAGTTCACCTCGAAGTCACTCGATCGCTGGGCGTACTGGAACGGCGTCGCATTGGACTTCAGCCGGCCAGCGAAGCCCGTCGACAATACGTTCATCGAGGCCTTCAACGGCACGCTGCGACGCGAGTGTTTATCGTTACATCGGTTTCTCGGTCTTGACGATCTGAAGCGGACGCTCGAGGTGTGGCGCGACGACTACAACAACCGTCGTCCGCACAGCAGCTTGGCGGACGTCCCGCCGGCCGAGTTTCGCGCCGGTGCGTGCATTACCCTGGACCGCAGCGAACTCGAAATTTCACCGGCCTAGTGGACTAGAGTCGGGGAGGAGTGCCCCAGCTGGATTTTTCGCCGGCCTAGTGGACTAAAGTTGGGGAGGACCGCCCCGACTGAAGTGCGCACCACAGGAACACGCGATCCACACCCGATCGGTAACCTCAGCATCGAGTTCACCGCACAACCGATGCTCCGTGTAGAAGGCATCGATCGCTCGGGCCAGTCCAATCCCTGAATCCACGTGGGCCAATGCTACGCCGGCAACCCGGCGGTAGTCACCGCATACGTCACGGCATCTCCTTGACGCTCCGTGCATGAGCTAGAGAACCCATGTGACGTAAGGCGCTTCGCATCGCGGTCGGAGTCCCCCACCTAACGGTGGATCAGGTAAACCGTCAAGTCACGATCACCGGGCGACGGAGTGTGACGCACCCATTTGGCGCTGACAACATATCCCATTTGCGGTGGCGTGTCTGGCTGGGCGTCGAGCGGAGTGCGATCAAAGGCGCGTAGGTTAGCGACAGGCTGGTTCTGCTCATCGGAAATCGCAATCTCAAGCTCTCCCACGTTAGCAGCGACAACGGGAAAATCTTGAGGAGAGGCTGATCGCACATCTTCAAATACGGGCTTTGTTACTGCCGGTCCACCAGACGTTCCGACTACAAGGCTCCTTTTTGCCGGTGAGCGCGAACCATCTGGCACAGCAACCTCAATTAAGCTATTCACTTTCAGGAGATCGTACATTCCCGAGCGCCGGACTTCAAAAGGCGCGGCTACGCCATTCAAAACTGTTCTGCAGCCGACTTGGCGGCTCCTTCTCGCCGCATGGTACGAGTAATCAACCGTGTTGTCCGCAGCATCTTGCAGCAACCGTTTCGCAACGGAATCCAACGGGTCGAACACCGGATCGTATGCTATCGCATGTAAATGAGTGATGGCGAAGGCAGCTGGTGACCGAAACCCTACCGCACGCGTCGTCACCCGTTGTGGGGCAAGACCTGGCGGCGTCGCGGGGACGGGCAAATTACGGGACACTGGAAGCGGAACCGCAACACGTTCACCCGCGCCATCGACATACCAGACGATAACGTCTACAGAAGCGTACCCGTCAACGTCGCCGAGATTGTAGACCGTAACAGCGACCTCCCAGGTATCCGGGCCGCGCCGCGTGGCAACGATAGCGTCACTGCGTGACCACGACGTTGAATAGTCCATACGAGCTCGAAGGTCGAGTGCGTGATGTGATGCGTCCAAAGGTACCGAAAGCATCACGCCGACGGTTACGGGAGGTGTCTCACCTTTCGAAATGCGGCTCATTAGCGTTGTGACAGCCGGAAGCGTTACTCGTTACAGTACAGCGCGAAATCCGTCGGGCCGTGCCATGGCTTGCCGCGTAACCACTTCCATGAGGGCCAAGCGTATCCTCGGTCGGCGTCGAGATTCCAATTCGGCATGTCTGTGCCTCCCGATGTAAGCAGGCTCTCATAGAGCTTCAAACATAAGGACTTCGCCGACCGGTAGTGGCGGCGCGCGTTGATTAATCTCTCAACTTCGTCACTATCCGCAGCGGAACATACCTCAAGGAGTGGGTCTCCTGACGGCGAGGGAGAATCGCCGACGAGAGGGCTCTCGACGTCGTAAAACGCGTCACCATTGATGCCGGACAACCCACCCGTATACACAGACGCCGGTCGACACGTGGGACCTTCGGTGCCAAGTCGCATCTGTGAAGGATGGATCAGATGGTAAGTCTGATCCGGTGTAAAAGGAGGTGACTCGAATGGGTACTTATACTCGAGAAGCGGGCGGTAAGCCGGATGAATGATGCGCTCGAAATACCGGAGGTGATGGGTCTCGGGATGGAGGTGCGCACTAATCGCCAGAGATAACCGGATCTTGTCGTAGATTTCGTAGATCAATCGCTGGATCAGCCAAAGAACAAATCTTAGAGCTGCTGTAGTGAGCTGAGCGAATACCGAATACGCGACCGCGGTGATTGCGATGACGGTCTCAATCGCCCATTCGATGAAGGCTATAAGACTGGCAAGCAGATTCCTCCAGTCGTCTAGGCTATCTGGCATACCAGGGGGGACATTGATCCGCGGTGGGGGCTTAATGAGATTCTTAATTTCGTCTGGAAGATGAAAGAAATCAAAGTCGGGCGGCGCCGGCAAGTTAATGCCCGCCATCGAGGTGGTAGCCTCCATGAACTTATAGAAAAAGAAATATCCGGTATGAATGTCTTTCTCCTTCGGGACTCCGGATTCGATTCCGAGGTCGGCGTATACCTCACGGAGAGACTGAGCAATTACGGCACACAGAGAATCAGGGAGTTTTGGAGGAGCAGATTCATCGCCGAAACGAATGTCCTTATGTAATTGACAATTCGACAGCGGCAGTCCAAGCCACTTGTCCATCAGATAGGTGTCGAAACATTTCTCAACGAACACGTGTCGCCGACCATGAAGGCGGAAGGGGCCGCCCGACACGACGTTAACGTACGGATGAGCTACAACATCACCCGCAATATGGCTCACGTAACCAAGGCAGTATGCCTTTACGCTGGTGTCTCTGCCGGCGTTGTGCCACAGCCGTGAAGCGAACGCGCTCGCGCGGTGATGGTGTAGGATGTCGACCCACCACCACTTTGTCACTGGGTCGCCGACACTGAGTGGCGGTCGAATTACCTTAAATAGGTCGACTTGATCGGACAGCGCTCGGAAGAGTATCGCCTTGACCGTGATCATCAATGACTCGGTCGTGCGTTTAATTTCTAGATAAAGGCCACCGGTCAAGAAGTTATCTATGTCCTCCAGCGCGTCATTAATCTCATCGTAGAGGCCGATCAGGTCGCGAAGAGTATCCTGGACGTCGTAGATAAACGAGAAGAATGTTCCGAGTGGTCCCCAGTCGGCTGGATGGAAATAGAACGCATCGGGGCCAATGGACCCCCACGCCGCGTGATTGGGATGCGAGGCGAAAATGTCCCGCAATTCTTGTGGAGCGGCCTGCGCAATACGTCGAAGCAGCAGGATGTGTGTCGTCACGCCAGGCACTACGGTCTCCCTCCGCGACGAGCGCTTTTGTTCTTTATTGATGCATCGGTATCACACTGCTGACGCCGGCACAAGGGTCCATCGCTGATTAGAACAGCCCATCGTCGCGGACGATCATTGGCGTCATGAAAGCCCGCTCGATGATCGAATGCAAGAAGGGGCACGCCGCATTAGGTTCAAGCCAAGAAGCGGTCGGCCGGGTTCACGGGCATTCGATAGGTCCGCCTGATGGCAGCAGACGGTACATGGAAAGTAGCCATTAGAAAACCGAGGCGACGCGACGCGAGTAGCGCGACCGAGACTTAGGCCGCCTCCACTCTGGTAGTCACAATATTCGGCCAGGCTGCAAAGCAGTAGGGGGTGTTGGTGACCCTATGGCATGGAACAGTAAGTCCCACGCATGACGAACTGTGGACTGAGTGTGACGAACGGGTCGTTCTCGCTCAGGACATGATCGACTCGATAAAGCGGACCGTGTGAACGTGCGAGTGGTAAACCGAGTTTATTGAACCGTGACCACAGGAGCCCCCAAATGCCACGCACAGACTGGACGAAGCTTGACCGCTATATAGGCAGCCTGAACATCCAAGTCGGACAGAGCGTGCGCCTAACGGCGAACGACCTGCACCGGGTACTCGGCGTGAACACGCTTCCCCCTTCGCAAATCGGGTAACGGCGTAGGATCCCGTGATGGGGAAACCTGGGAGACTACAGCGGGTAGTCAGCGACCACATGCTCCTTCCAACGGCTTTCGAGTGGAGTGGTAATACCACGCAACACCCGTCGCTTTCTGCGATTACGTTAGTGAAGTGGGGCGGCCTCGCGGGTCCTTAGCACCGCCGCGCGCCGATCCGGCCGGCACGGAGGCCGTCTGCGTTATCTCGCAGGGGGCCTGTCGGACGGCGATCCGCTAATCGCGCCGCCGGGCGTCTCGCCGGCGTCTTTCTCGCCGGCGTCTTATGGTGCCGAGGACTTGCACGTTTCCAAAGGTAGCGAATCCCGTTCGGGCTACCCCTGCCAGACGTGGTATCGGAGGATGCCCGGCCCGGTCGATCGGCTCGGACCGCGCAGGGGGGCTAGGCGGTTACAACAGCGATACCCTCGAAGGGAAGGCGGAACAGACTCACCTCACTACCAAATCCCGTTGGGGCCACCATTTCGATTTCGTTGAAGTTTTCCGCGAAAGATTTCCGTCCCGGGTAGGACGGGATGGAAACCC
>Ga0070707_100002317_pt1 | contig 18181 bp, 16 predicted proteins | sample KBSK5502metaG_FD_65468 | JGI IMG/M metagenome (GOLD analysis project Ga0070707, IMG submission 65468) | Corn, switchgrass and miscanthus rhizosphere microbial communities from Kellogg Biological Station, Michigan, USA - KBS K5-50-2 metaG | ecosystem: Host-associated > Plants > Roots >... | reverse complement strand
ATCGAACGGGCAGTGCCGACTCCGCGTTGAATCCGACCGAGGAGTACTTCGTGCGGACTGGGACGAGGGGCGCAGCCTTCGCCACCTTCGACTTCGTGCCGGCTTTCGCGTGGTTCCCTGGTTGGAAGAGATCGGGGTCGCCATCCGCGAGGAAGACCGCGCACGGTGCGCGGCGGCTACAGCGGAATGGCAACGGGAGTCGACTCTCGCGCGCGACTCTCGCGCTCGCCGCCGTTGCAGCGAGAACGCTTATCGGGCCTCGCTCAGGGCTATTCGAGACGAATGTCTCGACAAGTTCCTTAGCCAAGTAGCGGCAGCCACTGCTCGTGAAGTCGGATCAGAGTAGGCCACGCTGGGCTGGGCCAGTGTTCCGGAATGACCCCCGAACTGGTGTGGTTGCAGAAGCTCAGCTGCGGAGCGATCTGATGGTGCGCCGGAGACGCATCCTGTGACGGAAGTCCACCGTTCCGAGTGCCGCCGTCAGTGTTGGAGCGGCATCGATGACGTGAAGCTCACGTAAGCGCCTCGTCGCCCACTTGCGGATCTGACGCAGGCGCGCTGGTCGTAACTCTCGCATGGTCGGTGCGTCGAAGTACGGGGTACAGGTCGAGAGCAGAGGCGCCGGATCGACCGCGAGCTGGGCAAGCATCTTGCCGCCGTCGGGAGAGCCGAGCTTCACCAGCGAATCGATCGCAGTCGTCCGGACTCCTGCGGCGTCGTCTTCCCCCGCGACCTCCACTAGGGCTGGAATCGCGGACGGGTCGCCAATCTTGCCGAGCGCTTTGATCGTTCCGTTGCGGTCGAGGTCGTTCCTGACGCGAAGGTTGCGAATCAATGCAGGGACAGCTCTGCGGTCGCCGAGATCACCGAGGCGAAGTGCCGCATGGCCCCGCGCTTCTGGATCGGTGAGAGCGTCGATCAGGTAGTCGGCGTCCCCTCGCCGCGCAGCGTCGCGCATCGCGAGACTAGGAGGAAGGCCTTGACCGTTCACGCTGCTCATGTTCGATGGGCACTCGTACCCTCTTTCACGGTCGGAGCGTATGACGCTCCGCTGGGCCAGTGTTCCGGAATGACCCCCGGGAGGCGTAGATTGCAGTCATGGCGTTGCTTTAACTCAGGTGTCCGAGGACCCGGAACACAGGAGGATCATGAGCATCCACCTCAAGACGTGGCAGTGGGTCGTTCTGACCCTCGTTCTGCTGTTCGTGGTCTGGCTGTCGCTTGTCGTTGCTGTGAAGTGAGCACTCGGCTGGGCCAGCGTCCTCTCGCCTGAACGCCCTGCGATCTGTCCGATGAGGCGTGCAGCCAGGCGGAGGCGCTAGACGAGCGCCGGGGGCTCGAGCTCGGCATCGCGGCTGACGAGTGCGGCGTAGCGCCCGCCGGCGGCCAGCAGTTCTTCGTGGCGGCCGCGCTCGACGACCCGGCCGCGGTCGAGGACGACGATCTGATCCGCGTCTCGCACGGTCGAGAGCCGGTGAGCGATTGCAATCGTCGTCCGGCCTTCCGAGAGCTGGTCGAGCGCCTCCTGCACCAGGCGCTCGGTCTCGGTGTCGAGGGAGGAGGTGGCCTCGTCGAGCACGAGGATGGGCGGGTTGCGGAGGATGGTGCGCGCGATCGCGATCCGTTGTTTCTCGCCGCCCGAGAAGCGGTAGCCGCGTTCTCCGACGACCGTGTCGTAGCCGTCCGGGAGTGCGGCGAGGACGTGGTGGATGCGCGCCGCCTCGGCAGCTGCGTAGAGCTCGTCGTCGCTCGCGTCGGGCTTCGCGAAGCGGAGGTTCTCGCGCACGGAGGCATGGAAGAGGTAGGTCTCCTGGGAGACCACGCCGACGAGGCTCGCAAGCGTCGCGAAGTTGAGGTCTCGGACGTCGACACCGCCGATGGACACGGAGCCCTGGTCGACGTCGTAGAGCCGTGCCGCGAGGTAGCCGAGCGTCGTCTTCCCCGCGCCGGTCTCGCCGACGAGCGCGGTCGTCGTTCCGGCGGGAACGGTGAAGCTCACGTCCTCCAGCGTCCAGGCGTCGTCCGCATAGCGGAACCAGACATGGTCGTAGGCGACGTCGCCCGCCTTGGCCGAGTCGACCGTTCCCTCCTCGATGTCGACCGGCGCGTCGAGGTACTCGAAGATGCGGTCGAAGAGCGCGAGCGACGTCTGGATGTCGAGTCCGACCCCGAGCAGCGAGCCGACAGGGAAGAACAGTCGTGCCTGCAGCGTGGTGAAGGCGACGATCGTCGGCACCGTGATCCAGCTGCTGAAGACGGTGCCGCCGAGCCAGTAGACCGCGGCCGGCATGACCGCGAAGCTCGTCTGGATCGATGCCATCACCCAGCGGCCGGCCATGCGTTGCCGCACCTCGAGATCGGCAAGCCGCAGCGACTCGTTCTCGAAGCGGTCGGCGAGCTCGTCGGTTCGGCCCATTGTCTTGCCGAGCAGGATCCCGCTGACCGACAGCGACTCCTGGACGATGCTCGAGATGTCGGCGAGCGACTCCTGCGTCGTCTTGGCGATTCTCCGCCGCTCGTTTCCGACCCGGCGTGTGAGCACCGCGAAGACCGGGATCAACGCGAACGCGAACAGCGCGAGCTGCCAGCTGAGGAACAGCATCGCGACCATCGTCGCGACGACCGTCGTGAGGCTCGATGTGATGTTGGTCGCGGTGTTGGTGACGACGTTCTGCACGCCGCCGATGTCGTTGTTGATCCGCGACTGCACCTCGCCGGTGCGCGTGCGGGTGAAGAAGGCGAGTGAGAGTCGCTGCAGGTGGCGGAAGACCTTGGCGCGCAGGTCGTGCATCACGCGCTGTCCGACCTGGTTCGAGAGCAGCGTTTGAACGACGCCCAGGACCCCGACGACGATCGCGATCACGATCATCCCTGCCGCGTTGAGGGAGACGGCGCGTGTGTCCTTCGCTTCGATCGCCACGAGCACCCGCCGGAGCAGGAACGCCGGTAGGACGCCGAGGCCGGCGCTCACGAGAATCAGTCCGAGCAGGCCCGAGAGGCGACGCCGGTACGGCTTGAACAGCGGCCAGATCCGGCGGAGGTGCGCGCGCCGTACCTCGGGATCGACCGGCCGCTCGGGCGGCGTCTCCCCCCGGTCATGGAAGAACATCCCCACCTGTCAGGGAGTCCAGTTCTCGGCGAGCGGAGTCAACTGGAGTTCGTGCGTCGCGGAGCGGGCGTCCTGGTTGGCGAGGAAGAGGACGGCGTCGGCGATCCTGTGCGGGTCGGCCAGGGCTTCCGGCGAGACGCCTGGGCGGGTCGACCCGTCGAGCGGCTGGATGCCCGCATCGACGATCAGCAGCGTGACCTGGATGCCGTGGGGGCGCAGCTCGAGAGCGGCCGCGTTGGTGATCGCCCGCACTCCGAACGCGCCGGCCGCCCATAGGCCGCGGCCCGGCATCGCGCGCCGCGCGGAGCCACCGGTGACCTGCACCAGAGTCGACGGGCGGCCCTGGGCGAGCGCGAAGCGTCCCCCGGCCGACAGGAACGAGAACGCCGCACGAGCCGGCGCAGCGGCCCACGAGTCATAGCCGTCAGGATCGGCTTCGGCGATCGGGCCTCCGCCGAACGGCCCTGTGCGCGACCCGCCGTACGCCGCGGCCGCGTTCACCATGAGGTCGACTCCACCGTGCGCGGCCGCCGCCTGTTCCAGGGCTCCGTACACGCTCGCGGGGTCGGTCACGTCGGCTTCCAATGCCTGCGCACCGGATGCCTCGACGTTCTCCAACGTGGACTGGGAGCGCGCGATCCCGGTCACCGCCCAGCCGTCAGCCACCAATAGCTCGATCACCGCACGCCCCAAGTTGCGCGCTCCGAACACGACCGCGGTTCGCGGCTCAACGTGAATCTGACTCATCGAATCGCTCTCCGGGAGAGCCTACCCAGGGGGCTCGTACCTCGGCTTGTGGGCGGAGTCTCCGCTAGAACCCTTCGCGCACCGGGATGCGGCGCTCGTCGGCAGCCTTCCGGAGCGCCCCGTGATCGCGCTCGTTCTGGTCTGCGTAGGCGACCGCGAACTCCGCGAGGGCCCGGTCGAAGGCGTCCCCTTTGCCGAGGTAGGAGGCAATCGCGATCCGGTCGCCCGAGCGAGCATGGGCACGCGCCAGGAGGAAGCCGCAGACCTGGCCGTAGAGCTCGAGGCCCTGGGGCAGGATCGTGTCGAGGTCGACGGACGTCTTCCAGTCCCACAGCTGACGGACGAAGAAGTCGCGCTCGGCACCGTCGAGGGTCTCCTTCGAGTGCAGCCAGCCGAGGAAGATGTCGCTCGTCGACTGCATCATGCGCTGGCCGACGACGACGCGTTGCCCGTGGTTCTTGTAGGCGCTCTTGCCGAGGTACGGCTCGAGCACCGATGCCTGCGCCTCTTTGATCTGCAGGAAGAGCGGGTCGTCGGCGTCACGTCCGAGCAGCAGGAGGATCCAGCAGCGCGTGCCGACGCTGCCGACGCCGACGACCTTGCGGGCGAGGTCGACCATCCGAAACTCCTCGAGCAGGTGGCGGCGGTCGTGCTGCAGCGTCCGCCGGTATTCGCGGAACAACCCGTGAATCACGCTTTCGAGCCACTCGAACTGGATGCCGGCATCTTTGGCGAGATCGCGCGCCGGAACGATCAACGGGGGATCCGAGACGATGCGCGGCTCGCCGTCGACGAGTTGCGTCAGCTTCGCGAATGCCTTCAGGCTGTCCTTCGTCCTCGCCTTTGCCGCTCCCTTCGCAACGGTGTCGGCCTGGCGCTTCGCCTGCTGTTCGCGCAGGTTCCGCTCGATCGTCTCGATGTCGAGGCGTGCGTACCAGACGTCGAGGTTGCGCGCTTCGGCGAGCTTGCGCATCCATTCGCGGTACGACCGAACGGCGCTCAGCACGGCTTTCGTTCGCTCGGTGGCGGTGAAGTCCCGGTCGCGACCGGCGATCTCGAAGCTCGCCGCGAGCCGCTTCACGTCCCACTCGAACGGCCCCGGAAGCGTCTCGTCGAAGTCGTTGAGATCGAAGACGAGCGAGCGCTCGGGGGAGGCGTAACCGCCGACGTTCGAAAGGTGGGCGTCGCCGCAGAGCTGCGCCCGCAGTCCTGCTCGCGGCGTTGGCGCGAGGTCGTGGGCCATGACCGCCGCCGCGCCGCGGTAGAACGTGAACGGGGATACGAGCATGCGGCCGTAACGAAGCGGGACGAGCTCCGGGACGCGCGATGACGCCTGTTCCTCGAGGATCGCCACCGGATCGCGACCGGGCGTGAGCTCGAAACCGGCATGGCTCGACCGCGGGCACTCCTCCCGCGCGGAGCGGCCGCGCGCGGCGCGCTCGGAAGCGGTGAAGTGCGGCACCGGCGAACCTGCTACCGGCTCATCCACGTCCTTCGTTTCGTCGAGGGCGACCAAGAGATCTCCTTTCCGATGCCGGCCCGCTCACGAACTGGGGCCGTGGCCGTCCAGCCAGCGTAAGCCAGTTCGAGGCCGCGAAGCAAGGTGATGGTGCGGTGTCGGGCGGGTTACCTGCACCACCAATGCGCCTGACCTGGCTCAGGCAAACCGTGATTCTCCTCTAAGCTCCGTAAAACGTGCCTTGCCAGGCGCGCTTTGCGTGACAACCTGAAAACCACTCGCCACCGGGGAGGAAGTCGGTGTCCCCTTGACCCGTGCCGCCGTCAGCCGCGAGTTCGCTTCCGATCAGCCTGAGCTGGACCTCGAGCTACGCGATTCCGCGTTCGGAACCGCGCTGCGGAGGTCCGATCTCGCCGTCATCGCGGTTGCTCTGGCGGGTGCAGCCGCCGCGGCGGCGATCGTGTCCTCCGGCGGTGTCGTAACCGCACCGACCGCGTTTGCGACCGTCCTCGTCGCGAATATCGTCACCCTTGCCGTTGGTGGTGTGGCCTGGCGACGCGGCCGCCCCTTCAGCCTCTTCGGAAACCTCCTACTCGCCGAGGGCGCACTCGTCTTCGTGTCCAGCCTGTCGGGATCGTCCAACTCGGTTCTCCATCTGGTCGGATTGCTGGGCATCTGGGGCACCGCGTTCGGCGCGAGCTGGCTGCTAGTCGTCTTCCCGAGCTCGCGTCCTGCCGGAGCGGCCTGGATCGTCATGGGAATCGCCCTCGCCACGTTCCTGGTCGGCGAGCTCCCGTTGATCCTCACGTCCTCCAGCCTGCAAGGGCTCACGAGTCTCAGCAGCTGCGCTACGACATGTCCCGCGAATCCCGCGCTTGCCGTCCACGCGCCGAGTGTCGCCACGGCATTCCGCTACGTCGAGGATGCGCTCCAGGCGGCGTGGGGGGTCGGGTTGCTCTTCTTCCTCGCAACTCGTTTCGCGTGGGCGAGCCGCGCAAGGCGCCGTTTGATTCTTCCCGTCTTCGTTTCGGCCGCCCCACTCGCGGCGGCCTTCACGCTGAGCGCGGTGGTCTTCGGCCTCGCCGGCGTTTCGCCGAGTGCCACGGCTCGTGCGATCTTCGCGGGCGCGCGCATCCTGTACCCGCTGGGGTTCGTCGCAGGATTGCTCTTCGCCCGGGCCTACGCGGGCGAGGCGCTCGCGTTCATGGCTCGGAAGCTCGTCGGCCGGCCGTCGGTCGCGACCGTCGAGCAGCTTGTGCGGCGCGTGCTCGACGATCCGCAGGCCCGGCTTGTCTTCTGGCTGCCACGGAGCGAGCAGTTCGTGGACCGCCACGGGAGGCCGGCGGTTCTCGACCCTGGGCTTGAGACCGTCACCTGGCGTGCCTTCGGACACGGCGACGCCAAGGTGTTGGCCGTCGTCCACGACCTTGCCCTCGGCGAGGATCCGGAGCTCGTGGAGGCTGTGGGCGCCGCCTCGCTGCTCGCGCTCGAGAATCGCCGGCTGGAGCACGACCTGCTCGACTCGGTAGACGCGTTGCGCGCATCCCAGCGGCGGCTCGTCGGAGCAGCCTCGGCGGAACGACGGAAGATTGAGCGCGACCTTCATGACGGTGTGCAGCAAAAGCTCGTGGCGCTCCGGATCCAGCTCGAGCTGACCCGTGACCTCGCGCGCGGAAACGGGCTCGGGAACCGACTCGACGCCCTGGCGGCAGACTTCGACGATGCGCTCGACGAGCTCCGCTCCGCTGCGCACGGCATCTATCCGCCGCTCCTCGCCGACGAGGGGCTCGAGGCGGCCCTCCGCGAGGTCGCGCGGCGATCGAGCTTGCCGCTCACTGTCGATCTCGAGGACGTCGGGCGCCTCTCCGAGGACTGCGAGACCGCGATCTACTACTGCTGCCTCGAAGCGCTCCAGAACGTCGCCAAGCACGCGGGAGACGACGCCCTCGCGTCCCTGCGGCTCTGGCGTGATCGCAGCGCCGTGCGTTTCTCGGTCCGGGACGACGGCGTCGGCTACGTGCCGCGTTCCGGGATCAACGGCGCAGGACTGACGAATATGACCGACCGCATGGGAGCAGTGGGCGGAACGCTCAGGGTTCGCTCGAGGCCGGGGGAGGGGACGATGGTCGAGGGCGGCATCGCCAGCGAGGCAAGCGATCGGACCGGCGATGTCATCCGCGTCTGAGCTGTCGAACACTGAACCCGTCTACCGGATCGTTGTCGCCGAGGACGCGTACCTGATCCGGGAGGGAATCCGGAGCGCGCTCGAGCGCGAGAAGGAAGAGGTCGAAGTCCTCGAGTACTGCCCCGACTTCGATTCGCTGCTCCGTGCCGTCGAGGAGCACGCGCCGAATGTCGTGATCACGGACATCCGAATGCCGCCCACGAACACCGACGAGGGCATCCAGGCCGCGACCGCCCTGCGGGAAAGCAATCCCGGCGTCGGCGTCGTCGTGATCAGCCAGTACGTGAGCCCGCACTACGCGCTCAAGCTCTTCGAGCACGGATCGGCCGGGCGGGCCTATCTCCTGAAGGAACGCGTGGGGCACCGCATCCAGCTGCTGGAGGCGATTCGCGAGGTTGCGGCCGGCGGCTCGGTGGTCGACCCGAAGGTCGTGGACGTCCTCGTGGAGGCCCGGATGCGCGCGAAGAACTCGCTGCTCTCGCGGCTCTCGACCCGAGAGCGTGAGGTACTCGCGGGTGTGGCGACCGGGGCCTCCAACGCTGCGATCGCCGACTCTCTGTTCCTCACCAAGCGCGCCGTCGAGAAGAACATCAACTCGCTGTTCGCGAAGCTTGACCTCACGGACGACAAATCGACGAGCAGACGCGTCCGGGCGGCGCTGCTGTTCATTGCCGACTCGGATCTGGAGCCCGGAACCGAGTCGTGACCATTGCAGGTGCACCCGCCCGGGAGTGACGTGCTCGCTCCCTGGTGGGCCGTGAGCCCGGCTGGTCTGATCTCCAGGTGGTAACCGCTTCGTCACAGGGGCTCCTCGACCACGAAGCCGGTCCGATCCCGGACTACATCGAGCCCGTCGAAGCCTGGCGGGTTTGGCGGGTCGCCATGCGGCAGGGCCGGGTCGTGCTCCAGAGCCTCTATATCGGAGCCGTCTGGGAGCCTGCCGCTCCGCTAGTCGCTTCCTGCAGCGGCGGGCACCGGTCGCGGTGGGCGCCGTGGCGGAAGACGCCGAATGACCACCCGGCCCCGGAGCTCGAGTGCCACTGCGGGATCTACGGAGTCCAGTCCGTTGCCGCGGCCCGCTCGTACCTCGAAAAGCCGGCCCTACTTTCGCGGGACGACCGGGTGATCGGGCGCGTCGCTCTCTGGGGGAACGTCGTCGAGGGTTCGCTCGGCTGGCGCGCGTCGCAGGCATATCCGATCGAGCTCTTTCTCCCAGCGACGCCTGCCATGCACGGACTCCGCCGGCGCGGGTACATGGACGAGATTCTCTCGGCGCTCGAGGAGTACAGGGTTCCGGTCGACGTCGTGGCGCCGAGCGCGTTGGCTGCCTACTCGAGGACCTAGTCGAGCGGGCACGACTGCCCGGGACGCAGAACGCGTACGTCCACGCTCGGGACGATCATCGCGGCGAGCTCGGCGAAGGCTTTGGCAGGAGTGTCGTCGCCCCGCGGCGCCCGCCAGGATGCATAGGTACCCCAGTGGATCGGGATCGCCAGGCGCGGCTCGGTGAGGGCGAGGGCATCCACGGCGCGAACGGGGTCGAGATGGCCCGCGGGGAGGCGCGATCCCCAACCGGCGACCGGCAGGAGCGCCACGTCGAGGGGGCCCAGCTCGCCCATCCCTGCGAAGAGGTCGGTGTCGCCTGCGAAGTACACGCTCCGCGTGCCGTCGATCACGTACCCGACGGGCTGTGTCCTCCCGGTCCCCATGCGGTACCCCGAGGCATGCTCGGCGTGGGTGACACGCACGCGGAGCGCCCCGACCTCCACCTCGTCTCCGGCGACTACCTCCCGGACGAAACGGAAGCCGCGTCGCCGTATGAGGCCGCCTGCTCCCGACGGGACCAGCACCTGGGCCTCCAGATCGAGCCGGTCGAGGGACGGAAGGTCGAGATGGTCGTGATGGGTGTGGGAGAGGAGGACCACGTCGACCCCGGTGAGCGCCGCCGGGTCGACCGGCGACTTCCGGCGAAGATGGGCGATCCGGTTGCGCAGCACGGGGTCCGTGACGACTAGGACGTCGTCGAGTCGGATCGCGGCGCAGCTGTGTCCGAGCCACGTCAGCGTTCCGGCCTTCCTCTCCGTGTCTGCCGTGGGTGGCACCCGGCCGGTCTCCGCGGACGAGGACGTCACCTGGCGTGAACGGAGCCTGCGCTAGGGATCTTCGGCGGCCGCGTCATTGGCGCCGATCGTGCGGCCGGAAGCGCGAATCGGCATGGTCCCAACGGGGTGAAACCGGCGTCGGCTTCTCGAATCGAGATCGCACCAGTCGGACGATCTCGATGCTGAGCCAGATCAAGCCGATGAGTTCGCCGATGTCCCGCCGCGTGCGGCCGAAGAGCGTGGGTCCCTTGAAGAGGCGCGGCCCGCGGGAGCGCGCACGCCGAGTAGTGGGGGAGACCATTTGCCTCACAGTTTCCGGTGGCACTCGAGGGGTGCAAGCAGGCGGTCTTGTTGCCCGCGGGGATGCGGGCATCCGGCTCCACGCTGGGCTCGATGGAACGTCAGTCTGCGACGGACCGGTGCCCATCGTGCGGCACGGCGGCCGCTTCGTCGATCAGCCCGAGCCCGGCCGCGCGCTCGATGGCGGCGCTACGACTCGTGACGCCGAACTTCCGGTAGACGGCGATCGCCTGTGTCTTGACCGTGTTGCGCGAGACAAACAGACGCTCGCCGATCTCGCGGAACGAAAGGTGAGTCGCGAGCAACGGCAGGAGGCGCTGCTCTGCCGGGGTCAGGCTCGACGCCCAGCGTCCCTCGGGTTCGGAAAGCGTGTGGGTGCGACGGTCGAGCTCGGCATGGCGCTGCACGAGCACGCCCAGTCGCGGGCGGACGCGGAAGATGTCGCTGACGCGTCGTAGGAGAACTCGGGCTCCGTCCGCGTCCGCGAGCGCGATACGGACGCGTGCGAGCTCGAGGAGGACGTAGGCGGAGAGCCACGGCACGGCAGGAGTTGCCTGCGGCAGAAGCTTGTCCGCGCGGGCGAGTGCCGCAGTTGCCTCGGTGAGATCCCCTCGCCGGACGGCGTTTCTCGAATCCACCGCCTCGAGCAGAAGAGCGACAAGCGATTGGGCCGTCGGCTCGACCCTCGAGACCGACGCTGCCGCTTCCTCGGCGAAGGCCTCCGCGTCGGACTGCTCGTTTTCGCCCACAGCAAGCAGCGAGTGAAGAGAGAGACCGAGAGTCGTCAGCTCGGTTGCTCCGGCTGCGGCGGCGAGCTCGACCGCCTCGATCAGCTCGCTCTCCGCGTGCGCAGTGTCGCCGGCGAGCACCAGGGCTGCGGCTCGCCCGAGCACGGCGACCGGCCGCCAGGGGTGGCCAGGCGGAAGCTGCTCGCAGGCGGCGCTTGTGTCGTCCAGCATCTGGTCGGCGCCGTCGCGGCAACGAAGTCCTCGCAGAAGGCGCAGCCGAGGATCGTCTCCGGCGAGCCCGCGCATCGCGGTGTCCGCCCAGTGCTGTGCGTTGCCTGCGCGTCCTCGCACGGCGTGCAGCCACGAAGCGGCGATGCAGAGGTCGGGATGGTTCTCAACGTCGTCCTCGTGGACGAGGTCGAGCCAGCGCTGGAGCGCGTCGAGCCGGCCGCGGCCGCAGGCGGATACGGCGAGCCGCTCGGCGAGGTCGGCAACGCGGGCGACGTCGCCCGCCGCTGCTGCATGTTCCAGTGCCTCCTCGACCGCCCCGATCTCGAACGCTCGCCCGGCCGCGGCGCGATGGAGCGCGCGTGCCTCTTCCGGTTCGGATCGCTCGAGCTCTCTCGTCAGGAGGTCGCGGACGATGCGCGGGTAGCGGTAGCGGCGACGGCGGTGGTCGAGGGGCACGGCCACGCCCGCGCCCTCGAGGGACTCGAGCATCTGCGCCGAGTCGGAGCGCGTGAGCAGCGAGTCGCACGCCTCCGCCGTCAGCTCCGCGAGGACCGACGTCTGCAGCGCGAATTGGCGTTGCCTGGACGACAGAACCGCGAGGTGCTCGGTCTCGAGGTAGTCGGCGAGGAAGCGGTCGTCGCCGCCCACGGTCGAGGCGTGCGCTCCACTCTGCAGCGACAACGCGGCAAGGAAGAGTGCTGCCGGCCAGCCCTCGAGCCGGTCCGCCAGGGCGGCGGCCTCCAGGCGGGGGAGCAAGACGCCGGCTCGTCGGAGGAGGGTTTCAGCATCACGACCCGAGAGCGTGAGCTCGCCCGTTCCGATCTCGAGCAGACGGCCCTCCGCTCGTAGGCGGGCAAGAGGCAGGGCCGGTGGGCGCCGGGCTGCGAACCCGATGCTGATGCCGTGCGCGGTCTGAGTCAGTAGCCGTTCGAACGTGGCAAGCGCTCCCGGGGTGCGCAGCACGTGCACGTCGTCGACCAGCACGAGCTGACCCGGTTCGTCGGCGATCTCATCAAGCCGCGACTCGAGGAGCTCCGCATCGTCGTCCTCGGGCTCGAGGTCGATCCACAGGACGGGGCGACGGTCACGCTCGGCCCACTGCGCGAGCAGCGTCGTCTTGCCGAATCCCGCCGGCGCGACGACCGTGGTGATGGTGCCGGCTGCGGTACCGCAGAGCCGGTTGAGCAGCGCCGTGCGGACGACGGCCTTCCCGGTCGCCCCCGACAGGGCAAGGACTCTCGGGGACGCCGGGTCCGCGCGAGTCAGCGGTTCCGAGACGGACACAGGAACCAGCCTGCCGGTGCGGCAGGGGCGGGCAAAGGGGGCACGCCCCTCGCGGGGGTGTAGGCGCGCCATACCCGCCGCGTGACCCAGGCACCCCGGCTACCGGCCGCCGGGTCCTGGTAGGAGGGGGGACGCCCCGTCACCGGGGCGTCCCTCAACTGCTCATGACGTGGCGATCGTCCTGGCCTTGAGGTCTTCGTACTCTGCGTCGCTGATTGCCCCCTGCGTGCGGAGCTCATTCAGCCGCGACAGCTCGTCAGCCGTCGAGACAGGGCCGCTCGAGGCGTAGCCGGCCTCGCCGTAATCGGCCGCGGCGGGCCTCGCGATGGTGTACACGATGGCTCCGAGGATGGGCAGGAAGATGATGAAGAGGAACCACCCAGCCTTCGCCCAACCGGAATGGTCCTTCCGGCGGAAGTTGTCGATCATCAACAGGATCACCCAGGTGATGAACATGATCCAGGCGAAGAAGATGATCATCGTCCAGATCGCGTCCCAGAACGTGTAAGCGCCTAGCATCGCTGTCTCCTCCCGATTGATATGCGGCTGCGGCTCATCCTAGATTGGTGACGCGGCGGAATCTGTTCGGCTGGCCGCCCGGGTGAGGTGGTGCGAGTCCCTTGGCGTGATCGACGGTAGGGCGTAGCGTCGCTGCATGCGGTGTGGCCGCCACGCACGATGAAGGAGCGGAGATGACCGAAGTCAGCAAAGAGACCGCTGACAAGCTCGGAGGCCTGGCGATGCAGAAGGATGACATCGTCGCTTCGCTCCTCGAGATGCAGCTACACAATCTCGAGTCTTCCGGCCTCGATCCGCGCACCTACTCGCTGGTCAAGATCGCCGCGCTGATCGCCCTCGATGCACCGTCGGCCTCGTACGTCGCCCAGGTCGAGTTTGCGAACGAGGCCGGCGTGAATCCCGACGAGATCCTCGGCGTGCTTGTCGCCGTCGCTCCGCAGGTCGGGCTGCCGCGTGCATTCGCGGCGGCGCCCGAGCTGATGCTCGCGCTCGGGCTCGACCCCGAGTCGCTGCCTGCCGGACTGGGAGAGCACGGAAGTGTTTAGAGAGCGCGAGGAGCAGGCGCCGGCCGCAGACGACCAGGAAGCGCCGCCGCAGGCCACCCGGGTCGCCATCGAGCAGATCAAGGAGCTGGCCGAGCTCCGCGAGCAGGGATTCCTGACCGAAGAGGAGTTCGCCGCCGAGAAGCAGAAGCTGCTCGAGCTCTAGTCGGCCTCCCTCACCGGCAGGAGGTGGGTCTCAGGCGGGACGCAGCGGCGGGGTCGGCGGCCCGTTCCGCAGGCGGAACGCGGTCACGATCTGGGCCACGCCGTGCACGAGCGCCGATGCGCCCACCCAGACGACGAGCAGGAACGCCTTGTGCCCGAAGTTGCCGGCTGCCCAGAAGGCGAGCGCGATCAGCACGGCGCCCGAGATGAGCCCGACCCACCAGAGCTCCGCGGGGCGGGCGAAGAGCGCGACGACGATGTCGAAGATCCCGCGCAGGAACAGGTAGAAGGCGAAGATCGAGGCCAGCGCCTTGAACGTGTTCTCGGGATGGGCGTAGGCGGCGATGCCGATTGCCACGAATACGGCCGCGAGCACGATGTGCGTCACCCGCCACCAACCGTGGGCGCCGGCGGCCGCCACCGCCTCGAAAAGTCCGGCGGCCACGCAGACCGTTCCCAGCAGGATGGACAGCGCCGACACCGTGGTGTAGTCGAACTGGAAGACAATCAGAGCGAGGATCACCCACAGCGAACCGGTCACGAGCGGGACCCACCAGAGCGGCTCGCCGCCGCCCTCGTCGAGGCCTGAATCGACCACAAGTGGCTCTTGCACGCTGGGCTATCCCTAGGTGGGCGCGTTCTTCGGCGCGCCGTCGTCAGTTTCTTGGTCGCTGATCGCACCCGCCTTCTGCTGCTCGTCCAGCCGGCCGAGCTCGGCGGTTGGCGAGTCGCCGGCACCAGCACCGGCAGGCGCCGGCTCGTGCTTCGGGCCAGACGGGAACTCCTGCAGGGTCTGGCGCCGGAGCGCGACGACGCCGGCGGCGATCAGGCCGGCGAGAAGCAGGATCCCCCACCAGGTGCGCAGTGCATGCGTGCCGCCCCACAGGAGCGCGAGCAGGTAGATGAAGCCGACGCCTCCCCAGACGATCCCCTGCCGCTCGTTCAGCACTGGAGCCAGCCTGCTGCGAAGCCAGACCGCGGGCGCGGTCGGTCCGGCGAACACCGCGCCCAGGGCCACGATCGCGCCGTAAAGGAGAGTGGCCGCACCGATCTGGCCGAGGATCGACGTTCCAATGAGCCACAGCCGGTGCGTGGCCGGCTCGTAGCCTGGTTTCGCGAGCGAGGTGGTGATGTAGTTGCCGAGCAGCTTCCGAAGGACGAGGACGAGGATGCCCACGAGCGCGAGTCCGATGCCCTCGTTGCGCAGCGTCGCCCGCCTGGCACCGCGCGCGAGCCAGATCGCGATCCCGTAGAGGACGAATACCGCGACCAGCAGCCACGCGCTGAGAGTTCGAACCGCCTGAATTCCCGTCTGAGCAGCTGAGAGCTGACTCGACTTCATCAGCGTGACCGTGCCGGCTTTGGCAGGCAGCTTGGCGAGCGTGTTCGCCGAGAGCCCGAGCTCGGTACCGACTTGGACTACCAGTTCGTGCAGGTTGAGCGTGACGACGCCGTTGCCGGTCGAGATGCCGTACCCCGTCTTGTTCTCGAGCACGTTGATGAGCTTCTGGTGGGCGATCGCGCTGACCCGGATGAACAGCTGCTGGATCCTGGGCCGCTCGAGGGCGAGCTTCACACCCTGGACCGCCGGCTGCTGGAGCGCGCCCGCGAGGGTCGGGGCGAGAGGATCGAGCTGCGAGGGGAGCCGCTGCTCGAGGGCCTTCGCGACGTTGACGTTCGCGTAGAGCTGGTTGACCGTGTAGGTCGCGATCGCGGACTGCACCTGCGGGTCCTGGATGACCTGGGTGGTCGCCTTGTTCCAGGCCGTGTTGTCGAGCATCTGTCGCTTGACCCAGGTGGTCATGATCGCGATGAGCGCGATGAGCGTTCCCAGGACGACGAGCGTCCAGATGCCGATCCGACGCCCGCGGCTCAGTGGTGCAGTTGCTGTCGCGGTCGGGGCTGCCACGTCAGTCAGTGTCCTGCTGCCCCGCCGCGCGGCATCGTCCCATCCGGGTGATACGCCGCAACTCGAATGACCCAAATGGGTTTGACGTCGGCGGGCGAGGTGACGACATCCTTCATACCGATGGTCGTCACCCTCGCATATCTGCCGTTCCGCGTGGTCTGTGTACCTACGGCGTTGCTCGGGCGCATGGTCGCCTGGCTCGCCGACGGCTACCGGACGGCGTCGCGGTTCGAGCGGTTCTTGATCCTCCCCTCGTGGGCCCTCTTCCGCGTCATGTTCATCGTCGGGTGGGCGCTCGCCCACATGCTCCACAGCGCTGCGCAGCGCGCGCTCGGGCGGCGCGCAGACCTCGTCTAGCCCGCTGCCGGCTGCGGCGTCTGCGGCAGGCTCGCAGGCGCCTGGGGAGCGCTCGCGTCCTTGCGCCGAAGCATGAACTTGCGGATCTCCGTGAGCACGACTGCAGCGAGCGCGCCGACGATGCAGATCAGCCACTGGTGCAGGGTGAGCGGCGTCGTCTGAAGGATCCGGTTGAGCAGGTTCAGCTGCGGGGCGAGGATGATCGCGAGCACCGACGCGCCGGAGAACATCAGGAACTTCCGGTCGCGGAGAACGTCGAGGTTGAAGACCGACATCCGTTCGTCGCGCTCGCAGAACGAATAGAAGAGGTTCGCGACCGCGAACGAGGTCATGCCCATCGTGCGCGCGATCTCCGTCGTGTAGTGATCCTCGGCCCAGGCGAGAATGCCGATCGTGACGGCGCCCATGACGCCGCCCACGAGCGCAAGCCAGAGCAGTTTCGAGCGGGGCAGGATCTGCCCCTCCGCGTCGCGCGGCTTCCGCTTCATCAAGCCCTCGACCGGCTCGCCGTAGCCGAGCCCGACCGCCTGGAAGACCTGGGTCGTGAAGTTGATCCACAGGGTCTGCAGCGGGATGAAGGCCACGCCTGCGACGACGTTGCCGATTGCGCAGCCGAGGAAGGTGAAGACCAGGCCGAACAGGACGCCCATCTGGAACCGGATGTACTTCGTCAGGTTGTCGTAGAGCCCGCGGCCCAGTTCGACCGCGCGAACGATCGTGGCGAAGTTGTCGTCGGTGAGGATCATCGCCGCGGCCTCCTTCGAGACCTCGGTGCCGGTGATCCCCATCGCGATGCCGATGTCGGCGCGCTTGAGCGCGGGTGCGTCATTCACGCCGTCGCCGGTCATCGCGACGATCTGCCCCTTCCGCTTCAGCGTGTCCACGAGCCGCACCTTGTCCTCCGGCGTCACGCGCGCGATTACGCCGATGTCGTCAATCTGCCCAACCAGCTCGTCGTCGCTCATCGCGGCGAACTCCGCCCCGGTGATGGCACGGCCGGTGATGCCGAGATTCTTCGCGATGGCCGCGGCCGTGACCGCGTGGTCTCCGGTGATCATGCGCACCTGGATTCCGGCGGAATGGGCGATCGCGATTGCGTCCTTCGCGGTGGGCCGCGGCGGGTCGACGATGCCCACGAGCGCAAGCGCTGTCAGCCCGTCCAGTAGCGACAGGAGGTCGGCGTTCGGGTCGAAGGAGGTCGGGTCGAAGTCCTTGCGCCCGGTCGCCAGGACGCGGAGACCCTGCTCGCCCAGGCGCTCGTTCTCGGCCTCGTAGCGCTCCTTAAATCCGGCGTCGACGTCGATCAGATGGAGGTCGTTCGGCGCTAGCGTCTGTGTCGCACGCGCGAGCACCTGGTCGGGTGCGCCCTTGACGAAGCAGCGAACGACGTCCTTGCCGGATTCGTCCGTCATCCGGTGGAAGGTCGCCATCAACTTGTATGCAGTGTCGAACGGCAACTCGGCAACCCGCGGGTACGTCTCGCGCGTCGCGACCGCGGCGAGGCCGCCCTTCTCGCCCAGCACGACGAGGGCGCCCTCGGTCGGGTCCCCGATCAGCTCGCCGTCGTGGACGACCGCGTCGCAGGCGAGCACCAGCGGCTGCATGAACTGCTCGAGGTCGACCTCCGGCTGTCCCGCGACCTTCTTGATCACGCCCTGCGTCGAGTAGCCGCTGCCGTCGATCGAGTAGCGGCGGCCCGGGATCGTCAGCTCCACGGCTGTCATCTGGTTGAGCGTCAGCGTCCCGGTCTTGTCGGAGTTGATGGCCGAGGTGGAGCCGAGCGTCTCCGTCGAGCGCAGCCGCTTCATGATGGCGTTCGCCTTGGCCAGGGTCTGCGTGCCCATCGAGAGGATCGCGGTCACCACCGCGGGCAGACCGGTCGGGATCGCGGCGATGGCGAATGCGATTGCCGCGAGGAAGACGGTGTCGAAGCTCTCGCCGCGCGACAAGTTGAGCACGATCGAGAGGGCGAGCGCCGTCCCGGAGATGACGAGGATCTGGCTCGTCAGCTTGTTCAGCTGCTTGGTGAGCGGCGAGGCCGATTCGCTCTCCTGCGAGAGCATGTTCGAGATGTGGCCGACCTCGGTCGACATCCCGGTCGTGGTGACGATCAGCTCGCCGGTGCCCCTCGTCACGTTCGTATTCATGTAGACCATGTCGGTCCGGTCGCCGAGGGGAGCGTCCTGCTGCGTGACCGTGTCGGTGCCCTTGGCCACCGGCATGCTCTCGCCGGTCAGGGCTGACTCGGCGACCTCGAGCGTGGCGGCATGCAGCAGTCGCCCGTCGGCCGGGACGACGTCGCCCGCCTCGATCGAGACGACGTCGCCGGGGACGAGCTGCTCCGCCGGGACCTGGACGAGCTCGCCGCCGCGGAGCACCTTTGCCTTGACGATCATCATCTTCTGCAGCGCGGCGACGGCGGCAGCCGCCTTCCCCTCCTGGTTGAGGCCGAGGACGGCGTTGAACAGCGTCAGGAAGAGCAGGACGAGCCCGGTGCCGAGCTCGTGCAGGGGCCAGATGCTGCCGATGCCGGCCACCAGCAGG
>Ga0070707_100002315_pt1 | contig 18191 bp, 10 predicted proteins | sample KBSK5502metaG_FD_65468 | JGI IMG/M metagenome (GOLD analysis project Ga0070707, IMG submission 65468) | Corn, switchgrass and miscanthus rhizosphere microbial communities from Kellogg Biological Station, Michigan, USA - KBS K5-50-2 metaG | ecosystem: Host-associated > Plants > Roots >... | reverse complement strand
CGCGTCGCGGGCGTCCACTTCTCGCGCTCGCTGCCGGTCTGCTGCAGCCCGCGCGCTGACGTGGCGATTTCGATGGAGGCGATTCGTTCGAGCGCGGCGGCCCTGTCATGGCCGGCGGGAGCGCCCTTTGTTACATCATCGGCGACGGCCATAGCCGCAACGATCGCGGTCTGCGTGTAGACCACTGCGGGATAGGCCTTCATGCCGCATCGGTTTATTCGGAACTGATTGCCGCGGCCGCCGAATTTCCCGACGTCGATATCGGCCTCGCCCGAAACTTGCTTGAAGAGGCCGAGCCGGCCCTCGAAGATCGGCGCCGGACCGGTCAAGCCACCGCGTGCCAGCATCGCGGCGAACACCGCGTTGCGCGAGGCTTCGCCATCAGCGAGTCCCTTCCAGTCGGAGAGCACCTGCGCCCGCGTCTGGGCCATCGCAATGTGGTCGTTGATCGCGAGATTGACCGCCTCGGTCAGCTTCGCCGCGTCAAGCTTCATGAGCTTGCCGGCCGCGAGCGCAACTGCGGGCAGACTGAACACCGGTGTGTCCCAGCCGCGCGCACTCAAGTCGAGAGCGTCCACCAGGCGGCAATCGATCTCGTAGGCCAGCGCGATCGCCGTGATGAGGTCATGGGCGCTCGCCCGTTCGGTTTCGGCGACCGCAATGCACGGAGCGATATGATCACTCGGATGGCTGGTCACCTTGCCGACATAGATGTCATTCAGATCGTAATACCGGCCCGCCGCGCCATTGGCGAAAGCAGCAAGGTCGGGGGAAGTCTTGCGTGTCGTGCCGATGATCGTTGCGGCCCCCTGGACGCCCTGCGCGATTTCACGGCAGACGCGGACGGGCCGCTCGTCGAAGGCGGCGATGCCGCAACCGACCGTGTCGATGACGTGCGCTTTGACGCGTTCAATGGTCGCCGCATCGAGATCTTCGTAACGCAGCTTTGCCGCATACGCGGCCAGTCTTTCCGCCAACGGTCGAGTTTCCGCTGCGCGAACCTTACGCGCAAAACCGTAGACGCCGAGCGCTGCTATTCCGGCGACAATGCTGCGGCGGGAAATCTTCTTGCTGTGGTTCGCCTTAGACATGGGTGCTCCTGGTGCTATGCCGGCGATGTTAGCACGCTTTTATTGGAATGCGGGTTCGGTCACTGAACGACGAGGGTGAACATGGGCGCGCCGGCCGCTCTGTCATGGACGATCGCTACGCGCGCGCGGGTATTCTAATTCGTGAGCCCTCTGAGCAGCAGGAAAGAACCAATTTGTTAGATTCATTTGTTAATTCCTCGGAGGCATCCGTTTGTGCCAGTCCGTTGCCTGTTCGTACGCGCGCGCCACTGCGAGTACGATCGGTTCACCCAGGCGTTGCCCGCTGATTTCCAGGCCGATCGGCATTCCATCACGACTGAAGCCGCAAGGAATCGAAATGCTCGGCAGTCCGAAGATGTCGAACGGCTGCGTGTTACGAAGCGACGGCGCGACGCCGCCTGGAGGAGGTGTGCCCGGATCGTCGATGGCCTGCGCCACGCTCGGCGGCAGCATGGGAGTTGTCGGCGTCACGAGCACATCGACTGTGGAAAAAACATCGTTCACAGCGCGCCGCAGCCGCTCCAGTTCCCGGCGGCCCTCAATATAGGCGGACGTGGTTATAGTCGCGCCGCCTTCGAGCCGGCGCCGCGTCATCGGCTGGTAGAGTTGCGGCGTCTTCGTGAAGTACGGAGCGTGAAACGTGTACGCTTCTGCTGCGACGACCGGCAGCGTCTTGTAAGCGGGAAGCTCAACGTCGCGCGTCGACGCCATCAATCCGCGAAGCACGCGCAGGGCTTCGGTGACCGCCTGCTCAATATCGGGATGGAGTGACTCGTAGAAGACCGCGCGGGGAATGCCGATTCGAAGCGATGAGACTTTCTGCGCCATTCCTTTGACGTAATCCGGCGGTTGGGCTTTGACGCTGTTGATATCGAACGCATCGTAACCGGCGATCGACTGCAGCATCAGCGCCGCGTCGGTCACGCGCCGGCACATGGGACCGATGTGATCCAGCGACCACGACAGCGGGACGACGCCGCGTGTGCTCACCAGGCCGTACGTGGGCTTGAGCCCGACGATGCCGCAATAGGCTGAAGGTTGCCGGATCGATCCGCCTGTGTCCGACCCCAGCGCACCGTAGCACAGGCCGGCAGCGACAGCGGCCGCAGAACCTCCCGATGATCCTCCCGCCACACGATCGCGGTTCCACGGATTACGCACCGCACCGAAATGACTCTGCGCCGACGTGTCGCCATAGGCGAATTCGTGCATGTTCAATTTGCCGACGATCACGGCGCCCGCAGCCTTCAGTCTCCGGACCACCTCCGCATCCTCGGACGGGACGCGGTCGGCAAATATCGCGCTGCCGGCTGTCGTGCGCACCCCGGCAGTATCGACGAGATCCTTGAGACCGACAGGAATGCCGTGCAACGGCCCTCGCCATCGCCCGTTCGCAATTTCGAGATCCGCGGCTTTCGCATCTGCCATCGCCCGCTCCGCCATCACCGTGATGAACGCGTTCAACTCCCGGTTCAGCCGCGCGATCCGCCCGAGACATGCGTTCGTAAGCTCGACCGACGAAACCTTCCGCCCGCGTACCAGATCGCTCGCCTCCGACAATGTCAGCCGGGTCAGATCATCCTCGGATCGTCTCGAAGCCTGGGCAGCCAGCGGCGGAGCAAACGAAGCCGCAAGCGCACCACCGGCTGTTTGCAGAAATGTACGGCGGCCCTGACGTGTCATGTCAGGGATTCTATGCCCGCACGAGCCGTTCGGAAAGCACTTGTCAACAGAGCAGGATTCCCTCCTCAGCCGAGGAGGTGTGGACGCGACATCAATGAAAATATCGCGGAATGCGGTCGCTGCCCGATTTTCTTATCGGCTGTGCAGGCTCCCCTCCTCGGCTGAGGAGGGGAATTGCGATCAGTTACTCCCACGCGCGATTGTCGACGGTATTTTCGTAAGTTGCGCCGGGCACGGTCATGTTCCACTTGACTGTCCAGTTATAAGTGTCTTCGAAACGCTGGCGCGTATACGGCTGCGGTGGAGCGTGCAGGAGGCGCCAGGTGTGGAACTCATGCGGTTCGAGCAGCCCTCCCGTTTCTCTGATGAAGTAATGGATGTAAGGAGTGGGATCCTTCTCGATTTCCGCAACCGCGCGAGCCTGTGCCCGAAACATCGCCGCAAGCGTTTTTCCGTCGAGGTCGTCGCCGGCTGCCTCACTGCGGGTCGAGTGCGATTCGATCAGAATGCGCATGCCCCACTTCTGGGCCACACTGATCCACGGCTCCATGACGCTGGCTGCCTCAACCTTGCCGTCGCGCAATGCTTCCAGGCGTTTCAGCATCGAGCCCACGTGGGTGCGTTTGACGTGCTGCGGCTCGAGGAAACCTTCCATCATCTTCAGTGTCGTGAACTCCGAGCCGTTGTTGGGAGTCACAGCGATCGGCTGATCTTTGAGCATCTCCGGCTCGTAGTATTTGGAATCGCGGCCCACGACGATAGCGAACTTCGACATCGATGCGCCCAGGGCCACGATTTTGCGGTGGCGCAGTCCCTGGCAGTCGGCTTCGACAGCACGCTTCATAATGCCCCATTCGCACATGCGGTACTGATCGATGCCGCCTTCGTTGTACACGGAATCGAGGGGGCGGTCGAAAATCGTATCGAATTTGAGGCTGTGAGTTGTCGTGACCTGCGCCATTCCCGGCGTCGTCACGAATTCGATATCCAGTCCTTCGTCCTTGAAAAATCCCCTGTCCCGCGCAACGAGCACCGGCAGATCGTGAACAGCATTCATGATCGCAACCTTTGGTTTCACGTCGGTATCTTGCCTGGTCATTGAAGTTCCTCCTCCTGTTCGCCCTCGAACATGCCGCATGATACAAGCTGCCGCACCCGGAGGCCAAGAGGCTATCCAATGAAGATCAAAAACTGGATGAAGATGCTTCTCGCCGTGTTACTGGGCAATGCCATTTATCTTCTGATCGCGCCCGGGCTTCCGGATTTCCTTGCACACGATACGTTCCGTATTGACGTTGGGCTTTTCGTCGATATGGCGATTTGCGCGGTTGTTTATCTGGCGATCCGCCGGATAGTCAGACACTAGGGCAAAGCCAGCGCGACGAACTCGGCGGGATGATCGGTCGATCCGATGGCGACCACAATGTACTGCTTTCCTTTATACATGTAAGTCATCGGAGCGCCGGTGGTCCCCGCTGGAAGCTCGGTTTCCCACACCGCCGTACCTGACGCCTTGTCATACGCGCGGAATTTCTTTCCGCCGCCACCAGGAGGCGTACGAACGTTGATCGGGTCTCCCTCACCGATAAACAGCAGCGTCTTTGTCACGAGCGGCGAGGCGCGTCCCGGTTGTCCGAGCGGCGGCAGATTCAGATGTTTGATGGCCGGATGATCGCGCGGCCCGTCACCATTGGGTTTCATCCAGACATGCTCACCCGCATTCAGATTGATGGCAGTGATGCGTCCGTAAGGCGGTTTGAAAAGTGGAAGACCGCGTGGTCCGGTCACGAATTCCCGAGTACCGTTTTTGAATCGCAAGTTGGTGCGGCTCGGATCACCGGGGATCAGATCCGCAGCGAACGTACCCGTCACCGAAGGCACATACAAAATTCCAGCCTCGGGATCCAGTGCGGCACCATTCCAGTCCGCGCCGCCCACAGAGCCGGGCAATTGAAGAGTGCCCTTCGTGTCATTCGCGCCATCGCCTTTGATCGAGGGCGGCGTGTAAAGCGGGCCGATGACATAGCGCTTCGTTATCTCGATGGCCTCGGCACGCAATTCCGGCGTGAAGTCGATGAGATCGTCGATGGATACTCCCTGCCTCTCGAAGGCTGCCGGCTTGGTGGGAAATGGCTGAGTCGGAGAAGCGTGCTCACCAGGCGTATTCGAACCCGGAACAGGGCGTTCCTGAATCGGCCACACCGGCTGACCCGTCACGCGATCGAAAACAAAGACGAAGCCTTCTTTGGTGACCTGCGCGACGGCCTTGACGCGTTTCCCATTGACGTTGATATCGGCCAGCACCGGCGCGGCCGGCAGATCGTAATCCCACAAATCGTGATGCACAGTCTGAAAGTGCCAGACGCGTTCACCGGTTTCCGCCTTGATGCAAACAAGACTGTCGCTGAAGAGATTGTTGCCAAGCCGATGTCCTCCATACATGTCGCTTGTCGGAGACGTCAGCGGCAAATAGATGTAGCCCAATTCTTCATCCGCGGTGAGGTTGGTCCACGCATTGGCGGCGCCGGTGTATTCCCACGAACGGTTCTCCCAGGTATCGATGCCGAACTCGCCTTCCCTGGGAATCACTTTGAAAGTCCAGCGCAGCTTGCCGGTCTTTACATCGTATCCGCGAACATCGCCCGGCGTCCCTTCCTTGTAATTCGGGTTATCGGCGACCGAAGAGCCGACCACGACCACGTCTTTGATGACGAGCGGCGCGGATGTGGCGTTGTACGGCACGGGTTTCGCGCCGAGATCGTTTCGCAAATCAACCTTGCCACCAGTGCCAAAAGCATGGACGAGCTCGCCGGTCTTCGGGTTGATTGCCATTAAATAAGGAGGCCGCACGGACAGAATGCGTTCATCGGTGCCGCTGCGCCAGTATCCGATGCTTCGAGTGGCGGCACCGGCCAATGCCTCCGGCGTCGATTCGGGCGGCTCCTGCAACCAGATCGTCTTGCCGGTCGATGGATCGAATGCTTCAACGAGGCCGATCCCGTTTGACGCATACAGCACACCGTTGATCATCAGCGGCGTCGACCGGAAGTTGTTGGGAACCAGAAGGCCCGGCTTGCGCTGCCGGAATTCGTCCGCCGCGGCCGGCCGTCGCCATACCAGCTTCAAATTCCGCACATTGTTCTTGTTGATCTGATCGAGTGGCGAATATTTGGTGCTGCCTTTATCGCCGCTGTGATTCGGCCACTGGCCCGCTTTAGCTCCCTGCTGAGCCGCAACGCTTACGCTCACGGCAAACCAAACCGCGACTGACACGATCGACGCCAACAGTGTTCGCCTGGTCACAAGCGCCTCCACGTTATGAGGATTTTCGTTCCGCAAATTATCACGCAGGTTTGACGCGCACTTTGATTCCTCGATCAGAATTCGAACTGGGTGCTGAACTTGAAGAGGCGCCCGCCCATCGTCTCGTATGGAGTCAACCACTGCACGCCGTATCCCGTGTTCTCCGACAGGATGGCGCTCCCGTTCAACACGTTGTAAATGTCGAAGTTGCCCCTCAGCGTGATCCTTTCAAATTGAATTCGCTTCGTAAAGCGGAGATCTACCTGCTGAAGACGATCCTCGTAGCGCGTGTTCGGTGCAACCAATTCAACATTGACGTTGGCATTGCAGGTGGCGGCACCGCGGCACGATCCCACGTTGCGGCCGAGCGTGCTTAGGATCTGCGCGTTGGGGGCCGGGTATGTCGCCGTATATGGGATGCCCGCAATATTCTGATAGGTCGCGCTGGCTTGCAGCCCCCAGGGAAGCGGATAGACGGCGAGGAATTTCGCCTGCGTCCCGGCGGACCACGGCTGGCTGACGCGGCAGAACTGAGCGGGACTCCAGGAATTGGCTGTCCCCGAACTCAACGTGCCGGGAACCGTATTTGAGGTCTGAGAGTCCACACCAAACAAGGCTTCGGGTACTTTCTTTACCAGCTCGCAGGCATCGGTGACCGTTCGCCCGACACTCACGCCGCCCGAGACGTATCCGCCTTGCGCGAAACGCGTCGTCAACGTCACATCCATGCCGTTGTAGTTTTCGGTCCGGTTTCCGTAATTCGACGCCTGGGTCCGCAGGTTGTCGGTCACACCAAACAAACTCGGTTTGATGTCGTAGAACCCGCAAATTTTCTGACCACCGTTGGGCAGCCGTGGATCGGCGGCCAGTGTGAGGCAGTACGAGTCGAAGTCTGCCGGTGTCACCGCCATATTTTTGGTGACCAGGAAGCCACCATACCAGGTGCGGAAGTAGCCCACATTGAGCGCCATGCCCCGCCGCAGCTCGCGATTCACAGCGACGGATGCCTGCCAGTTGTAGAACTGTTTGTTGAAGCCGCTCTGCGCATCGTTTGCGATACGAGTATTGCCGGCTCGCACCTGGCCGAATGACTGGTCGGACAGTCCCCCGCACTCACCATTGGCGCCTGGAACGCTTGGCCCGAGCACGCAGTCGGGAATGTAGTTTCCGCGCCGGGGATCGCCGACAGGAAATGTATTGTCATCCCAGTTCCTCGTTGCACTGGCAGCCTGGTTTGCAGCGGGATTGTTCGAAGCCGTTACTGTGTACGGCACATACCGGCCCAGGCCCACCTTGAGCGCAGTCTTGCCGTTCCCAAAAATGTCGTAGGACGCGCCCAGCCTCGGATTCAGATTTTTCCAGTCAGGTGTGTTCTTCACTTCCGGGAAATCGCGCGCGGGCACAAAGATGCCCGCCGGCAGTTTCTGCGCGGGAACGTATCCATTCAAGCCGTCGTACCGCAGCCCCAGGTTGAGCGTGACTCTTCCCAGAGTCCACTGGTCCTGAGCGAACAATCCGAGATTCGTCGTCTGTTCCAGGAATTCAAACGGTGTGGCCCAGATCGTAACCGACATAGGAACCCTGTTCCGAAACGTGTACGATCTGGCCTGGTTGATCTGGTTGAGGTCGGTGTATCGGTCGGGCCGCCCAAGGTAATACCGCTGCATGGTGAACCCGGTTTTGATCGTGTGCGAGCCCGTGATGTAAGAGGCTGAGAATCGGGTATTGTACTTCGTGACAAACCGCCGCGTGTAACTCCCGGACCAGATATTGTTGTTGGCGTCCGAGCCATAGGCGATGTTCAGGGCGAGATCCGTAACGCGGATATCGTTCGGTCCCACGTAGGGCTGCCGCCGGGAGTCCTCGTTCAACACGAGCACCGACTGGCCGGCCTCAAAGAGCAGCCGGTTTGTTGCCGTGTAGGTCCAGCTCACGAGCGGCAAGAACTGCGGATCATACACATGCCACGCACGCGACTCGGGCGCGGGCTTCACGGCGTTAACGCCGCCCACGCCTGTGAGACCGAACGGACAACTGCAGTTATTCTGCTGTGAGAAAGATCCGACGATTTTGTGCTTCCGCGATACCTGCCATGTGAGCCGAAGACTGTGGTCTTCGAAGTATTCGTTATTGTGGGCTACGCGATTCAAATCGGGTTCGTAGAACAATGTGCCCTGAGCCTTGTTGAAGTAGCTGCCCTGGATGTAGCGTGATGCGCCCCACCATCGATGGGCCATAAAGAACCACAGCTTGTCCTTCTTGATCGGACCTCCGATCGCGCCGCCGTAGTCATAGGATCTTTTGATCGAGATATCCGTGTTCAGGCCGCGAGCACGCAGTGCGTCGGTCAAGTTGCCCATCTGCAGGCTTGGACCGGTATACGCCAGGTTCAAGCTTCCCGACAACCTGTTGCCTCCATCCTTATTGATAATGTTGACCTGTACACCCCCGGTCATCGCCTCCGCCGACATGTTGCCTGTCTCGACGACGATTTCCTGGAAAGCCTGGGAGTTGAAGCTGAAGACGCCGAGCGCCTGCTGGTTCTGGTTCAGACCTTCCACGTTGGTACTGAGGTCCGCTCCACGCTGGCCATGAACTCCGAACTGACCACCTTCGCCCTGGTTGCCGCCAACGTCCTGAAAGGTCGGGTTCGTGTACGTCGCTCCCGGAATGATCGACGCATATTGGCCGAGCCGCTTCGTGGTTGGGATCGCGTCCAGCGTGTCGCGCGCGATGGTGGTCTGCTGGCGCACGTTTTGAATATCGACAACCGGCGCCTCACCCAAGACTGTCACGGTCTCTTCGAGCGCCCCCGCGTTCATCTCGGCGTTGACCGTCGCCGTAAACGACGTCGTCAACTCGATGCCTTCGCGCTTGAACGTGGCAAAACCGGGCAGCGTAAACGTGACTGTGTAGGTACCAGGCCGCAGATTCACAATCCGGTACAGACCCTGTTCATCGGTGACCACAGAACGCGCCCTTTCGATCAGGGCCGGGCTAGCCGCTTCCACGCTGACGCCGGGCATGACCGCTCCCGACGAATCTCTGACGACTCCCGCGAGGGTGCCGCCTTCGGAACTCTGTGCCCACAAGGCAGCAGGCAGCAGCATGACAAGCCACAACAAGACGCAGCATGACGTCGTTCGTTGCATGGGGGCCTCCTAACTTACGAGGGGAGCTACTTCGTTTTGGTGTATGTAATTGTCCGAGTCGTCGATCCACCACCCGATTCAAGATCGCGCAGGATCGTCAGCGTGTTGCCATTCACGCTCAAGACGTCTCTGCACCAGTTTTGGCCTTTCTTGTAGTGCAGGTGCAGTTTCGCTCCGTCCCAATGCGATCTGGTCTTCAAGCCGTTGACATCGCCTGGCGGTGTCACGGTCGTGTTGCCGTCCAGTGTGTAGGTGGCTTTCATTGAACCAGCCTGATAGCTGAGATCATTCGCGGTCTGCGTGATGACAACGGTCTGTGCGATCGCGCCGAAAGCCTCGTCTCCGCCGCCACCAATAGCTCTGGGCGGCGGCTCTATCTTCTCCAGCGTCCAGGTTCCCGAGAAGTTTGTATTCGTCTGGGCGAGGACCAGAGCCATTGTGAATAGAACGACGCGCGTCATCATGTTCGTGTCCTCAGTTGCTCCCGGTTTTCGGCATGAGCGGCTGCGGCCTGAAAATGTGCGCCGGATCCGCGCCAGGTCTCGGCGCGAATTTTTGTGGACGTCCTCCAAAGACCTCCGCCGTGTACAAATTGCCGTCCGAATCGGCCGCGAATTCATGCACTGCCCAGAACAGGCCTGGTGCCGTTCCGTGTGTTCCCCAGGCGTAAAGCAACTTTCCGTTCAGGTCGTACTTGAGAAACTTGTCGATCGTCCCGGAGAACGCCCATAGATAGTTGTCGGCGCTCACGCGGATCGTGTATGCCTGGTGGATGTTCGGCCACACGTCGAGAAACTTGCCGTTCTCGTCGAAGACCTGAATGCGGTTGTTCGCCCGATCGGAGACGTAGACGCGGCGGTTGCGATCCGTCGTGATCGAGTGCGGAGTGTTGAACTGGCCGGGTCCGGTGCCGGGGGTTCCCCATGTCATGAGAAACTTCCCGTTCTTGTCGAACTTCACGACGCGCGTGTTGCCATAGCCGTCGCTGACAAAAAACGTGCCGTCCGGTAACCACGCCACGTCCGTCGGCCGTTTGAAGTGCTTGTCGTCATTGCCGGGTTCATCGCGTTCGCCGAGCGTCATCAGCAATCGTTTTCCGTCGTTCGAGAATTTGAAAACCTGGTGATGAATATCGTCAGTGACCCAGACGTTGTGCTCGGGATCGTACGGACTGATCGAGACCGAGTGCGGACCGCGGCCGTCCTCGAAGAGCTTGTCCCACTGCGTCCACGACTCCGTCACCTTACCGGTCGCGTCAACGATGACCATGCAGTTGCGAAACTCGGGCGTTGCCGAGGTCGCCTGCTGGCCCAGCGAGCCCCAGAAGCCCGTAAAATTGTTCGGGAGTTTTTCCGGAACCTTCAGCTCGCCGCGGTTCGCGATGAAGATTCGGTTAGGCGTCTCCGCGAAGATGCCGCCGGTCGAACCCCAGATGTATCCAGGTTTGGCGACCGACAAGGGCCCAGGCCATTTCTCGACCACGTTGTATGGCCCCGTCATATCGTCGCCGCCCTTCTCCTGGAGCGGCGCGGCTGCGAATAGAAGTCCCAATCCGGCCAAGACAGCGAATGCGGAAAACGTGATACGCATCGAATCCTCCTGTGAGGACGGCGGAACACCAGCGCTTTGAGGTTAATTTATGGACGCGTCGTATCACGGACGTCGGGGCCTTTGCAACCCTTTTCACGCTATTCACGCCGACACAGACTAGAGTTGCGGCTTCACGCGCTCGTAGAGCGTGGGAACGGACCGGCTGGGCAGCGTCAGCGAGTAAGTACGGCCATAGCGAGTTTCGAGGCGCAACTGTGACTCGCCGTGGACTCGCGAAACTTCGACGATGTTGACGATGTTGCGGTATGCGACCTTGCGGATCGAGAGTCCTGCACGTCCGCTTGTGACCACGAAATCGGGATACAGCCCGTAGAACTGTCGCAGCAGGAGAACCAATCCGAAGGTGTACGCGAGCGCGGCAATGACGAACTCCATGAGAACGGCCGCAGAATTGGCCGGATGTCCGTAATAAGCGCTGCGAATAAAAATCGTCGTGTAGGCGGTAATTACACCGATGACACCGAAATTCACAGCGGCCGGCCATCTCCGGTGTGACAGCGCGATAGCCTTGGGAAGCTGCAACATGATTTTGAAGATGAGACTGAAAGGAATGACGACAACGAGAATGGCGACGACTAGTGAAGAGACCCAGGCCGGCATTCTATGTCGTACTCCAGCACCGCTCGCGGAATCCGCATTCGATACGGTCGCAATATGAGCGATCCGCAGCGCTCCATTCGTCGCTCTCCACGGCCTGCCCATACTTCGTGAGCAAATCGCGCAATGCCCGCTCGGCTTCATCGATCGTGTATTCACGCCGCACGATCTTCATCGGTGATTTCAAGTACCAGAGCTCCGCGACCGCACGGCTGGTGCTGAGAGCTTTCATCAACGCAAGAGAGTAAGCCGTCATCTGCATTTCGTATTGCTCTTCGGCACCTTCGCGCCAGGTGGCGTACTTGTAGTCGATCACACGCGGCAAATTGCCGGCGACGACGGCATCCATGCGTCCGCGGACCCAGCAATCCTTGCCGCCAACATCGATGTGCATGATGAAGGGCAGTTCGCGCTCGGGCGACGCCGACGATAACTCACGCCATTCGGCCGACTGAAACACACCATCAAGGTCCGCAACTTCGGCATGAGCGACTCCGGTCTCAAGCACTTTGTGGGCGATCGAGCCCAGGCGCATCTGAGGCGAGCTGCCCGTGGGCGCGCATCCAGGCTCGGACAAGCCCAATATGCGCGTCCAATGAAAATACCGAAAGCATCCGGCCAGAGAGGCGAGATCCGATGGCGTCATTTCCATTGCCGCCGTGATGCGAAGCTTCTCGGGCCGCGGGATGCCGGGCTCCCCGACGAGAATCGTATCCGCTTTGAATGCGAGCTGCTCAGGAACATTCAACTGCGAGGCGGGCAGAACCTTCACCGCGAAGCCTTTGAACCTGACAGTTTGAGTCTTTCCGTCGCGCGCTTTTTCGATGGCCCCGGGCTGAGCGGTTTCGAAGAGCCGTTCGATCCATTGCAGCCATGGTCCCGTTTGCCGGGAGAACCCTTCGCCCAGCACCAGCATCCGGCGGGCGCGCGTCACGGCCACGTATAACAACCGCTTCTCTTCCTCGTACTGCTGATCGTCGTCCAGCTGCTTCGCTTCGAGAATCAGCGAATGCGGCAGCGTTTTTCGATGGAGGCCGTAGGGAGCGCCGGTGAGCAATCCCCATCGATCGCTGAAGAACGTTCGATCGCTGGAACCGCGTCCGGTCTTCGCTGCGAGATCGGGAACAATGACGATGTCGAACTCGAGGCCTTTTGCCTGATGCACCGTGAGGACGCGAACCACGTCGTCATCCTGCGAAACGATCTGCGCTTCCGACTCGCGCACCGACGGATCGTCTGCGCGATCGCGGAGGTACCGAACGACGTTATCTAAAGCAGTGGTGCCTTGACGCGCCAGCTGGCGCGTGATTTCGATGAGCTTCCCGATATTGGCCACACGCTGCGCACCATCCTTCTGCGCCATCATGACCACGTCGAAATTGGTTTTGCGAATGACGTCCTGAAGGATTTCGGCGGCTGTCGCCTTATCGCGACACTCAAGCCAAGGCTGAAGGATGGCATGGAGATTGGTAATTCGGGGACAGACACCGAATTCTGAAGTGCAAGAATTCGGTGTCTGTCCCCGAATTACCAGTTGCTCAAAGCTCACACCAAATAATGAAGACGTGAGCACCGTCGCCCGCAGCAACGCATCATCCGGATGCAGCACCAATTCGAGAAATGCAATGAGGTCGGAGACCTCGGTCCTCTGGTAAAACGCTGTTCCCTGCACGACATAAACAGGAATCTCGTGCGCTTCGAGCGCGCCGCAGTACATTTCAACATTCGTCATCGCGCGCATCAGAATCGCGACGTCTTTCCAGGATTGAATCCGGCCGGACGATTTCCATTCCTTGAGAAGCCGCGCGAGCGCTTCGGCTTCCATCTCGCGGCCCTCGGCGGCCTTCACACCGGATTCCGCCGCCACATAGGTAATTCCCAGCGACTGTGCATCGGATTTCGGTTTCAGAAGATCAGCATCCGAGAATCGAATGCGATATGAAAGGTCGACGTCGGGATCAAGGATCGGGCCGATCTTTCCGGCACCATCCATCATGACCTGCGAAAGCCGGTTGGCGAACTCGGCAATCGGCGCGGCGGAGCGGTAATTGTCCTGAAGATGTTCGAGCCTTCCGCCTTCATCGAGGATGCGCTGCAGCATGCGAAAGAAAACCGTTACACGCGCCCGCCGGAACCGATAAATCGACTGCTTGGGATCTCCGACGATCATCAGCTTGCGCGGCGCAAATCGGGTGGGATTCGCGGGATCCTGTGCGAGCAACGAAATGATCTCGGCCTGGACTTCATCCGTATCCTGAAATTCGTCGACCAGCAGCGCCTGGAAATGATTCTGGTAATGCCGCCGGATACCGTCATGTTCTTTCAGCAGGTCACGCGCGCCCAACAACAGGTCGTCGAAGTCGAGCGCGTTCGCGGCGCGCTTCTTCGCCCGGAAGCGTTCGATGAAAAGGCCGGCGAGTGTGGAGAGGCGATCCGCCGTCTGAACCCCGGCAATCTGGCCGATCCTCGGCAGCAGCGCATGCGCATCATCTTTCTTGCGCAGGGGATGTTTCGCGCGGCCGGCTTCCAGTTCGTCGAACAGTTCGCCGATTTTTTCGAAAGTCCCGCCGTATTTGCGAATATCCGGGGCAATCTCGCTTTCAATCGACGCGGCGGCTTTGCGCTGAACCTCGACGCGGGCCTTCAACCAGCCGGCATCGTGGCCGAGGCTGTTGAGCCAGTAACCGGTAGAGACCAGCGTCTCGACGAGTCCACTCAATCCGAAATCTCGAAACACGTTCTCGACATCTTCGTTGCCATTTCGGATCTCCTGGCGAATGGTTTCGCGCGCCGCCTCGCGCGCGAGATCCAGACTGCGTTGTTCGTCGAGAATGGCAAATGATGGATCGATACCCAATTCCATCCCGTGTTCTCGAAGAAGAATTCCGCAAAAGCCATGAATGGTGGAGATCGGCGCGGCCGGCAGGAGCGAGATTGTTCTCGTCCACTGTCCGTGCCTGGTGTGAAGGGCCGTGCGGATCCTGTCGCGCATTTCGGCTGCCGCGCGTTCGGTAAACGTGACGGCAATGATTCGCAGTGGATCCATCCCACGTCCGAGAAGCTCGAGATACACCTCGACCAGCTTGCGGGTTTTGCCGGTACCCGCGCTGGCCCAAACGACTGTATTGGTCTCGAATGGCATAGTTAGTGTGAACCACAAAGACACGAAGACACAAAGAAAGCCGGCATCAACGCCTTTTGGTCGCCGGCTTTCTTTGTGTCTTCGTGTCTTTGTGGTTCACATTAGCCTCCATAAAGGCGACACAACCTTCGGTATTCGCAGTCCACGCACTCCTGCCTTTCGGCCGGATCCGGATGCAACATTCCTTTACGAACTTTTTCCATCAGAGCGTCGATTCGCACGCGAACATCATCGAAAACCGCCTGATCCATGGGGTACGACACCACTGGATTGCCGGGCGAACGAAGCAGCAGATACCGGCCTTCCACTCGTACACCTTCGCCGGCGCCAAGAGCGCGCAGCGCCAGATATGCATAGATCGGAACCTGAAACGACTCTTTTAAAATTCTCGCGGTCGAGGCGGAAGCTGCCGAGTATTTGAAGTCGTCGATACGGACCGCGTCGATTTCACGGCCGCTGCGGTGGACCGCAACATGATCGGGTTTACCGTAGAGTGAGATTTCGCCGAGAGGTGCTGCGGGCAGAGGAGCATCGAGGTACTCGATCTGCGTCTCGAATCCCTCGAGCGCATCACGGACGGCGAACTTCACATACTCGCTCAAGGCGGAAACCACCTGCCGCCGTCGAATCTTCCACAATGCCGGATCGAAAACGGAATAAGGTCCCTGCCCGTTCGTATCCGCAGCCGCCAGCCGGCGCGCGATGATGTCATTCATGCGAGTTCGTGCCAGCTCGATCGACGCGGGCTGGGCCGGCTGGGCCGGCTGGGCCGGCACGGGCTCGGTGTAAAAGTCGCGGAGAATGCTGTGAACAAGGACCCCGAGTTCCATTATCGGCACCTCAAACTCCGGCAATTCCGCAGCGCGCAATTTCATTCGCTGGCGTGCCAGAAAGACGAACGGACAGTCGGCCAGCGCGTTCAGCTCGGTCGGATGCCAGACACCATCGGTAGACAAGACGCCGCGGCCAATGTCGGCGCGGCCCGCGCCTTTTTTCTCCAACTTTGCCCGCTCGACGATGTCGCTGCCGAGCAACTCGCGCGCGCGATCTTCCGTCAGCGAACCGTTTCGCCATTCGCGCGCAATCGCACTAAGCCATTCACCCTCTCCCCTGGGGAGAGGGTAGGGTGAGGGTCTCAGTATTGGAGGATCCCCAAAGTGCCTCGCAATCTCCGACACGTATATCGACGGATAGATCGTCTCGCCTTCCAGCGTGCTTCCCGGATACGTCAACGTCACTCGCTTCACCGCCGAGTCCAGAATCATGAACAGATACAGCGGTTCCTTGCGATTGCGATCCCGCTGAATCATGATCCGCCGCGGCCTGATACGCGCATTGATCGCTTCGACCGCTTCATCGGGAAGCAACGGATTCGAAGACGACCGCGCCGGAAATTCGCCGTCCGCGAAACCCGGAGCGAAGATCCACTTGTATTCGCGATAGCCGAGCGAGTGCGGACTCACGATCCGTACACGAGGAAGGCCCGGGGCCAGCGGCGACGAAATGAATCTTTCGACAGTACGCAGGCCGGCGATTTCGGATGCGAGCTTTCGAAATTGAACAAAGCTGAAACTGTCTCCCGGCGCGCCCTCCAGCTCCTCAACCAGGACACGCCACGCCTGACGATCCCGGTCGGTCAGTGATGCCGCAGGCTTCAGCCGGGAAATAAAGCCGGTAATCGGACCGGCCGATCGTTCCATCTCGTCCAGAACATTTTCGAAGCGTTCCAGCTCCGGTGTTAACGGCGAATTCTTTCGCGCCGCCAGCGCGGAAGCCCGAAGATGATTCCGATCGATGTAGCCGATCGCGGCGAGCGTTCGTTCGACATCGATAGCCGGTGAAAGTCGCGGAGCGAAATACGCGCTCCCCATGACTCGCGCGAGAGCCTCGCGCGAGCGCTCGCTCGTCGCCAGATCCAGTAGCGCGAGCCAGTATTTGATGAAGGGAATGCGCAGCAGCGGTACGCCGGTTTCGAAACCGTGCGGAATGCCGTAGCGTGCAAAAACGTCTTCGAGCATTTCGCCGTAGCTTTCAATGTGACGAACGACGACGGCAATCTCGCCCGGGCTTTCTCCACGCTTGAGCAGATCCGCGATATCCGCGGCGATTGTCTGGACTTCGCTGTAGCGGCCGGATGCCTCGATGATCCGCAGCGAATCATCCGGCGGAAGCGGCTCGTGCGGATCGAATACAAACAGCTTCTCCAGTACGGGCCGGTTCGGCCGTGAGGTCCTGCAAAATTCCGGGAAGGTTTTCTCTGCAAGCGATTCGTCCTGGATAAAGCGCCGCCACGTCCATTCCGCGAATTGTGTGGGCTTGATGTTGGAGGTTGTATTGAAGAGGACAACGCTGCCGCCGTCGGGCAGCGCTTCGATCAGCGATCGCATGAGCAGGAATTCGGCTTCCGTCAGATCGTACAGAGCGTGCAGCACCACGCGCTGAAATTTCTGAAGCCAGCCGAGGCGACCTTCTTTGACGCGCGATGCCGCAAGAGCCCGGCGGTCTTGCGGATCGTAAAGCGCCAGCTTCCTCAGACCGTCTTCGTATTGTTCGAGGATATCGGCGAGTTGCGCAGCACCTGCGCTTCGAAGTTCCGAAGCCCGCACCCGCGCGCCTTTGAGCTCGGCAATGGCGTCATACGCGTACCGCGTGAAGTTCGCGAGACCTGATGTATCGCCTGCAAGGATCGCGATCCGCTGCCCGGCACCCGCCGTCTTCACATCGGGAGTGAGCCGCTCGACCAGTTCCTCCACCGTCACGGCATTCACGGCCAGCAGAGCTCCGCGCTCGCGCGCGGCAGACCTCAAATCGTACCAGCGGTCTTGAGAGTTTCGGTAAACGTGCAGATCCATGCGTACCTGGATTTCTGAAACAACTCGGGATGGGCGACCAGGACCAGCTTGCGGCGGGCGCGGGTGATCGCGACATTCAAACGCCGGTCGTCGAATACGAACCCCGTGCCGCGGGACCGGACGAACGACAGGATCATAATATCGCGTTCCCCGCCCTGGAACCGCTCCACCGTGTCCACGGTGACGCGCGAACCGGCAAGCATCTGGCGAAGCAGGACCACCTGCGCGCGGAAAGGCGAAACCACTCCAATCGATCCCGGATCGATGCCGCGATCGTGTGTGAAGGATCGCACGAGGTCGACAACCACGCGCGCTTCGTCGATATTCGAACGGCCATCGCGCTGGCTCTCAACAGGGATGAAAACTACCGGCATACCGTCCGGCCCGTCCGGTGGTATCCGCTCTTCGGCCGTGATTCCCGATCGAAGACGTCCTTCATAGAAGAAGCGATTCGAAACTTCCATGATGTCCGGGTGCATGCGGTATTGGGTTTCGAGCAACGTCACATTCTGCGAGTCCCGTTTCAAACGCTCGAACATGGAATGCGCCAGCTCGCGCGTGCGGACAACCGGAGGTAACTGGCGATCGTCGCCAATTAGAACGAATCGGCGGGCGCGCAGGATCAGGCCGAGCGTGAGCGGTTCGGTCAGCTGGCCGGCTTCATCGACGATGGCCATTTCGAACGCTCGAGTGCGGAGGTACAGAATGGTCGATGCACGATGAGCCGTGGCGGCCACGATGGGCGCCTGTTCGAGCGCCT
>Ga0070707_100002314_pt1 | contig 18203 bp, 11 predicted proteins | sample KBSK5502metaG_FD_65468 | JGI IMG/M metagenome (GOLD analysis project Ga0070707, IMG submission 65468) | Corn, switchgrass and miscanthus rhizosphere microbial communities from Kellogg Biological Station, Michigan, USA - KBS K5-50-2 metaG | ecosystem: Host-associated > Plants > Roots >... | reverse complement strand
ATCAACCGTCGTTTCGACGACCGCGCCTCCTGCCCTGCCCGGAAGAGCCCGAGACGGGCGCTTGCACGCAAGCCACGAATTCATTCGACTGCATCTGGTAATGGCGGACATGAGAGTGGATTGACTCTAATGCCGTTTCCCACGTCGGACCTGTCCGATGATCGCGTCGGAATCGTCATCCCATGTAAGGGGTCGGGGGCGGCCAATGGCCAGGGAAAGGAACGCAGGCTAATCTCGTAAACGATCCTATCAGGGGGGCATCAATGGCCAAGGCTTACTGGATTGCAAGCTATCGATCGATCAAAGATCCCGAGGCCCTTGGCGCGTATGCAAAGCTAGCGGGGCCAACGATTTGGCAGCAGGCGGACGCAACCTGGTTCGAGGAACGCCGGCAAAAACACTTGAGGCAGGAATGGACTTGCGCACGGTCGTCATCGAGTTCGACAGCGTCGCGAGCGCAATTGCTGCGTACGACAGTCCCGCTTACCAGGCCGCCCGGAAGCTGTTGGGTGATACGGTCGAGCGAGATATCCGCATCGTGGAAGGCGCCGAGTAGCGTCCTTCAAATCAGGACACCACCGCTCCTCGGAATCATTCGTCAGCGACCTTCCCACCAGGATGTCAGATGAGGCCGACAAGAGCCGGTCGATTTGCGTTCGTTCCCACGGTGATCCGCAGATAGTCGGAAATGCGCGGCGCGGCGAAGTGACGGACGAGCACGGCTCGCTGGCGCAGCGCGGCCACCAGCGCGCGCAAGGGCGAGCATCGATTTCACATCGCTTTCGCCAACTCGGTCGGTACGGCGCAGCGTTGACCTTCACCCGCGGGCGCCGCCAGCCGACCAACCCCTCTGTAAGCCGGAACGGCCCTTAATGACCGCTTCTGCCTCTAAGCGGTCATGCAAACCTCTCGCGGGCAGAACCGACCCCTCCGGTTATGCGCGGCGGAGGCAGCATCAGCCCGGCTGACCTTCCGAGAGGAAAGGCCCGGCTAAAGAAAATTTCACTTTGGAGCAAAGCGCAGGATAAACCGCGCTTGCATAAACTGTCGCCTGTTGGTTTCGGGCGCGATCGGGCAAATCCATACGCACCAGCGCGGCGGGTTTTCATCATTTCTGTTGTCGGGTGCGGATGAGCGAACCGAGCGACCCTGCGGCCGAATGACCACCTTGGACTGCTTTTGCGGTAGGCGGTTCCAGTGCTCGGGGCGTGCGGAGGTGTAAATGACGCAAACGATCGGACCAGGGCAGAGCAAGGCGGCGATCCCGGTGCCGGAGAAGGTTGTCGTGTCGCTGATCGTCAACGGCGTCGCGAGAGAGCTCCAGCTGGCACCGTGGACGACGCTGCTCGATGCACTGCGCGACCATCTCGACCTGACCGGTACGAAGAAGGGGTGTGATCACGGCCAATGCGGCGCGTGTACCGTGCTGGTGGACGGGCGGCGGATCAATTCCTGCCTCACGCTGGCCATCATGAAGGACGGCGCCAAAGTGACCACCATCGAGGGCTTGGCGACGAATGGTGCGCTGCATGCGCTGCAGCAGGCGTTCATGGACCACGATGCGTTCCAGTGCGGCTACTGCACGCCTGGCCAGATCTGCTCTGCCGCGGGGCTGATGGCCGAAGGCAAAGCGAAGACCGCCGACGAGATCCGCGAACTCATGAGCGGCAATATCTGCCGCTGCGGCGCCTATCCCAACATCGTGGCGGCGATCCAGCAGGCGATGGAGCAGTCATGATCGATTTCCAGTACGCCCGGGCCAACGATGTCGCCGACGCGGTGCGCCTGATTGCCGCCGATCCGGGAGCGAAACTTATCGCCGGCGGCACCAACCTGATCGATCTGATGAAGGAAGACGTCGAACGCCCGACCAGGCTGATCGACATCACGCGATTGCCGCTCAACAGCGTCGAGGAGACGGCCGACGGAGGATGGCGGATCGGCGCGCTCGTGCCGAATTCCGACCTCGCCTATCACCCTCTGATCGCCGCACGCTATCCGATGCTCGCGAGCGCGATCCTGGCGGGCGCGTCAGCGCAGCTGCGTAACATGGCGTCGACCGGCGGCAATCTTCTGCAGCGCACCCGCTGCTACTACTTTTATGACACCGCGACACCCTGCAACAAGCGCGAGCCTGGCAGCGGCTGCTCTGCCATCGCGGGCCTCAACCGCATGCACGCGATCCTCGGCACGAGCGAGGCGTGCATCGCGACGCATCCCTCCGACATGTGTGTGGCGCTGGCCGCGCTCGACGCCAAGGTCCATGTGACCGGACCGGCGGAGGAGCGCGCGATAGCGTTTTCCGAGTTTCATCGGCTGCCGGGGGACACGCCGCAGCGCGACACGAACCTGCAACCGGACGAGATCGTCACGGCGGTCGAGCTTCCGGCCCGGGGCTTTGCGGAAAATTACACCTACCTGAAAATCCGCGATCGCCTCTCCTACGCATTCGCGCTGATATCTGTCGCCGCTGCCCTGGAGCTGGAAGGAGATGCGATCAAAGAGGCCCGTCTGGCGCTCGGCGGTGTTGCGCACAAGCCATGGCGCGACCCGGCGGCCGAAGCGGCGCTGCGCGGGCAGAGCGCGAACCAATCAACGTTCGCCCGTGCCGCGGACCTCTTGTTGCGCGATGCCAAAGGTTTCGAGCACAACGCCTTCAAGGTCGATCTTGCGCACCGCGCCATCGTCCGTGCGCTGACGCAGGCGGCGGCCGGCACCCCGCAGTCGCAATCCGACAAGAAAATCCGGTGATCAGACCCATGACGAGTTACATCGGCACCGCCACATCCCGCGTCGATGGCCGCGCCAAGGTCACCGGCGCAGCGAAGTACGCCGGCGAGTTCACTACCGCCGGCCTCGTGCATGGGAGCGTCGTAACATCCAGGATCGCCAAGGGCCGCATCGCGCGCATCGACGCGAGCGAGGCGCTCGCGGTTGCAGGCGTGCTCGACGTCCTCACGCATCAAAATCGGCCACGCATGGCCAGTGCCGATAGTGCCTACAAGGACGAGGTGGCTCCGGAAGGGTCGCCGTTCCGGCCGCTATACGATGACAGGATTTGGTTCAGCGGACAGCCGATCGCCCTGGTCGTCGCCGCAGAGCCGGAAATCGCGCGCTTCGCGGCGTCGCTGGTGCGCGTCGAATACGACGAAGACGCCCATCTCACGGACATGTATCGCCAGCGCGATGCTGCCGTAGCGTTGCAAACCCTGACAAACCCGGCCGAGAACCCGTTCGCCCCGCCAAGGCGGCGCGGCCAGCCCGAGCAGGCATTCGCCGCAGCCGAGATGCGCCACCGCGGTGAGTATTACGTCCCGATCGAGCATCACAACCCGATGGAACCGTACGCCGCGACCGTGATCTTCGAGCCGGATGGCAAGCTGACCGTCCATGACAAGACCCAGGGCGTGCGGAATGTGCAGCGCTACCTGTGCAGCGTGCTCGAGATGGAACCGGACGAGGTGCGCGTCCTGTCGCCGTTTGTCGGCGGCGCCTTCGGTTCCGGGCTGCGCCCGCAATATCAAGGGGTCCTGGCGGCGCTGGCGGCGCGCGCGCTGAGGCGCTCGGTGCGTCTCGTGCTGACCCGGCAGCAGATGTACGGGCTCAGCTACCGGCCCGCGATGATCCAGCAGATCGAACTGGGCGCAAATGCCGCCGGAACGCTCGACGCGATCACGCACGAAGCGGTCACCGTGACGTCGCAATACGAGGACTTCCATCGGCAAGAGACGGGCTGGTCCGGCCTGCTCTACAACTGCGCCAACGCGAAGTACGTGCACAAGCTCGCGCGGCTCGATCTTCCGACCTCGTCCGATATGCGCGCCCCCAGCGCCGCGACCGGCGTCTATGCTCTCGAATGCGCGATGGACGAGCTCGCGGTCGCGCTCAAGATCGATCCGCTCGATCTTCGTCTCAGATGTTATTCGGATCGCGACCAGCACACCGACCGGCCGTACAGCAGCAAGAGCCTGCGCGAGTGCTACCGCCAGGGTGCGGAAGCTTTCGGTTGGGCCGAGCGCGACCCCGAGCCGCGCTCGATGCGCGACGGCACGGAGCTCGTCGGCTGGGGCATGGCGACCGGCGTATGGGAGGCGCTGCAGGTGCCGATCTCGGTGCGCATCGTGCTCACCGCCAATGGCCATGCCGAGGTCTCCTGCGCGACCTCCGACATCGGTACCGGCACCTACACGATCATGGCGCAGGTCGCCGCCGAGGTGCTGGGATTGCCGCTCGACAGCGTCGCCATCAAGCTTGGCGACTCGACGTTGCCGCAATCGCCGGTCGAAGGCGGGTCATGGATTGCGGCCTCGGTGTCGAACGGCATCGTGACGACCGCCGATGCGGTGCGTCAGGAGCTGCTGCGTTTGGCACAGCAGATGCGGAATTCGCCGCTCGCGGACGCAACGCCTGACGAGGTTGTGCTGACCGACGGCAAGCTCGCGAGCAAGCGGGATCCCTCACGCGCGGTCTCGATCGCGAACGCGATGCGCCACGGCGGCGTCGACCGCATCGAGGAGGAGAAAACCACCACCTTCGACGATGACGGCTCGCAGGCGCACAATACGCACTCCGCGGTCTTCGCCGAAGTGAAGGTGGACGAGCAGCTCGATGTCATTCGCGTGACCCGAATCGTCAGCGCGGTCGCGGCCGGCCGCATCCTGAACACCAAGACCGCGAGCAGCCAGATCATAGGCGGCGTGGTGTGGGGGATCGGCATGGCGCTGCACGAGGAAACCCTCCTCGACCACAAATTCGGCCGCATCATGAATGCAAATATTGCCGAATATCATGTCACGGTGAACGCCGACGTGCGCGACATCAAGGTGATCTTCGTCGACGAGCCGGACGACACGGTCAACCCGCTCGGCATCAAGGGGCTGGGCGAAATCGGCATCGTCGGAGTCGCCGCGGCAGTCGCCAACGCGATCTATCACGCGACCGGCAAGCGCGTGCGCGACCTGCCGATCACTATGGACAAGCTGCTATTGTAAGCCGGAACCGCGAGGGCCTGTCGCTTCGACCTAACCGTCTTCAATTCGCCATCCTGCGCAGATCGATGAAGATCTGCCGAACGGCCGCTCTCGGCGCGAATCCATAATCACCGGGCGCTCGGCCGAAGGTCCCTTGTCCGAACCGCAACCGAGGGGGGCCAGGAAGCTCACCTCGACTCCGTTAAGTTGACAATGCGGTGGGCCAGTATGCTGCTGCCGTCGGCGGCGTGCCGAGACCCGTGCTGGGGCGACGGAGCGGTTCCGGTCTGCTCTTTCTGCCTCGGGATGGCGTGCCATTTGCGCCAGTATTGCGCGCGCCCCGTCTACGACAAGAAGCCATCCGCCGGCCAGAATGACGGTGTCCTTGAGCGCAAGGCGGCCGGCACCGGAGAGATAGGGGAAGCCGTGTTGTGCATCGCCGAGAGCCGGAACCCAAGCTTCCGGCGTCGTCACGAGGAAGGAGAGGGTGACGAATGGCGTGAGGAACGCCAAGACGGTCGGAGGCGATCGATCGCCCGCGCAAGGGCGAGCGTCGATTTCACATCGCTTTCGCCAACTCCGTCGGTACCGCGCAGCGCTGACCTTCACCCGCGGGCGCCGCCAGCGAACCAACCCCGTGTAAGCCGGAACCGCCCTTAATGGACCGCTTCTGACCCAAAACCACCATTCCTCGCGCCTACTCGATCACCTCGCCGGGGCCGGCGAGGATTGCCGGACGGTAAGGCGGAGAGCCTTCACGGTTTTGACACTTGCAGACGGGGCGGGCCAAACGTTTAGCTGAGCTAGGGAGTCAGTCTCCGCTGGTTACAACGACTTCGGGCCGACGGCCTGTCGCATCGCGTACCAATCCGAGCGAGCGTTCTGGATGACCTTCTACCGAATAGCGAAGCGCAGACCGCAGCAGAGCACCGCTCCGTTGCCAAACTTCCGGCACGCTGTTTGAATCGCGAACGTCAAGGAGACTCCGCTAATCGTGACTGAGGCGGCTTACCTCTTCGGATCGTTTCAGCTGGTTCCGGCGCAGCGTCTGCTGCTCGACGGCGGCAGACCCGTCCAGCTCGGGAGCCGCGCCCTCGATATCCTGAATGTGCTCGTCGAGGCCGCGGGCAAGATGGTCCCAAACGATGAAATAATGGCCCACGCCTGGCCCACGACGACGGTCGAAGAGTCGTCGCTGCGGGTCCATATCGGGGCGTTGCGCAAGGCGCTCGGCGAGGGCCGCGGAGGAAACCGCTTCATCGCCAACGTGCCGGGCCGTGGGTACACCTTTGTCGCACCGATGACCCGCGGGCAAAATCTGCCACAGGTCTCGGCATCGGAGCCTGCGCCTTCGGCCGGCAATCTCCCTACTCCCCTTGCGAGCATTATCGGCCGCGACGAGACGATTGCGGCGCTTGGGGCGCAGCTCGCCAGGCGCCGCCTGGTGACCATCGTCGGGCCGGGTGGGATCGGCAAGACGACAGCGGCGGTCGCCGTCGCCGACAAGGCCGCTGCGTCTTATCCTGACGGCGTGTGGTTTGCCGCGCTCGCCCCGTTGGCCGACCCCGGTTTGGTGGCAAGCACGATCGCTGCCATGTTCGGCCTGAGCTCGTCGGGCGGCGACCCGATGGTGGCATTGACCGCGTTGCTCCGCGACAAGCAGGCCCTGATTGTTCTCGACAACTGCGAGCACGTCGTCGATGCGGCGGCGGCGGTCACAGAAACGATATTGAACGCAGCGCAGCGCGTCAGCATCCTGGCAACCAGTCGCGAACCCCTGCGGGCGGAGGGCGAATGGCTGAACCGGCTGCGACCACTGGCGCTCCCGCCGACTCGATCGGACGTTACGGCCAGCGAGGCGCTGGAGCATTCTGCGGTGCAGCTGTTCCAGGAGAGGGTTCTGGCAACGGGAGGGGATTTTGCCCTCTCTGACGCCGATGCCCCGGTCGTATGCGAGATCTGCCGCAAGCTTGACGGGTTGCCATTAGCGCTCGAGCTGGCGGCGGTGCAGGCGGAGTTCTTCGGGATCCGGGGCCTCGCACAGGGATTGAACGACCGATTTGCCTTCCTGGTGACGGGGCGCCGCACGGCGCTGCCGCGTCAGCAGACACTGCGGGCAACGATCGACTGGAGTTACGATCTTCTGCCGGCTGGCGAACAGATTGTGTTGCGGCGGCTTGGCGTCTTTCGCGGCGATTTCACAATGGAGGCAGCCTGCGACATCGCCGGGGACGCACAACTGTCCAGGATCGAGGTGGTCGACATCGTTGCCAATCTCGCCGCGAAGTCGCTCGTGGCGACCGATATTGGCGGCGATGTCACCTATCACCGGCTCCTCGATACGACCCGTGCCTACGCGCTCGAAAAACTGACTGAGAGTGGTGAAGGCGGGCACCTCAGCCGGCGGCATGCAGAATACTACCGAGACCTTTTTGCGCCGGCCGAAGCGGAAAGCGAGACACGGCCGCAGGCAGAGTGGCTGGCGATCTACGGCCGGCATCTGGACAACGTGCGCGCCGGGCTCGATTGGGCATTTTCTCCGGATGGCGATGCCGAGATTGGTGTCGCGCTGACCGCCGAGACGGTTCCGTTATGGTTCCAACTGTCTCTGTTGAACGAATGCCGCGAGCGATGCGACCGAGCGCTGCGAAAGCTCCAGACCGATCGAATACCCGATGCACGCCTCAAGATGCGGCTGCAGATCGGCCTCGGGAACAGTTTGCTTCACACGCGGTTCCCGTCCGAGCAGGCGCAGACCGTGCTCACCGAGGCGCTTCAATCCGCCGAAGCTGTGGCTGATCTGCACGCCCAATTGCGTGTCCTGTTGGATCTCGCGAGCGTAATGGGCTTTCGTGGCGAATACGCGAGCGCGGCCGCAGCGTCCGAGCGTGCCAGCGCAATCGCCCAACAGATCGGCGACACGACAGGCGCCGTGCTCGCCGATCGGCGTATGGGCATGATCCTCCTGAGGCTTGGCCGGCTGGCGGAAGCCCAGCGCTGCTTTGAACGCGTCATCCATTCTCCGCTTTACCGACAGGACGGCGGGCACTCCGGCGAACGGGCGATGGCGCGGGCCATGTTGGCGCGGGCACTGTGGCTGCGCGGATTTTCCGAGAGGGCCCTCCAGGAGGCCCGAGCGAGCCTCGGCGAGGTGGGGGGCTCCGATCACCAGCTGACGATGTGCCGGGTGCTCCTTTACGGCATGGGCCGGATCGCCCCGATGACAGGCGATTTCGCCGCCGCCGAAACCGCGATCTCGAGCATCAGCGAGTCGGCAACGAGCGCGGCCGCGCCGTTCTGGACCACGGCCGGACAGTTCCTGCGCGGCAAGCTGCTGGTCGAACGGCACCAATTCGCGGAGGGCCTGGCCGTCCTTCGTGAAGCTTTCGACACCTGCAATCAGACCGGCTGGCGGCTCTCCTACCCCGAGTTTATGGGATCGTTCGCGCTTGCGCTCGCGGGACTCGGGCGGCTCGACGCGGCACACGATGCCGTGTGCACGGCAATCGACGCGGCCGGGGAAGGGAAAGACGACCAACAATGGTATGTCCCTGAACTGCTTCGGATCAAGGGTGAGGTGCTGCTGCGGCAAAGCTCGGATCAAGCGGTCCCGGAGGCGGAAGCCTGCCTTGATCAGGCGGCGGAGATGGCGCGCGAGCAGGGCGCCTTGTTCTGGGAACTGCGCATCGCTCTCAGCCTTGCACGCATGCGAATGACGCAGGGTCTCGCAGTGGAAGCAAGGCAAATTGTGGCGCCGGTCTATGATCGGTTCACCGAGGGTTTTGCGGCACCGGATTTGCGCGCCGCCAAAGCGCTGCTGGACGAACTGCCGCGATAGCAGATGCGACAAGCCGGACAGGACAGGTCGCCAATTTGGATGAAGCCAAGGCCGCCGCCTACGAGCAGGCCAAGTGATGAACGTTATCGGCGCAAAGCTGACACGGATCGCAGCGGCCCGCCCGCGGCCCGGTCTTAGCAGAACCTTGCACCGCGGCGACTGAACGCCCGAAACTGCCGGCGCCGAGCCGAGCGATCGCGTTCGACAAATCCGAGGCCCCGCGATTTCGAGCGCCCAGGAGGCGGTCTCGCAGGGACCGTGGCGCCTCAAGCTCCAATCAGAAGGGCTCGCTTTGGGAAAAATGGGGAGCGGGCGAAACGCGCGCGGTCCGGAAGCTTACAGTCCCAGAGCCTGCGGCCGGCCCAGACGAGGGAATGCCATGCACTCTGTTGACTCTGTCCGAGCGGTCTTTCACCGTTTGCGAGGCCATGTCTCAGCTTCGCACCACACACGCACCATGAGCCCGTCGGACGCCGCGTGGCAGCAACTGATCTCCGCGGTGCAGGGGTCCGGCCGCAAGGCTGCCCTCGCGATCACCGGCGGCGGCAGCGGGGCGATCGGCGAGTTGCTGCGGGTTCCCGGCGGCTCGCGGCTGCTGATCGAGGCGCAAATTCCCTACGACGAACAGGCGCTTGCGGCGTTTCTCGGCGTTGCGCCGGCCCAGGCGTGCAGTGCCGACACCGCCATCGCGATGGCACAAACCGCACGGGCGCGCGCCGCCACTCTGGCAGCGGCCGGCGCCGATCTGGTGGGCCTCGGCGCGACGGCGGCGTTGGTGAGCGATCGCCCGCGCAGAGGCGAACATCGCTTTCACATCGCCTACGCCAATTCCGCCGGCATCGCGCACTGCACCTGCGTGCTGGCCAAGGGCCGACGCGATCGCGCCGCCGAGGAAGACCTCGTGTCGCGCGCCATCGTCCTGTGGCTGGCCCGCGCTTGCGGGATCGCCGCACCCTCGCCGCGCAGCCTGCTCGATGCGGATGAGCATTATGCGGAGACGGTCGCCGCAGCCGCGGATACGATCGATCGGCTCCTGGCGGGCGGGCTCGACCGCGTCACCGTCCAGCCCGATGGCCAGATGGTGCTGTCGGCGCCGCGGCCCGTTGTGCTGTTCCCGGGTTCCTTCAACCCGGTGCATGAGGGGCATGTCTTGCTGGCGCGGGTCGCCGAGGAGCTCAGGCAGCAGCCCTTGGCGTTCGAACTCTCTGTCACCAACGTCGACAAGCCGCCGCTGGCGGGCGAGACGGTGAAACAGCGGCTCGCGCAATTCGCCTGGAAGTCGCCGGTCGAACTCACGCGAGCGCCGACCTTTGTCGAAAAGTCGCGCCTGTTTCCGGGGACGACGTTTGTGGTCGGCGCGGATACCGCGGAGCGGCTGTTTGGGGCGAAGTATTACGGCGACGACGAGGCTCGAATGCACATGGCGCTCGAGGAGATCGCCAATTCCGGGAGCAGCTTTCTGGTCGCCGTGCGCATCGATTCGGCGGGGCGGCTGCGCGCGCTGAACGACATCCCGGTGCCGCAGCGCTATGCCGATCTCTTCACCGAAATCCCCGCGCACCGTTTCCGCCTCGACACCTCCTCGTCCGAGCTCCGCGCCAGAGGCGTGTGGTTGGGACGCCGTCGGTAATTCACAGGATTGACACCGTTGCGCCGATTCCGACAGTTCTCGTACCGCCGGTCTAGCGGCCGGAGCGGCCCCATTGCAGACATTTGACTAAAGAAGGGCCAGGCTATTAGGCCCTGGTCGGAGAGTATGTGAAGCGGACGCTAAGACAGCGCTAGCCGCCGGCTATTGCGGTAGCCAGTTTCCGACAGCTCGCCCCAATCCATTATGCCGGCGAGGAACGCCATGTAGCTGTCGTATACCTTGCGGGTCAGCGGGTCCTTGGCGGCGGCATCGGCCAGCACCTCTTTGCTAAGCTTGCCGAATACCTTGATAAGTTCGTCATTGAACCGCCTGATCTTGATGCGCTTGTCTTCTCGCAAAACGCTGAGCCATTTGATGTTCTCGGCATTGTATTGTGCCAGCGATCGGGTCACCTCGGCCGCGGCCGCGGCTTCGATCAGCGCACGCTCGGTTGCCGTCAGTCCGTCCCACAGCGTCTTGTTGATGCCAAGTGTCGCGTTCATGCCGGGTTCATGGAAGCCTGGGTAATAATAATAGTCGGCTGCCTTGTGGAGCCCGAGCCAGGTATCCGTCCAGGGTCCGACGTACTCGGCAGCGTCGATTGCACCGGATTTGAGAGCGCTGCCGATGTCGGCAGCGGGGATGGTCACGACCGTGGCACCCATGCGGCGCAGGACCTCGGCGCCAAGTTCTGGCATCCGGTAGCGCAGTCCCTTGAAGTCCTCCGGGCTATTGACCTCCTTGGTAAACCAGCCTCCCATTTGCACGCCGGTGTTGGTGGCCATCAACGGCTTGATATTGAACTGCGCGTCGACCTCGTCCCAAAGCGCCCGTCCGCCGCCGAAATCGATCCACGAGCACAACTCGTCGGTCGTCAGACCATAGGGCGCGGCAGAAAAGAAATTCAGCGCCGGCGACTTGCTCTGAAAATATTTTTCGTCGACATGATACATGTCGGCGGCGCCGGTGCTGACAGCATCGAATACCTCAAAGGCGCGAACGAGGGTGCCGTCCGGGTAGACTGTCACCCTGAGACGCCCATCCGACAATGCCTTAATCGATTGCGCCAACCGCTCCGCGCCGGTGTGCGGCCCTGGCAAGTCTTTGGGCCAGCCGGTCACCATCTTGAACTCTTTGAGCCCTTGCGCGATTGCGGGCGCAGGAAATGTCCCAGCGCCAACGACCACGGCGGTCGCGCCAAGCAGCACGTCGCGGCGTCGTCGTCTCATCGCGATGTCTCCTAACTCAGGGCCAGCCGCCGGGTGTTGCGGTAGCCGGTTTCTGACAACTCGCCCCAATCCATGATTCCGGCGAGAAACGCCACGTAGCTGTCGTGGACTTTTCGCGTCAGCGGATCCTTGGCGGCAGCTTCCGCGAGCACTTCGCGACTGAGCTTGCCAAATACCTTGATCAATTCATCGCTGAAACGCCGAATCTTGATCCGCCGGTCGGCGCGCAGCGCTTTGAGCGCCTTGATGTTCTCGGCATTGAATTGCGCGAGCGACCGGCCGAACTCGGCTGCTGCCGCAGCCTCGATCATCGCGCGATCGGAGGGCGTCAACCCGTCCCACAGCTTCTTGTTGATGCCGAGCGTCGCGCTGGTGCCGGGCTCATGAAAGCCGGGGAAGTAGTAATAGTCCGCCGCCTTATCGAGACCCATCGCGACGTCGAGCCACGGACCGACCCATTCACTTGCATCGATCGCGCCCGATTTGAGTGCCGTGATGATTTCACTCGCCGGAGTCGTCACGACAGTAGCCCCCATGCGGCGCAGTACCTCGGCCCCAAATCCGGGCATGCGATAGCGCAGACCTTTGAAGTCGGAGGGATCGTTGACTTCCTTCGTGAACCACCCGCCCATCTGGACGCCGGAGTTCGTGCACGCCAGCGGCTTTATGTTGAAGGGCGCGTCGACCTCGTCCCACAATTCCTGACCGCCGCCAAAGGCAAGCCATGACACAACTTCGTCGGCTGTCATGCCGTATGGGGTCGAGCAGACAATGTCCAGGGCCGGAGACTTGGCGCCGAAATAATTGTCGGCCGAATGGTACATGTCGGCGACGCCGGCAGAGACGGCGTCGAAGGTCTCGAAGGCGCGGACCAGCTGATCGGTCGGATGCACGTTGATCTTGAGGCGGCCGCCGGACATTGCAGCGATTGATTTCGACAAGCGAACCGCGCTGGTCCACCATCCCGGCGACTCCGCCTGCCAACTCGTCACCATCGTGAATTCCCTGACGCCCTGCGCGATCGCCGGCATCGGCAAGCTCGCCGCCGCGGTGACGGCAGTCACGCCCGACAAGAGCTCCCGGCGTCGCGTCTTCATCTCGTTTCCTAAGCCAGTGCCAATCGGCGGGTATTGCGGTATCCGGTCTCGGACAGCTCGCCCCAATCCATGATCCCGGCCAGGAAGGCCATGTAGCTGTCGGCGACCTTTCGGGTCATCGGGTCCCTGGCCGCCGTATCGGCGACGACCTCTTTGCTGATCTTGCCGAACTCCTTGATCAGAGCATCGCTGAATTGCAGGATTTTGATGCGGGTGTCGGCGCGCAGCACCTTCAGCCACTTGACGTTCTCGGCGTTCGCTTCAGCGAGCGTGCGAGTGACCTCGGCCTGGGCGGCGGCCTCGATCAGCGCGCGATCCGACGCGGGAAGCCCGTCCCACAGCGTTTTGTTGATGCCGAGGGTCGAGTTGGTGCCGGGCTCGTGGAACCCCGGGCAATAGTAGTGGGTGGCGACCTTGTGAAGCCCGAGATCCATGTCAATCCACGGACCTACCCACTCGCTGGCGTCGATCGAGCCCGACATAAACGCCTGGACGATGTCGCTGCCCGGGATCATCACGACCTCGGCTCCCATGCGGCGCAAGACCTCGGCCCCGAGGCCCGGCATGCGGTAACGCAATCCCTTGAAATCCCCCGGGTTGTTGACCGGTTTGCTGAACCATCCGCCCATCTGGACGCCGGTGTTCAACGCCATCAGTGGCTTGATGTTGAAGGGGGCGTCCAGCTCATCCCACAGCGCCTGACCGCCGCCGAAGTCGATCCACGACCCGAGCTCATCGGCCGTCATGCCGTAGGGGATCGCGGCAAAAAAATGCAGTGCCGGCGACCGCTCGACGAAATAATAGTCAGTCGCATGGTACATGTCGGCAACGCCGGCACCCACCGCATCAAAGACTTCGAAAGGACGGACCAGACTGTCACCGGGATAGGCGGTAGTCTTGAGCCGGCCGTCTGACATGGCGGTTATAGATTGCGCCAATCGTTCGGCGCTGGTCTGCAGCCCGATCGAGCCGGCCGGCCAGCTGGTTACCAGCTTCAGCTCTTTGATTCCTTGCGCGATCGCGGGGGCCGGCAAGCTGCCGGCGGCCACGACTGCGGCAGTCGCGCCGAGCAATACGTCGCGGCGGCGTCGCCTCATAACGTTCTCCCTGCCCGCCGGCCGCCAGATTGTAGGGTGGCGAATTCTAAGGCACTATTCGTTACACACACACCGGCTCTCTGAACCTAAAGGACCTTATCGAGTGCCGAACATATCGACAAGCACGCGCGGGGTCGGGGCGCGGCTGCTGCTCGCCTTTTTTGGCATCAGCGCCTTCTCGGCCCTGGTCGCCGGCGCCGCGATCTATTCATTCTACCAAGTCGGGCAATCGCTGACGCTGATCGATCGCCGCATCGATCCGATCCTGGCTTCACTCGAAGTGTCGCGTTCGGTCGAACGTATCGTCGCCGCTTCCTCGACCCTGTCCTCGGTCAAGACCGAGGAGGAACGCGACCGGGTGTTTGCTGCGATATCCGCCGAATCAAAACGCTTGCAATCCAATCTGGATGAATTGCGCGACAGTGGGATTCCGTATGAGAAGCTGGCGCCGATCGAGCAAAGCGCGGTGCAGCTCGATGCGAATCTGACGGCCCTGGATAGCGATGTCCGGCTCCGCCTGCAACTGAGCGGCCGAATCAGGGATTTGATGAGTGGCGTGTTCGGCACGACAGAAGAAACGCAGCGCCTTCTGGCGCCCACCCTGCTCGTCTATGACAGTCAAATCAGCCGGCTCGTTTCGTTGATGAGTGCAGGCGACGGGAAGGCTGAGCCCACATGGCAGGCATTTCAGCCCTTGATGGCGGGGTTGTTATCCCAACGCGACGTGCAACGGGTGCAGCAGCAAACGTCCGATGTCGCCGACGGCCTCGCGCAAGCCTCGATCAACGACAAGAAGCAACGGCTGTCGATACTCGCGTTTCAGCTGCGCCGGAAAATCAACGAGCTGGAGAAGGGGGCGCACGCTTTGGACGCCAAACTGGGCCCTTTGTTCCTGGCTCAGGTCGACAAGTTCAAGACTCTGGTGGAAGGGCCGAGTTCCATTCCGCTGCTGCGCCAGAGCGAATTAGACCTGATCGCCGATGCGTCACGAATTCTGTCGGAGAATGCGACGTTGTCGCTCCTGCTCACTGACGCGGCCGGGCAGCTGGCCGAGGCGACCAAGCAAGAGGTCCGAGCAGCGACCGGATCGGCGCTCCGCGTCCAGCGGATCAGCACCGAGGCGATCAGCGCGCTTGTCGTCCTCAGCATCCTCACCTCGATCCTGATCGTATGGCGCTATGTCGGCCGCAACGTTGTCGCGCGCCTGAACGGCCTGAGCGGCGCGATGCTCGCGATCGCCGCCGGCAAACACGAAAATGCGGTTGCCGTAGCGGGCAACGACGAGGTCGCCGCCATGGGCCGAGCCGTCGAAGTGTTCCGGCAGAACGCCATCGAGCGCGACGCGCTTCTGACGGAACGCGACGAAGCAGCATCCCGGCTGGAGACAATCGTCGAAGAACGCACAAGGGCGCTGCAACAGCGACAGGCGCAGCTCCGGGTCACCTTCGACAACATGGCTCACGGCGTGGTCATGTTCGACGAAGCGCTGCGCATGGCCGCCTGGAACCGGCATCTGCAAGAAATTCTTGGCCTGCCGGACGACTTTTTTACCATGGAGCGCACCTATCCCGATTATGTGCGGCATCTCACCGAAAGCGGCGAATTCGGCACGGAAGCAGACACCGAGACCGAGTTGCATCGCCTCACCCGAATGATGAGTCAGCATCATTCGTTCGAACGCACCCGGCCCGATGGACGCATCCTCGACGTTCGCCACAACCCGGTGCCCGGCGGCGGGTTTGTGCTGATCTACAGCGACGTCACCGAGCGCAAGCGGAATGAGGCCGAACTGCGTGCCGCACGCGATACAGCCGAGGAAGCGAGCCGCGCGATCGAGATCGCGTATCGTGATCTGCAAGCCGCGCAGGCCAGCCTGATTCAGGCTGAAAAGATGGCCTCGCTCGGCCAGCTGACCGCGGGAATTGCCCACGAGATCAAGAACCCGCTCAATTTCGTGAACAATTTTGCCGGTCTCTCGGTCGAGCTGCTCGACGAGCTGAAGGAAGCGACATCACCGGTCCTCGCCAGCCTTGGTGATGGCAGGCGTGACGAAATAAACGAAACCATAGACATGCTGACAGGCAATCTCGAAAAGATCGCCGAGCATGGCAAGCGCGCCGATGGCATCGTCAAGAGCATGCTCGAGCATTCGCGCGGGGCGGCCGGCGAGCGTCGGATCATCGATCTCAACGCGCTTGTCGATGAAGCATTGAACCTCGCTTATCATGGCGCCCGCGCCCGCGATGCAAGCTTCAACATTGCGCTGGAGCGCGAGTTCGATCCCGATCTGTTGCCGATAGAGCTCGCGCCTCAGGAGATGACACGCGTCTTTGTGAACCTGTTCGGCAACGGCTTCTACGCCGCCACCAAGCGCGCCAACGAGAATGGCGAGGCATCGTTCCGGCCCGTCTTGACCACGACGACGCGGGACCTCGGCGACATCGTCGAGATCCGGGTGCGCGACAACGGCACCGGCATCCCGCCCGAGATCCGGGACAAGCTGTTCCAGCCGTTCTTTACGACCAAGCCGACCGGAGAAGGCACGGGGCTCGGCCTGTCGATCAGCTACGACATCGTAACCCAGCAGCACGGCGGCACAATCGAGGTCGACAGCCTGGTCGGCGAGTTCACCGAGTTCACGGTGCGGCTGCCTCGCAGCTCACAGATCGGCAAGACCGAGAAAGCGGCGTGAGAGTGAGTCTTGGATCGTTGCCCCATCGGTTAGTTGATCGCCTCTGCCGAGGGCATGAGGCGCATCATCACATCTGCGCCAGGCGGCTGGGAGGGGAAGCCACTGCCGCAGGTTGAGCCCGCCGCGCTTGAAGTCCGGTCTTGGGGAGTGGCTTATAGGCGCAAACATCGTCAGTGCGGGGGAGCCCTTCGATGCACCTGCAGCCTTCGTCCCGACAGCAGGAGTTGATGGCTCTGGCCCGCCGCCTGGCCGGCGAGCGCTTCGCCCCGCGCGCCGACCGCCACGACCGCGATGCGTCGTTTCCGTTCGACGACTATGCCGATCTCCGTAGCGAGGGGCTTCTCGGCCTGTGCGTGCCCGAACGCTATGGCGGGCTCGGGGCCGAGTTCGAAACCTACTGCCTCGTGGCGGAGCAGCTGGCGCAGGGCAATGCCTCGACGGCGCTCACTTTCAACATGCACTGCCTGACGATGCTGATGATGGGCCCGATCGCCGATGAGATGGCGATGCCTTCCGCCGCGCGCGAGCGCCACGAGCAGCTCCGGGCCGTCAAGTTCCGCGAGGTCGTCGAGGAGGGCGCGTTCTACGGACAGCCCCACAGCGAGCCGGTGGAGCAGGGCGAGACCGACACGAAGCTCGGCGTCGGCGGCCGGCGCTTCGGCACCACCGCGCAAAAGGTGGAGGGCGGCTATTTCGTCAACGGGCGGAAGTTTTTTGTCTCGCTGGCGGGATGCGCCCCGTATTACGCCACCCCCGCGATCCGGCTTGGCGACGAGCCTTGGATCGAGCGCACCCTGTATCTACAGGTCCCCAAGGATGCGCCGGGCGTGTCCTTCCCCGGCGACTGGGATCCGATGGGGATGCGCGCCACGGTCAGCCGCGACATGGTGCTGGAGAACGTGTTCGTGCCCGACGATGCGGAGGTGCTGCCGCCGGGTCTGTTTGGCGCCATGTACAACGCCTTCCCGCACCTCTTCCTGAGCTTTTCCGCGACCTTCCTCGGGGTCATGCAGGCGGCCTATGACGGCGCGCTCTCCTATCTGACCGGCCGGATGCCGGGCGCGCCGATCCCGCATGCCGAGGTCGCGGCGAAGGGCCCCGCCATCGCCGAGATGCTCTTCACGATCGAGGCCGCCCGCGCCCTCTACTACCGGGCCATCTCGGAGGCCCAGGTCGATGCGCCGCTGGCGGCTGTCCAGCGCGCCCGGGCGGCGCATGTCACCGTGCAGCGCGCCGTGGTCGCGGTCACCCAGGAGGCGATCCGTGTCTGTGGCGGAAGGGGCTTTTTGAAGCGCTATCCGCTCGAGCGTTACGCCCGCGACGCACGGGCCGCGGCGCTGATGCGGCCGTGGACTCAGGAGATCGCGTTGCAGCAGGTCTGGGAGACCGCGCTCGGCCCGCCCGCGCCGCCCGGCGGCGCCACGGGGGCGTGACCACGCTCCCGCCGGTTGCGAAAAGCCCGCGCCGCCGTGCTGGCACGGGAGCGGCGACTGTCTCTGGGGGATGACCGGCCTGGGGCATTGCCGGCCGAGGGTTCGCAACGGCAACTCAGCGCCGATTCCGGTCGTTCCCGGTATGGCGATCGCGTCTCAAGTCGGCCCGAAGCGGACCCCAAAAATTGGCGAGAATGGCAAAAGCCTCGCGTCGTCG
>Ga0070707_100002313_pt1 | contig 18209 bp, 16 predicted proteins | sample KBSK5502metaG_FD_65468 | JGI IMG/M metagenome (GOLD analysis project Ga0070707, IMG submission 65468) | Corn, switchgrass and miscanthus rhizosphere microbial communities from Kellogg Biological Station, Michigan, USA - KBS K5-50-2 metaG | ecosystem: Host-associated > Plants > Roots >... | reverse complement strand
GGGCGGGCGCGGGTGTTCCACGCCATGACGTCGAGATGCGCCCACGGGATCTCGGGCTCGACGAATTCCTGCAGGTACAAGGCGGCGGTGATCGCGCCGGCATGCGGCCCGTCGGACACGTTGTTGATGTCGGCCGCCTTGCTGTCGAGCAATTTGCGGTAGGGCCGCCACAGCGGCATCCGCCACAGCGGGTCGTCCTCGGCCGCGCCGCCCGCGATCAGCCCGGCCGCCAGCGCGTCGTCGTTGCAGAACAGCGCCGGCAGTTCCGGGCCGAGCGCGACCCGCGCCGCGCCGGTCAGGGTCGCCGCGTCGACCAGCATCGCCGGCTTCTCGGTCGCCGCTTCGGCCAGCGCATCGCACAGGATCAGCCTTCCCTCGGCATCGGTGTTGCCGATCTCGACCGTGATCCCCTTCCGCGTCTTGACGATATCGAGCGGCCGCATCGCGTTGCTCGACACCGCATTCTCGACCAAGGGCAACAGCACGCGCAGCCGCACCGGCAATCGGCCGGCCATGACCGCCTGCGCCAGGCCGAGCATGATCGCCGCCCCGGCCATGTCCTTCTTCATCATCTTCATGCCGGAGGCGGGCTTCAGGTCGAGGCCGCCCGAGTCGAAGCACACCCCCTTGCCGACCAATGTCACCTTCGGCGCATTCGCCTCGCCCCAGGTGAAATCGACGAGGCGCGGCGCGCGGCTGCTGGCGCGGCCGACGGCATGGATCGTCGGGTAGTTCTCCGCCAGCAGCGCCTCGCCGGTAATCACGCGATGGCGCGCCCCGGCATTCTCGGCAACGACCACCGCCGCTTCGGCCAGCTCGGCCGGTCCGAGATCGTTGGCCGGCGTGTTGATCAGATCGCGCGCCAGACAGATGCCGCTCGCCAGCCGCTCCGCCAAGCCGCGATCGGCGCCGTCGGGCCACACCAGCCGGGCCTGGCTTTCCTTCTTTTTCTCGCGGTACAGCGTGAACGCGTAGGTGCCGAGCGCCCAGCCCAGCGCGATCCGGGTCGGGTCGCCGCCCTCCGGCCCGCGCTCCAGCCGGTAGGTGCCCTCGGGCAGCGTCTCGGAGAGCCCGGCGAGCGCCCACATCGCCGCCTCGTCCTCGCCCATCCCGACCAGCACCCGGCCGAGCTTCCCTGCCTTGTCCGGCACCAGCGCCAGCTTGCCGGCCTCGCCGGTGAACCCGGTCGCCGCCGCCCAGTCGCGCTCCCGCGCCGGCGCCGTCTCGCGCCACGCCTCGATCCCCGCCTTGTTCAGCACCGTGATCGGCACCGCCCCGGCATCACCCTCGATCAGATTGAACGCCATCACTCAGCCTCAGACTTTTGATCGGCCGCGAAGCGGCCAGACAAACTCTTCACCACGAAGGACGCAAAGGGTTCACAAAGGAACACGAAGGCGCTTCAGCCGCTGATCTGCCTTCGCGTTCCTTTGCGTATCCTTCGTGTCCTTCGTGGTGAGTGGTTTTTGCGCCTTCGGCGCGCACACCTCGCTGTCTCACGGTCTCACTTTGAATAGATCCTCCGGCTACACAGCCATGCGGCCGCCATCGACGACGATCGTCGTGCCGCTGATGAAGGCGCCGGCCGGCGATGCCAGCAACAGCGCCGCGCCGGCGATCTCCTCGGGCTGCCCGAGCCGGCGCAGGGGCGTCTCGGCCTCGCGCGCCGCGCGCCGCGCCGGGTCCTCGTAGAGCGCCCGCGCGAAATCGGTCACCACCAGCCCCGGCGCGATGCAATTGACCCGCACATTGTCGGGTCCCCATTCGGCGGCGAGGCTGCGGCACAGCGCGTAATCGGCCGCCTTGGTGACGCCGTACATGCCGATGACGGTCGAGGCCTTCAGCGCGCCGATCGAGATGATGTAGATGATCGCGCCGTCGCGCCGCGCCCGCATCTCCGGCCCGACCATCTTCGACAGCCACAGATTGCTCAGCACATTGTTGGTCATCATCCGCTCGAAGGCCTGGTCGGACAGATCGGCGAGCGAGCCGTAATGCGGGTTGATCGCGGCGTTGCACACCAGGATGTCGATCCGCCCCCACTCGGCGCGCGTCCTGGCGACGAGGTTTTCGAGCTGCGCGTGATCGGAGATGCGCGCGGACACCGCGATCGCCTCGCCGCCCTTGTGGCGGATCGCGTCGACGACCTCGTCGCACGGCCCCTGGTTGCGCGCCGAGATCGTGACCTTGGCGCCGGCTTCGGCGAACAGCTCGGCGATCGCCCGGCCGATGCCGCGCGACGACCCCGTGACAATCGCCACCTTGCCGCTGAGATCAAACAATTTCATCCGAACGCCCTCTATCGGTCAGGGAAAACGCTTTAGCGCAGAGGACGCAAAGGTTACGTCGAGGACGCTAAGGCGCCTTCCGCGTGCGCAGCGCGCAATAGCAATTTCACCACGGAGCCACGGAGAGCACGGAGAGCGCTGTGGCTCTGACTCTCCGTGTCCTCCGTGCCTCCGTGGTTCTTCTATTGGCGCTTCGCGCCGGCACAGTACCCTCGCGTCCTTTGCGTACCCTTTGCGTCCTCCGCGTTTAAGCGTCTATTTTTTCACCTACGCCCCCTCGCGCACCAGCGGGTTGCGCAATATGCCGATGCCGGTGATCTCGATCTCGCAGACATCGCCGTGCTTCAGATTGCGCGGCGCGCCTTCCGTCCCCATCCACACGACGTCGCCGGGATAGAGCGTCAGATACTGCGACATCCGGCTGATGAATTTGGCGACGCCGTGGATCATGTTGTTGGTATGGAAGCGGTCGGTCACCTCGTCGTTGACCCGCACGATCGTCTCCGCCTTGTCGAGATCGAAATCGGTCTCGATCCACGGCCCCATCGGCTTGAAGGTGTCGGTGTTCTTGGCGCGCCACAGCGTGCGGTCATTGCGCTGCCAGGTGCGCTCGCTCATGTCGTTGCCGATCGTCCAGCCGAGGATGCAGGAGAACGCGTCGCGCTCCGACAGATGCTTCGCCTGCGTCCCGATGACGGCGACCAGTTCGGCCTCGTATTGCACGAGTTCGCCGGCATCCTTCGGGATGACGATGTTCTCGCCATGCGCAATAAGGGCGTTGTTGGCGCGGTAGCCGATATCGGCGTTAGGCGGCAATTGCGGTTCCTCGCCGCGCTTCTTGGCCATCTCGGTGACGTGCTCGGCATAATTGAGCCCGGCCGCATAGAACGTCTTCGGAATGACCGGGACGAGAAATTTGACGTCGCGCAATTTGCGCCGCGTGCGCGTCATCGAATAGCCGGCGAACGGATCGCCGGTGACCTCGACGACCTCGTCGCCCTCGATGATGCCGTAAGCGTCCCGGCCATCGGCCTGGTATCGGAGCCAGCGCATGGTTTCCTCTCCCTCTCTGGCGGGTCTTGCGCGATCATAACGCGTAGGGCGGAAGAGCGCAGCGTCTTCCGCCGCCGGCCGCCGACCCGGCTACGGCTGCATCGACGCCCAGCATGCTTCGAGACGCGCCGCGGCTTCGCCGCGATGCTCCTCAGCATGAGGAACTTCTTTGATCGCATTAAAAAAAACCTCATCCTGAGGAGCCCGCGCAGCGGGCGTCTCGAAGGACGCACGGCACAGATCCAGCCGTCGATAGATCCAATTTCTTGAGGAGGGCGGAGTGCCGATAATCGACCGCGCCGGGGTCAGCATCCATTACGAAGCGCACGGGCCCGCCGATGCGCCGGCCATCCTGCTGTCGCACGGCTATGGCGCGACGATGCGGATGTGGGACGGGCAGGTCGCCGCTTTCGCCGACCGCTGCCGTCTCGTGCTGTGGGACATGCGCGGCCATGGCGAGTCCGGCGATCCGCGCGACCCCGCCCTCTATTCGCAGGCGCTGACGGTCGGCGACATGGCCGCCGTGCTCGACGCAACCGGCATCGAGCGCGCCGTGATCGCCGGACTGTCGCTCGGCGGGGTCATGTCCTTGGCGTTCCATCTCGTGCATCCCGACCGGGTGCGCGCCTTGATGCTGTTCGACACCGGCCCCGGTTTCCGCAATCCCGAGGCGCGCCGGCAATGGAACGGGCGGGCCGAGGCGCGCGCCCGCGAGCTCGAAGAGAGGGGCCTCGCGCAATCCGGCGGCGGCGCCGAGACCCGGCTCGGCCGCCATCGCTCGGCTCGGGGTCTTGCCGGCGCGGCGCGCGGCATGCTGGCGCAGTTCGACAGCAGCCTGATCGACTCGCTGCCGACGATCGCGGTTCCGACCCTGGTGCTGGTCGGCGCCGATGACCGCCATTTTCTCGGCGCCGCCGACTACATGGCCGGCAAGATCCCGGGTGCGCAGAAGATCGTGATCCCCGGCGCCGGCCACGCCGCCAATCTCGACCAGCCCGCCGCCTTCGACCGCGCCGTCGCCGATTTCCTCTCCGCCCTTCGCGAACGGCCGTAGGGCGGGTGGAGCGGAGCGCAACCCGCCACCCTGCCGGTCGCCCGCGAGCGCGCGCCGGCGATCCCTGCGCCGAGCTTCCTTTCCCCGAACAGCCCGATGATCATCGAGAAATATCGTCACCCCGTCCTCTTCTATGGCCTGGCGACCGCGATCCCGTGGACGTTCTGGTTTGCCGCCGCCTACCTCAGCCATCTGACGCCCGCGAGCCAAACCCTTGCCGCGGCCGTCAGCGTTTTGGGCGTTGTCGGATTGCTCGCGCCGGCGCTCATCGCATTCTGGATGATCTGGCCGGATCCCGACCTGCGGCGGGACATCGGAAATCGGATGTTCCGCCTCGGGGGAATCCCGCCGATTTACCTGTTGCTGACGTGTGTCCTGATGCCGGGGAGCATTCTCGTCGCGCAGGCGATTTCGCTGTTGTTCGGCTACAGCGCAGACCAGTTCAGCCTCTCGGGCAAAACCTCATTCTCCGGCGGCATCCTGCCCGGCTGGTTCTTCCTCTTTCTCGCGCCGCTGGTCGAGGAGCTGGCGTGGCACTCCTACGGTACCGACTGTCTGCGGCAACGCATGAACCTGCTCGCCGCTTCGCTGCTGTTTGCGGTTTACTGGGCGATCTGGCATATGCCGCTGTCCTTCATCAAGGACTACTACCATAGCAACCTGGCGGAAGCCGGATTGCTTTACAGTCTCAACTTTGCGTTCAGCCTCGTTCCGTTCGTTATCTTGATGAACTGGCTGTACTACAAGACCAGACGCAACATTATCGTCGCAATCGTGTTTCACATCACCGCCGGCTGCTTCAACGAGGTGTTTTCCACGCACCCGGACAGCAAAATAATTCAGACCGCCCTGCTGCTGATCCTGTCTATCGCATTGGTAATCGGGGACAGAGATTTCTTTTTACGGAGAGCGTATCGAGAAGACTAGGGCATGAACTCATTAAGACCGTGCACACCCCGCCGGCTCATTCGATCAGTTCGTCGGCTTGCGCGAGGATCGAGGGCGGGATCGTAATGCCGAGCGCCGCTGCCGTCTTGAGGTTCACGACCAGGTTGAATCGGGTCGGCTCCTCGACCGGCAGATCACCAGGTCTCTCACCCTTGAGGATTTTGTCCACGTAGGCGGCAGCGCGACGCCATAAGTCGGAGGGAGCCGGACCGTACCGTATAAGCCCGCCATCCCGTACTACATGAGCCCGACCGAAATACATCGCCGGCAATCGATAGCGAGCGGCAAGCCCTACAACCTTGGCCGAGTGGGTGATAATGAGGGGATCGCCGGGGATCTGGATCGCCTCGGCACCCTGCGTATGCGCTGTCTCGAAGGCCGTCTCGAGTTGATCCGGCATGCTCGCCTCGACAATGAGCAGCTCCACTCCGAGCAGTCGCCCTGATTCGAGGAGCTGCGGCTTACCTCGCTGGTAACCTGGGTTCGTCGGATTAACCAACACGGCGATCCGTGATGCCTGTGGAACGAGTTCCTTGAGCAATTGGAGCTGCTTCCCAAGCAAACCATCGGGGACCGACACGATCCCGGTCATATTGCCCCCCGGTCGCCGCAGGCTCTTGACCAGACCGATTACGACGGCGTCGCCCACATCGACAAAGACGAGCGGAATGTTCGGAGCGGCGGCGCGGACCGCTACCACGTTTGGCGATGTCTGGGCGACGATGACCTCCGGGTCAAATGCGACGAGTTCGGCCACGAGCGAGGGGATCTGCTCGGTTCGGCCTTCCGAATAACGATGCTCGACCCGGAGGTTTCGGCCCACGACATAACCGCGCTCGCGCAATCCTTCCGTAAAAGCCTGCATCACCTCAGGATTACCGCCAACGGAGAGAACTCCGATGCGATGAACCGGCTGCTGTCCCGATGCCAGCGACGCAAACAATATCAAGCTGATCGCGATAAAGGCGAGCGCGCGTAGCCGTCGCATGGCTCACTCCCCTCATATTCGCCAAGATGCTTATCACATCACACTTGACCCCAGGGCCCCATCTATGAGTGCACGGCCTAGCAGCCTGGCCTCCGGATCGGCTCGCATGCCCCGAGGAACAGGGAATGAAAATCACCGCTGCCTTCAACCGCGCCGTCGCCGATTTCCTCCCCGCCCCGCCGGATTGAGATCGTAATATGCGCGTCAATCGGAACGCGCCGCCAAAAACCGGCTGGGCCAACATCGTGACGGAGCTGCACGTCGCCGATCTGGATGCGAGCCTCGGCTTCTGGGCGGACATCATCGGCTTTGCAATCGCATACGCGCGCGAGGCGGAAAACTTCGTCTATTTGGAGCATCCCGAGGGTCAGCAAATCATGCTCTGCCAGCGGCATGGCCGCTTCGAGACGGGAGCGATGCAGTACCCCCTTGGGCAGGGCGCGATGTTTCAGATCTACTTTCGCGACATCGGCGCCATTCTGGCGAAGCTGGCTGCGCAAAATTGGCCGATCTACGTCGGCCCCCGCGAAGTCTGGCGCGCAACCGGGGACCGCGAGTCCGGTCAGCGGGAGGTCTTTGTGCAGGACCCCGATGGTTACCTGCTGATGCTGGCGCAGAACATCGGCGAGAGACCTCTGGCCAAGGCGGACACGCACTCGGGGAGCCTGCGGTGAAAATCACCGCCGCACTCGTGCCGGCGCGTTCGCAGCCTTTGGAGATCGCGCCGCTCGACCTCGCCGCACCGCTGGCCTTATTCGATCAGCTCGGTGGCGCGTAGCAGCAACGATTGCGGGATCGCCAGACCAAGCGCCTGCGCGGTCTTGAGGTTGATCGTCAAATCGAGCCGGGTTGGCTGCTCGATTGGCAGATCTGCGGGATTGGCGCCCTGGAAGATTTTGACCGCGTATCCGGCGGCACGCCGCGCGAGATCCGCGAAGTTGGTAGCGTAGGACATCAGCCCACCGTCGGCGACGAAGCCGGCGTGGAAATAGGTCGTCGGCAATTTCAAGGCTGCGGCAAGGTCGACGATTTGCTTGCGGTTGGCATAGGCGCTCGGGTTCGCGCTGACATACAGACCGTGCGCGCCCCAACCGCGGGTCGTCTCAGCCGCGGCGTCGTATTCGGTCGGCACGTTTGCCTTCACCGCGAGAAATTGCATCTTGAGGCGGGCGGCGGCCTGCTCGACCGCCGGCACTTCGACCGCGTCGCTTACCGCTTGCGGATTGTACCAGGCGGCAAGCCGCGTCAAACCCGGCACCAGCTCCTTCAACAATTCAATGCGTTTGCCCGCGATTTCGACGCTGAAATTCGACACTCCCGTGAGATTGCCACCCGGACGAGCGAGGCTCTGCGCGAAGCCCAGCGCCACCGGCTCGTTGACGAAACAGAAGACGATCGGGATCGTTGTCGTGAGCGCTTTCGCGGCAGCTGCCGCGGGGGCCGGCGGCGCGAAGATGAGGTCAGGTTGGAACGCGATGATCTCGGCGGCAAGTGCCGGCAAACGCTCGAGCCGGCCCTCGGCGAAGCGGCGCTCGACGATCAGGTTGTTCCCCTCGACGTATCCAAGCCTCGCGAGTTCGGTCAGAAAGGGCTGATCGGAGAACTTCTCGACATCTGCGCGTGCACCACCTTGAAGTATACCGAGGCGCACTCTTTTCGCCGGTGCCTGAGCCGCGACCGGGAACGACCGCAGGGCCGCGCCGATACCGGCAAAGGCGATAAGTTCGCGCCGTTTCATCCCGGAGTTCACCCAGGGTGCAGGATGGAATTCAGCTTACACAGCCTAGCACGCCTGCTGTCCTAGCCGGTACATGGCTGAAACAGCTAGTGAATGAGGAGCCCCCATGAAAATCACCGCCGCGCTCGTGCCCGCCCGCTCGCAGCCCTTCGAGATCCACAATCTCGACCTCGCCGGCCCGCTTCCCGACGAGGTGCTGGTGCGCATCGTCGCGTCGGGCATGTGCCACACCGATCTGCACGCCCGCGACGGCTATTTCCCGAACTTGCCCTACCCGATCGTGTGCGGTCATGAAGGCGCCGGCATCGTCGAGGAAATCGGCGCGGCGGTGACCGATCTCGCGCCCGGCGACCCGGTCGTGATCTCGTTCCCGTGGTGCGGCGAGTGCGAGCCGTGCCGCGCCGACCGAATCTCGTACTGCACGCAAGGCCGCGGCCTGAAATCCGGCGGCCGGCGCGCCGACGGCTCGACCCCGATGAGCCGCGGCGGGAAGCCGGTCTATTCCTGCTTCTTCCAGCAATCCTCCTTCGCCACCTTCGCGCTGGCGCCCGCCAAGGATGTCGTAAAGCTGCGCCGCGACGCGCCCATCGACATGCTCGGCCCGCTCGGCTGCGGCCTGCAGACCGGCGCCGGCGCGGTGCTCAACGTCATGCAGCCGCCCGGGGACTCAATTCAGGGTCAATCCATCGCGATTTACGGCGTCGGCGGGGTCGGCCTCGCCGGGCTGATGGCCGCGAAAATCGCCGGCTGCGACCCCATCATCGCGATCGATCGTCTGCCGGGACGTCTCGCCCTGGCGGGCGAACTCGGCGCCACCCACACCCTGGAAAGCAAAGGCTCGGAGACTCTCGCCGAGATCCGTCGCATCACCGGCGGCGGCAGCCACTTCGCGCTCGAAACCTCCGCCGTTCCGCAGATCTTCCGCCTCGCGGTCGATGCCCTGCGCGGCCTCGGCACCTGCGTCCTGGTCGGCAGCGCCCGCGCCGGCACCGAGGTCTCTTTCGAGATGCCCTGGCTGCAGGGCGGCCGAACCGTGCGCGGCGTCGTGCAGGGCGACAGCAAGCCGCGCGAGTTTATCCCGCGCCTCGTCGATCTGTTCATGGCAGGCCGCTTCCCGCTCGACCGGCTGATCACCGCCTACGATTTCGCCGCGATCAATCAGGCCGCCGCCGACGCCACCTCCGGCGCCACGATCAAGCCGGTCCTGCGCCTGCCGCATTGACGCTCACCGTTGAGGGAAAGGCCCCGCCGTCACGAGCAGAAACCCCGCCGGCCCGGCGAAAGCCGGGACCCACTGATCCGCTTCTCGAACCGTTGAAACGCGGAACCAGGACCCGCAGTGTTCCCTCAAAATAGATCCCGGCGAAGGCCGGGATCCATCCGGCAGCCTGTGAACGGTGGAAGAATGGGTCCCGGCCTTCGCCGGGACCTAGACCCACCGCATTCACCGTTGGGCGTATGCTCACCTGGCTTCGTGCCGTGCGTTGAATCTAACCGCCAAGGTCGGGACACCAAGAGCGACAGCGTCAATCTCCGTGTTCTCTGTGCCTCTGTGGTGAATCCTCTTTGCTGCATCCACGGCACCAGAGTCGACGCGGGGTTACCCGGCCCCGAGCCGCTTCAGCGCCGCCCGCGCCTGCGGGTGATCGTGCGCGGCGGCGCGCTCGTACCATCGGCGCGCGTTGGCGGCATCGGCGGCGACACCGATGCCGCGCTCGTACATCGCCCCGAGATTGAACATCGCGATCGCTTCGCCCTGCGCCGCGGCGGCCCACCACAACAGGCGCGCCGCCTCGGGGTCGGGTTTCCCGATCCCCTGGCCGCGCGCCAGCAGCGTGCCGAGATTGGTCAGCGCCTTGGTCTCGCCATCCGCGGCGGCGAGCCGGTACCAGTAGGCCGCTTCCGCCGGATCGGGCGCATTGCCCTTGCCGGTTTCGAAGCTCCAGGCCCGGGCATAGCGCTGCGGGCCGCCCCGGATCGCCGTTGCCGCCACCCGCTTCGGCGATATCGGCGGCTCCTCCAGTAGCGCCGCGAGGCGCTGCGCCATGCCGAGCAGAGCCGTGCGCTGCTCCGCCGACAGGATGCCGGTCTCCGGGTCACCGGCGAAGGATTGAAACTGCTTGATCGCGGCGCGCGTGCGCAGCCCGAAATTGCCGTCGGGTTCGCCGGTGAAATGCCCGAACGCGCGCAGCGCGCGCTGCACCTCGCGCCTGTCCTCCTCGGACCAATTCGCTTCGTCGTCGGCCGGGCTGACCGCGGCCGGTAGCGGAGGCGAGGCCGGCGTCTCGGCCACTGCAGGTGGCGCTGCTTGCGGCGGGGCGACGGCGGCGATCGTCGGCGCGGCCGGAGCGGGCGCCGGCGGCTCGCGGCTCGCCGGAGCCGGCGGTTCGGGCGAAGGCGGCGGCGATGGTGGGGCGGGTGACGCCGCGGCGGTGGGCGGTTCGGAAGACGGAACCGGCGCGGACGCGACGGCGGACGGGGCCTCGGCCGGCGCGCGCGTGGGCGTCAGGGTCGGCCACAGAAAGAGCGCGCCGAGCCCGGCTGCCAGAATGACGATCGCCGCGCCGGCGGCCGCGAGGAGAGCGGGCTTGCGCGTCCGGCGTTCGCCGGAGAGCTGCGCCGGCGCCGCGGCCGAGGCGGGCTCGCGTCGCGGCGGCGGGCTGTCGGCAGGCGGCCGCGCCGCGATCGCTTCCGGCTCAACAGCGGCTCTCCGGCCGACCACGCGGGTCGCATCCGATCCCGAATTCTCGAACACCTCGGCATAGAGCTGCTGCAGGATGTCGACGGACTCGCCGCGAATGGCGTTGGCGCCGACCGCCCGGCCGAATTCCTCGATCGTCGCGAAACGCTCGGCCGGCTGCTTGGCGAGCGCGCGCATCAGCGCCGCTTCGGTGTTGCCGTCGAGATCCGGCACCCGCTCGCCCAGGGGCGGCGGCGGCGTCTGCAGATGCGCCGTCATCAGCGCATAATCGCTGTCCGCCCTGAACGGCGGCGTCCCGGCGAGCAGCCGGTACAGCACGATGGCGAGGCTGTAGATGTCGCTGCGCTCGTCGATCGGGTCGGCCCGGATCTGCTCCGGCGAGGCATAGGCGATCGTGCCGTAGAATTCGCCGGTGCGGGTCAGCTGCTGCGCTCCGAGCACCCGCGCGACCCCGAAATCCATGATCTTCAGCTCGCCCTCATCGGTGATCATCAGGTTGGACGGCTTGATGTCGCGGTGGATGATCCCGCGGCGATGCGCGTAGCGCAGGCCGGCGACCGCCTGGGCGATGATCGCCAGACTCTCGCGCACGCTCAGCCGGTGCACCCGCGCCAACAGATCGTTGAGGGTGCAGCCGTTGATCAGCTCCATGATCATGCACGCTTCCTGGCCCCCAATGGTGTCTTCCAGCTGGAGCGCGTAGAGCGTGGCGATGTTGGAATGGTTGAGGTTGGCGAGGCTCTTCGCCTCGACGTAAAACCGCTCGATCAGATTGCGGTCGCGGCTCATCTCCGGCCGCAATGTCTTGATCGCGACGCGGCGGCCCAGCACCGTGTCGCGTGCGGCATAGACTTGGCCGACGCCGCCTTCGCCGAGCAGTTCTTCGACTTCGTAAGGGCCGATCCTGCGCGGGGTCACATCCATAACCGCCCAAGCAGAGCCTGTTGCCGGCTTTTGGCATTTGCGCCGACCGGCGATCCTACCAAAGCCGGACTGCCGCCGGCTGTGTTTTCCGGCTCCGATGGTTCTGTCTCACATCGGAATGCGGCCGGCCTGGCCGGTGCGGGTCTCGGGGCAGCGGGCGGTGACGCTTTTCATGACGATGCTGATCCTGTCGCCGGCAAACCGCCCGGAGACGGAAAACATCCCCTGCGACCGGGTCAGCGCCCTGCCGGTGAACGACCCGTCCGGCTGCCAGGCGAGATCGGTTATCGGGTGCGAGCCGTCATTGTCCCCGGCATCGCCGACAAAGTAGCTCCCGCTCAAGCGGCCTTGCGCAACGCCGATGCGCACCGACCAGGTGCCGCACTGCATGGAAGTGGGGCTGCCGCGAACCTCCCAGTTGCCGTCGATCGGCCGCTGCGGTTGCGGCGGCGCTGGCGCTGGCATGGGCGCCACGACCGCGGCCTGAGGCGGCGGCTGGGAGGCAGCCGGCGGCGGCCGCGGCCGGGCCGGGCGGGGAGCGGCCGTCGTGGTCTGCGGTTTGGCGCGCTGGGGAGGGGCGGGCGCGGGTGCGGCCGGTGCGGGTCCCGGCGCCGATTGGAAAGGATCCGAGCCCTGCCCGAATACCGGCCACGCGACGAGGAACGAGAGGCTCAACGAGAGCAGACCGGATGTCCAGCGGCGCCGCCTCATTCGTAAGTTTCCTTCACCGGGGCCGAATGCTGCTTGGCTACCCCGGTCCGGTCTGGCGCGCAACGCTTTCGGGCGGCCGGTAGTGTCTCAGTTTGATCGTAACCGCCTCTGATCGTGCTTGACGCGGTTATCGCGTCCCTCGTTCCGATCCCATATGCTTAGCGGAAAGCAGCGGAACGAACAGTATAGCCCATGGCAATCCAGATAGAGATTTGGCTGATCGCTGCGGTGGTGGCTATTGCCCTAATCGTCGTAGGTAAGGCGATCATCACCGGACTCGCAATCTCGCGCCGGCCATCGCACCACCTTGCAACGCAAACAGGCACCTCGCCAGTGCCTCCGGAGGCGCAGGTTCCGCCGCAGGGCGGCGCGTAGAGGACGAGAGCCGTGCCCCGAGGGCCCCGCGGAGAGGGCGCCCCGCCAACGTGACTCGCGTGTCCGTCAAGGTCATGCACATCGCCACCGGCGAGGAAGAGGAAGAGCTACGCGATTTCGGCGAAATCGGCGGCGAGACGTTGGTGGGCTGATTTCAGTGAGGACGGCATGGGCTTATGGCGATGGTTTCGCGGTCTCCTGAGAGCTAGGCTTGACAAGAAGCGCGCCGAACAGGCGGAGCGATACTTCGAACCAGATCAGCGCCGCCAACTCGACGAGTCTGCCAGGAGCGCAGCCCGTGGTGCCGAGTCAGGCGCTACGTCGATCCCGCCCTAATCGGGGGCGTGAGTCGCTGTTACATTCAAACTGAGATACTACCGGGCGGCAATGCCAAGCGCAGGACGCGTTGCTGTTGCAGCCCAAATCCCCCGTGCCCCAGCCACGGGGAATATGCCGAGTACGGTTACCGTTCGGCAGCGTACGCCTCGCCGAAGGAGGTTCCGCCGGCGACCCGTGCCACGAGCCGCGTGACCGTCGTCGCGCCGCCCTTGGCCCTCATCCAATCGGCGACCCGGCACGCCGCCTTCGCGTAAAGCTGCCTATTGTCGTTCCGCCCCATTTCTCTTCGCCATTCGAACATGCCGCTCGGCAGCGCCTCGTCGGACCGAACCAGGCAGCGGTCCGCCGCATCGGGCGGCATCAGATAGCGCCGGTCGTCCGACACGACGACCGCAACCCCCTCATCGAACCATGCCGGGATCACGCCCATCAGGTGGCGGATGCGGCCGATCCGGTGGTGCAATTCGATGTGCGACAGCTCGTGCGCGGCGATGACCGGGTCGATGCCGCGCGGCGACAGCTGCAGCGCCAGATCGAGAAGCGCGTTGCCGCGCGACCCGGCACTGCGAATCCGGCGGTAGCAATCATCGCTCACACAGACGAGGACGCGCGGTTGCGTGTCGGCGCTGTCGTAGAAAGCGGCCACCCGTCCGCGTGCCTGTTCGAGAACCGCCGCCACCTGCGCGCGCTGCTCAGGCGAAGCGGCGCGCTCGATGAAGATGTTTGCGGGCAGCCGCTCGAACCCGTAGCAGGCCGGACACGCCGCGGCGCCGCCAAACGGAAACGCCAAGACGGTTCCCGCCGCGCCCAGTAGGACGAGCGCGACCAGGACACCACAGACGATCAGCACCGCCCGCAAGTTCAAAACTCCCTCCCGCACGCCGCAACAAACGAACGCCGCGGTGGCCTCCGCGGCTCAATCAAAATCGAGTTGATTCACAGTGCGACGTGAGCCCAGTGAAAGCGCGGCTTCGCCGACATCAACCGGGCCACCTCCGGCGCCACGATCAAGCTGGTGCTGAAGCCGCCGCATTTGGGGAGCGCACGAAAAAGGCCGCGGTCACTAAGGCGTTTGAAGAGTTCATCGCGCGTCGGCAGCAGAAACGCCTGCTCGAGCTGATGGGCAAGCTCGAATGGGATGAGGGTCTCGACTACAAGGCCGAGCGTTCGCGCCATTGACCCTGTTCGTCGATACCAGCGTCTGGTCGCTGGCATTTCGCCGCGATGCGCCCTTCCCGGCGCCGGAAGTACACGAATTGATGCGCGCGATTGAAGCCGGTGAGGCGCTGCTCACCACCGGCTTGGTTCTGCAGGAGCTTCTGCAGGGCTTTTCCGGGCCCAGAGCGTCCGAGCGGATCCTCGATCGCTTCTCTGCGCTGCCGCTTCTGATGCCTGCCAGGCAAGACCACGTCGACGCCGCCGAGCTGAGAAACCGATGTCGCCGGAGCGGTATTCAGATCGGTACGATCGACGCATTGCTGGCGCAGCTTTGCATCCGTCACGACCTCACGATGCTGACGACCGACCGAGACTTTCGGCATATCGCCGGGCACTGCGCCCTGAGGCTGTGGAACATTCCCGCGTAAGCGAAACCGCCTAGGACGGGTTGAGCAAAGCGAAGCCCATTCATGTGCATTTAGAAGTTCACCACAGAGGCACGGAGAACACAGAGAAGAACAGCCTTAATCTCTGTGTCCTCTGTGTCTCTGTGGTGAATCATTGCTGTTGGGTTACGCTTCTCTAACTCACCCTACGAAAGGGCGGATGATCCACCACGCCCTAATCCCTCACATATTCCAGCCGGAAGCCGTTGTCCCAGCGCTTGATGTGCCCGACCGAGGGCGAGGGAAAGTGCATCGTGCAGCACAGCGTGTCGGTGTCGCAGTAGCGCTCGAAAAACCGCCGCCGCGTCGCCACCCCCTGGTCGCGGTCGGTGTCGACCCGCATGATCAGCTCGGGATAGCGCGCCTGGATCGGCGAATGGATCAGATCGCCGGTGAACACCGCCTGGTCGGCGCCCTTGCCGGCGCACACCGCGAAATGGTCGGGCGTGTGGCCCGGGGTCGGCAGCAGCCGGATATGGTCGTTGAGCGCGTGGTCGCTGGTCACCAGCTCGGCCTTGTTGGCCTCGATGACCGGCAGCACGCTCTCCTTGATCGGGTCCAGCGAGAAGCCCGCCGGGACATTAGGCCCGGTCCAGTAATCGTATTCCTTCTTCGAGAACAGGTAGCGCGCCTTCGGAAAGGTCGGGACCCACCGGCCGTTTTCCAGCTTGGTGTTCCAGCCCACATGATCGCCGTGCAGATGCGTGCACATGACGAAGTCGATGTCCTCGACCCCGAGGCCCGCCGCCTTCAGCGCGGCCATCCAGTTGCCGTCCTTCTTCTGGTTCCAGGTCGGACGCAGCGGGAAGGTCTTGTCGTTGCCGATGCAGGCATCGACCAGGATGTTGTGGTGCGGCGTCTTGACGACGTAGGACTGAAAGCACAGCACGACATTGCCGGTGTCGCGGTTGTAGCCGCCCGGCGCCAGCCACGGCAGATTCTCCTCGAGCGTCTCCTTGGACAGGGTCGGCAGGAATTCGAGCATCGGGGTGAAACCCTGCTCCTGTTCGACGATGCGGTGGATCGTCATGTCGCCGACGGTAAAGCTCGTGCGCATCGCTCTCTCCCGGTGAGGCTGTGTCTCCCCGCATCCTAGAGCGGCCCCCGCCCGCCTCCAAGCCCAAGCGCGACGATAAGCGCTCTCATATCCCCGCGCCCGGACTTGTTCCGGGCACCCGCGTCTTCAAAGCGCGATGCGGGCCGCAAATAAAAGACGTGGATGCCCCGGCATTGAGCCGGGTACCGGACTGTGCGGGGTGTTCCGGCGCCTTCGCGTCCTCGGCGTGACCTTTGCGTCCTTTGCGATAAAGCGTCTTCTTCCTGTGCTTCGCGACGCTCCGCTGGCTCTGAACCGCGCCTCGCGCCGGCCGTTTGTGAAGTAAGACGTTTCAGGAGATCGGTGATGGCGACATGCGATGTCTGCGGCAATGATTACGACAAGGCGTTCCAGGTGACGAGCGCCGGCCGCACGATGACCTTCGACAGCTTCGAATGCGCGATCCAGGCGATGGCGCCTTGTTGCGAGCATTGCGGCTGCAAGATCGTCGGCCACGGGGTCGAGGCCGGCGGCAAGATGTATTGCTGCGCCTATTGCGCCCAGCACCAGGACGGCATCCGCGACCGCGTCGCCTAGGGCGGAAACGCGCAGCGCATTCCGCCGACGAACCTTCGCCCGCCCCAGCGGATTGATACGAGGAGAGAGGTGGAGAGCCTGGTCATTCCCTCTCCCGCATCGCGGGAGAAGGTGGCGAGCCGCTTTATTATTTCCCTCCCCCGCTCGCGGGGGAGGTTAGGGTGGGGGCGAGCCGGGTGAGGGCGCCGCCCAGGCAGGATGAGGGTTACTTCGGCAGCGCGGCCTCGCAAGCCATATCGAGCAAGGCGGTCAGCTCGTCGATTTCGGCCTGCAATTCCTCGGCCTGCACCACATCGCGGCGGCTGAGGGCGCCGCGCTTCAGCGTGCGCAATTCCCGCAGCCAATCCTCCGTATCCCGGACAAGCGCGCTGCCCTCTGGCGTCAGCATCCCGGCCCCCTTTGCCGTGCCTCTACTACTGCTGGTTTACAGCGCGGCCGCATCGCCGGTTCCCGTTCGCGCGAATATCCGGCGACGACGAAGTGCATTCGGTGGCGCGTCAACCCTGCCGCCTCGGCAAACTCACCGTTATTCGATGACCTCGTCGGCGCGGGTCAGGAGCAGGTGCGGCAGCGTCAAGCCGATTGCCTTGGCGGTTTTCAGATTGAGCACCAGCTCGAATTTGGTGACTTGCTCGACCGGCAGGTCGGCGGGCTTTGCGCCTTTCAGGATCCTGTCGACGAAATAGGCGGCGCGGCGATACATGTCGGGGAGGCTTTCGCCATACGACATCAGCCCGCCGGCCTCGACCCATTCCTTCGCCACAAACATGCTGGGCAGCCGCTCCTCTATCGTGAAGTCGATCGTCTCTTGCCGGCGCTGCAGGGTCAGCGCGTCCTGGAAGACGACGATCGCGTCCGGACGCTGCTGCGTCAGCATGGCAAAGGCGACGTCGAAATCCTTCAGGTCGCGCACCTTGTAGGGCTGCAGCTCGACGCCCAGCGCGCCAGCCGCCGCTTGCGTCTCTTTCCAGGCATAGGCGAGGGCCGGGTTGGCCGCGTCCCATAGCACCGCCACCCGCGCCAGCCCCGGCACCGCTTCCTTCAGCACCTCCAGACGCTTGGCGCTGAGCACCGCGACTTGGGCCGCGCCTCCGGTAACATTGCCGCCGGGGTGCGCCAGACTCGCGACCACCCCGCTCTCGACCGGATTGATCGCGTTGGGGAACACGACCGGGATCGTCGTCGTCGCCTTTTTGACGGCAAGTGCGGCGGGCGTCGTGACCACGATGATGAGGTCCGGTTTCAGCCGCACCATCTCCGCGGCGATGTCCGGGAATCGCTCGGCATGCCCCTCCGCGTAGCGGCGCTCGACCGTCAGGTTGTGGCCTTCCTCGTAGCCGAACTCGTGCAATGCCTCGAACAGCGCGTCATAGAATGTCTCGTGGCCGTGCGCGATGAACCCGATCCGCCACATTCTGCCCGGCTGCTGAGCAAAGGCGGCGAGCGGCCACGCCGCTGCTGCGACGCCCGCTAGGGTCATCAAATCGCGCCGTCTCATCGCCTCGTTTCGTCCGACCATGCGAAACGCCTAAGCGGCTGCGCCGGAGACCCGGCGACCGACCAGGTATCATAGGGCGGAAGAGCGAAGCGTCTTCCGCCTCTCTTCCTGGCCCTCATCCCGGCGGGAGATTCGTATTGCCCTCACCCCTCCTGGTCGACGCCGACGACGAGGTGGCATTCGGCGATGTCGTCGCGCGGGATGCGCAATTCCTGCGCCGGGTTGAGCTGGCGCAGCACCAGGGCGTCGCGCTCCCAGCCGACGAATTGCTTGATCAGCGCCGCCTTGTCCTTCTTGTAGACGACCACGTCGCGCCCGCGGGTCGGCGGCTTGAACGGGTTGACGTGCAACAGCC
>Ga0070707_100002309_pt1 | contig 18227 bp, 18 predicted proteins | sample KBSK5502metaG_FD_65468 | JGI IMG/M metagenome (GOLD analysis project Ga0070707, IMG submission 65468) | Corn, switchgrass and miscanthus rhizosphere microbial communities from Kellogg Biological Station, Michigan, USA - KBS K5-50-2 metaG | ecosystem: Host-associated > Plants > Roots >... | reverse complement strand
CCCAAGGCCTCGTTCGCCTGGTACCGCGATCTCATCGCCGCCCAGCGGGCCATCGGATAACCCCATCGGCGACTTCCCCCGACTTGGCGTCAATGCGCTGTCCGATATGCCGCGTATCGGGTGAACCAGATCCGGGTAACTGGGTAAAGTCAGGACACCCGTCGGCGCCGGCTCAGCCGACGTCGAGGCCCTTGCCGACCTGGGCGCCGAGCTCGGGATGCACGTGCCGCCAGTACTCGATGACGCGCGCCTTCATATCCGTCGTCACCTCGGGGGCGGAGGCATGCGCAGATGCTGGCGACTAGATGCTCGCGGTCGGTCTCGGTCATGACCCGCTCCCACAGCGCCCGCGGCTGGCCGAAGTCGTCGTCATCCGCGTGCAGCGCAACCGGCAGGACCACGCGCATCAAGCGCCAGGAGGCTGGCCGCTCCCTCACGGCAACCAGTCGTTTCCCGTCGCCGACCAGGCATACTTACGTACATGTCCACCGAGCGCGGTCCGGCGATTCCTGGCCCCGACGACTTCGACCGCCAGCTGCGCGACCTGACTTCGGGTTCGGCCGACGCCGCCAGGTTCCGCGAGCCCTCCGCCGAGGAGCGGGCCAAGCAGGCCGCGCAGCGCAGGCGGCGTCAGCGGACAGGCTGGCGCAACGCCGCCAAGGCCAGCCAGCTGCGCAGGCCGACGTCCTCGCCCAGGCAGGGGAGCGGGCCGTGGCGCCGTCGGCGGCTGAGGGTGGTCGGCGGGCGTACCTCGCGCCGACCGGCGCCTGGGGCACGCCGCGCAAGGCTGCGCTCGATCGCGAAGATGGCAGGGATACTCGTCGGCTTCGTCGCCTTGCTGATCGTCCTGCACCTGCTGGGCCTCGGCCCCCAGTAACGCGGGCCGACTCCGCGGGGCAGTCACATCTGCCAGGCGACCACGGGGACCTGACGCCCGCTAGCCCCGAGATGGCCGGATGCGATCCAATAGGCGCATGGAACGGCTTGATCACCAGATGCGGTTCATCGCCGAGGCCGGCCGGCTGAGGGGCGTGCTCAGGCAGACCGTTCTGGCCGGGCCCGGCCTCGACCGGCCGGAGAACTCGGCGGAGCACTCCTGGCATCTGGCGGTGATGGCGCTGGTGCTGGCCGAGCATGCGCCGCCCGGAATCGACCTCGGCCGGGTGACCGGCATGGTGCTCATTCACGATCTCGTCGAGATCGACGCCGGCGACCTGTTCCTCTACGCCGACCAGGAGCAACAGGAGCAGCAGGAGATCGCCGAGCGCGCGGCCGCCGAGCGGATCTTCGCGCTGCTCCCGGCCCAGCAGGGATCGGTCCTGCGGCACCTCTGGGAGGAGTTCATGGCCAGGCAGTCGCCCGAGGCCAAGTTCGCGCGCGCTCTCGACCGGCTTCAGCCGATGCTGGAGAACCTGAACACCGGCGGAGGCACCTGGCGGCGCCACGGCGTGACGGCGGACAAGGTTCTCGCCAAGGTCGAGCTCATCGAGGATGGCTCGCCCTCGCTCGGCGCGCTCGCCAGGAGCGTGGTCAGGCGCGCCATCGCGGCCGGCGTCCTGGCGCCCGCTCCTGCCTAGCGGTCAGGTGCAGCCCGCGGGACCGGCCGGCCGCGGGAGCTGCGCGGAACCCCAGGCGAACTGGATGAGATGCACATTCGGCCAGCTCCCTGGCAGCTTGCGCAAGCCTTTGCTGCCGGGATTGACGACGTAGGTACTGGTCCCGGAGGCACGGTCAACGAGAAAGGCGACCTTGCCGTCAGGCGTCCAGACGGGACTGTAGCTCACCGTTGTCAGGCCAAGGAAGCTATCTTCCGCGGTTGATCAGGCCCACGCGGCCAGCCACGCCAGGTCCAGCGGGGCCGCGCCGCCGCTGCGCAGCGTTCACCGCCAATGGCGGGTCACCGGCTCAGATCTTCACGCCAAGCTGGATCGTCGACCGTCAGGCGTGAGCTGGGTGAAGACTTAGCGTTTGCGCGAAGACTTTGGGGCTCTATATAACCTAAATCCTACATACAAGCCAAAACTCTACGCCTAAGGTGGGGTAACGGCTGGTGTCGGGCATACGGAGGCGGACAGATTCGCGCCAAGGTCGGTTGGGGGACCGATGGCGTCCTTCGCACGCCGTTCCGTTCGTCGTCTGGGTGACAAGGCGTGATCCAGTCGCGGCGTCGGATCCCCTGGGAGGCTCAACGACGTGCGGGAGATCACGCTGCACGTGATCACGGAGACGGCGGTCCGCTCGGGGTACCTCGATGCGGCGGGTGAGCTGATCGACGGCCGGACCTGGCTGGGTTCGCCCGAGACGCAGGTTCCCCGCGACTGACCGCCGCAGGAGGCTGGTGACAGGATGTCGGACTGGGAAAGAGAGATCGGCGCGATGACACTCTTCGTTCCGGATCTCGACCGTGCCCAAGAGTTCTATCAAGACGTGTTCGGACTAGCTGTGCAGGCCATGGGCGACGGCACGGCGATGGTGCGCTTCAAGAACATGTTCGTTTTCCTGCACAAGGCCACGGCGGCGCAGGAACCCTTGCCCGAAATCGTCGACGAAGCGCAGCGCGGTGCCGGACAGTTCGCCATCATCGTGGAGGACGTCGACGCCGTGTGCTCCGAGCTGGCTGGACGCGGGGTCAAGCTGCTCAGCGGCCCGGCGGATCGCGCCTGGGGGATGCGGACGGCCACCTTCGCCGATCCGGGCGGCCACATCTGGGAGATCGCGCAAGAGATCCCGGGCAACGCCGGCTGAGCTTTCCGCACGTCCTCGGGGGCAACGCAGGGGTGCATCGGCCGACCTTCGCCCCCGACCTGGCCACGGCGTAGCGGTCAGGTGCAGAATCCGGGACCGGCCGGCCGATGGACCACGCGGAACCAGCTCGGCCACGTCAGTCGCGGAGAGGTCCTTCCCCGCACCGCACCTGCGATACCGGGGTTTCGGCGAGGACTTCGGCGATGCCTGAAGACTTTCGGGCTCTATGCGACGCAAACCCTACATGTAAGCCCGAACTCTACGGCAGCGGCGCTATGACCGCGGTCGCCGCTAGAAGAAGATCAGCTTGACCGCGGCGATCACGCCGATGACGACGATGATGATCCGCAGCGCCAGCGGAGGCAGCCGCCTGCCGACCCTCGCTCCGGCCAGGCCCCCTGCCGTCGAGCCGGCGGCAACCATCGCTACGGCGATCCACGCGACGTGGGCGAAGATCACGAAGACCACCGCCGCGGAGCCGTTGACGATCGTGACCAGGACGTTCTTGCCGGCGTTGATCCGCTGCAGGTTCTCGGTCAGCAGCACGCCGAGCAGGCCGATCACCAGCACGCCCTGGGCGGCGCCGAAGTAGCCGCCGTAGACGCCGGCCAGGAAGACGCCGCCGAACAGCAGCGGGCCGCCGTGCTCGGCACGATCCTTGCCGCGCGCCGCGACCCAGGCCGACAGCATGGGCTGCACGACGACGAGCACGCACGCGATGATGATCAGCGCCGGGACGACGACCTCGAACACCCCCGGCGGCAGGGCTAGCAGCGCGCACGCACCGGCCAGCGCGCCCGCGCAGGACGCGATGCCGAGCCTGACCAGCCTGCCGCGCTGGCCAGCAAGTTCCTCCCGGTAGCCGAAGACGCTGCTCACGTTGCCTGGCACCAGGCCGACGTTGTTGGAGACGTTCGCCACGACGGGCGGAAAGCCGAACGCGAGCAGGGTCGGGAAGGTGATCAGCGATCCGGATCCCACGACGGCGTTAATGGCGCCGGCCCCGATCGCCGCGACGAGGATCGCCAGGATTTCCCCGCTAGACACGCGATCCCCGGCGCATGGTCAGATCCTAGGGCGCGCAGATCGCGGCCAGCGAGCGGGAGCGGCGCGGGTTCAGCGGAGCGGGGCGGCGAAGGCCATCCAGCGATCGGCCCGGCGCTCGATGATCAGCGGCACGCCGAAGCAGCGCGACAGGTTCCGCTCCGTGAACACGTCCGCCACCGGCCCTGCGGCGATCACGGCCCCCTTGCGCATGAGCATCGCGTGCGTGATGCCCTCTGGCACCTCCTCGACGTGGTGGGTGACCAGGACGAGCACCGGGGAACCCGGGTCGCGGACGAGCGCGGTGATCCGGCTCAGCACCTCCTCGCGGCCGCCGAGGTCGAGGCCGGCGGCCGGCTCGTCGAGCAGGAGCAGCTCGGGGTCGGCCATCAGCGACCGCGCGATCTGGACCCGCTTGCGCTCGCCCTCGGACAGCGTGCCGAACCGCCGCCTGATCAGATGCGAGCAGCCGAGCGCGTCGAGCAGTTCCACGGCCCTGATCAGGTCGAATGAGTCGTAATACTCGGCGCCGCGGCCGAGTATCCCGTACCCGGCGGTCATCACCAGGTCGATCACCTTCTCGCCGCGCGGCACCTGCTCTGCGACGGCCGCGCTCGAGATGCCCACCCGGCTGCGCAGATCGGCGAGGTCGGCCCCGTTCACCGGTTCGCCAAGCACCTCGGCAAAGCCCTCCGTGGGCGGCATCAAGCCGGACACGACCTGGAGCAGCGTGGTCTTGCCCGCGCCGTTCGGGCCGACGATCACCCAGCTCTCGTCGTCCCTGACGGTCCAGTTGACGTCCCTGATCAGCATCGACCGATCACGGGAGACCCCCACGCCGTACAGCCGCAGTACCTCGGCCGGCATCTGCTCCCTCCAGCGAACCGTCCTCGCGCCGCCGGTCATGATTCTGGCTGAGGCGTCCAGGAAGCGACGAGCTCGCCCGCGCTTTCGGCTTGCTCGGCCAGGCCGGCCCAGGCGGTGGCCAGCTCGATGACCGCGATCGCGGCGGTCGGCAAGGCGACCGGGCCGCCGGTCAGGGTCTCGGCCAGGTCGGCAGCGGCCGGGTTGTGCCCCACATACATGACGCTGCGCACCTGCGGCTGGGTCTCGGCCAAGATCTCGACCAGGTCGGCGGCGCCGGCATCGTACAGCCGCCGGTCGTTGATCACGGCCGGGTCGCCGCTCAGCTCGGCGGTCACGTACTGCCAGGTCTGCCTCGCCCGGCGCGCGTGCGAGCACAGCACCAGGTCAGGAAGGAAACCGCGCTCGGCGAGCCAGCGCCCGGCAGCCGATGCGTTCCTGCGGCCCCTGGGCCGCAGCGCCCGCTCGACGTCAGGACCGCCAGGCAGCTCGCCCGCCTTGGCGTGCCGCATGACGATGAGCTGCCGTTGCGCTGTCATGACGTCCATGCTCCCAGGCCGCCGGCCCCGGCGGCAAAGGACGCCACGCCGTAGCGGCTGGTCAGAATGTCTGCTCGGTGATGCGTCACCCGCGTGACCGCGGCGGTGCCGAGAGACCGCCCGGCTCAGGCCCTCGCGGTGGTGGCGGGCTCCTCGTCGGCATTCGGCGCAGCAGGGCCGTCCGCGCCCGCTGAGTCCGACGGGGCGATCCCCGTCTGGCGCCGCTTGGCGATCACGACCGACGCGACCACGATCGCGAGGGCGCCGAGCGCGATGCCGACCCGCAGGCCCGTGTTGCTGGCGTATTTCACTACGCTGGTCGCGATCAGCAGCGACACGAGGTTCATGACCTTGATCAGCGGGTTGATCGCGGGTCCTGCGGTGTCCTTGAACGGGTCGCCGACCGTGTCGCCGATGACCGTGGCCGCGTGCGCCTCGGATCCCTTGCCGCCGAAGAGACCGTCCTCGACCAGCTTCTTCGCGTTGTCCCAGGCGCCGCCCGAGTTGGCGAGGAATACGGCCATCAGCACGCCAGCGGCGATCGCGCCGGCCAGGAAGGAGCCGAGCGGCACGTAGCCGAAGCCGAAGCCGATCACGATCGGCATCAGCACGGCGAGCAGGCCTGGCGTCGCGAGCTCGCGCAGCGAGTCCTTCGTGCAGATGTCGACGACGCGGCCGTACTCGGGTTTCTCGGTGAAGGCCATGATCCCCGGGTGCGTCCTGAACTGCTCGCGCACCTCGAAGACCACCCGGCCTGCCGCCCGGCCGACCGCCTGGATCGCCAGGCCGGAGAAGAAGAACACCACGGACGCGCCGACGATCAGCCCGACAAGCGCATTCGGCCGGTCGATCGACAGGCTGAAGCTGCTCGCCGCGCTCCCCAGAGCGGCCTTCACGGTCGTGCGGAAGGCACCGAACAGCGCGGTCGCGGCGAGCACCGCGGTGGCGATCGCGATCCCCTTCGTGATCGCCTTGGTCGTGTTCCCGACCGCGTCCAGCCTGGTTAGCACCTGGGCGGCCTCGCCTTCGACGTCGCCGCTCATCTCCGCGATGCCCTGGGCGTTGTCGGAGACAGGACCGAACGTGTCCATCGACACGATCACGCCGACCGTGGTCAGCAGGCCGGTCCCGGCCAGCGCGACCGCGAACAGCGCGACCGTAGCGTTGCCGGTCCCGAGCAGGAACGCCCCGTACACCGCGGCGCCGATCAGCAGCGCCGAGTACACGGCCGACTCCAGGCCCACCGAGATCCCGGAGAGGATCACCGTCGCCGGCCCGGTACGCGAGGCGGCGGCGATCTCCCTGACCGGCCGCCGGCTCGTCTCCGTGAAGTAGCCCGTGAGCAGCTGGATCGCGCTGGCGAGCACCAGGCCGATCACGACCGCGCCGATCGCCAGCAGCCGCGGGTCGCCCGAGTGGTGCAGGATCGCCGGGTCGGAGATGCCGTTCAGCTTGCTGAACGAGGACGGCAGGTAGACGAAGGCGCCGACGATGACCAGCAGCAGCGAGAAGATCGCCGACAGGAAGAAGCCCCTGTTGATCGCGGTCATGCCGCTGCGGTCGTTCTTGCGCGGCGCGACGAAGAAGATGCCCGCCATCGCCGTGAGCACGCCGATCGCGGGGACGATCAGCGGGAAGACCAGGCCCTGCGAGCCGAACGCGGCCTTGCCGAGGATCAGCGCGGCGACCAGGGTGACCGCGTAGGACTCGAACAGGTCGGCGGCCATGCCGGCGCAGTCGCCGACGTTATCGCCGACGTTGTCGGCGATCGTGGCGGCGTTGCGCGGATCGTCTTCCGGGATGCCCTTCTCGACCTTGCCGACCAGGTCGGCGCCGACGTCGGCGGCCTTGGTGAAGATGCCGCCGCCGACGCGCATGAACATCGCGAGCAGCGCGGCGCCGAAGCCGAAGCCCTCGAGCACGCTGGCCGCGTTCGACTTGTAGATGAGGACCACAGCGGCCGCGCCGAGCAGGCCGAGGCCGACCGTGAACATGCCGGCCACGCCGCCGGTACGGAACGCGATGCGCGTGGCCTGCCGCTCACCGCTCTCGCGGGCCGCCGCGGCCACCCTGACGTTGCCGCGCACCGCGAGCGACATGCCGGTGAAGCCGGTCAGCGCCGAGAACAACGCGCCGCAGAGGAAGAAGATCGACCGGCCCCATCGCACCCCGGTGGTGTCGGCGGGCAGCAGCAGCAGCACGAAGAAGATGATGACAACGAAAACGCCGAGGGTCCTGAACTGCCGCCGCAGGTACGCCGCCGCTCCCTCCTGGATCGCGAGCGCGATCTCCTGCATCTTCGCTGTGCCCTGGCTCGCGGCCAGGACCTGCCTGACCAGCCAGCCGGCCATCGCGAGCGCCAGCACCGCGATGACGGCGACGACGACGACCCAGGTCACGTTCGAGCCGGTCACGGTGGCCGCTCCATCCGCCAGAGCGGAACCGAGCCTTGTCATCCGTCCTCCTCAGACAGGGAAAGCCAGCGTAGCCGCGCATAGCGTCGGCGCGGCGCGCTCAGCAGGGTACTTGACCTCCGCAGTCGGAAATGTCATCAAGATCATGAACATCATGAAAGTCACAAAGGTGCCGAGTTATCGCTTCGTCACGGCAGTGCGGGGAGTCTACGCATCCGGGCGCCGGCGCGCCGCGCCGGGTCCGGATGTCACGACGCCGCAATCGGCTCGTGACCATAAGGTAACCGAAGCGATTGTCCCATGCGCCGCCTCAGCTCAGCGAGTCGACCGCCAGGGCAGCCGCGCGGCACCCGAATCGCGTGCACGATCTCACGTCGGCGACCCGGCGGCTCGGGCAGCCGCGCGGCACCCGAATCGCGTGCACGATCTCACGTCCGCGACCCGGCGGCTCGGGCAGCCGCGCGGCACCCGAATCGCGTGCACGATCTCACGTCGGCGACCCGGCGGCTAGCGATCCAGAAAGGGGCCAGCTCATCTTCAAGCTCGTCCCCGTCTCTGACTCGCTGATCTGGACGTCGTCGGCTAGGCCAGCGATCACGGCCAGGGAGAACCCCGGCGGCATCAGCGCGGCGTCGCCCGGCTGACCGCCGTTGGCCGCGCCAGGTGCCTTGCCCGAGTTGACGACCTCGATCTCGAACCGGCCATCTTGATTCGACAGCGCGACGCGGACCGGTTCCGACGGGCACTGCGCGGCGTGGGTCTCGACGGCTCTCGAGCACGCCTCGCCGACGGCCAGCCTGACCTCATCCATGAGCGACTCGGACACTCCGCTGCGCCGGGCGACGGCGGTCGCCACGAGCCTGGCCGTTCGCACGTGGGCGGGCAGCGGGGTGAACGTGACCTCTACTGTGGCCATTTGGCCCGCCCGCTGCTATCTAGCCCCACCCGCCGCTCCCCTGGCTCACCCGGCCTGCCCCTCGTCCCGCCCGGCCACTCAGCCTGTCAGGCCCGGTACCCTACTTTTCCGACTTCCTGTGAGCGATCGCCTCGTCCACGGTGTCGTGGATGCCGAAGACCTTGGTCAGCCCAGTGATGCGGAAGATCTTCAGTATCCGCTCCTGCGTGCACACCAGGTCCAGTGAGCCGTCGTGAGCGCGGACCCGCTTCAGCCCGCCGACGAGCACGCCCAGCCCGGTGGAGTCGAGGAACTCGACCTTTTCCATGTTCACTATCAGGTGGTAGTGCTGGTTATTGACGAGGTCGATAAGCAGCTCGCGGAGACGCGGCGCGGTATAGACGTCGATCTCGCCCTCTACGTCGACGATCTCGATGCCGTCCTTGTTGTGGGTATCCAGCTTCAGATCCACAGATTCCTCCAGCGCCATGCATCCATTATCCCAGCCGCCCGCCCAGCAGATCTCCGCCGGCGCGCCGGGCGTGATGCTCCTGTCGCGCATTCAACCATGCACAGACTCATGTCTATACCAGATCACGGTTCGAGGCAGGCGGCCCGGCGATGACAAACTCATTACACGATGCCTGATCCACAGTGCCTGCCGGAGCGCGCGCGCCGGACAAGCCGCCGCGCGGCCGCCCAAGCGCCCGCTGCCGACCGGACGGTCATCCCCGCCGACCACGCGCTACCGCCTGGCGCCCTCGCCATCTTGCGGCGCGGGGCGGCCTCCGGACGGCTGACCCACGTCGAACGGCTGCCGGCCCGAGCAGGCGTGCGGGCCGCATGGCCCGGCTGGATCCCGCCCGAACTGATCGCGGCGTTCGGCCGGGTCGGGGTTGCCGAGCCGTGGACGCACCAGGCGGCTGCGGCGGATCTGGCCAGGGCCGGGCGGAACGTGATATTGGCCACCGGCACGGCATCGGGCAAGTCGGTCGGCTACCTCGCACCCGCCCTTACCGCGATCGGCGAGGGCGCCACCGCGCTGTACCTGGCGCCCACCAGGGCGCTGGCCGCCGACCAGCTCAACCTGCTGCACGCCATCGGGGGGACCGCGGAGCGCGGCCTCGGCCTGCGCCCAGCGGTCGTCGACTCTGACACTCCGCATCATCAGCGTGCCTGGGCCCGCCGGTACGCCACGTACCTGCTGACGACTCCGGACATGCTGCACTACGGGCTGCTTCCGCAGCATGAGCGGTGGAGCGGGTTCCTGCGGCGGCTGCGGTACGTGATCGTCGACGAGTGCCACGGTTACAGCGGCGTTTTCGGCTCGCACGTCGCGCACGTCCTTCGCCGGCTGCGGAGGGTAGCCGCACATCATGCCGAGCCTGGCTCGCAGGGCCTCGTGTTCGTGCTCGCCTCGGCGACGATCAGCGAGCCATCCAAGGCGGCGGAGCTGCTGACCGGCTTGCCGGCCGAGGCGGTGACCGCCGACGCCGCGCCGCGCGGGGCGGTGACGTTCGCGCTATGGGAGCCGCCGCTGACCACGATGCGCGGCGACGGGAACGCGCCGCTGCGCCGCGGCATCGTCGCCGAGACCGCCGACCTGCTCGCGGAGCTGGTCCGCGATGGCGTTCCCGCGCTGGCGTTCATCAGGTCGCGGCGCGGGGCCGAGGCAGCCGCCGCGGCGGCGCGGAGCCGGCTCACCGAGGCCGGCGCGCCAGAGCTGGCCGAGCGCGTCGCCGCGTACCGGTCCGGCTACCTGCCCCAAGAGCGCAGGGAGCTCGAGCAGGCGCTCCGAGCGGGGGCGATCACCGCTATGGCGGCGACCTCGGCGCTGGAACTTGGCATCAACATCACCGGCCTGGACGCCGTGATCATCGCGGGCTGGCCGGGCACCCGGGCGGCGCTGTGGCAGCAGGCCGGGCGGGCCGGGCGGGCCGGCGCCGACGGCGGGGCCGGCCCGGAGGAGCGGGACGGACAGGGCTCGAGAGAAGCGATCGCCGTGCTGATCGCCAGGGACGACCCGCTCGACACCTACCTGGTGCATCACCCGCGGGCGCTGCTGCACCGCCCGGTCGAGGCGACCGTGCTCGATCCCGCCAACCCGTACATCCTCGGACCCCATCTGTGCGCGGCCGCCGCCGAGATCCCGCTGACCGGCGCCGATCTCGACCTGTTCGGGGCGGCCGCCAGGCCGCTTATCGCGGACCTGGCCAGCCAGGGGACACTGCGCGACCGAGGCGGCCGGTGGCATCCGACCGGCCGCAGGGTGCCGCTGACCGGCCTGCGCGGGACCGGGGGCCGCCCGCTGCGGATCGTCGAGGAGACCACGGGCCGACTGATCGGCACCATGGACGAGCCGTCCGGGCACGTGTTCTTGCACGAAGGCGCGGTCTATGCGCACCAGGGCGACCTGTACCTGGTCATCAGCCTCGACCTGGCGGACGGCGTCGCGCTCGTCCAGCCTGGCGATCCCGGGTACGTCACCTCCGCGCGCGAGCTGACCGACATCGGGGTCGGTGCCGAGCACCGCCGCTGCGACTGGGGCGACGCCGCGGTCGTCTTCGGCGACGTCCTCGTCACCACGCAGGTGGTCTCGTTCATCCGCAGGAAGCCGGATACCGGGCAGCCGATCAGCGAGCACCCGCTCGACCTGCCGTCACGGACGCTGCGGACCAGAGCGGTCTGGTGGACCGTGTCGCCCGCGCAGCGGGCCAGCCTGTCGGAGGCGGGAACCGACCTGCCGGGCGCCGCGCACGCCGCCGAGCACGCGGCTATCGGCCTGCTTCCGCTCGTGGCGGCCTGCGACCGCTGGGATGTCGGCGGGGTGTCGGCGGACGTACATCACCAGACCGGGCGCCTCACCGTCTTCGTCTACGACGGGCATGACGGCGGGGCCGGCTTCGCCGAGCGGGGGTTCGCGGCCGCGGCGCCGTGGCTGCGCGCGACCGCGCTGGCGATCGCGGACTGCGAGTGCGCGGCCGGTTGCCCATCGTGCATCCAGTCGCCGAAGTGCGGCAGCGGAAACGAGCCGCTGTCCAAGCCAGGTTCGGTCGCGCTGCTCGAGCATGTGCTTCGCGGTGCCCCGGATTGACCACGGACGACAACGCATAATCGCAGCTAGAAGGGGGTGACCCCCGCCGGGGGGGAGAGCGGGGGTCACCGTACGGCCCGGCTCCGGGGGGACAGAGCGGTTCCGTAACTCAGGAAATCCTACGCGCAGCGGTGCAAAGTTACCAGTCGGTCAAGGCGAAGGAAGATTGGATTTCACAATCGTCGCCTATGCTGCCCGGCATGGATACGCCGGCCGGCGGGTCGCGGGAGGCCGCAGCTGCCTTCTTTGACCTGGATAAAACCATCATTTCGCGGTCGAGCACGCTAGCATTCGTGCCCTCGTTTTACCGGCACGGCCTGATAAGCCGCGTGCAGGCCATCCGCGGCGCAATCGCCCAGCTCGTATTCCGAGCCGGAGGCGCGGACCACGAGCGGATGGAGCGGATCAAGGAGCAGGTCAGCGCGCTCTGCCGGGGCTGGTCGGTCGAGCGGGTGACCGAGATCGTCACCTCGAACCTCGCCGCGACGATCGCGCCGATCGTCTACGCCGAGGCGCGCGGGCTGGTCGACGCGCACCGGGCCGCGGGCCGCGACGTCTTCATCGTCTCCACGTCGGGCCAGGAAGTGGTCGGGCCGATCGGTGCCATGCTCGGCGCGTCGGGCATCATCGCGACCCGGATGCGGCACGCGGACGGCAGGTACACCGGCGAGATGGAGTTCTACGCCTACGGCGAGTCCAAGGCGGCCGGGATCCGCCAGCTCGCCGCCGAGCGCGGTTACGCGCTGCCCGACTGCTTCGCCTACAGCGACTCGGTGACCGACCTGCCGATGCTCGAGGCGGTCGGGCACCCGCATGCCGTGAACCCCGACCGGCAGCTGCGCAAGGTGGCGTTGGCGAGGGGCTGGCCGGTGCTGGCGTTCGCTGGTCCGGGCGGCCCGGCTGGTCAGGGCGGCGGAGGCCTTCGAGCCGGTCAGACATGTGAACAGCAGGTTCAATAAAGATCACGAATCGATCACGAGGAGGTCTTCCCCTCGCGCTGGATCCGTCGTAGAAATGAGTCAAGGACCGATGGTCCTGACACGGCAACCGGGTACCCACGCGCGACCAGCCGCGGGAGGCGGCCGAGGCAGGAGCACCTAGCAGGACCGAACGGCGCAGGAAACTGCGGCGGGGTGGCCCTGCCCGGCAGATGAAGGTGCACGCTTGGTAACCCGGACTTGACGTGGTTCAGGCGGCGCCCCGAAGGGGCGCCGCCTGCTTGTGCGTTCCGCTTGACGCGTTCCGTTCCGGCACCGGCCCGGGACCGCGACCGCTGGCCCGCCACGCGCCAGGGCTCTGGCCTGGTGGGCATCGGCCACGGGGCATTGCGTTGGCGCCGAAATGGACACCAAGCGAATGCGGCACGCTGTCATGCGCGAGACTGGACCCGACAGCAAGGATGAGGAGGGAGCATGGCCGAAGCCTTGCGCGAGCCGCCGGCAGCCGCCAGGGAATCTCTCGGTGACCTGGTCGCGCTCGCCGTCAGCGACATCTCGCAGCTCGTCAGGTTCGAGGTCGACCTGGCCAAGCTGGAGCTCAAGGCCGACGCGCGCCGGCTCGGGATCGGCGCGGCGCTGTTCGGTTTCGCGGCGTTCGTTGGCGGTCTCGTGCTCATGGTGCTGAGCTTCGCCTACGCGTACGGGCTGATGGCCGCGGGCATTTGGGGCTGGGCCGCGTTCTTGATCGTGGCGGGCACTTATGTGCTGCTCGCCTTGCTGGCCGTGCTGATCGGGGTCACCAGGTTCAAGGGACTGACCGGGCTGCGCAAGACAAGGAGCACAGTCTCAGGAGATCTGGCGCTGATCCGCCGCGACGACGCCGACTCGGTCACCGGGTCGGGGCGAGCCAGGTAGGCGATGGCGCGGGGCGAGGCCTCGATCTACCTCGACGGCCCCTGGTCGCACCGCTCGATCAGCGCGAACGGCACCCGCTTTCATATCGCGGAGAGCGGCGACGGGCCGCTCGTGCTGCTGCTGCACGGGTTCCCTGAGTTCTGGTGGACCTGGCGGCGCCAGCTGAGCACGCTCAGCGAGGCAGGCTTTCGTGCCGTGGCGGTCGACCTGCGTGGTTATGGTGCCAGCGACAAGCCGCCGCGCGGCTACGACCTGGTGACGGCGGCGTCGGACGCGGCCGGCATGATCCGCTCGCTCGGCGAGGCCAACGCGGTGATCGTCGGGCACGACTGGGGCGGCATGATCGCCTGGACGATGGCCGCCTACTTCCCCAAGGTTGTGCGCCGTCTCGCGGTCGTCTCCGTCGCGCATCCGCTCCGGCTGCGCGTCGCGGTGCTCGCCGATCCGCTCGGCCAGGGCAGGAGCAGCAAGTACGCGCTGGGCTTCCAGATGCCGATGCTGCCGGAGCGGCAACTGCTGCGCGACAACGCCAGGCGGGTGGGGGAACTCCTTGCCGAGTGGGCAGCACCCGGCTGGCCAGACCCGGAGACCGAGCGGACCTACCGCGCGGCCATGTGCCTGCCATCCGTCGCGCATTCGGCGCTTGAGTACCATCGCTGGCTGCTGCGGTCCCGGCTGCGGCCGGACGGGATGCGCTACGCCCGCACCATGCGCACGCCGGTCCAGGCGCCGACGCTGCAGATTCACGGCGGGCTGGACAGCTGCGTGCGGCCGCGAGCCGCGCGGGGGTCAGGCACCTACGTCGACGCGCCGTACCGGTGGCGGCTGATCGACGGCGCCGGGCACTTCCCGCACGAGGAGATGCCCGACAGGTTCGACCTCGAGCTGCGATCCTGGCTGCTCGACCCCGAGCCCGAGCGGTGACGCCGGCGGCAGAGGGCAGGGACGCCGGGGCGGAACCCGGGCGGCGCGGCCCGGCGGGCCGGGAGCGCGATCGGGATGCCGCGGGCCGGCCGAAGAACGCCAGGCCGCGGGACGGCCTTGGCCGCCCGCTCGCCAGGGGCGCGGCTGGCGAGCCCGTGATGCCTGACAACCTGAGCCTGGAGCCCGGTGAGGCCGTGCCGCTTGCGCAGCGCCTCATCGACGAGGGCCGGCCGTTCCACGCCCACGAGGTGCTTGAGGCGGTGTGGAAGTCCGGCCCCGACGACCAGCGCGACCTGTGGCAGGGCCTGGCGCAGATCGCCGTGGGCCTGACGCACGCCAGGCGGGGGAACAGCCACGGTGCTGTTTCGCTGCTCAGGCGCGGGTCGGCCGCGGTGGACGGCTACCGTGCCCGCGCGGCCAGCCGCCCGGCCGATGAGCCGCCCAGCGCGGTTCCTGCCGGCCTCGACGCCGCGGCGGCCGCGCGCGCGGCGGCCGAACTGGCCGACAGGATCGACGCCGTCGGCCTCGCGCCGCTGGCTGATGGAGATCTCAGGCTCCCGATGACGCGACGGCCGCGCCGAAGCGGCTGAGGCGCTGTCTACGGCGCCGCGGCCTCGGGTTCCTTGGGTTACTGGCAGGCGCCTGTGGGCCTCGGCGTCGTCTGGTGCTCGCCCTTCTTGATGTCCCCGGCGAGCTGGGTGCTGGTCAGTGCGTAGCCGGTGTCGGGCACCGCGACGGCGGCGGCGAACACCATGCCGTAGACCTGGCCGTTCGTCGCGATCAGCGGACCCCCCGAGTTCCCCGGCTGCACGACAGCGCGAATCGGGTAGATGTTGCGGTACACCTGCGCGTTGCCGTAGATATCGGGACCGCTCGCGTACTCGGCCCTGCCGACGCGCGCCGGAACCGCGGTGAAGTCGGCGTCCAGCGGGTAGCCCGCCACGATCGCCGGAGCTCCGAACGACGCCGGCCCCGCGAGGTGCAGCGCGGGCAGGTCGAGGCCGGGAACATAGAGCACGGCGATGTCCTGCTCGGGGTCGAAGAGCACGACGCTGGCCGGGTGCTCACCCGTCGAGGACCGCGTGTAGACCTCGGGGCCGCTCATGCCGGCGACTACGTGCGCATTGGTGACCACGTGATCCGGGCTGATGACGAAGCCGCTGCCCTCGATGGACCGGCCGCACCCCGGAGCCACGCCCTCGATCTTCACCACGCTGTTCCTCTCGCGCAGCAGCCCGGCCGAATGCAGGACCTTCGGATCAGGCTTCGGCACCTTCAGTGCGGTCTCGGCTCCGAGCGCTCCGAAGACCTGCACGTAGGGTTGCGTGCTCAGCAGCTTGCGCAGTGCGCGGAACTCAGGGTGAGCCGCTTGCGGAACGAGCCGGTCGATGCCCTTGAGCAGCAGGGATCCCTGGACTTCGCGGGCGATCGCGGGAAAAGGCGGCGCGTAGGCGACCAGGTCACCGATCATCCAGGCGAGCGCCAGGATCGCCACGACGTTGACGGCGGCGCCGCCGATCGAGTCGATCAGCGTAGACGGCCGGCTTCTGACGTGCGAGCGGATCAGCAGGCCGAGAGCCGAGGCGACCAGCATGCCGAGGACGGCGACCGTGAAGACGCCGATGATCGCCAGCACGGCCTGCAGGTTCTGGCGCTTGGTCAGGAGCATGACGACGCCGGGCGCGAGATAAAGGCCGATCACGGCGCCGCCGGTAAAGCCGACGAAGCTCAGCACGCCGATGATGAAGCCCTGGCGGTACCCGGCGACGGCGAAGGCAGAGGCCAGCGCGAGCAGAACAAGGTCGAGCAGGTCACCGGACACGGCGTTAACGGTATCTGGCTTGCGGCCCACACGATACGAGAGCGGCCGATCGGCCGTGGCCGGTCAGCCTCCCGGCCGGTTAGGCCACCGGGTCCTGCAGGCCGGTCAGCGCCGTTCCGGGCGGGAGGTCGGCAACGCTCGCCGCGTCCCATGGCCGTTCCCAGCCGCCAAGCGCGAGCAGCCGGTCGAGCACGAACGCCGTGAACCCCCAGATCAGCATCCCCGCCGCCTGGAAGGCAGGCCCGGCCTGTCCGGACGGATATCTGATCATCAGCCTGCGCGCCGGGTCGGCCAGGTCGGCGACCGGGATCCGCGCGACGGCTGCGACCTCGGCCGGATCGCCGGGCATGACCGGCACGGGCTTGCGCCACCACCCGAGCACCGGCGATACCCGGTAGCCGGTCCGCGAGATGTACAGGTCCGGCAAGATCGCGACGACGTCGACGCCGGCCGGGTCGACGTGCGCCTCTTCCGCGGCTTCGCGCAGCGCGGCGCCGGCCGGGCCGTCATCGCCGGAATCGATGACACCGCCGGGGAACGCGGGCTGCCCCGCGTGTCGCCGCAGCGAGCTGCTGCGCTGCACGAGCAGCAGGTCAGGGCCGCGCGGACCGTCACCGAACAGGATCAGGATCGCGGAGTGGCGGCCGCCACCCGGCGGTGGCCGCAGGCTAGGCGGCACGGTCATCTTCTCCGCCGATCCGGCCAGCGCGACGAGCCAGCGCGGCAGCTCGGATGCCTGGCTCAGCGGCACGCGCCGGCCGTCGCTCCCCGCGGTGTTCCCTGCGGTGTGCCCCGCTCGCCGCGGGGGTGTCTTTGCGGTGCCGCCTTCCCTGGTCGCCCGTCCCTCGCTCCTCGGTCCTGGCGGCACCGCGCCCCTCGGCTCGCTGTCCGCCGACGTCACGAGAACGGACCGGGCTTGACCAGCCGCGCGGCCACGACCGGGTCGGTCGGCCCCAGGCCAAAGGACGGGCAAAGGTCAGCGATGCCGCATGCGCCGCAGGCGGGCCGGCGCGAATGGCAGACTCGCCGACCGTGCCAGATCAGCCGGTGCGACAGCATCGTCCACTCCGAGCGCGGGAACAGCGACCCGACTTCCTGCTCGACCTTCACCGGGTCGTCAGCAGAGGTCCAGCCGAATCGCCTGGCAAGCCGGCCGAAGTGCGTGTCGACGGTGATGCCTGGCACGCCGAACGCGTTGCCGAGCACCACGTTGGCGGTCTTCCTGCCCACGCCGGGCAGGGTGACCAGATCCTTGAGCCTGCGCGGCACCTCGCCCCCGAACCGGTCGCACAGCGCCTGGCCGACGCCGATCACGGCGGTGGTCTTCGCCCTGAAGAACCCGGTCGTCATGATGATCTTCTCGACCTCGTCACGGCTCGCGCCGGCGTAGTCGGCCGCGGTACGGTAGCGGGCGAAGAGGACCGGCGTGACCTGGTTCACGCGCTTGTCCGTGGTCTGGGCCGACAGGATCGTGGCGACTAGCAGCTCGAGGGGACTGGTGAAGTCGAGCTCGCAGCGCGCGTCGGGGTAGAGCCCGGCAAGCTCCCTGTTGATCCGGCGCGCGCGGCGGACCATCGCGGTCCTCGACGGCTCGGGCTTGGGCCTCCCGGCTGGCGGACTCCGGCGCGGCTTCCGGCCGGCTGCGGCGGCGGAGGACGCAGGCTCGGCCGGCGGCGCGGACTCGCCGGTCGGCGCGGATCGGACGGTCATCACTGGTCCAGCCTATGGTCAGCGATTAGCAACGTGGTCATCGTGCACCGGGCAGCTTCCTGGGCGGAACGGCATCGCGGCCGGCCCGATGCCCGCCGCCGCGGCATCGGCCAGGCCGACGTGGCGTCCGAGCACGACGGTCACGACCGAGCACGCGCCGGCTCTGCGCAGCGCCATCGCCGCCGACTGGGCGCTCGACCCGGTCGTCCAGGTGTCGTCGATCAGCAGCACCGCGGCCCCGGGCATCGGGCCGACCGAGAACCGGTCAGGGTCAAGGTCCCTGACCTGGACTCCACCAGGCCGCGCCGAAAGCTCAGCCCAGG
>Ga0070707_100002307_pt1 | contig 18238 bp, 18 predicted proteins | sample KBSK5502metaG_FD_65468 | JGI IMG/M metagenome (GOLD analysis project Ga0070707, IMG submission 65468) | Corn, switchgrass and miscanthus rhizosphere microbial communities from Kellogg Biological Station, Michigan, USA - KBS K5-50-2 metaG | ecosystem: Host-associated > Plants > Roots >... | reverse complement strand
TTTGACACCTACGAAGGGATGACGCCACCGACGGAGAAAGATGTCATGTTTGACGGTCGTCGTGCGTCTGATCTTCTTTCGAATTTGACGAAGGAGGATAAGCTGTGGGCGGTCTGTTCCATGGAAGAAGTGCAAGCGAATCTCTACAGCACGTCCTATCCCAGAGAGAAGATTCATTTCGTCAAAGGCAGGGTGGAGTCCACGATCCCGTCGGAGGCGCCTGACACCATCTCGTTGCTGCGGCTTGACACCGACTGGTACGAGTCGACGAAACACGAGCTGGTTCATCTCTACCCACGCTTATCGAAGGGTGGTGTCATCATCATTGACGATTATGGTCATGTCCAAGGTTGTCGAGAAGCGACAGAGGAATACATCCGTGAGAATAATGTAAGGCTGCTGCTGAACCGGATCGATTACACAGGACGAATAGGCATTCGAACATAGTTGCGGGGGCGTTACGGCCGCCTCAAACCCCCTGAAAATTAAGCCGGTTCGGCAAACTTCGTCTTGAAATCTCTGATCTTTTTAGGATATACTCCCCTTTTAATGCGTCCGAATCGACCCTCCCACCATTCCATTAGGCGGATGAACCTGGGTCTCAATCCATCATGAATCGATTGCTTGGTCTTTTGACCACGTGGTCCGAGCGGATTTTGTCGGCGGCGCCGGAGCGCGTCCAGCGCCAGGCCCGGCAGAAAGCGGATCGGCTTCTGCGTCTCGTCGGCGGCAATCCGAACGTCTCGCCGGCGACTTCTGCTCCTGCTCGACGCTATGATCCCGGCCAGGCTCAGCAGCAGGGCACTGCCGTGGAGGAAGCTGTGAGGCGGGGCCGGCAGTGGCTGCTTTCGGTGCAGTTCGAAGAGGGATATTGGGTCCACGAGCTGGAAGCCGATACGACGCTGACGTCCGAATACCTCATGCTGCGCCGGTTCCTGGATCTGGTGGACAAGGAAAAGGAGCGCAAGGCCGTCCGCTACCTGATCGCGGCGCAGTTGCCCGAGGGCGGGTGGCCAATCTACTACGGCGGGCCCGCGGAGATCAGCGCGTCGGTGAAGGCCTATTTCGCGCTCAAGCTCTCCGGCGTCTCGGCGGATGAGCCTTTCATGCAGAAGGCCCGCGCGGCAATTTTGGATAAAGGCGGCGTGGTCCAGGCCAACGTCTTCACCAAGATCGCGCTGGCGCTGTTCGATCAATATGATTGGCGCGGGATCCCCACGATGCCGGCGGAACTGGTCCTCTTATCGCCGCGGGGCCTCTTCAGTCCCTACGACCTCTCCTATTGGTCACGGACGGTCCTGACCCCTCTCTTGATCATTTTCAATGCGAAGCCGCTCTGCCGCATCCCGAAAGAACAGGGAATCGACGAGCTCTGGCGCACACAACGCGAACAGGTGGACTTTCGTCGTACGCCGCCGTTCCTTAAGGATCGACGGTGGTTCACCTTGCGGAACTTGATGGTCCTCCCGGATCGGTTGCTACGGATCTACGAGTGGTTCGTCCCGCAAGGTCTTCGGAAGATATCCGTCGCCCGCGCCGCTGAGTGGATGATCGAGCGGATGGAGGGCGAGGGTGGGCTGGGCGCCATCTATCCCGCGATGGCGAACTCGGTCGTGGCGCTACGGTGCCTCGGTTATGAGGTGGACCATCCACTCGTGCGTAAAGCCTTGCGCGAGATCGAAGCGTTGGAAGTGCATGATGGTGACGCGCTGCACCTGCAGCCCTGCTTCTCACCGGTCTGGGATACGCCGCTGACAATCAACGCGCTGATCGAGAGCGGCATCCCCCAGAACGACCCCGCGCTGCTCCGCGCCGCACGCTGGGTCCTGGGGCGGCAGTGCCGGAAAGTCGGTGACTGGATCGTATCATCGCCGCAGGCCGAGCCGGGCGGCTGGTACTTCCAGTTCGAGAACGAATTCTATCCGGACAACGACGACACGGCCGTCGTGATCATCGCACTGTCGAAGCTCGCCATGCCGGAGGCGGATACTCAGCGAGACGCCATGAGGCGGGGGATCCGGTGGACGCTGGCGATGCAGGGGAGCGACGGCGGATGGGGCGCCTACGACAAAGATAACAACAAGATGTTCCTGAATCACATCCCCTTCGCCGACCATCGGGCGCTGCTCGATCCCAGCACGGCCGATCTCGCGGGGCGGGAACTGGAAATGCTCGGAGCGCTCGGTTATGACCGGACCCATCCGGCGGCGGTCCGCGCCCTGCGGTTCCTCCGCAAGAACCAGGAGGAAGACGGGTCCTGGTATGGCCGCTGGGGCGTCAACTATATCTATGGTACGTGGTCCGTGCTGGCCGGCTTGAAGGCGATCGGGGAAGACATGCAGGCCGAGTACGTCCGCCGGGCGGTGGCCTGGCTCGTGTCGAAGCAGAACCCTGACGGCGGGTGGGGCGAATCCTGCCTGTCCTACGCGGAGGCCGAGGCGCATGGCGTGGGGGAGAGCACGTCCTCGCAGACTGCGTGGGCGCTTATCGCATTGCTGTGTGCCGGCGAAGTTGATTCTTTCAGTGTGGTCCGGGGCGTGAACTACCTGCTCCGTCGGCAAGACCCGCAGGGCTCCTGGCCGGAGCGTATGCACACCGGCACGGGGTTCCCGCGCGTCTTCTACCTCCGCTACCACGGCTACAGTCACTTCTTTTCCCTGTGGGCCCTGTCCATGTACCGGTCCCTGAAGGCGCGCGGGCGAACCTGCGCAGACGAGATCCGCGAGCAGAACCGCGCGCACGGGCGGTTCCGTCTCGCCGAGTGAGACATGCGACGCATCGCGATCATGGCTGCATCCGGACGCGAGCTGGCGCCGGCGCGCGCGGCATTGGGGAACATCCGGGACGGACGGCTGCATGCGTTTCGACATGAGGTGGGCGAAACCGGCGCGGTTGAAGTGCATCTGATTGAAACAGGGATCGGCCCCGAGGCGGCGTACCCTGCCGCTCGTGCGGCTCTTGACGTCCTTGCGGTGGATGCGGTGGTGTCGACCGGATACGCTGGCGCGCTAGGCTCTGCAGGTCTTGGCGGATTGATCTTGGGAACCGAGGTTCGCAATTGGACGAAGGGCAACCCTCATACGAGGTTCAGGAGCGACCCCGCGTTGCTCGCAATCGCTCGAGACGCTGCAGATCTTACAAAGACGGCATGGTCACAAGGCTCATTGGTCACGGTGGAGAACGTTGTATGGCGGGCTACAGAGAAGCAAGCTCTCGGCACGGTCAGTGGAACGATCGCTGTGGACATGGAGAGCGCCGCAATCGCGCAAGCCGCGGGCGAACGAGGTGTGCCGTTTCTCCTGGTTCGCGCGGTGTCCGATCGCGTCGATGAGGATCTTCCGATGGATTTCAACCTGTGGTTTACCCCGTGGGGACGCGTGCAGGGGGCTGTGCAGATACTCCTGCATCCATCCATTCTTCGCTCCCTCCTTCGGATGAAACGCCATGTCGAGCAGGGCTCGCAGAACCTGGCCCGATTCTTCAAGGCGTTCTTTGTCGTGCTCGATGAGGGGCGTCTTCCCGCTGATGCGCTCACCGTGACGACGATGGGAGCGCACTGATGGTCGCCGCTGCTGTTGCCGGATTCGGCCGGAACACCCTGTGGATCGTCGGCGAGATGGGCCGCATGATGGTGTTTTTGCTCAGCACGATCGCCTGGATGGTGCGCCCGCCGTTTCGTCTGCTGCAGGTCCTCAAGCAGATCCATTTCATCGGTGTGAAATCGCTCTTCGTGATCGTGCTGACCGGGGCTTTTACCGGCATGGTGTTGGGGCTGCAGGGCTATTATTCGCTTCGGAAATTCGGAGCGGAAGGGTTGTTGGGATCGGCCGTGGCTTTGAGCATCATCCGCGAACTTGGCCCGGTGCTGTCGGCCTTGATGGTGACGGGGCGCGCGGGCTCCGCCATGACGGCGGAGATCGGTATCATGCGCATCACGGAGCAGATCGACGCCTTGGATACGATGGCGGTCAATCCGATGCAGTACCTTATCGCGCCCAAGGTGCTGGCCAGCGTGCTCATCATGCCCATGCTCTGCTCGATCTTCGACATCATCGGCATCTACGGCGGCTACCTGGTCGGCGTCGAGCTGCTGGGGGTGAGCTCGGGCGCCTATACCAGCTCGATAGAATTGAGTGTGGAGTGGAAGGACGTCTATGGCGGCTTTCTCAAGGCCATCAGCTTCGGCGTGATCGTATCCTGGGTCTGCACCTATAAAGGGTACAATACGACGATGAGCGCCGAAGGATTGGCGACCGCCACGACCGAAGCGGTGGTGCTGTCCTCCGTCCTCATCCTTATCTGGGATTATTTCATCACTTCGGTGTTAATGTGAAAACGCCGCTTGGCCAAGACCGCGCGGCTACGGAAGCCGCAGGCGTTGTGACGCGGGCGGAGGATTCTCAGCCGGTGATTCGCCTCATCGGGGTGGAGAAGAAACTCGGCGGGCAGCCGGTCCTGCGAGGCGTGAATCTGGAGATTCACCGCGGAAAAGTGACCACGATCATCGGCAAGAGCGGAAGCGGGAAGAGCGTGCTGCTCAAGCACATCATCGGGCTGTTGAAGCCGGACCGCGGTCAGGTGCTGGTGGACGGGACCGATATCACGAAGCTGGGCGCGCGCGAGCTGAACGAGGTCCGGAAGAAGTTCGCCATGCTGTTCCAGGGAGCGGCGCTGTTCGACTCGCTCAACGTGTCTGAAAACGTCGCCTTTCCCTTGCGCGAGAAGACGAAGCTGAAAGAGACGGAGATCGAACGGAAGGTCCTCGAGATGCTGGAGGCGGTCGGACTCACGGACATGGGGCACAAGTTCCCCGCGGAGCTCAGCGGGGGCATGCGCAAGCGGGCGGGCCTGGCCCGCGCGCTCGTGATGGGCCCGGAAATCATCCTCTTCGACGAGCCGACCACGGGGCTCGATCCGCTCCTGGCGCGCACGATCCACGACCTGATCGTCGAGACCCAGCGGCGGTTCGGGTATACCGCCGTCATGGTGAGCCATGAGATTCCCGAAATCTTCGGCATCTCGGACTACGTGGCGATGCTGCTGGACGGCGTGATTGCCGAGATGGCGCCGCCGGAGCAGTTTCAGCGCACCCGGAACCCCGGCGTGCGGGAGTTCATCAACGTCGAGCCCAAGCCCGAGGCCGTCTCCTCGGGAGTCGGCAAGGAGAGCCGGTCGCTATGAACAATACGAAACTGGAACTCATCGTCGGGGTTTTCGTCCTGGTCGGGATCGCCGCCTTGACGTATCTCGCGGTCAAGCTGGGGAAGCTGGAAGTGATCGGGGGCGGGAATCAGGTTGAGATCCAGGCGGAGTTTGATTCGGTGACGGGGCTCAAGACGGGCGCGACAGTCGAGATCGCCGGCGTGCAGGTGGGGCAGGTCAAGCGGATGGTATTGAACGGCGATCGGGCCACGGTGGTGTTCGCGATCAAGCCCGGTGTGAAGCTCTACGGCGATGCGATCGCCTCGATTAAGACCCGCGGGCTGATCGGTGACAAGTTTGTGTCGATTTCGCCGGGGGGGTCGGACAAGGAATTGCCTCCGGGGGGGAAGATCCGAGATACCGAGTCGGGGCTCGATTTCGAAAAGGTCATTAGCGAATTCATTCATGGGAACATTAAGTAGAACTAATGGGGAGGCTACGGTGATGCGACGTCATGCACATATGTTGGCGGTGGTTCTGGCCGGCAGCTTGGTCGGTGGGGAGATGCTTGGTCTGATGTCGACGGCGTGGGCGGGGCCTCCGACCGATTTCGTCAGGAAGTCCGTCGATGACGTCATCCGTATCCTGGAAGACCCGGCCTGGAAAAAACCGGAGAAGAAGGAAGAGCGCCGCAAGCTGCTGGAACAGACCATCGCCCAGCGGTTCAATTTTGCCGAAATGGCGAAGCGGAGTTTGGGGGCGGAATGGGCCAAGCGGACGCCGGAAGAGCAGAAGGAGTTCGCGGCCAATTTTCAGACCTTGCTGTCGAATACGTACATCGGGCGTATCGAGGCCTATTCGGGCGAGAAGGTCCAGTATCTCAAGGAACTGAACGACGGCGAGTATGCGGAGGTCTATACCAAGGTCGACAACGGAAAATCCGTGATCGACCTCACGTACAAAATGGAGAGCAGCGGTGGAGAGTGGCGCGTGTACGACGTCGTCGTGGAGGGCACCGGCCTTGTCCAGAATTACCGCGAGCAGTTCAAACGGATTCTCCGCAAGGATTCGTTTGCGGAGCTCTCCAAACAGCTGGGGGACAAGTCAGCGCACATTAAGGCTCCTGCCGCAAGCGGGAGCGATACCGTCAAGAGCCGATGAGTGTACGTGACGACGCTCTTTCGCCGGTTTCTCGCATGCGTGATCGGCGCGGTTGCGCTGGTGCTCCCATGGGCGCAGTCGTACGCCGAGGAGTCGACCTATTTTGTGATTCCCGCCGTCGGGACGGCGAAGAACGACGGGACGGACGTCGGAGCGATTGTCTCCTACATTTTTACGGACGAGGAGGGCCGCGTCACAAAGATCATTGCGCCGGTGTACATCCACAACGAGTTTCTGGGCCACCGCGGCACGCTCAACCTGTTCTGGTATCCGACGCGGGGAGACGCATACAAGCTGATCGTGTCGTACACGGAGGTGATCGAGCGCAAGTTCATGTTCGATTTTCAGCGGCTGCTGCTAGGCGGCGGCAAGTACAGTCTGGAAGGGAACGTCGGATTTTTTAAAAATGCGACGGCGCGGTTTTTCGGCATCGGTCCTGAGACTGCACAGGCGCAGGAAACGAACTACACGGACCGCGAGCTCCTGGGGTTCATCACGGGAGGGATCTATGTCGGGCCGGGCAGGCGGGTGACGTGGACCGAACGCCTTCGCAACGTGGAAGTTCAGCCTGGGGGGATCCCCGATCTCCCCTTCACGCAATCGGTGTTTCCCGCGATCAAAGGCACGGGCGGAGGGACGGTATGGGGGCACAGGCTGGCCTTTCTCGACGATACGCGCGATGATACGCTGACGCCGACGATCGGGGGCTATTTCAAGATGTACCTGGAACTGGCGCAGAGCTTGTCGGCCGACAGCGATACGGTGTTCAGCCATTACGGGGCCGAATACAAGGTGCTGATCCCGAACGAGACCAAGAAGTACACCTTCGTGTTTCGAGCGAGAGGGAACTTCACGGTCGGCGGCACGGATATTCCGTTCTTCGAGCGGAGCAGCCTGGGCGGGCAGAACACGTTGCGGGGGTTCGGCGTGGGACGGTTCGTCGACAATCACTCGCTCGTGTTTAATTTCGAGGAGCGGATCCAGTTGTTTCACTTGAAAGTCTTCGGCACGGTCGCCGAAGTGGAGACGGCGCCGTTCCTCGACGTCGGTAAAGTGACCGATACGTTTCGCTACCGGGCGCTCTCCCAGTACCAGGTTAATCCCGGTATCGGGTTTCGGGCAATCGCTCGGCCCAATGTGGTGGGCCGGGTTGATGTGGCGACCGGCAGCGAAGGCCAGGCCGTCTTCGCGGGATTGGATTTTCCATTCTAGCTCGGTCCGGGATCAAAAGGAGGGAACGTGAGACCATTACTGCTGGCGGTGGCGTTGGTGCTGTTCGGAACGGGCCTGGTGTTTCCTTCCGGTTCGCAGGCGGACTCACCGGAGGCCCGTGCGATCGTACAAAAGGGCACAGTCGAGGCAGGACTTGCGGCGGGGTACCTTCAAGGGCTTGAGGTGTTCACGTCGGTCTCCGGCAACCGCAGCGCCGTCTATGTCCTTCCGCGCATCGGAAGGGTCCTGACTTCCGAAATGGGAAAGGGGTTGTTCGCGGGCAACCTGGAACTGCTGGTTGAACCCCTGTACGCGCACTATTTCAAGCCTTTTGGGGCGACCGCGGCGGGCGGTTCCCTGGTGTTTAAGTACAATTTTCTTTCGTTTGGGCGGTGGATGCCCTATTGGGATCTTGGATTGGGCATGTTGTGGACGGATCTTGCTCCCCGCATTCGTGAACAAAGCACGACCTTCAACTTCGTCTTAGAAAGCGGCCCGGGTGTCCACTACTTCGTGACAGAGAAGGTCGCGTTTATGATCGGCACCCGTTTTCATCACATCTCGAATGCCGGTCTTGGCGACCGCAATCTTGGATTGAACTCGATTCTCGGCTATGCCGGAGTATCCGTTTTTCTGCCTTGAACTTGAAAGTGAAGGGAGGCAAATGGTCTCGACCGAACGCTGTGATTCTTGACAGTCCCGTACGCGCTGTGCAAAAATAGCTGATTTATTGGTGTTTTTTCCCTTTGGGAGGAGAGAATGGTGTCCATCTTGGAAACGATCAACAGCCCAGCCGATTTGAAACGGGTGCCGGTCGGGCAGTTGCCTGCCCTGGCAGAGGAGATCCGCGAACAGATCATCTCGGTGACGTCCGCCGTGGGAGGGCATGTGGCCTCGAACCTGGGCGTGGTCGAGCTCACCGTGGCCTTGCATTATTTGCTGGACACGCCCAAGGACAAGATTGTGTGGGATACCAGCAACCAGGCGTACGCGCACAAGCTCTTGACCGGCCGCCGGGAGCTCTTCCACACGCTCCGGCAGTACGGCGGGATCAGCGGTTTCTGCAAGCGCGAAGAGAGCATCTACGACACGTTCAATGCGGGCCATGCCGGGACCGGCGTGTCGGCGGCGATGGGGATGGCGGTGGCGCGGGACATGGAAAAGCAGCGCCACCAGGTGGTCTGCGTGGTGGGCGACGGGGCGATGACATCCGGCATGACCTTGGAAGCCATGCAGCACGCGGGGGGCCTGCAGGAGGATCTGGTGGTCGTGCTGAACGACAACCAGATGTCCATCTCAAAGAACGTCGGCTCGCTCTCGGCCTATTTGAACCGCACCTTTACCGGCGAGTTCGTGACCCAGATGAAGACAGAGGCCAAGCATCTGATCGAGGCCATTCCTCAGATCGGCGGATCGCTCAGCCGGATCGCGCACCGTGCCGAGGAGCTGGCCAAGGGCCTCATCCTCCCCGGCGTGCTGTTTGAGGAGCTGGGCTTCCGGTACGTCGGCCCGATCGACGGCCACAACTTCGAGCAGTTGCTGCCGACGCTGGAGAATGTGCTGAAGCTGAAAGGGCCGATCCTGGTCCACGTGATCACGAAGAAGGGACTCGGCTACGAGCCGGCTGTGAAGGATCCGGTCTGGTTCCATGCCTGTCCGGCATTCGAGCGCGAGACGGGCCAACCGGCCAAGAAGAGCGCAAAGCCGTCCTACACATCGGTGGCGATCAATACCCTCTGCAAGCTGGCCCGACAGGACCGGCGCATCGTCGCGGTCACGGCGGCCATGTGTGAAGGCACGGGCTTGGCCGCCTTCGAAAAGGAGTTCCCCGACCGCTTTCATGATGTCGGCATTGCCGAGCAGCACGCGCTCACCTTCGCGGCGGGGCTGGCGACGCAGGGCGTCCGGCCGGTGGTGGCAATGTATTCCACGTTCCTCCAGCGGGCCTTCGATCAGGTGGTGCACGACGTGGCGACGCAGAACCTGCCGGTCTCCATCTTGATCGATCGGGGCGGGCTGGTGGCTGAAGACGGCACGACCCACCACGGCGCCTTCGACTATGCGTATCTGCGGCACGTTCCCAACATGGTGGTGATGGCGCCGAAAGATGAGAACGAGCTCCAGCATATGATAAAAACCTGTCTGAGTCATGAAGGTCCGGCCTCCGTCCGGTACTCGCGCGGCAGTGTGTGGGGCGTCGCCATGGACGCCGAGCCGAAGGCGCTGCCGATCGGACAAGGCGAATTGCTGCGGTATGGCGAGGACGTCGCGTTAATCGCCATCGGCATCATGGTCCTCCCGGCTTTGCAGGCGGCCGAGCGGTTGGCGGAACAGGGGATTTCAGCAGCCGTCATGAACGCTCGATTCGTCAAGCCGCTCGATCACGCGCTGATTGCACAGGTCGCCGGCCAGGTGAAGTGTGTCGTGACGGTGGAGGAAGGCTGCCGCCTGGGCGGATTCGGGTCCGCCGTGCTGGAGTCGTTGTCCGGTCAGGGGATCATGCATCTGCCAACGAAGGTGCTAGGCTTGCCTGACACGTACATTGAACAGGGACCGCAAGACCTCTTGCGCGTCCAGTACGGCCTGACGGCGGACGGGATCTATGAGGAGGCGAAGGCCTTATTTCTGACGTCCGGCATCGGGGTGGGAGAGCGCCGGTAAGCATGTTCATCAAGCGCCGCAAGACGAGGCAGATCCGCGTGGGCAAGGTGCCCATCGGCGGGGGCGCGCCGGTGGTGGTCCAGTCCATGACCACGCCGGACACGGCAGACGTCAAAGCCACGGTCGAGCAGATCCACCAGCTGGAGGAGGTCGGCTGCGAGATCGTCCGCGTGACGGTGAACACGCCGGAAGCCGCGAAGGCACTCCCGGCCATCAGGAAACAGACCACGGTCCCGCTCATTGCCGACATTCACTTTGATCACCGGCTGGCTCTCAAAGCTGCGGAGGTCGTGGACTGCGTGCGGATCAATCCGGGCAACATCGGGGCCTGGTGGAAGGTCGAAGAAGTCGTTAAAGCCGTGCGGGAGCGGAACATTCCGTTGCGCATCGGTGTGAACGGCGGGTCGTTAGAGCGTGAGCTGCTGGCCAAGTACGGTTACCCCACGGCCGAGGCGTTGGCAGAATCTGCCCTGAATGCCGTGCACGCGCTTGAGGATATCGGCTTCACGAACATGAAGGTCTCGCTGAAGGCCTCGGATGTGCACCTGATGGTGGATGCCTACCGGCTGTTCTCTCTTCAATCGGACTATCCTGTGCATCTGGGCGTCACGGAAGCGGGTACGCTCCTGACCGGGTCCATCAAATCTTCGATAGGCATCGGCATGCTCCTAGCCGACGGCATCGGCGACACGATCCGCGTGTCGCTGGCGGCCGATCCGGTGGAAGAGGTCAAAGTTGGATTCGAGATTCTCAAAGCCCTCGAACTGCGTCACCGGGGGGTCAACGTCATCGCCTGCCCGACCTGCGGGCGGGTGGAGATCGACGTGGTCAAGCTGGCCAACGAGATCGAAAAGCGGCTGGGGCACATCCGCGTGCCGCTGACGGTGTCGGTGCTCGGCTGTGTCGTCAACGGGATCGGGGAGGGCAAGGAAGCCGACATCGGCATCGCCGGCGGCGAGGGCCACGGAATCCTCTTCAAAGAAGGCAAATTGATCCGGAAGGTGAAGTCGGAAGAGCTGATGGAAACGTTGCTGGCCGAGATCGAGATCATGGCCAAGGAGCGGGAAGCCGGGCTCTCCGGGGATGGAGGGAACGGGCATGGGGACGCCGATCCCCCCAAGAAGGAAATTCCGGTCCTGAAAGTTTAGTTCTGCGTACGGTTTTTGTTTCCCTCTGAGCTTGTACCCCTTACACCGATCCGTTTATAATCCGACGCAGGGCGCCGTACCCAAGTGGTTAAGGGAGCAGTCTGCAAAACTGCGATGCAGCGGTTCGAACCCGCTCGGCGCCTCCAAACAAGAGCTCGCTCGACCGCGAACTTCGATCAAAAGTGAGCGGATATCCAATACCACCAGTAATCTGGAACAGTGGACTGGCTGGTTTTCGTTCGGCTTGGCGAATCTGTTGGCAAGCGATTAAACGTGAAGCTTAGACATCGCAGGTTCGAGTCCTGCCCGGGGGGCCACAGGTCCTTGAAGTTAAGCAGAACAAGCCAAGGTTTCTAGCATGGACAATGTTTACGTTGTGACTCTGGCGCTAGTTGTGATCGTCCTGTTGTACCCGCTTGGGCGATGGTGGTATCGCCGACGGCAAGCGGCGAATCAAGCGGATGCTCTCCTCTCCGACGTACTCAAACACAAGGACGCGTTTCGACGATGATCCGCAGCACTGCCGGGAGCAACTGGCGAGACCTGCCGGTGGCCAAGGCATCCTAGCGCAGAACGTCAACGAACCGTTGAATGCAGTAAAATCAAACGGAGGAAAGATGAAGGCGTGGTTCGTTCTCCCACTCGTTTGCTTTACCTTACTGTTAACATCGTGTGCAACTATTCCGTCGGAGTTTACCAAGCAGATTGATCAAAACCTTACGTTTACTGATGCCAAGCGAGCACCGGAACAGTTTCGAGGCAAGATCCTTCTGTTAGGCGGGACGGTGATTAAAAGGACGGACCTTCCCGGTATGACCCAATTGCGGATATATGAACACGAGGTCGATTCTCGATATAGTCCGTACATCGGGGGACCGTCAGAGGGAGAGTTTCTCATAGTAATCCGGTCTCCAGTCAATCCTGCCCAATATCCACCAGGAGAACTCATCACCGTGGTTGGGAAGCTGACGGGCGCCGAACCGGTGACGGGCCGTGGACCGCTACTTTCTTTCGACGCCTTGTATCTGCGCTCGTGGGGGTTGCCCTCGTTTTCAGACGATAAAGTCTATGATCGGCCCTCTTGCCAGAGGGTATACGGCGCAGGCTGCTGATACTGCGGTGGGGTAGCGCCCCAGACAGTAGAGTTCGCAAAGCGTACGGTTCGGGGAGCCACCTTTTTCTGACCAATGAAATATATCAAATGGAGGAACGAGACGCGACCTGTCCAAATTTAAGTGGGGCAGAACAATTGGCCCCCTCCATCATTCTGATTCTCTCTTCTCGCTCAGGGAAGGCCTGCCGCATTCTTAGTCTTCTCCTTTCCTTGGCAATAGGGCTTAACGCAATCCCCTCGTTCGTGGAGGCCTCCGATCACTGGAACCTCGAGGAGGAACTGCCTACTGAGGTCGAAGATGCGTATGCTTCAGATTACCTCACACCTGAATTGCAGTCGCTCTTTCGCTATGAGCGTATTCACAACGGAGGAGAACGTTTCGTGCTCAGCCCTCGATTGCTCTACGGTTTCGCCAAGCAGTGGCAGGCCAAGGTCGCCGTCCCGTTCCTCTTTGGGTCGGCAGATAATACGGGGAGCGGGACAGTGGCTCTAGAGGTGTTGCATCAGTTCACCCAGGAGTCCGCGTATGCTCCGGCCTTAGCTTTTGCCGTCGGCCTTGGCCTTCCCTCTGGTGTGAGGAGTCATGGGGTCGATACGGAGTTAAAGGTCATCGGGACAAAGGCTTTTGGAAAGAGCTACCTTGAGCACCGAGTCCACGTCAATCTGGCGTGGAATCACAACACCGATCCTCTCGTCAATGAAAGGACCGACCGCTACGTGGCCATTCTCGGATACAGCCATCCGATCCCAGCAGATATCGTCCTCGTCATGGACTTCGCAAGAGAACAGGAGTTAGACAGAACGAGAACAGCGAATTTAGCGGAAGTGGGCTTCAGACGAATGGTGACACCAGTCAGTGTGGTCTCTCTAGGTGCGGGGCTAGATGTCAGCAAGGAGTTTCCTGGTTTCCGGGTCACCATAGGTTTTCAGTACTCCTTCGAGTAGCTGCTGTGCGCGTGCCCGGCCCCCCAAACGACATTATATGAAAAAACTTGATTTTATATGAATACTTTGAGAATATCAGCCACCGTATATATATGAACCGCGCGCCTTACATGAACAGCGTGACCTTCAGAACGATCCTTGTCCTATGGCTCTTTCTGTCCGTGCTCGTTTCGATATCCGACCCCACGGATCTCACCGACCAGACAGTTCCTGCCGTCCTCGAGTACATTTTAGATCTAAGAGTCGGTGAAACGAAATTCAAAGATCTCTCCCTTGACGTGTTTATCACTGCCGTCTCGATGTCAGTGGCCGCAAATGGCATCTTAAGGAATAGTTGCCCATACATCGTCGTTCTTCAGTCCTCCTCTCCCCCCCGTTATCAGCTTCTTTCGACATACCGTATCTGAACTCCCCATCTTTGCGGTCTTGGTCTGGATTTCGCCCGGCCCGATCCGCGTCCTGAGGTAAGTCACATCCGTTTCCCATTCCGTCCGCGTGTTGAGGTGCAAAGGCCGATGATTCGTACTCTATTCGAGGCTATCTGTCTGGTCCCGGTGATCGGAGGCTCGATCTACGCGATCCTGAGCCTGATCAGCGTCATGTGGTTGAAGGCAACCGCAGCTCCGTCGTCGAGACCCAATTCCGTGTCATGGCCGCCGGTCACGATTCTGAAACCGGTGTGTGGACTGGAAAAGAGTCTGAGGGAGAACCTCCGCAGCGCGTGCATGCAGGACTATCCCGAGTATCAAGTGGTCTTTTCTCTGCAAACCCTCGACGACCCGGCGTTACCGTTGTTAAAGGAGCTGCAGCGCGAGTTTGGCGCGCAGAAGGTCTCGATCGCAGTGGACGGTCAGCAGACGGCTCCGAACGGAAAAATCAGAAACCTGCTCGGAGGCCTCCCGCATGCCCGGTACGACATCCTTGTCATCAGCGACAGCGACATACTCTTACGGCCGGATTATCTGAAAGTGATCGTCGCACCATTGGAAGACCCGAACGTCGGATTTGTCTGCACACTCTATAAGGCGAGCCACGCAGACACCTGGTTCGAGAAACTGGAACTGTTGACGATCAATGCGGATGTCATGATCAACATCGTGTTTGGCCATGTTTCGGGAGTTGCTAAGCCGTGCCTGGGAGCATCCACGGCGTTTCATCGTTCCATGCTCAAGGGAATCGGCGGACTTGAAGCGTTAGGCGATTATCTGGTGGAAGATTATGAGATGGCCCAACGAATCCTGAAAACCGGGAAGAAGAACGTGCTTGTCTTCCACCTAACAGAGACGATCGTGGACCTCAAATCCGTTCGACAGTGGTGGACGCACCAACTGTACTGGGATCAAAACATCCGAGTCGTTGTGCCGGCGTCATTCTTCGGAACCGTCATCCTGCGCGCCATCCCCTTCGCACTGCTGTTCGCGGCCCTCCACCTAGATCTGTTCGGGGTCGCTGTTCTGGCAGGGGCCGTGTTGATCCGTCTTTCAACCGCCGCGGTAATTCTGGGATGGGGATTCAAGGATCGGGAAGGGATCAAGAGCTTGATGCTTTTGCCTATTCGGGATGTGGCGGGGCTGGTGTTCTGGGGCCTCGCTTTCATGAAGCGAACCGTGATTTGGAGGGGAGAAGAATTCATTCTCTACCGCGACGGACGTATGGTTCGGCGGCCATGAAACGATTGATCGTGACCGGAGACGATTTCGGATTGGCCCTGCCGGTCAACGAAGCGATCGAGGAGGCCCATCGGAAGGGCATTCTCACGACCGCCAGTTTGATGGTCGGCGCTACGGCCGTGGAAGATGCGGTGTCCCGAGCCACGCGCTGCCCTTCTCTAAAAGTGGGACTGCATCTGGTGCTGGTGGAAGGACGTCCCATCATGCGGCCTCAAGCCGTGCCGGATCTGGTGGATCGCCGGGGGGAATTCTCTTCGCACTTGGTCCGAGCCGGCTTCAAGTTTTTCTTTAGACCGGCGGTAAGGCGGCAATTAGCATTAGAGATCCGCGCGCAATTCGAGGCCTTCCAAAAAACGGGACTGCCGCTGGATCACGTGAACGGCCACAATCACATGCATCTGCACCCGACCATCTTGGGTCTGATCCTGAAGATCGGACGGGACTTCGGACTCAAGGCAATCCGGGTGCCGTATGAGCCTCCCTGGCTGGCGTGGCAGGCATCGCGGAAGGGGTTCGCCGGAAAGCTGGCCTCCTCGCTGGTCCTTGGGCCATGGTTGAGCTTGTTACGGTGGCGCATCAGGCGGGCGAATCTGCGCTCGAATGAGTTCATCTTCGGTTTGCACGAGAGCGGGAAGATGCGCCTCGACGTGGTTCTCCGAATACTCAGTCAGCTTCCTGACGGCGTAACGGAGATGTATTTCCATCCCGCGACTCGGCGCTGTCCCGAGATTGACCGGACCATGTCCGAATACCAGCACCAAGCGGAATTGGAGACCTTGACCAGTGCGGCTGTGAAGGAAGTCCTTCTCACGTCGCAGATACAACGGATCGCCTTCAGTGATCTGTAGACGCTAAGGAGGGAGAACATGCTCCGAGTCCTGATCGCCATGACCGTCGCATCGGGTTCCGCCGCTTTCGGCCAGATACTGGTCCGGAGGGGAATGCAGCAAGTCGGGTCGTTGGAGAGCTACATCCCGGCGGATCTGGCCGTCTATTTCTGGCACACTGTCAGCAATCCGCTCGTCATCGGTGGAACGGTGCTCAACACGGTCTTTTACGTCTTGTTCCTCGCGGCGTTGTCCTGGACGGATGTGACGGTCGCGCTTCCCATGACCGCCATCGAATACGGCTTTGCCGCCGTGCTGGCGGTTGTGATTCTCAAAGAAGTCGTCTCGCCGCTTCGATGGGCCGGGATCCTGCTCGTGGTGCTCGGCGTGATCTTGATCAGCATGGGAGGTGGGGAAACGCCGGCGCCATCGGCTGTTCCGATGATGGGGAAAGATGTTTGAATGAACATGCAGAAAACAGAGGTGGACCAGCGGACAGTGCCGGCCACGAAAATTCAATTTTCAGCCGAGGATCGCGCTTGGATCGCCGAGCGCATTCAAGAGGTCTTGGCGAGCGGGCAATTAACGCTCGGCAAGTACGGCGTGGAATTCGAGCGGCAGTTCGCGAAGTTCTGCGGCGTCCCTCATGCCATTGCGGTCAACAGCGGCACGAGCTCGCTCGAGATCATTCTGCGCGCTCTGGGCGTCGAAGGGAAGGACGTGCTGGTGCCGACGAATACGTTCTTCGCTACGGCGGCGGCCGTCGTGCATGCGGGCGGACGTCCAGTGCTCGTGGACATGGACCCGGAATCCTTCGGAATCAAGCCGGAAGATATTGAAAAGAGTCTGACGCCTAAGACTGTCGGCATCATCGTGGTACACATCGGCGGGATCGTTTCCAGGCGGATAGTCGAACTACAGGAGTTGGCGCGGAGGAAGGGTCTGTGGCTCGTAGAAGATGCGGCGCATGCACACGGGTCGTCCTTCAACGATGTGAAAGCCGGGGCATTCGGCATCGCGAGTTCGTTTAGTTTTTACCCCACGAAGGTCATGACCTCCGGCGAGGGCGGGATGATCGTGACCGGCGACAACCGCATCAATGAAGAGGCGCGGATCTATCGGGATCAGGGGAAGGCCAGCTTCACTCAGAACGCGCACATTCGCATGGGCTATAACTGGCGGATGTCGGAGCCGCACGCGATCATCGGCCTGAAACATCTTGAACGCCTTCCATCCATGATCGCAGATCGGCAAAAGATGGCATCGGTGTATGACTGTAGACTGAAAGGGATCAAGAACCTCACGGCCTTAACCGTTCCCTCCGGAGGGCGGTGCAATTACTACAAGTACATCGCGGTCCTCCGAGAAGCGCGCGACCGGAGGGCGTTGAAAACGCTCTTGCGCGGGCAGTACGGCGTGTCTCTGGCAGGGGAGGTCTATGAGGAACCGCTTCACAAGCAGCCTGTGTTCGAGCAGTATACAATACGTCCGCTGCCAGTCGCTGAAGAGTACTGCGCCCGCCATCTCTGTCTCCCGATCTTTTCAGGGATGGAAGAGCAGGACGTCCAACAGGTGATCACCGCATTACGAGAAACAATCGGCTAGGAAGGAGATCGACACATGGCCAAAGTAGTCGTGACAGGAGGCAGCGGTTTTATCGGGTCGCACGTGGTGGATGTGCTCATGGAGGCGGGGCATGAGGTCACTGTCATTGACCACCGGGTTCGGCCGTATCGCGACGATGTCAATTTTGAAGACGTAGATCTGATGGAGATGTCCTCTGTCCTGGCGGCGACCAAGGGCGCCGACCATATTTTCCATCTGGCGGCCATATCGAACGTCAACTATGCCTACAAGTACCCGGTTTACTCCACCGCGCTCAATATCATGGGGACCGCTCATATCCTGGAAGCCGCGAGGATCAACGGCGTACAGCGCGTGCATCTCGCCTCGACGGTCTGGGTCTACAACGGCTCGCCGGACGGCAAGTTTCTCGACGAAACCGTGCCGTTTTATCTCGACGGAGCCGGTCACATTTATACCTCGACCAAGATGGCGAGCGAGATGCTCTGCCATAACTATAGCCAGCTCTACAAAGTACCCTTCACTGTCCTGCGCTACGGCATTCCGTACGGGCCGCGGATGCGCGAAGAACTGCTGATCCCGATCTTCATCAAGAAGGCGTTGGCCGGCGAGCTGCTCACCGTGTCGGGGAAAGGCGAACAGTACCGGAACTTCGTCTATGTGCGCGATCTGGCCGAAGCGCACGTGCTTGCCATGAAGGACACGGCGGTGAATCAGACGTACAACCTGGAAGGGGCCCGCAAAGTCACGGTCCTGGAAGTTGCGGAAGGCATC
>Ga0070707_100002306_pt1 | contig 18242 bp, 24 predicted proteins | sample KBSK5502metaG_FD_65468 | JGI IMG/M metagenome (GOLD analysis project Ga0070707, IMG submission 65468) | Corn, switchgrass and miscanthus rhizosphere microbial communities from Kellogg Biological Station, Michigan, USA - KBS K5-50-2 metaG | ecosystem: Host-associated > Plants > Roots >... | reverse complement strand
CGCGGCAGGTTGCCGAGCACGTCTGCGAGGGCATGCGGGCTGGACCAGCGCACTTCGCCGAACGATGGCGGCAAGCGGGGCGAGCGGCGCGTCCCGATCAGCCAGAACCCGCCATCCGCCGCCGGCCCGAAGACGAGATCGTGACTGCCGAGCAGGCGGAACGCTTCGGCGATGTGCTGCGGGCCGAGCGCCGGGATATCGGTGCCGACCAGCACAGCCGGTCCCAGCAGGCAATCGGCAAGCGCGCGGCGCATGCGCTCGCCGAGATCGCCTCGTCCCTGACCCGTGACCAGAATTCCCGGTGGCCAAAGACGCCGGCGATGACGGGCGCGGTCCGGCGTGACGGCGACGCGCAGACTCCATCGCTTGTCTCTGTCGAGCCGGCGCAGCAACCGCGCCAGCATCAGCCGCTCGAAACGCAGGGCCGCGACATCGCCGATGTCGCGCGCCAGGCGGCGCTTGCCGGTGCCGAGCGCCGGTGCGCGCGCGAATATGACCAGATGGCGGCGCATCAGCCGTAGAGGCGGGCAATCCGCGCCGGCGATACTCCGGCGAAGTACAGCGACAGACAGAACAGATTGCGCAATGACCGGCGCAGGTACCCGTCGCGACGATACCGCCGCGCCGAGGAAACGGCCTGTGCCGCGATCGGCGCGAGACGATGGCGGCCCAGGCGACGAGCGAGATCGACATCCTCCATCAGCGGGATCGGTGCAAAGCCGCCGACCGCATCGTACAGGCTGCGGGCGATCAGCAGCCCCTGGTCACCGTAAGGCAGCCCCCATGCCCGGCAGCGCCACGCGACGATCCGTTCGAGCCGCCGCGCCGCGGGATCGGGGTCGTCGAGCGCGAAACCGAAATACCCGGCGCGCCCGGCGGTGCTCGGCTCCTTAACAAATTTTGCGGCTGCATCTTTCCAGCCCGGCCGCAGCCGGCAATCGGCGTGCAGGAACAAGAGCCAGTCTCCGGTGGTGGCGGCGGCGCCGGCGATCAGTTGGACGCCGCGTCCGCGGGGGCCGATGACCACCCGCGCGCCGGCGGCTTTGGCGATCTCGACCGTCTCGTCACGCGAGCCGCCGTCGCTGACGATGATCTCCGCGATCAGCTCGGACCCCTCGAGCGCCGCCAAGCAGCCCGGCAGCTCGCCAGCGGCATTCAGGGTGGGGATGACCACCGAAATCAATTTATGTTCTTGAAATGTTCGCATCGAGATCCCATAATTGGCGCATGGATATGCCGGCCACCCCCCAGCCGCGCAAGGGACGCGGCGCCGGAAGCAATGAAACCGGCCGCTTCGAGATCGAGAAGCGGGTGCCGTTTGACGATGGCTGGGGGTCGTCGGAGGACGAGCCGGTGCGGCTGCCGACCACGCTGTCGGTCGATGCGACGCGCACGATTATCGCCCGCAACGATTCGTCGGATATCGGCTTCGACCGTTCGATCAACCCGTATCGCGGCTGTGAGCACGGCTGCATCTACTGCTATGCCCGGCCGAGCCACGCCTATCTCGGCCTGTCGCCCGGCCTCGATTTCGAGACCCGCATCTTCTACAAGCCGAACGCTGCCGCGTTGCTGCGCGATGAATTGCGAAAGAAAGGCTATGTCTGCCGGCCGATCGCGCTCGGCAGCAACACCGATCCCTACCAGCCGGCCGAGCGCAAACTCGGCATCACCCGCTCCATCCTCGAAGTGCTGCGCGAGTTTCATCACCCCGTGACGATCGTCAGCAAGGGCGCGCTGGTTCAGCGCGACATCGACATTCTGTCGGAAATGGCGCGGGAGAAATTGGCGGTCGTGACGATTTCGGTGACGACGCTCGACCGCGATCTCGCCCGCAAGATGGAGCCGCGCGCCGCCACCCCCGAGCGCCGGATCGAAACGATCGCCGCGCTCGCCAAGGCCGGAATCCCGACCGGGGTGTTGTCGGCGCCGATGATCCCGGCGCTCAACGACCGCGAGATGGAAGCGATCCTGGCGAGCGCCCGCGAGGCCGGGGCGAGCGTCGCCGGCTATACGCTGTTGCGCCTGCCGCTCGAATTGAAAGGGCTGTTCAAGGAATGGCTCGAAACCCACGAGCCGCAAAAATCGTCGCATGTGCTGTCGCTGGTCGCGCAATGCCATGGCGGCAAGCTCTACGATTCGGCCTGGTCGAAGCGCATGGTCGGAGGCGGCCCCTATGCCGAGATGCTGGCGGCACGCTTCGACCGCGCCTGCCGCCGGCTCGGCTATTCGCCGCGTTCAACCCACACGCTCGACACGAGCCGTTTCCAGCCGCCGCCGCAAAAGGGCGATCAGCTTGCGCTGTTCTGATAAGCTCCCGCGGTTGGGCCGAAGAGCCCGCAATGGTGCGGAGGCGGCGGCGTGGCGAGGGAAAGGCGGCTCGAAGCGCGCGACGTCGAGGCGATCTTCCGCGCCTTCGCCGAAGTGCTGCGCGAATTGCCGCCGGATACCGAAGCCGGCTTTCTCGATGCCGAGGGCGATCTGCGCCTCGCCCCCGATATCGGCCGCAAATTGCGCACCGCCCGCAACGTGCGCGAAGTCTTGCGCCAGATCCGCGAAGCCGAAAAAGGGCCATCAAACACTTAAGCTAAAAGAAAGTGTCATCCCGGCGAAGGCCGAGATCCACCGTTCAACTGTCTCGGGCGCGGATCAGTGGGTCCCGGCCTTCGCCGGGACGACGATTTAGGGTGATGCGCAGCTGAGGTGGCGAGCAAACGTTGTTCATTCAGCTTCCGTCGGGGCCGGCGATGATGCCGGCATCGCGCAAGCGGGCGATTTCACCATCCGGAAGGCCGAGCACCTCGGACAGAACGACATCGGTGTGTTCGCCGAGGCGCGGCGCCGGACGGGTCGGCTCGCGCGGCGCGACGCCGAAATCCAGCGGCAGGCCCGGCATCGGATAGCGGCCGATCCCGGGCTGCTCGATCTCGGCGAACAGCGGGTTGGCGGGCGAGCAGCGGGGATCGTCGCGCACCAGCTCGAAGAAATCCTGGAACGGGCCCCACAACACACCGGTGCCGGAAAACGCCTGCGTGATCTCGGCGACGGTCTTGCCGGCGCACCATTGGGCGAGGAGTGCCGCGATCGCATCGCGCGCCTCGTAGCGGCCGGTCTCGGTTCCGAGATCGACCTCCATCATCGCGCCCACCATCGCCAGCTTGTCGGCGAGACCGGTGGCGCGGCCAAGCGCCCGCCATTGCCGCGGCGTCAGTGCGATGATCATGACCCGTTTGCCGTCGGCCGTCGCGAAATCGCGCCCGAAACTGCCGTAGAGGTCGTTGCCGATCGCCGGCCGCGCCCGGCCGTTGATGTGGATATCGCCGACATAGCCGAGGTGGCCGACCGTCGCGAGCATGACATCGGCGAGCGCGGCGACGACTTCCTGCCCCTCTTCGGTGCGGACACGGTGACGCTCGGCGGCCAAGAGCGCGGTCGCGAGATAGAGCCCGGCGGCGATGTCCCAGGCCGGGAGCACGTTGTTGACCGGCATCCCGCCAGTCGCCCCGCTCTGGCCAGTGACCAGCGGAAACCCGCTCGCCGCGTTGACCGTGTAATCGACCGCGGCGGTGCCGTCGCGGTTGCCGATCAGACGCAGCAGGATCACATCCTCGCGTTTCGCCTTGAGGCTGGCATAGTCGAGCCCCGGCAGGGGCGGCAGGTTGGTCAGAACGATGCCGCCGCCGGCACCCGGCGCGGTGGCGATTGCCTGCGCGAGCGCGCGTCCCTCCGGCTTGTCGAGCGCCAGCGCGACCGAGCGCTTCGCCTTGTTCATTCCCGCCCAATAGAGGCTGGCGCCATTCGGGGCGACCGGCCAGCGGTTGAAATCGATGCCGCCGCCGATCGGGTCGATGCGGATCACCTCGGCGCCGAACTGCGCCATCGTCATGCCGCCGAGCGGCGCGGCGACAAAGGCGCTGAGCTCGACGATACGCAGATCCGCGAGCAGCCGGTTCATCGCCGCGCCTCCGTTCGCCATGTCCCCTCCCCGCTATTGAGCCGAAGCCGGAGCGGCACGGCAACCATGGTCGGTTCCGTGGAGGCGATCAGCCGAACACTACCGCGTGCATGATGCGGCCGGGCAGGAAGGTAAACACGCCGGCGATCACCAGCGCACCGACAAACAGGCCCAGCATCGCGCGGCGATGCTTGCGGACATCGTGCTGCCGCGCCCGCCACACGGCGAGCGGCAGCAATGCGAGCGTCAGGATCGACAGCAAATGGATAGGGCTGAACGGCCCCCACAGCCGGATCGTATGGATGAAAAACGAGCTGACGACGACCGCCAGCATCAGCCCGGCCCAGACCCAGCCGATCGTCCGGTGCGGGATCGTGCCCTTCGGCGCCGCCAATTGCAGCGCGCCGAGCGCGAAGGCGCCGAGCGCGGCAAAGGCGTGGATCTGGATGACGGCCGGCGCCGCCAGCAGCGGTGCAAGGTTCATCGACGGCGATCTGCAATGTTAGTATGCTTAACATTAGGGCTGAGCCAATTCGGCGTCAAGCACCCGCTCCCCCTCAGCCCGGCCCTCTCCCCGCGGGCGGGGAGGGGGAGAGGCACCGCCGATGCAGAGCTTCACGCCAAAAGCTTGTTGAGCCGGCACGGACGCGCTCCCTCTCCCCGTTCACGGGGAGAGGGACAGGGTGAGGGGCTGCTTATGCGCTGGCGATGAAAGAGCGCAGCGATTGCGCCTCGAACTCGACCTCGTCGAGCCGGCTCTTGACGAGATCGCCGATGCTGACGATGCCGCACAACCGCCCGTCGGCGACGACCGGGAAATGGCGGATGCGCCGGTTGGTCATTTCCGCCATCAGGCCGCCGACCGTGTCGCTCGGCTCACAGGTGACGACGTTGCGGGTCATGATGTCGTCGACCTTGCGCGCCAACAGCGCACCGCCGCTATCGGCGAGCGCGTTCACAACGTCGCGTTCCGAAAGAATGCCGTCGACGCTGTAGCCGTCCTCGCTGACGACGATCGCGCCGATCCGCTCCCGGTGCAGCATGTCCACGGCATCGGCGATCGTTGCGTCCGGCCGGATCGTGGCGACCCAATTGCCCTTGTTGCGCAGGATCGTCTCGACATTCATCGGGGCCTCCCAAGCTGGGGGAGCGGCGCCCACGCCCGTCGGGGCCACAGCCGCCGCCGTCTGGCCTCAAAGATAGGTCAAAATGTCGCACCTCGAAAGGGGCAGGGTTAACGCGGCGCCGTGACGCTACCCGGTTCGACCGTCTCCGCCTCGACCCGGTAATAGGCGTCGAGGCCGATCAGGTCCTCGATTTCCTTGCGCAAGACGGTGAATTCGGCGTCGCTGATCCCGCTGTAACTGCCGGTCGCGATCAGTTCGGCGAGCGCCTGCTTCATCGCGTGCAGTGCCGCGCCGAGCAGGATCTGCGCGTCGATACAGCCGCGATAACCCATCGCCTCGAGATCGCCGAGCGGCAGGATCGGCCGCCCGTCGCGGTTGCCGCGGCTCTGCACCCAAATAAGCGGCACAGCAGCAAGGCGCGGCGCCGCCTCCGCCTCCTCGCGGCTGCGCGGAAACACCAACCCGAGATCGGCGCCTGCTTCGGCGGCCGCGTTGATGCGCGAGATCGCCTCGTCGAGGCCGAATTCGCGGCAGGTATCGGAGCGCGCGATGATCACGAAATCGGGGTCGGTCTCGTCCCGCTGGCGGCAGGCATACCGGATCTTGGCGACGAAATCGGGCAGCGGGACCGCGTGCACCTGGTAGGCGTGGTAATGCGCCCGCTTCGGATAGAGCTGATCCTCGATATGGATGCCGGCGACCCCCGCCAGCGCGAATTCGCGGACCGTGCGCATCGTGTGCAACGGCTCGCCAAAGCCGGCGCCGGCATCGGCGACCAGCGGCACCTGCACGGCGCGCGCCACCTCGCCGGCGACGCGAACCTGCTCGTCCATCGTCAACAGCGGCTCGGTGATCATGCGCGAGGCGCCGGTGACGTAGCCGCCGGTGTAGACCACCGGCACGCCCATCGCCTCGGCGAGACGGCCTTCGAGCGGCGTCGCCGCCGAGGGCATGTAGAGGAATTTGCCGCTGTCGAGCAGCTCTCGCAGCCGCCGGGTCTTTGCGGTCATGCTGCCCTCCGCTGCGCCGTCAGCGGAGCGAATGGATGATCTCGCGGTAGGCGGCTTCGGGGAACGCCTTCAAGGTCCGGGTCCGCACCGATCCCATCTCGCCGAGCAGCAAGGTGAAACGAGCGGCGACCGCGTCGTCCGGCGCTTCGTAAATTACGATCAGGTCATAATCGCCCATCGTCATGTAGAGCGATTTGAATTCACCGCCCATTTCGGTCAGCGCTCTGCGGGCGGTGTCGACCCGCTTCGGCGATTCCTTGACCTGACGAGCACCCTGATCGGTCCAGTTGGCCAGCATGACATAGGTCGGCATGGCGGCTCCCCTTCAGGCTCGTAACCGGCGGTTCGCGCCGCACTGCGGCGATCTGTCCAGGCATGATGACCGAGCACCTTGCCTATAACAAGCCGAGGCTCGCAAGCCGGCGGAATTTCCGATCGTTGTTCGCCGTTTTCGCGATAACCGAAAAGGATGGCTTGCTTAACCAAAGGTTTACCGGCCGCGCCGTAAAATTGCCGAAAAGAGCGGTGAAACTGCGCAGCCAAAGGTGGTTGGAAATGCGTGACTGGATCGCCGACTGGAACAAATGGAGCCGCGCCGAACGCGTGCTCGCCCTGCTCGTCACCTTTATGCTGCTGGCGCTGCCGCTCGGATTGTTGATGACCGGCAAAGCGGGCGTCTAGCGCCGCTCCAAGCCTAAGTTTAATCGCGGCGCGCCGCCGCGCCACTCCCGTCTCGGGTTATTTCGCTTCGGCAAAACGCCGGTTAAACACCTCTTGCCACTCCTCGGTCGTGGTGAATCCGGCCAGCGTCTTCGCGGTGCCGAGCGTCGCCTTTTTCAGCGACGCATCCGGCTGATCGTAATCGACATCGAAGCGGCAGGGCTGCGTCGCGTGCCACGGCGTCTGAGTAAACACCTCGATGCGGTTGTCCTCGGGATCGCGGAAATACACCGACCAGGTATTGCCGTGCGACACCGGTTCCGGCTTGGCATGCGGCAGCGCCCGCACCTTCTCGTACACTCGCCGCACCTCGTCGAGGCTGTCGACCCGGAACGCGACATGGCCGATGCCGCTTCCCGGCGCGGCGGCGTCGCTCGGGATCAGCACGATCTGGTGGTGCTCCTCGGGGCTGTGGGAGAGGAAAATAAGCTCGCGGCCTTTCATCGGGCCGGCATCGAGAACCCCGCGGTCGCTGACGATGAAGCCCAGCACCTCGGTATAGAATTTCTCCATCGCGGCCTGGTCACGGGCGCGGATCTCGAAATGACTGACGGTGTAGCTCATCGGGCGTCCTCCGGACCTTCTGCTACGATGATGCGCGAAATGAGGGTCGCGGAAAAGCCCTTGCGGCCGGGCGGCGTTGCCCCTAAAGCCGGGGCGGACCCCTGACCGGCCGGAGAGACATGATGCCCAGCCTGCCCGATCGCCACGCCCTCGAAGCGCTGCGCGCTTTCGATACGCCGACCATCTGCAACGCGCTCGAGATCGTCGCCCCGGCGCGCCGCGCGATCGGCTTCACCCGCCGGCCGCTGGTTGCCTGCTTTCCGGAGATGAAGCCGGTCGTCGCCTTCGCCCGCACCGCCCTCATTCGCTCGCGCGAGCCGCATCCGCGCGACCGCGAAAGCGCCAACCGCATCCGTCTCGGCTATTACGAGCACATCGCCGCCGAGCCGCTGCCAAGCCTGTCGGTGATCCAGGACATCGATGCGCCCGATACCGGGTTCGGTGCGTTCTGGGGCGAGGTCCAGACGCATGTGCATAAGGGGCTCGGCTGCGTCGGCGTCATCACCGACGGCTCGGTGCGCGACCTCGACGCAATGGCGTCGGGCTTCTTCGTGCTGGCCGGCTCGATCATGCCGAGCCATGCCTACGTTCATCTCGTCGAATTCGGCGGTACGGTCAGTGTCGCCGGCATGGTGGTTTCGGCCAACGACATCATCCATGCCGACCGGCACGGCGCGGTGGTAATTCCGCCCGATGCGGTCGACAAGATCCCGGCCGCAGTCGATCTGCTGACCCGACGCGAGAAGGTGCTGATCGAGGCCTCGAAGCAGCCCGGCTTCTCGGTCGATCGGCTGCGCCAGGCCTATCGCGAGCAGGACGAGATTCACTAGCCGAGGTCAAGGGCCGCCGTCGTACCGCCGAGCCAATCGATGCTGCAGCCGGTGACGTGACAGCATTTGATCCCGGCGCCGTCCGCGCCTTCGAGCATGCCGGCTGGCAACAGGCGGCGGCGCAGTACGATGCGACCTTCGCGCGAGCCACGACGCCGTTTGTCGAGGCGCTACTCGACACGGCCAAGGTGGGCGCCGGGATAAGATGCTGGATGTCTGCTGCGGCACCGGAGTCGTCACCGCGGCGGCGGCACGGCGCGGCGCCCTCGTTGTCGGGCTCGATTTCTCCCCGGCGATGCTGAACCAGGCGCGGCAAGCGCATCCGCAGCTGCAATTCGACGAGGGAGACGCCGAAGCTTTGCCCTACGTCGATCGCGGTGTCGACGCGGTGGTGTCGAATTTCGGCGTACACCACATCCCGAGCCCGAAAATGGCAATCGCCGAAGCGTTTCGCGTATTGCGTCCGGGCGGGCGGATTGCCTTCACCACCTGGGCGGCGCCGAGCGAAAATATCGCCTGGCGGCTCTTGTTCGAGGCGATCAGCGAGTATGGCGATCCGGCCGCGGCGAAGACGCCGCCCTCCGGCGGCAATCTCGGCACGACGGAAGCGGTCTTGCGGCTGTTGCGCGAGGGCGGATTCGACAACATACGCACCGAGCCAATACACCGCGAATGGCTCGCGACAGAGCCTCGCGACCTCATCGCCGCGCTGTCGCGCGGCACCGTGCGGACGGCCGCGCTGATCGCGGCGCAACCTGTCGCCGCACGACCGGCGATCGAAGCGGCCATCACCCGTGCGGCGGCACCGTATCGCCGCCGCGACGATTACGCAGTGCCGATCGTGGCAATCCTGGCACACGGCACCAAATCACCGGTATGACCGATATCGCGACAGACATCCTGATCGTCGGCGCGGGCGGCGCCGGCATGTATGCCGCGATCGCCGCGGCGCGCGCCGGGGCCGAGCGGGTGCTGCTGGCCGACAAGAGCCTCGTCGGCCGCGGCGGCGCGACGATCATGGCGCAGATGACGGTCGCAGCGGCGCTCGGTGAAGAATGCCCCGACGACTGGCAGGCCCATCTCGACGACACGCTTGCGGCCGGTCGCGGGCTGTGCGACGAGAACCTCGCGGCGCTGCTGTGCCGTGCGGCGCCGGCGCGGATCCGCGAGATGCAGGAATGGCGGGTCGGGTGGGCGCGGCGCGAGGATGGCCGGATCGCCCAGGTCACCGCGCCCGGCCATTCGCGGCCCCGCTGCTGCTATGTCGATTTCCTGAACACCGGCCCGGCTGTCGCCGCAACCCTGCGCCGGCAGATGGGGCAGATCCCGGCGATCAAGCGCGTCAGCAATCTCGCGGTGACCGATCTCGTCGTTAGCGACGGCGAGGCCGCCGGTGCGGTGGCGCTGGATATTGCCGCGGGCGAGCCGGTGACGATCGCCGCGAAGGCCATCATCATCGCCGCCGGCGGGTTGACGCGGATCTACCGGCGCAACAGCGCGTCGGCGAATATGGGCGGCGACGGCTACGCGCTGGCGCTTGCGGCCGGCGCCGAACTGGTCGACATGGAGTTCGTGCAGTTCTTCCCGATCGGGCATCTGGCGCCGCGCCTCGTCGGCATGGACCCGATCATGTGGGACCCGTTTCGCTACAAGCTCGGCGGCCGTTTGCTCGACGCCGCCGGCCGCGAATTCCTCGCCGATTACGGCAGCGACGAGACGAGCGGCTATACCACGCCGCGCGACATCGCGACCTACGCGATCGAAAAGGAAGTCGCGGCGGGGCGCGGCTCGCCGCATGGCGGCGTCTATCTCTCCTTTACGCATGTGCCGCGGAGCGCGCTCGAAGCCGCGTTCGGGCCGGTCATCGAGCGGCTGGCGCGGAACGGCATCGATCTCGGCGCGGCGCCGGTCGAGGTTGCGCCGATCGCGCATTACCATATGGGCGGGATCGCGGTCGACAAACGCATGGCGAGCCGGGTGCCGGGTCTGTTCGCGGCCGGCGAAGCGGCGGGTGGGGCGAACGGCGCCAACCGCCTCTCCGGCAACGCGATCCCCGAAGCGCTGGTGTTCGGCGAACAGGCGGGACGCGCCGCCGCCGGTTACGCGGCAAGCCGGAAAATACCGGATTGGCGATCAGGAGCCGGAACCGCAGCAGCCGATCAGATCCGCTCGCTCGCCGCCGGACGCAAGGGTGACATCGCGGCGGTGGAGTTGCTCGACGAGTTGCGCGAGGTGATGTGGCGCGATGTCGGTCCGTTGCGTGCCGCCGACGGTCTCGCCCGCGGGATCGCAAAGCTCGAAGACATCCGGATGGCGCTGCCGCAGGTGGCAGTCCCCGCCGGGCGGCAGTACAATGCGGCGCTTGCCGAGTGGTTCGAATTGCGCGGCAGCGTTCTTGCCGCGCAGGCGGTAGCGTACGCGGCGGCGACGCGCACCGAGAGCCGCGGGGCGCATCAGCGCGACGATTTTTCCGATACCGATCCCGCCTGGGCGCGCTCGCAACGGATTGCGATGACCAGCGGCGGCGCGCTCGTCGTCGAGGCGCGGAAGTGACCAAACACGTCGCGCGACTGCGCGTACGCCGCGGCACGGCCGACGCTCCGGCGCATCGCTATCAGGAATTCGCGGTGCCGTTCGAAGCCGGCGCCACGGTGCTCGATGCGCTGATCCGGATACGCGCGCAGCAGGATGCATCACTGGCGATCCGCTACAGCTGCATCAACGCCAATGTCTGCAAGGAATGCCTGATCGCGATCGACGGCGAGGTGGGCTACGCCTGCACGACGCGGTTGCGTCACGACGCGGCGATGACACTCGACCCGCTGCCCGGCAAGCCCGTGCTGCGCGATCTCGTCACCGAAACGCGGCCCCCCCGAGAGCGATTGAAGTAGGCCGCAGCGCACTGTCACTTCGGGGCGTCACGTTGTTCTATTTCAACTTTTGAAAACGTGCTACGGTTCGGCGCCGATGCAGGGAGGACGCCGAGCAATGGCCAGAACGGCTATCACGGAATTGCAGCAACAGATTGAAGCGGTACGCCGCGAGGCGTTCGCCGCCGGTTACGCGGCAGCGATGGAGGCGATCCGCGAACTCACATCGCGGGCGGCGGCGCCCGGCACCAGAAGCGCCGCCGCGACGCCGAGCCGTCGCGGACGGGGGCGAGGCCGCGGCCGAGCGCGCACTCGCCAAGCCGCACCGGCGGCGAAGGCAACACCAGCGCGCCGGCGTCGCACCCGAACCACGCGCACCGCGCGCGCTGCCACCGCTACCGCGCGAACCCGCCGTCCGGCGGCGCGCCGGCCGCAGCGCGGCACCAATGCGCGCATGATCGAAGAGATCCTGAAGGCGGCGGCGCCGCGCGCGATCCCGCCGGCGGAGATCCGCAAGGCGCTGCAAGATAACGGCGTTGCGATGGCGTTCACCTCGATCCGGCACGCGCTGGGTCAATTGGAACAGCGCAACGCGGCGGAGCAGGTGGGCGACAGCAGAACCTGGCGTCACCGCGGCGGCACATCCTGAGCAGGCTGCAGCTGCGCCGCGATCGCGCCGCGCGCCAGCGCGTCGGCGCGTTCGTTTTCCGGGTGACCTGCATGGCCGCGCACCCAGTGCCACTCGATCTCGTGCGGCGCCGCGGCGGCTTCCAACCGCTGCCATAAATCGACGTTCTTGACCGGGGTCTTGCCGGCGGTGCGCCAGCCGCGAGCCTTCCAGACGGGAAGCCAGCGGGTGATGCCGTCGCGCAGGTACTGGCTGTCGGTGTAGAGCCGCACCCGGCACGGCCGCTTCAACGCCTCCAGACCGGCGATCGCGGCCATCAGCTCCATGCGGTTGTTGGTGGTGGCAGGGTCGCCTCCGGACAACTCCTTTTCGACGCCGCGCGACCGCAGGATCGCGCCCCATCCGCCGGGGCCGGGATTGCCGCTGCACGCCCCGTCGGTGAAGATCTCGACCTCAGGTCGCGCTCGGGTCGCGCCTTCAGGCATCGATGCCATAAGCGGCCGGGTCGGTGACGCCGCGATGAAACCGCAGCTTTTTCAGGTATTCGAGCGGGTCCTTGGGACGGACCAGCGCGCCGGCGGTCTGGTTCAGCCAATCGTACAGCCGCGTCAGCAGAAAGCGCAGCGCGCTGCCGCGCGCCAGCAACGGCAATGCCGCGAGCTCGGCGGCGTCGAGCGGCCGGGCCGCGCGATATTGCCCGACCAGGAGCCGCGCCTTGGTGACATTGAAGCTGCCGTCCGGCTCGAAGCACCACGCGTTGAGGCAGACCGCCAAATCGTAGGCGAGAAAATCGGTGCAGGCGAAATAGAAGTCGATCAGCCCCGATACATGGCGGTCGCGGAAGAACACATTGTCGGGAAACAGATCGGCGTGGATGACACCGCCCGGCAAGCCCTGCGGCCATGCCGCTTCGAGAAAGGCGAGCTCGTCGCCGAGTTCGGCGGCGAGGCTTTGCTGCAACTCGCCGGCGCGCGGCGCACATGCCTCATAGAGCCGCCGCCAGCCGGCGACGCCGAGATCATTCGGCCGGCGCATCGCGAACGAGGCGCCGGCGCGATGCAGACCGGCGAGGGCACCGCCAAGACCGGCGCAGTGAGAGGGCTCGATGCGGCGCGGCCACATGCCGTTGAGGAAGGTGACGATCGCCGCCGGCCGGCCGCACAATTGCCGCAGCGCCTCCCCATCGCGCGCCCGCACCGGGGTTGGACAGGCGACGCCCTGATGCGCCAGATGATCCATCAGCGCGATGAAGAACGGCAAATCCTCGGGCGCGACACGCTTCTCGTACAGCGTCAGGATGAAATTGCCTTGTTCGGTGGTGAGCAGGAAATTCGAGTTCTCCACCCCTTCGGCGATGCCCTTGCATGCCAGCACCTCGCCGAGATCGTACAGGCCGACGAAGGCGCGCAGCTCGTCATCGCCAATTTCGGTGTAGACCGCCATCCGCCCGTTTTGCCCTTCTCGCGCCGCCGCGACCCGGCTTGTGCGGGTTGCGCGCCTCGCCTAGACTCGCCGGCCGCGTCGCCAGCCGGCGCGGGACACTAGCAAGGGCGATGGCAGGGAAGAAAGATGGCCGAACCGATCCCGGCGCAAAAGGCGCCCTATAACGTCACCGTCGAAGAGGGGAAGCGCTATTTCTGGTGCGCCTGCGGCCGCAGCGGCAACCAGCCTTTCTGCGACGGTTCGCACAAGGATACCGGCATCACCCCGATGCTGTTCACCGCCGAGAAAACCGAGGAGCTGTGGTTCTGCGGCTGCAAGGCGACCGGCGGCAAGCCGTTCTGCGACGGAACCCACAACACCCTCTGATTCGCGGTGCCGACTTCTCGTCACGGGTTGGGCGTCCCTGGCGGGCGACCCGGGACGCGTGCGCCGGCGCGGCCGGACCGGCTGCGCTGGGCGGTGCTGTCCGGGCTGATGCTGCTGTCCGGCTGCAACTGGTTCTCCTCCGACGAGCCCGAAAAGCGGGCGATGGTGACGCCGTCCGCTTGTCCGACCGCGGCGATTCTGAAGCCTCTCTCGCAGACCGCGGTGTTCGCGCCGGGCCAGTCGCCTCAGCAGGCGGGGGTGGCGTTCACCGGCTTGCTGAGCGAGGTCGACGCCAAATGCGAGGGCGCCGGCGACGCCGTGCGGCTGAAGCTCGACACCATCGTGGTCGGCGAGCGCGGCCCGGCGGCCGGCACCGCGGGCGCCGTCGACCTCTGGTATTTTGTCGCGGTGACCGGACCCGATCAGGCGATCCTCAGCAAGCGGCTGTTTCCGGTGCATATCGAGATTCCCGCGGCTTCCAAGCGCGCCGGCGTCAGCGATCATATCGAGGAAATCATCCCGCTCGGCGGCCGGCCCGCCGGCGATCTCAACGTCGTACTCGGCTTCCAGCAGAGCACCGAGGCGGCCGAGTTCTACAAGAATTATCCGCGGCGGTGACAGAATTGGCAAAATTTGCCAACCGTCTTATATAGGCCAAGAGCATCAGCAGCGCGGAACCGGAACATGCCGACCCGCAATATCAGCCTGACCGCCGAGCACGATGAGTTCATCGCAGAGGTGGTCGAGGCGGGCGAGTACCAGAACGCCAGCGAGGCGGTCCGCGACGCTCTCCGCGCTCTGCAACAGCGCAGGCGGGAAGACGCGCTCAAACTGGAGGTGCTGCGCGCTCAGATCCAGGCTGGTGTGGAGGCCTTGGAGCGCGGCGATTTCATCGAGATCGAGGATACGGACCTCGAGGCGTATCTTGCACGGCTGACAGGCGCCGACGAAAGCTAGCGCTGAACTCATGGCGCGGTTTCGTCTGTCGCGGCCCGCGCAGACGGATTTCGCCCGCATCCTCTCCGCCAGCCTTGAGCAATGGGGCGCCGAAGGGAAGCGCCGCTATGCCGTCACGCTCGCGACAGCCATGCGCAAGCTCGCGAGCGATCCGCAGGGAACCGGAACGCGAGACCGTGGAGAGCTGCAGCCAGGGCTCCGCAGCCTGCATCTGCGCTACGCCGGTGTACGCCGCAGAGACGCCCAGGTACGCCGACCCGTTCATGTCCTTTATTACCGTGTGATTCGCGCCGGCTTGGTAGAGATCGTCCGAATATTGCATGAACGGATGGAGCCGGCTCGCTGGCTGGAAACGGGCTCCGGCCCGGAAGAGTGATCGAGAGCGGCCGGTAAGCGGCTGGCTTCGATCCGGCGCGGGTGCTAAACAGGGGGCTGCCGTATGCACGCCCGCAGGAGAGGTCGCGCCCTGGTGTGAACCGGGGGCGGCGCCGAAGGAGCAACCGCCCCGGAAACTCTCAGGCAAAAGGACTGCGGGCGCCAGGGCGCTCTGGAAAGCGGCGGGCCGGACCACAAAACCGGGCCGCACACCGAAGGAGTAAGCCGCGGTTCGGGCGCGTGAGGCACCCGGCTCGGTGAATCTCTCAGGGTTCAGGACAGAGGGGGCATCTCCCGGACGTCGATCGGCGTCCGAATCAGCGGAGGTGCGCCCTTGAGCTCGACCGCGACCGATTCGGCCGATACGGCACCGCTGAAGCGCACCCCGCTCTACGAGCTGCACCGCGCCCGCGGCGCCAAGATGGTGCCGTTCGCCGGCTACGAAATGCCGGTGCAGTACCCGACCGGCATCATCGCCGAGCACCTCCATACCCGCTCGCAGGCCGGGTTGTTCGATGTCTCGCACATGGGGCAGATCCGGCTCCGCGGCGCGGGAGCGGCGGGCGCGCTGGAAGCGCTGGTCCCGGGCGAACTGCAGGCGCTGGCGCCGCAACGGATGCGCTACACGCTGCTGCTGAACGACAAGGGCGGCATCCACGACGATCTGATGGCCACGCGCGTTGAGGACGGCTTGATGCTCGTCGTCAACGCCGCCTGCAAGGACGCCGATCTCGCGCATCTGCAGGCACGCCTCGATCGCGGCGTGACGATCGAACCGCGTTTCGAGCGCGCCCTGCTGGCCTTGCAGGGGCCGGCCGCGGCGACGGTGCTCGCGCGGTTTGCCACGGGAGTCGAGCGCATGCCGTTCATGAGCGCCGTCGAGGTATCGATCGCCGCCGTGCCGTGCAGCCTCACCCGCTCCGGCTACACCGGCGAGGACGGGTTTGAGATCTCGCTGGCGGCCGATCATGCGGTCGGGGTCGCCGAGCGGCTGCTGGCCGAGCCGGAGGTTGCGCCGATTGGGCTCGGCGCGCGCGACACGCTGCGCCTCGAAGCCGGGTTGTGTCTTTACGGCCACGACATCGATGAAGTCACGACGCCAATCGAAGCCGGGCTCGCCTGGACGATCGGCAAGCGGCGCCGGACCGAGGGCGGCTTTCCTGGCGCGGCGATCATCCTGCGCCAGCTCGCCGAGGGAACGGCGCGCAAACGGGTCGGCATCCGCCCCGACGGCCGCGCCCCGGCGCGCGAAGGCACCGCGGTCGTCGATCCCGCCGGCAAACCCGTCGGGCAGGTGACCAGCGGCGGCTTCGGACCCTCGGTCAATGCCCCGATCGCCATGGGCTATGTCGATGCCGCTCACAGCGCCGAGGGCACCGCGCTCGCGGTCGTCGTGCGCGATGTCGCGCGGCCGGCGCGTGTCGCGCCGCTGCCCTTTGTCCCGACACGCTATTACCGCGGCTAAGGAAATGACCCACCCGCAACTAACCGTCCCCGTGGCCGGGCTTCACCCGGCCACCCACGTCTTTTTAGCTCGGCTTCCAGCGATGCGAAGACGTGGATGTCCGGGACAAGCCCGGGCAAGGGGTTTTTCACAAGCTTCGGAGGTTCCATGAGCGATGTTCGCTTCACGAAGGATCATGAATGGGTCCGGCAGGAGGGCGACCTCGCTGTGATCGGCATTTCCGATTACGCACAGTCGCAACTGGGCGACGTCGTCTATGTCGAACTGCCCGAGCTCGGCCGGCAGGTCGAGCAGGGCAAGGAGGCGGCGGTCGTCGAATCGGCCAAGGCGGCGAGCGAGGTCTACGCGCCGGTCTCGGGCGAGGTCGTCGCGGTCAACGAGGACATCGTCGCCGACCCGGCCAAGGTGAATGCCGATGCGATGGGCGAGGGCTGGTTCATCAAGATCCGGCTTGCCGATCCGAAACAGCTCGACGGGCTGATGGACGAGGCGGCCTACCAGGCCTTTGTCGGGGAGCAGCCCTGATGCGCTATCTGCCGCTGACCGATGCCGACCGCCGCGACATGCTGGCGGCGATCGGCATCGGATCGATCGACGCGCTGTTCGCCGAAGTGCCGGCGGCGGCGCAGCATGAGGGCCTGCTGGACCTGCCGCGCGCGATGGGCGAGCTCGAGGTCGAACGCCGCCTCGCCGCGATGGCGACGAAAAACACCGTCGCCGGCGCGGTGCCGTTTTTTGTCGGCGGCGGTGTCTATCGCCACCACGTGCCGGCCTCGGTCGATCATCTGATCCAGCGCGGCGAGTTCCTGACCTCCTACACCCCGTACCAGCCGGAGCTGGCGCAAGGCACATTGCAATACCTGTTCGAGTTCCAGACACAGGTGGCGCTGCTGACCGGCATGGAGGTCGCCAACGCCTCGATGTATGACGGCGCCACCGCCTGCGCCGAGGCGGTCGCGATGGCCGGACGGGTCACCCGGCGCAACAAGGCGGTGCTGTCGGGCGGGCTGCACCCGCATTACCGCGCGGTGTGCGAGACCTATGCGCGGTTCGCCGGCAACGAGCTTGACGTGCAGGATCCCGCGCCGGGCGGCGGCGAGGATCTCGCGAAGCTCATCGATGCGGACACCGCCTGCGTCGTCGTGCAGAACCCCGACTTCTACGGCGAGATCCGCGATTACTCGGAACTGGCGCAGCTATGTCATCAGAAGGGCGCGCTGCTCGTCGTAATCATCACCGAAATTCTGTCACTGGGCGCAATCCAGCCGCCCGGCGAGATGGGTGCCGACATCGTCGCCGCCGAGGGCCAATCCTTCGGCAATGCGCTCAATTTCGGCGGGCCGCATGTCGGGCTGTTCGCCAGCCGCGAGAAATTCGTGCGGCAGATGCCGGGGCGGCTGGTCGGCGAGACGGTCGATGCCGAGGGCAGGCGCGGCTGGGTGCTGACCTTGTCGACCCGCGAGCAGCACATTCGCCGCGAGAGGGCGACCAGCAACATCTGCACTAATTCGGGTTTATGCGCGCTCGCTTTCACGATTCATTTGGCGTTGCTCGGTGACACCGGGCTGACCAGGCTAGCGCGCCTCAATCACTTCGCCGCCGTGCGCCTCGCCGAGCGGCTCGCGCGAATACCGGGGGTACAGCTTCTCAACCAAGCCTTCTTCAACGAGTTCGCGTTGCGGCTTCCGCGCCCGGCTGCGCCCATCGTCGAGGCGCTCGCCGAGAAAGGCGTGCTCGCCGGGATTCCGATCAGTCGCCTCTATCCCGACCGACCCGCGCTCGCCGACGTCCTCCTTGTGGCGGCAACCGAGATGGTGACGGAGGAGGACATCGACCGGCTCCTCCGGGAACTTCGGGAGGTGTTGTCGTGACCGATTGGAGCCGAGCCCTCAGTGCCCACCCCCCCGCCGATCCGGCAGCACCGCTCGAAAC
>Ga0070707_100002305_pt1 | contig 18242 bp, 9 predicted proteins | sample KBSK5502metaG_FD_65468 | JGI IMG/M metagenome (GOLD analysis project Ga0070707, IMG submission 65468) | Corn, switchgrass and miscanthus rhizosphere microbial communities from Kellogg Biological Station, Michigan, USA - KBS K5-50-2 metaG | ecosystem: Host-associated > Plants > Roots >... | reverse complement strand
ATAGGTGCCCCAGATCGCCTTACCCTTCCAACCCTTGCTGGTGTCGTCGATGCGGCCGTCGAGTCCCTTCCCGTAGTAACCCATCGGGTACGGAATGCGGAACGTCACGAATTTGCCATCAACCAGTGCCAGCAAACCTTCCGACTCGTTGCCCGTCGCCAGCGGAATGTCTTTGCCGAGGCCGAGCATGTCGAATCGGTCGACGAAGTTGTAGTACGCCGAATCCGCGCTTGCGGAATCCGACCCGTTCTTGTAGTTGGGTCCAGGATATGGATAGAACGTCCAGCCTTCGGGGCAATGCTTTCCGGTCGCGTTCGGACCGTTGAGCGGTGCCTTGCATTTTTTCCGATCGAAACTGGCAAGCTGTCCGCTCGAGAGCGTCGTCCACACGACATCATGGCTGTCGACGTCCATGCCGCGCGGAGCAAACCCTGAACCGGATGCTTTCGCATCATGGAACGGCACTTCGTAATACTCGGAGAGTGCGGTGTTGTTTGGATCGGATCCCGGAACGAGGCGAACGAGCCCGCCGGGCATACCTAAAGTCGATCCCCAGATGGCGCCATCAACGGGACTCGGACCAACGCCATAGAATGGCGCATTGATCCTTCTGTCCTTGGTCGGATCCGCCGGCTGATCGATGTCGGTAAACGCGTCGCGCTTGCCGTTGCCGTTGGTGTCGAGGATGAACGGGGTCCAGCCCTGTGCTTTCTTTTCATCTTTAGTGTCGAGGTACACCTTCGTGTTGAACCAACCCTCGACCACACCGCTACCCGAGAACCAGAGCACGTCCTTGTCGTCGAGATTCAGATGGTGCGTGCCGAAGCAGGTATCGACGGTCGTGACCTGCTTGGTTTTCGGATCGTACAATTCGATCTGCCGTCCGCTTTGAACGATCGGAAACGCCTTCGCCGATGGATGATCCGATCCTTCTTTGCAGAATGGCTGCGTCTGGTTTTGCCGAACTCGGGCGGCGATCCACACGCGGGCTTGTTTATCCATTGCAAAGCTGTGTGCATTCGCCTGGCTGTTCCAGATCGCCTCATCTCCCCAGTAGGGCGACGGCTTCATGGGTTTCGTGTCGCCTTCACTGGGTGTCTTCGGATCGCGAACCGTGAGCTTGACCATGCTCGAGGCATTTCTCACCGGATCCACAACAGGAACATAATCTGCGGCAGCTTCGAGAGCTCCGTAGACCGGTCCATTCGCATTGACCGTGGGATTCCGTTTGTCGCTGGCGATCTCATCGTGCATATACACTTTTGGATCGGCCCAATCCCACATCGTGATGACCACGTTGCGCTCTTTGCCTTGCGGCCGGGACGGCGCGACGTCTGGCAGGGCACCCTTGGCGATCTTGTCCGTCCAGTCTGCATACATCTTCAAAGCGCGCTCACGGCCGACCTGCGTAAACCGCGAGTTCATGCCATTGCCCGCCTGTCCGGATTGGATCCGGCGATCCCAGGCCGCGATCGAATTCGGGAAAGTGCCGAGGGCCTCGGGAATTTCGCGGGTCGCTTTATTGCCCATCTGATGGCATCCGGTGCAGCCATCTGTGTTGACAATGTTGCGAACCCACTCGCCCTGGCTGCGCATGGCTGTCGCGATTCCATTACCGCTGTCGCCGGTCCCCGGAAACTCATTCGACCGGGGCAGTTCCAGCAACGCGAACCAGTACTGCGCTGGATAATACTGGGCGGCAGCGCCCGGACCAGGCGCCGCGACTGCAGTCAGATTCAACTGCTTGCCTGGTGCCGATTTCACCTTGGGTGAATCGACGAGACCATAGCCGCGCACCCAAACGTCGTAGTTGGCTTTGGGAAGATCGGGTATCAGATACCGGCCGCGATCATCGGTCACAACACTCTTGATGAGTCGCGTTGGCGTATCTCTCGTTTCTGCGATGACCCAGACCCCAGCTTCGGGTCCGCGCGCTCCTGTCACGACGCCGCCGATATCATCAGGATCGACCGCGACCGTCGCCTGAGGCGTGACCTGACTTTGTACGCCGACCAACGAAATCACAATTGTCACGGCGAATGCCATCGCCGCGATTTGAACATGCAATCTTCGGATCATATGGCCCCCTGGATTTGAATGGAGAACGACCCCCAGTAAACTCTCCTGCGCTCAACTTGTCAACTTTCCAGTGAATTCCAGGGACGCACCCCGAATTCTGAAGTGCAAGAATTCGGGGTGCGTCCCTGGAATTCAAAAATTGAAGCGAAGCTGAGCCTGGAACTGACGGTGCAAAGTGGACTTCGCGTTGACGCCGGTGATCAAACCGAAGTTCGCGCTATTGATATCCATGATAAGGTTCGATGCGTTCGTTGCCGTGACATTGGGTTCGGGATGGTTCAGCACATCCGTTGCGTCCAATCGAAACTGAAGGGATTTGGTCTCGCTGACCTTCAAGGTTTTGCTGACGTTCGCATCAAACCGCCAGCGGCCGGGCCCTTCGACGGTACGCTGACTGAGGTTGCCTCGTTTTCCGGGGAGCGGATTCTCGAGCAGTACCTGGCCGGTCTTCGCATCAGCCACGGCGTTGAGCGTGCACAACGCCCGGAGATTCTGCGCCGTGGTGATATTGGCGCACTGCGGATCCCGGACCTGCGTCAAGGCTCCTCCCATGAAATAACTTCCGCTGCCCGGCGCGGCGCCCCATTGGACGTTACCATGCTGATCAAATGGTCCGACGACGTCCGCGGTTCCGTTCGCATACAGCATGCTTTGAGCGCCGATACTGAGCGGTTGTCCGCTGTTCACGTTGACGATCCAGCCGGTCTGCCAATCCTCGAGAATGCGCGCCAACGTGCCTGTGCTCTTGTTGAAGAACCGTTTGTTGGGTCCGACGGGCAGCGTGAAAGTTCCATTGGTCCTGAAGTCGTGCACGCGCGTGTCAGCGAGCAGAGCATAGTCCGCGTGACGGTCGACCGGGTTGGTGTACGTGCTGCCGACGGCCCCGAAGATGCCGAGGTTCTTGCTCCACGTATATGTCGATTGCATGCTGATGCCGCGAGTGGGCCGCATAGTGATCTGCGCTTCCATCGAGTGATAGTTGTTACTGTTGACGCTCGCGATCATGTACACCGAGTTGGTCAGGAACTGTGGATTCGTCGTGATGAAATTCTCCGGGAACCCGTTAAATCGCATTACGCCGCCATTGACGCCGGCGGGGATCACCGGCAGGTTCGGGTTAAACGCGTTGGAGTAGTTCAGCGTGTTCAGAATCGTTGCGAGATTCGCATAATTTCCGTTGGCGAGATTGGACTGGACTGAACCCGTGACCGCAGTGCCTGTGGAACCAACAATACCGGTTGCAGTCGATGCGCGCAGATGCATCCCCGCCGTCTGGCGAACGCCATTGAATACGGAACCGACCGGCCCATATCCCGCTCCCGCAATGTTGATCCCCTTGAACATGTCCTCCAGAACCTGAAGCGCGGAGTTGTTGTCGTCGCCAATGCGCGCCGCATCGAAGGCTTCCTTCAATCCGTTGAACAGGAAATTGGGTTGGTTGATGTTGAATGCGGCGTTCCACTGCTTGCGCCCCAGCGTGCCGATGTAACGCAGATCCACCGTCAGGCTCGACGTGATGCTGCGCGTTATCGAGAGCGTCAGGTTTTGAGCGTAGGGATTCCTCAGGCCGGGCTGCGGATTGTAAACCTGCTGGCTGCGATCCGACACCGGGATAGACTGCATCGGCCTGATCCCCGGAGTCACCGGAATGAGCGTCGGCACCTTCGTCAGATCGAGATACGCGTTGGCGCCACTGTCGCCCTGATAGGTAACCTGGTTCGTGCTCCCCGGCACAACATTCTCTTGCGTGATCGCATTCGCGACCTGACCCGAGTTGTACGTCATTTGATATCCGCCGCGCACTGTTGTCTTCCCGGCACCGAACCAGGGAACCTGCCAGGCGAATCCAAATGCGGGACCGAAATTATTCCAATCATCCCCGTACCAGGGAGTGCCGGGTTTGGGCGAGTTCTTCCCCACAAATTCGATCGCTGTCGGCTCGCCGCGAACTCCGGGTCTCATCCAATCGGCGAAGCTGTTGCCCGAGATGCCGAAAATTCTCGAAGGACCGCCAACCGTGAGCGGCATCAAACCGTATCCGTCGTACGGCACTCCATACCAGTCCCAACGCAGGCCGAGATTGAGCGTCAGGGTCTTCAGCACTTTCCAATCATCTTTGAAGAAACCGCTGGCTTCGTTCTGATACGTGTCTCGCACTCTCTGCGGGAATGTTTTGTAATCCTCAAACTTGTCCAATTTGGTCGGCGACTGCATGTAATAGAACTGCGTCACACTGCTGAGTGATCCGGCCAGGAGACTGAGGAGATTCCGCATCCTCTGGTTGTTTCCCGTTGTCGTGGTGCCCGCCAATCCGGGCATGTTGGCGCCGCTGATGGCATTTGCCGGGATTGCCGAAGTCGGCAGATCACCGCCCACTGCGCGCGGGATGCTGGTCACGGAAATGCCGGCATCGTATCCGAGCGAGTGTCCTCTGCGGAATTCGCCGCCAAACTTGAAGGCATGTTTGCCCTTGGTCCAACTGAGCGAGTCGCCATACGTCAACAGATTCGTAATGTCGTTGTAAGTCGCAGTAGTGCCGCCGCCCAGCGGCTGATTGGATCGAAAGTCCACTTGGCTCCCTCCCAAGGCCAGAACGACCGGATACCCGCCAAAGCTGGGGAAGAATGATTGCGCCTCCTTGCTGCCGTCAGGATTGTTCAGTCCATTAAACGTATTGCCGCCAATGCGCCGGTTCCCGACGCGCGCTTCATTCACAACGCTCGACGAGAGCGTCGATATGAAATTGAATGACAGAGTCTGAGGATGCCGGAACACGCTGCCACGAAAGCCGCCCGGCCAGGTTTCGTAGTTGGCGTTGCCTGCAGAACGTTCATACGTGTAGCTCACGCCCAGCTTGTGTTGCGCATTGAAGTTGTGATCGATCTTGAAATTGATTTGCTTTCGGCCTAGGCCGGACAACGTGTTCAGACCTGCGGCGTTGGTTGCAAATATGCTTTCGGTGCCGCTGCTCTCGTTACGGACCCATCGATATCCGGCCGTATTCAAACCGTCGCTGTACACAATTGGCGTCGGCGGCGTCGGGTTCGTTTGCGCCTCATAGTTGTTGGGGAGCGGCATCTTGTTCAAAAGCTTTGCAACGAAGCCGGTGGAATCCATTTTCGTCCGGTATGTATCCCAGGGTGAGCCCTGAACGATCGCATCGGAACAATCCGGACGCGTGGGAACATTCGCGAGAGGACCGAACACGCTCGCGTATCGCAGGGCACCGGTAAACGGGCTGCCATCCGGTTTCGTTGCCGGTCTGACGGGATTGCCGAGCCCATCGACAACCGCAATGGTTGGAGTCGCCGTCCCGGTCACCGTGGGCTGGATTGCGTTGCCGTTATTCCAGTCATCGAAGTATCGGAAAATGCCGTTGCGCGCGCACGGAGTCAGCACGATGGAATTTGGAACGGTGCGCCCATTCACAAGAAGGCTGTCCCACAGCACAAAGAAGAAAGTCTTGTTTTTGACGATAGGACCGCTATAGCTTCCGGTGAACTGGTGATTGTTGGCCCAATCCGGCACTGTCGGCTTCCACGCTCCTGTTGCCGGATCCACCTGCCTGTTGTTGTACCAGGTATTCGCGTCCAGCGCGCTATTCCGGACGGCCCACATGCCGGTTCCGTGAAACTGATTGGTTCCCGATCGCGTGAGAAACTGAATCTGGGCATTACCGCGTCCGAGCTCGGCATCAACGGGAGCGACGATCATGCGGACTTCGCCGATCAAATCAGGACTCATGTAGGTCGCGGAATTGGCATTCGAGCCCCAGCGGGATCCGCCTCCGGCATCGACACCGTCCCGCAGCATGTTCACTGAACCGAAGCCGCTCAAGCCCGCGAAGCTTCCGCTGACGCCGTCATCGTTGACGCGAACACCGGGCATCAGACGATAAAGATCCAGTACGTTGTTGCTGACCATCGGCAGATCCTGCACTCTTTGTTGGGAAAGAATTTCGCCGACCGAAGAGCTCGACGTTGCCAGAAGCGTGTCTGCAGCGACGGTGACTTCAACAGACTGCGCCTGCGTTGCAACCTGCAGAGTGAAGTTCAAACGGACCTTTTCGGCGTTTCCAAGTTGAACGTCCGTGTAGCTCCTGGTTTGAAATCCGGGCAGCTCCGCGCTGACTTTGTAGACTCCAGGAAGCAAGCTGGCAAAGTTGTACGCGCCGGCCTCATTGCTGACCACCGTTGTGACGACGCCGGTTGCGTTATTCGTCGCTGTCAGCGAAACGCCCGGCAGCACGGCACCACTCGAATCCGCGACCGTTCCACTGACGGTGGCGTATGTGGATTGACCGAAGGCCGGCGTGGACAGAACAAGCGTCAGGAATCCCCAGACAATGAGTCTTCGCATGATTTCCTCTCCCGTTGTGCGCGTTGAAAGCCCGGTCACTTCTATCTTTGTGCAAGGGGTTTGTCAAATTTCAGGCGGAACCGAGCCCGGTCGCGAATCCAGCGTCCCGACGGTGAAATGAGGATCTCTTTTCGGTACGAACTGATCGACGGTGGACGCCGTCTTCGAGCGGTCGAACAACTCCGCGGAGCCGGGCAAGAGAGTCCTGAAACCTAACGCCTTGGCGAATCGGAGAAATCTACCTGCCACGTTAGCCGAGAACAGACATTTTCTTCCCCATGGCGGCTGGATACCGCACTTTATCTGCAAGGCGACCAAATTAAGCAGTTGAAACCAATGTGCCCACCGTACGTAAAACAATTTGGACGTGTACGTGCATGCAGAGGCGGTCTTTTGGAGGGTTAGGAAACAATTTGTTAGCCAACGAGTTGGTTTAAATCTGTATCCCCCTGGTCGATGCCGACTTGACTGGTCCGGATCAGCCTGGAAGTCAGTAGGGCTCCAGGTCGCAAAATGAAGATACGCAGTTCTGCGTTGGCAGGAAGCCTCGCCAGTTCAGCAAAATTCAAGGTTTAATTAAATAGCCCAAAGGGACTGCGCCCCGGATACCCCATGCTTTTGGGGTTGCGTAAGCCTTTGGGTTCTGAGTTTTGAGTGCCGAGTGTTGATGAGCAACTCGGATTCATTCACAACAGAAAACTCAGAAGTGAAAACTTCGCTCTATGGCTCGCGTAACGAGAATGAAATTGTCGTTGCGCAGGCGATAAGGGGCCTAGAAATGATGCCACCAAGGATTTGGCTGGTGGGTGTGGACGCCCAGATGGGCTCTACCCTTTCAGATCTACTTTCCTCTCACGGATTTTCTGCTGAACAAGTCATGGAGAAACACCTGGCGTTCGGCCGGGATCCCAAACCTACCGCTATCATCCTGAGTGTTGTTGAAGCGGGCATGCCGGCGCTGAGCCATGTGGTGTGGGCCCGAAAGAGGTCGCCTCCAATCCCGGTGGTCGTGCTTGTGTCGCCCGACCAGGGCGGGATTGCCGCTGAGGCGCTCAAACTCGGTGCGACCGATGCTGTCATGATGCCGGCGGATCCGGCAGATCTTCTAGCAGTCCTTCGGCCTATGCAGCAAAAGGACGAAGGGAGCGCGAGCGGGCGATCGAAGCCGGAATATCTTCGGCGGCCCGCGGCGGATGGTGCGGTCTTCGTTTCTCGCAGTCCAAAGATGTTGGAGTTATGGAACGTGGCAACTACCGTTGCAAGAACTGACGTTCCGGTTCTCATTCTTGGTGAATCCGGCGTCGGTAAGGAAGTGCTTGCCCGTTTCATCCACCGGCACTCGCGGCGCGCTGACGGGCCCCTGGTAAGGGTGAACTGCGCGGCGCTTCCGCATGACCTCCTGGAGTCCGAGCTGTTCGGCTACGACCGCGGGGCATTCACGGGCGCAGTTTGCGACAAGCCCGGAAAGTTTGAACTCGCTGACAAAGGCTGCATTGTCCTTGATGAGATCGGAGAGATGCCGCCCAGCCTCCAGGCAAAACTGCTGCACGTTCTGGAGGACGGCGAGTTCAGCAGACTCGGAGGAAAACGACCCGCTAAAGTCGATGTGCGTGTGCTTGCTTTAACGAACCGCAAATTGCATGAAGCGATGCCGCGAGGCGAATTCCGCGAGGATCTTTACTTCCGCCTAAGCGTGGTGAAAATCGAGATCCCGCCACTTCGCGAGCGAAAAGAGGACATTCCTCTGCTGGCTGCATACCTCTTGAAACGGCACCGAGACCCCCTGGCAAGCCCCATGGAAGAACTGAAACCAGAGTTGATCGACGCCTTTATGAAGTATCACTGGCCTGGAAATGTCCGCGAGCTCGAGAATACCGTCCGCCGATATCTCATATTGCCTGGACTGGACATTGGACTGAACACAGCCGCCGCATTACCAGCATCGGTCCCGGATCCCCCCAAACGCGCCATGGCTGTCGCAGCCGCCGCAGGGCCGGCGCCGATAAGTTCCTCGGTTGTTCAGTATCCGGGGCCGAACGATACCGTTTCTCTTAAAAACGTCGGGTCCATGGCCGCTGACTCCGCAGAACGAGAAATGGTGGTGCACGTGCTTGAACAAACTAACGGAAATCGCAGTCGTGCGGCCCGCCGCCTGAACATCTCTTATAGGGCACTGTTGAACAAACTCAAAAAATGGCAGATCAACAGGCCCCAGGCATCCTGAAATCGGCGGACCAATTCACGTTCAGGGTTCGGACCGGGGGCGCAGCACGAAGGGGGAACAACCTGTCACACTTCAAGATTGGTGATCGAGTTGAAATCGTGGGCGAGATCACCAATCAGTCTTTACCAAAGGTCGGTGTCATCACAGCCGCAGGAAAAGTCTGCCTCCCCAGCAAATTTACTGTCCGCCTGGCAGACGGGACGGAGTCTGATTTCTGGGATTCTCACCTGCACATTCCGCCGATCATTTTCGCGGACATGATCTTCGACACACACGTATCCCCTGTTCCTTCTGGAGCACGCGGTTCAATGTCTAAGCGTCACATCCGATTCATTTCCAGGGAGTTTGACATTCACCTGATGCTCATTGAATCAGACAAACCGAAACGTCTGTATGGACAGCTTACGGCGAACGGAGTCGCGCCCGAATCATCTCTTATTACGTTGCTGTCTAACGGTGAGCCTTACGCCACGACAGCAGCCGATTCTTGTGGAGAGTTCGCAGTCAACCAGATCCCTTTTGCAAGCGCCGCGCTTGAGATCCTGATCCCTTCCCGTCGAATCGTCGCCACATTCGTGTGAGCCCTCACTGATCGACTGTTATCGTCGGGCGAGCGACGCAAACCGATCGACCGGATCCTTCTAGACAGCAACCTCAAGAAGCTGGAATTCAAAGATCTCGGCTGTTGAATCGTCGGGAAACTCGACAGTGTATTCATTAAACATATCGCGAAATGAATCTAATCTCACGGCGACGACGACTCCCGAATCGCTTGGATAGAGGCGGGCATATCGGGGCAGGATGACGACAGGATCACACACCTTGAAGCGTTCGTATGTGAACGCAGGTTCAGGGTATGAACAGGATTTCACAATCCGACGTGAACTTCGGTTCACATGGACGCCAGGTTTTCAATCCCCGCCGGTAAAGAGTCCTGAGTTATTAAAGGAGTCCACGTTGGAAAGCACGCAACCTACGCATTCGCACGATGGCACTGTCTTTGCACAGGCGGGAGCGACAAGTGGCGCCGTGCGAGGCAAAAAGGGTGTGCCTCTGAAGCTCGCCACGAACAGCACTATCAGGGGGAATAGAATATGCCGCAAGGAAAATACTTTTCAACGCAGGAAATCGACAGGATCAAAAATCTGCTTAGTACCACCGATCTCGCTCTTCGAGATATCGCAACCCGGATGAACTGCGCGAAGAGTTCAATTGTGAGTATTAATCGGAACTTTCACATTAGAGAATACGCAGGCCGCCGAAGCCACTGGGCTTGCTCGACAGCTCAAGACGCTAATGCGCTTTCTCCCCAACCGGCGGACGGGCGGCCCTCGTGGCCAAGCGAAGTTGTCCGGCAAATCGTTGATGACGACGCGGAGGCTGCTTGAGACTAAGGAGAATTCTTCGTGGACCGCACGATCTCAACAGTCGTTAACTGACAACAAACTGTACCCCGGGCACGCTCAGAATGAGTAAACGCGCGCCAAAGTAGAATCTGCAGAAGGCATACCCTGAGAAGAGCGGCATTTCAATGACCTTGATACGGCCTGGAAGAAATGACGATGGACGAAGCGATTCATCAAGTGAAGCGCAAATATTTGATCAGAGCCGTCCTGTCCGCGAATGGAAACCGCAAGAAAGCAGCGGAGATTCTCAATATCCATCCAAAGTCGCTGCAGAGAATCCTGGAGAGCCACGGATTACTCGGATTTAACGGATTTCAATCTGTTTAATCCGCGTGTAAATCGTTTGTCAATATTCCGGCGGAGGACCTACCATCGGCGCATGTGCGGGATTCTGCGATCCTCTTCGCTTGGATTGCTGATCTGTGTTTTCAGTTCCTCCACTCTGCAGGCGCAGGCGACAGCCCAGATTACGGGCACTGTGAGGGATCAAGCCGGCATGGCACTGCCGGGCACTGCAATCACGGTGACGCAGACCGAAACGGGTATTGCCCGGAGCACGACCAGCGACAAGAACGGCGTCTTCGTATTTTCGAATCTTCCGATTGGTCCCTATCGGTTAGAGGCGGTCCTGCAAGGATTCCGTACGCAGGTGCGCGACGGGATCATCCTGCGAGTCAACAGCAGTTCCGTGATCAACGTGGAAATGGAAGCGGGGCAGGCCGGTCCGGTTCAAGTGCAGGCGAACGCCCCACTCGCGCAAACGCGCGATTCGATTGTCGGTCAGGTGTTTGTGAACGAGCAGATCTTGGGATTGCCGCTCAATGCACGCAATGTCATGCCTCTCTTTACGCTTGGTGGAGCGGCTGTCCAGGCACCCACGCTCGATATCGCCAGCGGTCTGGGCTTCATCACAGCGTACAACCTCGATGGAGCAAATAACAGAGACCCGTACACCAATCAGAGCCTGCCGGTGCCGTTCCCCGATGCAGTTCAAGAACTCAGGGTTGAAACGAGCGGTCTTTCTGCGGTGCACAGCGAAGCGAGCTCGATTGCTGTGGTAACAAAGTCCGGAACGAACGCATTTCACGGTGGCGTGTTCGAGTTCGTCACCAACCCGGAGTTCAATGCAAAGAGCTATTTCGCGGTTAGAAGGGATTCGCTGAAGCGCAACCAGTTTGGTGGAACGCTGGGAGGTCCCGTCAAACCGAACAAGCTTTTCTTCTTCGTTGGGTATCAGGGAGCGACTCTGCGGCAAAATCCATCCACCAACTTTGCGTTTGTTCCCACTCCGGCAATACTGGCTGGTGACTGGACTACCTTCCTCTCACCAGCCTGCAGTGCGGGCCGGCAAATTACGCTGCGGCCCCCATTCGTGAACAATCAGATCAGTCCATCGTCGTACAGTCCCGCCGCGAGGGCGATTGCGAGCAGGCTTCCACAGTCACAGGATCCGTGTGGGTTCATCCGATATGGTGTTCGCAGCATAGCCGACGATCACCAGGGCGTGGCTCGTGTCGATTATCAGGCAAGCGACAGGCATTCGCTGTTCGGGCGATACCTTGGTACGCATCGGGAATTTCCCAGCCCGTTCACGCCCGACAATCTGCTGACCTCGACCTTTTTGGGTCTCGACAACTTCGCGCAGTCCTATAGCTTTGGGGACATCTGGCGTTTCGATCCCATGACGATCAACATGGTCCATTTGACCGTCAATCGGAATGTTGCCGACCAGAAGGCTGCGGAGTTCTTCTCACCGGCAGACGTGGGAATCAACTCCTTCAGCTACGTTCCGAAGAACGTCGCCTTGAGTATGACTGGCGCGTTCTCTTTGGGAGGTGGCGGTTCGACGCTCAGAACGACGAGCTATCAGATCGCAGACGAGGCGGGCGTGATCCGCGGCAGGCACGACCTCTCTTTCGGCGCCGACCTGGTGCAAGGAAGATCGAATCGCAATTCGTTCACGAATTCTACAGGTTCTTTCCTTTTCACTGGTGTGTCCACCGGCGTGGGGATGGCTGATTTCTTTGTGGGGGCAGCCACCCAGTTCAGCCAATCCGTGCCGAATGCACATTACATGAGGCAGTCTTTCGTCGGGCTGTATGGACAGGATGCGTGGAAAGCAAAGCCGCGACTGACCGTGAACTATGGTCTGCGCTGGCAGCCATTTCTTCCGCAAGTGAGTACGAACGGCAAAGTTTATAACTTCGACCTCGACCGGTTTCGACAGGGCATCCGGAGCACGATATTCAAAAACGCGCCGGCCGGTTTGTATTACCCGGGCGATCCCGGTTTTCCCGGCAAATCGGGGATCCAAAAACGGTGGCTGGACTTCGCGCCGCACGTCGGGCTGGCGTGGGACGTTACGGGAGACGGGCGAACGGCGGTTCGGACCTCCTATGGATTGGCCTACAATGACCTGCCCTTACAATGGCGCTTCAACGCCGGCCGCGTCGCGCCGTGGACTACGCAGATTACCTTGAATAGCGTAGCACTGGACGACCCATGGCGAGCCTATCCCGGCGGAAATCCATTCCCGATCAAGCTTGACCAGAATGCAGCATTCCCTCTTTTCGGATCTTATGAAACAACTCCCTACAAGATCCACACGACCTATGTCCAGTCGTGGAACGCCGGTCTCCAAAGACAGATCGGAATGGATTACCTCGTTTCCGCCACGTATTTGGGAAGCCGGACCATTCGCATGTGGGTTCAGAAACCTCTGAATCCGGCCGTGTACATGCCCGGGAACCAGTGCACATTGAACGGAATGACATACATTCCCTGCTCTTCGGTTGTGAATACCAACGCTCGTCGAAGGCTCACTCTGGAGAGACAGCAGGACGGGCAGTTCTTCGCGGCCGTCGATGAATTTGATGATGGAGGCACGCAAAGCTACAAGGGCCTCCTGCTTTCGGCTCAGCACCGCGCGAGCCGGAGAATGTCTGTAATCGGAAACTACACCTTGTCTTATTGCACGAGCGACTACGCGGATACGAACGGCGTCGGGCCGAGTGCAGGCGCGAGCTATCTCGATCCCAACAACCGGCGCTTCGATCGCGGTAACTGCGATTCATTCCGGCACCACATCTTCAACCTGACAGCGATCGCGGAAACACCACAGTTCGTCAATCGCGCCATGCGCGTTGCAGCTTCGGGTTGGAGAGTCTCGGGAATTTACACAAAGTCTTCAGGCGCGTTTCTGACCGTGACTACCGGTGTCGATCAGGCATTGACGGGCATCGCGAATCAACGACCGAATCAGGTACTTGAAAACCCATACAGGGATACTTCCGGCCGGCCTCTCACGACCTACCTCAATCCGGCCGCGTTCGCCATACCACCGCCCGGCACACTGGGACGCATGGACCGCGCGAGCATTCAAGGGCCCGGAACATGGGAGTTCGATGGTGCACTTTCCAAAACATTTCGGATTCGTGAAACGCAGGAAGCCGAGTTTCGCGCTGAGGCCTACAACGTCACAAACAGCTTCCGGCCGGACAATCCCACCACTCAGTTCAACAACGCCGTGTTTGGCCGGATCAACAGTTCTCTTCCTCCGAGAATCATGCAGTTCGCGCTGAAGTATATGTTTTAATATGGGGCGCATTACGTGGAGGACAGAATGAATAAGTTGTGGATGGGTCGATTGGGGATCGCCGCTTTCGTCGTGCTGGCGATGGCGATTGCTGCGCCGGATCTGCCGGCGCAGTTCCAGCCGCCCGGCTCGCTCGGCGTACTGGCGCCAGATAACATTAAGAAGCCTCGGCCGAAGGCACCATTCAACATCACCGGCGCGTGGTTGCACGCGGGCGGGGAATCCGAGAGATTTGATCCTCCGGCGGGGTTCAAGCTCACGCCGGAAGCGCAAAAGCACTATGATGCCGCGCAGCAGGCCACCAAAGAAGGCAAGCTCTATCGCAATGATATCGGCCTGTGCTGGCCTGCCGGTGTGCCGATCATGATGACGCGGGTGTGGCCGATCTCGATGATCCAGCTTCCGACGGCCATCTTCATGATCCAGGAGTTGATGAACAGCCTGCGCGTGATCTATCTCGATGGACGCGGCCACACGGATCCGGAAATTGCCGTGCGCAGCTTCAATGGCGAATCCATCGGCAAATGGGAAGGCGACACGCTCGTCATCGACACGACCAATTTCGTGGATGAGCACCACTGGATTCACGATCGATTGGGAATTCCGGCCAGCGATGCGCTGCACGTCGTCGAACGCATTCGCATGCAAAACGAGGGCAAGAGGCTCGAGATCGAGTACACGTTGACCGATCCGAAAATGTGGGCCGGCGACTGGAAGATGGTGAAGCACTGGAATCGCGCCGACGATCGCGATATCTCTGAAGTCGAGTGTCTGCCGGATCTGAATGAACATATGCCAACCGTGCACTCATCCGACAACGTTCGAGAGGGAGACAAACGATGAAATTCTTTTGCATTGGCCTATTAGTATTTTGTGTCGCCACGGCGGCCTTCGCGCACCACTCGGCGGCAGGCATCGATCAATCGAAGACTGTAACCGTTGAAGGCACACTGAAGCAGTTCAAGTGGGCCAATCCGCATTCCTGGATCGAAATGGAAGTTCAGAACAAGGCGGGCGCTACCGAGATCTGGAACCTTGAAATGAATCCGCCGACGTACCTTGTGCGCGCAGGATGGAAATCCAACACAATCAAGCCCGGCGACAAAATCAAGGTCACGGCGCGGCCTTTCAAGAACGGTGATCCCGGCGGTTTGTTCGTCTCCATCGAACTGCCCGACGGCCGAGTACTCGGAAACAATGCCCCGCGGGGCGGCGGCCCCCCGGCGCCTGTGTACGAAACCAAATAGCACGTGTCTCCTCCCTCCTTTATTTATGGAACCGCGTGGAAGAAGGACGCGACTGCCGCATTAGTCAAGTCGGCCGTGGGCGCAGGCTTCACGGCCATTGACACCGCCAATCAACCACGCCATTACAACGAACCTGCTGTCGGAGAGGCTCTCGCCGCGCTTGCTGCGCATGGCACACAGGGCACGCCTCACGAATCGCTTTTCATCCAGACCAAATTCACTCCGCTCAACGGGCACGACAATCGCGTGCCTTACGACCCGAAAGCGGACCTCACAACGCAGGTGAATCAGTCGTTTGAATCATCGCTTCTTCACTTGAAAACCGATCGAGTGGATTCCTTTCTCCTGCATGGTCCGTATACGTACCCGCGGCTCGGCGCTGAAGACTGGGAAGTCTGGAGCGCGATCGAAGCCATCTACAACTCGGGGCGCGCCGGCATGATCGGAATCAGTAACGTGAATGCATTGCAGGTTGCGGAACTGCTGGACAGGGCGAAGGTCAAGCCGATGGTCGTGCAGAACCGCTGCTTTGCAAATCGCGGATGGGATCGGGATGTTCGAAGGATCTGCGCGCAGCAGGGGATCATGTATCAGGGCTTTTCGCTGCTGACGGCGAATCCCTACGTGCTGCACCATCCCGAAGTCATCAGCATCGCCAAGCGCCTTCACGTCGACACGCCGCAGGTCATCTTTCGCTTCGCGATGCAGGCGGGCATGGTGCCGCTCACCGGAACCACCAGCCTCGAACACATGAAGGAAGATCTGAAGATTTACGATATTGAACTGACGCCGGAGCAGGTTAAACTGATCGAGTCCATCGAAGCATAACAACCATGAGCGGAGCGAATGCAAGCCCGATAGGGCGCAGCCAGTAATAAATATGAAAAAAGCGTGCGCTATCCTCGCCCTCTGTCTCGCGGCCGCAATGACCTACACTCACCGAACCGCGGCACGCGATACACAGAAAGACGGACCCGAAGCCGAGTTCCAGATGGCGCGTGTGAAATACAGAACGTTCGGCGGCGGCGGTTCGCATGGTTATTATCAACCGTGGTGGGCAATCGATTATCCTCTCGCCGAAGAACACTTCTTCCCGGCGCTGCGGCGCACGACGAATATCCAGGTTGCCGATGAGGAACGGCACCTCGAATTGAGTGACGACCGGATCTTCGAATATCCGTTCTTATTTCTCCAGCAACCGGGACAGGGTAACTGGCGTCCAACGCCCGACGAAGCAAAGCGGCTTCGCGAATATTGCCTGCGCGGTGGGTTCCTGCTCGTCGACGATCTTCATGGCGAATGGGGCTGGGCGATTTTCGAGCGGGCCATCAAACAGGTTTTTCCGGATCGCCCGATCATGGAGATTCCGGAAACCGATCCGGTGATGCACGTCTTCTATGACATCGACGAAAAGACCGCCATTCCCGGCGAGCGGCACTTGCGGATGGGGCGCGATGGCAGGATTTTTGCCCGGCTGGAAGGCGAGCCGCACTTTCGAGGCATCTACAACGATCACAATCAGCTGATGGTCGCCATCAACTTCAATTCAGATATGGGCGATTCCTGGGAGCACGCCGACGATCCGATTTATCCCGTCCCGATGACCGCGCTCGGATACAAATTCGGCACCAACTACATCATCTATGCCATGACCCATTAGTAGGGTCACCACAAAGACACGAAGACACAAAGAAAGCCGGCATTAATGAACTTTGGGGGCCGGCTTTCTTTGTGTCTTCGTGTCTTTGTGGTGACTACTGACTGACTTTATTACCGAAGTATTTGTTATTTTCCTCGCAGATATATTCCATCAATTCGTCATCGACCTTGAATGTGAGCGGTATGGTCACCATCCACGGTTTGGTGTAAGCCTTCGCATCATCGATGGTGATTTGAATATCCATGTGTCCGAAATCTTTCCGGTGGAATCTCTCGGTCACGTGCAGCGCCTCGGTCGAAGGTTTGCCGAAGTTATCGATCCAGCCGTGATCGTTGAAACCGGCACTTTGAACGACAAACGTGTCCCCTTCCCATTTCCCGACCGAATAACCGAACCACGTCGGAGTCGGATCGTAATTCGGAAGTTCGCGGCCGTCGGTGAAGATCTGCCGGTATGAGTGAACGGCTTCGTACAGAATCACTGTCAATCCCGGCATATCGAGGATCTTGAACGGATACGGCACCACATCCGACCGTGGCACACCACCTACCACGCAGCTCGCTGTCGGGTCATCCTTGCTGTTATTCGCGCGGCGCTCCTTGTACAGCGACTCCGCCCAGGGTTGATAAGGAACTTCGCCCGGCTTGAGGTCCTTTGCGATGTCCCCGACGTATACCCCAGGGCCAGGTATCCAAAGCCCCGTGATATCCGGTTTTCCGTCGGCCCGCTTCGGAGCACGCGCCGATAGATCGGCCTTGCCGTTGGGCAGGCGCGGAATCCCCGTCATCGTGTGCCGCCATTGCGCGGCAGCCGGCGTTGCGAAAACGATAAACGCTGCGATCATCAAGAGGACATTCATTGTGATCCTCCTCCGTTTGTGGTGTCCCATTATAATGACATCCCATGACACGCTGGACGTTGAAACTGACTTTTGCCGGAATCTTGCTTGCCACCGCGATGCGGGCGCAACAAACGGCTCCCGATGTGATCCTGTCGAACGGAAAGATCATCACGGTGGACGAACGCTTTACCATCGCGCAGGCAGTGGCGATCAAGGGCGATCGTATTGTGGCTGTGGGGACGACGGCGGATATTAATCGACTTGCTGGTCCAGCCACGCGCCGGATTGATCTGCGCGGCCGGTCGGTGATGCCGGGTTTGATCGACAACCATATGCACGTCGTTCGCGCCGGCGGGACCTGGCAGTGGGAAGTGCGCTGGGATGGAGTCGCGTCACGCAAAGAGGCGCTCGATCTTTTGCGCGCGCGCACGAAGACCGTCAGGCCCGGCGAATGGGTTTACAACCTCGGCGGATGGACCATCGATCAGTTTGCCGACGACAAACGGCCGTTCACGCGCACCGAACTGGATGGCGTCGCACCCGAAAATCCCGTCCTGTTGCAGGCCTCCTATTACGAAACGTATCTGAACAGCCGCGCGATTCAGGCGCTTGGTGTGGATTCGCCAACCGGACGAGTCGACGAGGCGGGCCTTCGCGCGCTGGCAGCGAAGCTTCCGGTGGGAGCGCCGAAGGAGCTGGAAGCCAGCACTTCGGCGATGATCAAAGATCTGAATAAAGATGGTCTCACCGCGATCGGCAGCGCAGGCTGCGAAAACGAACTGCTGCCGATCTACCAGCGATGGGAAGATCAGCGGCAGCTGAACCTGCGGG
>Ga0070707_100002303_pt1 | contig 18243 bp, 39 predicted proteins | sample KBSK5502metaG_FD_65468 | JGI IMG/M metagenome (GOLD analysis project Ga0070707, IMG submission 65468) | Corn, switchgrass and miscanthus rhizosphere microbial communities from Kellogg Biological Station, Michigan, USA - KBS K5-50-2 metaG | ecosystem: Host-associated > Plants > Roots >... | reverse complement strand
ACGTGAGGAAGCCATGAGTCGCGCCCGAGTCTATCGTTACATGCTGGCAGCGCTAGTGCTCCTCGGTTGCTGCCCGATGCAACCGAGGGCACCCGCGCCGCTGGTTCCCACAGCGGCCTCACTCGCGGCGCAGGTGGTGGACCACGGCCAGGTCGCCATCGCGGCTGCACGGTGGCACGATCAACTCGAGGCCAGCCAGCGCGTGAAGCTCACCGGCGACGAGGGCGTTGACCAGCAGGCTCGCGTCGATGCGCAGCGGGCTGTCGATGCGCGCTGGGCTGCTGTAGGTGAGGCCATGCGGGCGCTCAGGACAGCGCTGGACGCGTACAGAGCCGCGGTCGACCGTGGGGAGCCTGCCGATGAGTCTACGGTCACCGTGGCGCTCTGCGCGCTGCGGGCGGCCATGTCTCCCGAGTGGCTGCCGCTGGTGCCGGCGACGGGATGTCAGTAGCGGGCTCGCCACGCGCAGCCTCAATTGCCTCCATGAGCTACTCCGTGGAGACCCACTGCAGCCCGGGCGGGGGGACGCATGTTTGGGGCATGCTCGCCTGGGCCACCATATATCCACGTACCTCAACCCAAGTTCGTCGTTCGTGCGTCACATGTCCATCCTCCCACTTTGAGTAGATGTCGTCACCGACCACACATTGGTGTGTAATGCGATTGCTCATACTGGAATAGTACCACCACTCAACCAATACACATGACCTTTTCAGCTTGGATCCTCTCACTCCTGATGCTCGTGGCCCCTCCCGACCAGATTGCAGCGCTGCCGGCCTTCCCCGGGTGGGCAGAGACAGCCGCGGAGCGCACCGGACGCATGCAGTCAATCGCGGATGACATTGCCGCCGTGGTCAACGATGCCGACGAGCAGCCAGCAGTGGACGGCAAACAAGGGCGCGCTCGCACAGCGGCCCTCCTGGTCGCCATAGCGTGGAAAGAGTCAGCGTTCGCGAAAGATGTGGACGTTGGCCCATGTTATCGCCCGACGCCGACCAGTCAGAGGTGTGACGGAGGAAAGAGCGCCTCGATTTTTCAGCTGCGACTGGGCACAGGCGCCACGAAAGAAGGGTGGACGCAGGCAGATCTTTTTGCTGACAGGAAGAAAGCGATTCGCACCGCGCTCCGCCTTGTTCGGCGCTCGGTCAATGCCTGCCGTCGAGAAGCGCCGCTGCATCGGCTCGCTGCTTTTGCCAGCGGCTCGTGTTCGCGCGGCCATCAGGCGAGTGCTGCCCGGGTGCAGCTTGCCCAGCACCTGCTCGCCACGCTGCCACCGCCGAAGGATCTGCCGTGATGGTCGGTATCCTTCGCGCATTCGTCGCCTGGGCGCAGCTGGTCGCCGTGTTCCTGCTGAGTGTAGCAGCGGTCTACCTGGCCGCGTGCGCATGGCTTGCTTGGATGGGGTGAGGCTACACGATGAGTCAGCGACGCTGAAGCTGCAGGTCGGTCACGAGACCAGGCAAATCAGCCAGCAATGGCAGGTCCTCCTCGCCGATCACGATTCCGCCGCGCAGTGCCGCGATCTTACCGATCGGCGTCTGCCATCCCGGGTGAGTCGAATCGATCCGCGGCGCCATCGGAGCGAACTTGTCCGCGATCCACAGACGACCGCGTCCCGCTCTCCCCATGCGGCCCTCATACTCGATGCGCAGCCACACAGGCCACGTGCCCGACGGGTCTCCAATCGCCTCCTGATCCTCTCCGCTCAGCCACCAGATCAGCATCACGGTTCCTCCAGCGCACGGAGAGCTGCAGCGTAATCCAAATCGGCGCACTCGTCTGAGGCATGAACATCACAATAAACAAGATCGTGATAAACACGCGTCGCTACGCGAGAGCACGGCGGCTCGCAGATGCCCCGGCGCATCGTCGTAAACCTGGCATGATCGCCGCGAGTTTCGCGTTACGCGCCCGCAGACCCTCCAGTTCATCAAGGGCGGCGGCGTATGCGTCGGTGAGTTGCGGAATAAGTTCTCTGGCCGCGGCTAAAAACGGTCCGTCGCGCCAACGGTTGTTGTTTATTAAGTCTGCGATCGCTTCCCCATTTGGGCCGATGTCCTGATGCAGCAACTGTGATGCTGCTCCGTATTTCCACGGGCCCAAGGTCACATCGATCATTGACGCGCGCGCCTCGCTCACGAGAGCGCGTCCGGCCGCGATGTCGATGATCATGCAGCCCCTGATGATTCGTGCGGCTCCAGGTAGCCCAGTCGCACAGCTTCAGATTTGCCGGCGTCCGTGAGATGCCAGAAACCGTGCGAGTAGGCGATGAGCCCATTGCGCTTCAGTTTCTTTTTCTGCTCGTCGGAGCAGATGCCATCCGTGGTGAACCTCTTCAGGTAAAGAGCCGTCGCGTTAACCATCTAATCCTCCTTCGCGCCCAGCGCATTCGCTGCGACGCTTCACCATCATAACACGTCCGCCATCAACTACCATGAGCAAACAGCATCTCGTCATCGCGCTCCACTACGACGCCAAGGCTGACTTCGGCCTGGCAGGACGGCTCATGCCGCTGTGTTGCGAAGTGCGGCGGCTCGTACTGGCAGGGATGAGCGTTGCGTACAATGCACTCGGCATGCGACTCCAGAGCGCCAATGCTGGCCGCATCTTGCCGGCATTGCTCGTCGCCGCGGCTGCGTCCCACAAACTGGCTGACTACGCCAGCGTCTGGATCGTCAGCTGGTCCGCTCCATACTCTCTGGTGAGGCGCATCCTCAGCATCCCTGCCGACGCGGAGGCACTCACCGGCTGGGTGAGCCTTGACAGTGGGTACGCGAGCCGCGACCCTGACGGCACCGCGGCCGACGCGCAGGTGGCGCCCTTCGCGACGTTCGCGCAGCGGGCTCGTCGCGGTGAAAAGGCACTCGCCCTGGGCTTCACCGATGTGCCGACACACGGCGCGGGCAAGTCTGATGGGTACGCGTCGACGGCCGACTTCGCTGAAGAGCTCCAGCGCATGGCCGGCGGCACCGGCGGGCTGTTCACCGTCGAGCACTGGGCGCACGACTCGGCAGCGCTCGCGGCAGCGGCCGACAAGGGAGCCTTCTGGCGCGACGAGCACATCTCGGCGCGCGACACCCACGGACCGGCGTTCGTCGAGCGCGCGATCCGCAGCTGGCTGGCTGCGCAGGACGATGGCAACACACCGACCAGCGAGCCCCCAGCGCCGACGCCACCCACGAGGCGAGACGGCCTGCTCCGTCGAGGTGACCGCGGGGTATCGGTCGATCTGTGGCAGCGGACGCTGACGCAGGCAGGCTACCCCTGCGCGGCCGATGGGGACTTCGGCCCACGGACCGAGAGCGCAACCCGCTCGCTGCAGCACGACGCGGCTCTCAATGAGGATGGCGTTGTCGGCCCTCTGACCCGTGCGGCAGCCGACCGCATCCTCCACCGCAACACCAAGCCCGAGAACATCGCCTTCATCGCCGCCAAGAACTTCACGCCGGTGCCCGCGAGCTCGCCGCGCACCATCTCGGTCATCGTGATCCACACTGCGGAGACCGACGTCCGCCCTGGTGCCGCGCGCGCGGTCGCTTCCTGGTTCGCGGGCCCATCGGCACCCAGTGCGTCGGCCCACTACGTGGTCGGCCCCGACGAGGTGATCGCCTGCGTGCGAGAGAGCGACGTCGCGTGGGCTGCACCAGGGGCCAACGGGGTCGGCGTCCAAGTAGAGCTCACTGGCCGCGCTTCGATGACCGCTGCCGACTGGGACAGCCCACCCGCGCAAGCTGCGCTCGAGCGCCTCGCCGTCCTCGTGGCCCAGATCTGCCGACGGCACGCGATCCCAGTGCGCCGGCTCTCGGCGGACGACCTGCTCGCGGGTGCGCGCGGTATCTGCGGGCACGTTGATGCGTCGAAGGCGTGGGAAAAGAGCACCCACACCGATCCCGGAATTTCTTGGCCGTGGGATGGATTCCTCGCGATGGTTGCGCAGCGGCTCGACAGAACGTAGGCTCATGAGCGCGGAGTAATCCACGCGCGCTGTGGGTCTCCTGCTCGCCCGGCTCCCGAGAGGGGGTCGGGCTTTTTTTCGTTCCATGACCTACGCGCTGCCGCCGCGCACCAACATCGCAGGTCCCACGATGGGGAGGCACTGCGATGGCGCCACCCCGTAGCTCACGTTGGGGTTGCCATCGGGCCTCACGGACACCCCGCGGCGGCAACACGGGCATGGCTGCCCGTTGACGCAGCGCGGGTCGACACTGCTCACGGTCCCCACGATGCCGGCGCTGGGCACCGCCACCCGGTCGCCGGCCTTGACCTGCGCATTCATCGTCCGGGCCCCAGGCCGCGCGGAGGTCCTCCGCCGCTGATAGCTCGTCCGCGGCCGGTGCCAGTAGGCCAAGGCCGATTGGCGAAACTGTCCCAGGTCGGGTCCAGATCGCCGACGGCCAGCCAGAGCTCTGTCGCGACGTTCGCCGCAGCCTTGGCCGCGTCGCGATCCGCGTCAACGTGCAGCTCGTCGATATCGGCGCGCTGGCGAGCGCACCATGTCACTACGTCGACCCCCTCGTCTGGTCCAGCGAGCACCCGGCCCGACAGCCGCGCAACACGAGCCGCGTGCATGCGCTTCGGATCCGCCATGGCCCGGCAGCGAGCCGCCCACGAGGGGAAGCCCTGCGCGGTCGCGATGGCCTCCGCGATGAGCCGCACCGTCGTCTGCAACTGGTCGACGGCGATGACGAGGAACGCGCCGCCCACGGTGATGTTGACCTCAACGCCGTTGTCGGTCGGGCATTGTTTGGCATGGGGCACCACGGCGCCGTCGAGGTAAACCGTGTGGTCGTGGTTGTCGCAGATGCTCATGAGTGACCACCGACCTGCAAGGACCGCTGCGCGAACCATCGCCCGTCGTCCAGGCCACCCATGCCCGCGAACGGGCACGTGGCGGCGTAAATCGCCGTGTAGGCGAGCCCTGCCGGACCTTGCGCACGGTCATCGGCTCGCGCCGCCAACCGCGCATCTGGCGTCATCCGATCCTCCTCCGTCCTGATGATGGGCTCCAGCCGGGGCCAGATCTGCTCGCGCGCAATCGATGCGCATCGGGCGTGGAACTCGTGCCAATCGTCCTGCGCAGGAGCGGCCATGGGCGCACCGAGGACGGCGCTCAACGCCTCGAAAATCGCTGCCCACGCTGTGCGCGCCCTGACTTCGTCGCTAGCTTTCTGTTGAATCATCGCATCCTCCACATGTTGTCAGATCTCCCGAGCCCCATATGGCTCTGTGGGATCGTCGAGAAAGATACCGGGATCGAGACTCAACAGTCTCAAATGGGTCGCCAGGAGGCCGTCGCCGCGCGCCTCGGCCTGGATGCCCTCCACTTCCAACCGCTCGCGCTGCCATGCCCGCTCACCAGCCGCACCATCCGGGAAACATGCTCGTCCAGCCATCGCACCCTCCTGCATCTCGTTGCACTTCGCCTACATGTCCATGGACGCCGTCCGACGAAGATCGAGCGCGGGTCTTGTCGATTTTTTAGCGGTTCGTCGAGCGACCGAACAGCGGCTCAACCATGAGCACCACCCGGTAGCCGATTGCCTCCGCGTAGGCCTGGAGCGTGTCGAGCTGGATCCGCGACCCGGCCTGCTCCGCGTTGATGACCGCGGTCTTGCTGCAGGGCGGCGTTCGCGCATCGGCCATGTCCTGGTGAGAGACGCCCGCGAGGAGCCGGAGCGAGCGGAGCGGAGCCTGGGGGTCGAGGGGGATCACGCGGGAGCCTCTTCCTCGTCATCCATGGCGTTCCATTTGGCTGCCTGGGCGTCGTCCTGCGCTTGTAGCCGAGCCACTTCGGCGACCACCTCAGGAAGGGCGCGCCCGGCGTCGGTGATCGTGAACCAGTGCCATCGCCACTTGAGATGGTCGTCAAAGAACCCGACGTCTTTCGCCCACCCCCGACGCTCGAGGCTCGCCACGGTCGAGTCAGCGATCTCGGCGTTGCAGTGGAGCGAGCACAGCGTACCGGTTGTCCTGCGGATGCACACCGCCATGGCGTGAGCTTGAGCTTTGCTAGCTTTCATGTGTATTTACGCCCCCTTCCTGTGTGCGAAGGGGGCGGCCCCTTTTACCTGGACTCGTTCCACTCGCGGATTGCGGCGGCGCGGAGCTCGGTGTTCTGTCGAACAGTGCTAGCGTACTCGTTATGGACGCGAGCGTAGCGGGCGAACGCGAGGGTCAAGGTCTTGTCGTCGGAGCGGTTAAAGGGGCCGACGAGCTTGCGGGTCGACGGTGAGGCGGGCTGGGTGTTCGTCGTCGTCTTCATACCTAGAAGGTAACCCATGGGTGACCGCGTGGCAAGTATCTTTTCGAGAGTGCCGCGTCGATTTTCTGGACACCCCACGCACCGGCTGCACCTCGCGCGCACTGGCTGCGTCCATTGCCCGCCTTCCTGCCGCTCCCGACCGGATTTTCGGGTGGCGCGCCGGTTGCTCTAGCTCCATGACCGTCGCCCCCGCACCCTGGATGGATCCCCATGCCTCACGACTTCAGTCCTCAGTTGTACCGCACCGCTCTCGATCTCGCCGCGCTCGCGGACCTCCACATGCAGGTAGGCACCCGGGAGGCCGGCACCACGGCACGCGCCGGGTGGGCGGGCGCTGGCGCGCTCCTCGAGGTGCTGGTACGCGACCTGCCCATAGAGCGCCTCGTTACACGCGGTACTCTTGGCCTTTCGGCGCTCACCTACTACGGCCACGCTGGGCTCGACACGCATGCTCAGCGCCTGGCGGTGCAGCTGCTACAGAGCGATCTGGAGCCGGGGCGGCGAGCAGCCATCGCAGCGATGCGAGGCAGCCACGCGGTGGAGCGGTTCAGCGCGGTGCCGTCGAGCCGCTTGTGGTCGGTGGCGGCGTAGGCTGTTCGCTGCGCTGTGGTGACATGATAGTCGCGAGGGTTCGGATCTTGTCCCACATTGGCCAGAGACTCACCGCGCGGAATGGCTGGATGTGTTCATTTGCGTCGAGATACTCCACAATATCTCGCACAGCTGCGTCTCGCTCCTCCAGTGCGACCAGCATCTCGGCTTGCTCCGCGGTCCGAGCCTCTAGCTCTTGCGTCTGGCGTTCGATCTCCATGGCGAGGAGATTGATGTCGACCACGCGAGCGTCCCGCTCCTCAAGCGTCCCCCTCACCGCATCCTCGGTGCTCTCGCCCGGGCGCGCGGAGACGAGGGCGCGAATCGCGGTGAGCTGCTGCGCCACCGCGGAGGCTGGAGTCATCGATGTGGAGCCGATCGGCCAGCCCAGATCGACGGCAATCCGGCACCACCTGTTGCGCATGTCGAGCGCGAGCCCGGCGACCTCGCGCAGGCGGTCCTCCATCGGTGCCGTGGCGTCGGTAATGGAGAAGAGGTCGTCTATCGACGGTGCCGGAGGGCACGGATCAAGCTCGCCTTGTTGAGCACGAAGCCGCGCTATCTCCTCGTGGCGCTCCATCACAGCAGCGAGGAGACATCGGCCATCTGACGCCTCGCTGTGACCAGATGCGTAGTACGGCGATTCTTTCGGCTCGTTGTAGCCAGTGCCATTGCACCACGAACAGCTCACAGGCGGTGGATAGACCTGAGCCAGTCGCGTCTCGATCGCGGCAAGCTGCTCCGCGGTGAGCACCGCGCTCGCCTGCTCGGCGCGTACCTGCTCGCGGGCGCATGGGCCGCAGAGCTCACGCGGGTTGTCGTGACGCGTGCACCATGGGCCGCTGTGGGGCTTCGTGGATTCGGTCGCGATTTCGGGTTGCTGCAGCCCGCCGACGATTCCGTGGATCTCACCCAACTGGTCGTTCGCTGTGGGCGCCGGGCTCTGGTCAACGTGCTCCCCTCTCTCGATCGCGTTCGCTACGAGCTCAACGAGACGCCCGCCGTTCGCTGCATGCACGTGCTTGCGCAGGAAAGACAGGACCATTGCACGCTCCGTGTTTGGCGCGGTCATCGTGGCATCTCCTGACTCAGCGCAGCGACCTTCGCCCGCCATTGTTTTCGCGTCGCATCTCGCTTTCGCCTGGCACCGTGGGTCAGCTTCAGCGCCGCGAGATGCCGATACTCGACCACCCGATCGGTCTTCACCCAATCCGGGTTGAGCGATTTGCTCACCACGTTGGTGACAAGCACGGAGAGCACCTCGGCAGCCTCGCACGGGATCGCCAGCGTGTGCTCTCCGCTGTCGTAGTAGGACGGGTTCGATCCGATCTGCTCGGGGGAGTACCGCCCTGCGCACTCGAGCCTGAACACGTAGCCGTTATCGTTCGGGCCCCAGAACGTCAGCAGGTTGTCGCTGCGCTTCGTCCACTTCAGCGACAGAATGTAGAACTCGTTCATCGGGGCACCTCCGGCGGGTAATCCGCGGGAGTTGCGTCCACGTGCCGGAGAATCGATAGCACTTGGTCCGGTCGCATGCTTAGCTCTGCTGCGATTTGTTCTGCGTTGTGCCCCAACTCGTCACGCAGTTGTCGCATGGCCCGCGCTCGGTGATGGAGAAAATCTCCCCACGGATGCCCCGATCCTAGATAGGTCGGTCGCATGCGGCGCAACTCCGTGCTGAGCTCGCAAACTCGCCACGTGTGACTGGCGTGGCGGTCGCCATCGAGCTCCTCCGGTAGCATCCCGCACTCTTCCGGGTAGACGACGATCTCCGCGTGGCACTCGACGCAGCATGCGCGACCTTCAGACTCGCTCGGATCGTAGCGCTCCCCATCACGGTCGACTACGTGTCCCCGGATCATGCGCACGGGCCCGGTAACCAGGGTCCCCTGATCCTCGAATGCGCCGGGCACGTCCTCATCGTCAGGCTCACCAATGCGGGCGACCGCCGCGCGGATGCAATCGGGGCACAGGTCGCGCAGGCTCAGATGACGGCACACGGGATCCTCACTCATCGCTTTTTCCTCCCTGAGTCTCTTTCAGATGGTCGTCCATTTCGGCGCCGGCCTCTTCCCACGTCTCACCGCGAGCAGTGAACCTGCACGAGCAGAACAGACATGCGTCCAGGCCAGCCAAAGTACGGTTGTAGACAGCACCGTCGATCTCGCATGCGCGCCGCTCGGGGGCAGTCATCGGGGCACCTCGCTCTCGCCGCATCCAACGACCTTAACCTCATGCCCGAGTGCCGTCGAGATTCCCCCGGCAAACTCGACGAACAGCTGGATCGCCTCGCACCATTCCGGCGGCGGGGTCTTCCCGTCGAGGTCGACTTCGAACCGGATGAGTTGCTGCCCGGCCGGCTCCGCTTCGTCGAGCGGCCTCACGTTCACGCGCACGTCAACGCGATCCGGGTCCACGTCGAAGGTAGCCGATAGACCCTCTTTCAGACCTTGAACCAGCGTTGCCGTGGCTTTGTCCATGTCGCTCATCGCTTCCTCGCTTTCGCCGGGCGCCCGTTGCCGGTGAGCCCTGGCGTGGGCCCCTTGCCCCGTTGCTCCCACAGGCACTTAACCGCGAGCCCGAGGAGCCGAGAGCGGTCCGGCGTGGCCCCCGGTGGCGCGTCGTCGCGGGCCATCTCGTCCGCCATCGCCAGCGTCTCAGGCGTCATGGTCACGTGTTTCGTTGGCTTCGCGCGGACCTGCATCACGCGCCCCCGTCCAGGTAGTAGACGGGCACCGGCGGCGCGTCGTTCGACATGTAGTGCTTGACGGAGCCGCTGCGCTTCTCGTGCTCCAGCGCCTCTTTGACAGCGCCCTCAGCCTTGGCTGGGAAGGACTTCATGATGCCGGCCAGGGAGAGACCGAGCGACTGCGACAAGACCTGTTTGACCGCGGCGGATACCTTGACGGGATCGTAGATAGGCATGGCCTCAATGTGGCCACCAATGCGGCCACAGTCAAGCCCTCACGCCGCTCGCCCCGGCGCGACCTCCGCGCGAAGCTCCTCCAGGGTGAGCGGGCGCCGTCCGGCGATGGGCGCTTCCTCTCCGACCTGACACCGTTTTCCGGTAGCGCGTCTTCCCGCCGCAGCCCATCTCCAGCGCGCGCGTGAGGGCGCTGTATGGACTACCGAGACAAGCTTACTCCTACCTACGAGGTTCGCATCCTGATGCCAGACGGCACAGTGGCCGCGCGCGTGGCTGTCGTGCCGGCCGATCTACAGCTGGCGCTGGAACGTGGTCTGCCCAGCGAGCGGATGCTGGTCGGCATTCATGGCTGCCTCCTGCAGAGGTCCTCGATATCCACACCAAGGCTGACCGCGATCTGCTGCAGCCACTCGATCGTGGGTGATTTGCCGCCATTCATCACCCCCCAGAAATGGGATGGGCTGACATTGGCGAGCGCGATCAACTGAGTCAAGGTGATGCCCTGCACTTTGCACAGCGTGCGGATGCGGGTGCACACCCGGTCGTGTACATCCTGCTCGGTCGCAGAGCCCGACGTCATCTGCTTCCCTCGACATCTGCGACTCGCTGTCGCAATACTTTCACCTCGTCGACGAGCGCCGGCACCTCACACGCGAGCAAACGGGACATCGGCGACTCGAATCCGCCCGGCGCCTGGAGGATGTCGGACGCCAGCTGCTTAATGGTCGCCAGGTCGGCAGCTGGCTGGTATGTAGGCTCAGGTCGCCGGCACGAGGGCGCTGCGATTTTCCGAGTCAGCGCGCGGAGCGCGGCATCAAAGTGCGTGGCATTAGGGTTGTTCTCGTTCGCGCGAGCACGCAGGAGCCGGAGCAGCTCCACGTCGTCGTCGTATCGCGCCCATTGCTCATCCGGGGTGAGCTCGCGCGCGGCATCCATGGGTCCGATGACTGGAACGTGGAACTTCGACGTGCACTCGCAGCCCGACTCGGAGCCGATGCAGTGGGCGTGTTTGCCGGCCGCGCACCATCCGCACAAGTTCCTTGTTATTTTTTCTACCTCGCCCCCGCGGGCCTCGCGTTGTCTCATCCCCTACCTCCTCCTACGCCCGCGCCAGGTTACACGAGCCGTCATTACTCGATGGAACACGCATAGAGTCTGTCCGCACGACGGCGCTCGGGCGAGTCCCCCACCATGAGCCATCCATCGACGGGCCAATCTCTGCGAGAGACGAGCCGACGCCGACGACGAGCGTGAATCGCTACGCGTTCTGCGACTCTCTTGCGCGAATCGGCCACCGCTTGCGGCGGATCCACGCCTGGATTCTCCGGAACACACACATCGATAAGAGCCCGCAGATACCGATACGATCCCTTGGTCATATACCCTCCTACGTTCGCTCAACGTCACCCGAGCGGTCAACGATATCCATAACGCGTTCGACAACTATGCAGTTGTCACGCCAGACGAACACGCCCAGAGCATCGAGAATGGCCCGAGCGCGATCCTCACGCCCACCATATCCGTCGAGCGCCACCACAGCGGCAGCAATCTCATCGTCCGGAGGTGTCACCGCCGGGGACACCCCGCGCGCGTACATATGCTGCGCTCGACCATGGGTCGATGCGACCGAGGACATGATCCTGGTATCGTCCGCGCGGACGCATGTCTCCGTCGCCGTCGCGATGAAAAACTCCATCGTGCCTACGGTTGCGCGGCTCATGTCGCTACTCATCGTTCTTCTCTCGGGCGGCCTCTGACGCCCAGTCTCGCAAGGCGGTCCGCAGCGGTGCTTGACACGATGAATCGTCCAAAATCGCTGCTACCGCCCGGCGCAGAGCCGCTCCGACGAGCGGCGCCGCAGCCACGGTCCCGTCCGTAGCGAGCAGCGCACGGCCCGTGAGGGTCGCGACCACTGAGCGTGCGTAGCCCTCAACGGTGTTCCCGCCGACGGCGGTCCCGTCGCCCAGCCGCGCCGGATGGTTTATCCGCTCATCGAGCTCGCGGCGAGTCGCCGCTGTCAAACGAGCATCGATCTTGTCCAGCAACGCCAACCTGATGCTTTCGTTCATTGGTGTCTCCGTGTCGCCCACCTCGAAAGGCCCTCCCCGTTGCCAGGGAGGGCCGCGCCATCACCCCATCGCCTTGAGCGTCCGCTCGTACATGGCCAACTGCGTCTGCTCCTGGTCGAGCAGCCACGCGTTCGCGGCGTTCCTGGGCTGGCCCTGGATCTGCGCGACGGTCTGCCTCGCGGTCAGGATCTTCTCTTTCAGATGCGCCCTCATGCTTGCGTCGCTCATGAGGTAGACTATATGGCGGAACATATTAGCGCGCTACTCTTTTTTTAGAAAAACTCCGCGCTGCCTCGCCCTGTAGCGTTTGCCCCGCTCGCTCAGCCTGACCGTGGGCGCAGGTGCTTCCGGGTCGATGACCAGCGGCACACCGAGCACCACCGCGAGCCTGGCTAACGTCGCCCACGTGACGTTCGCCCCCCTGTGCTCCAGGTCGGCGATCATGGGCTGCGTCACGCCAGATGCCACTGCGAGCTCCGCCTGGGTGAGGCCACGGGCCTCCCTGGCGGCGCGCACCTGCTCGGGGATGGTGGCCGGTGTCGTCACAGGCGCCGATCCCGCGCTGTCAACGACTCCACCGCTCGCGCGTGGTAGTGTGGCTGGAAAGCCGACTCCGTGTAGGCCTCCCCCGTCATGATGTCGAGCCTACCGCGAACGCCCTCCGACACCGGTCCATAGGTGACGCCCAGCGTCGCGCCCGTGTCGGCGTCCAGCACGGTGATCGTGCGCCGACACGTCGCAGGACCGACGGGCGTGAGCTGCACTCGCGACACCTCGACGAGCGCGGCGTACCAGCGGTAGTCGTGCGCCCAGACCACGACGTGCCGGCCCCCTCGCGCGATCACCTCAGCCATCGTCGGCACCGGCTCTGCAGCCCGGTGCGCTTGCGAGCGGGCCGCGTTGAGCTCTGTGAGTATCTCCATTGAGTCCTCCTACCGCCGAAAGCCCGCTCCCCGTGGAGCAGGCCCGGCATCATCCCCGCGTGCAGGGGGACATCGTGTTGTTCAGCCCCACAGCTCCCGGGCCAACCGTCGCTGGACGGCGCGATCGTCGTCCTCCCACGCGAGCACATCCGCCAGGAGCTGCGCCCAGTCGATCGGCTGCCGGTGCTGCTCACACAGCGCGACGGCGTGCCGCATGTGGCCCGGCAGCGCTTCGCGCGAGGCCGACAGGAGCGCGGTGAATCGGTGCGAGTACATCTCGCGCCTGCTCTCCTGCGTCGGAGGGATGGCCTCGATCAGACGCCGATACGCGACCCCGAGCGAGCGCCCGCCCCGCACACCGGGATGAATCGCGAACAGCTCACCGACGAGGGCGAAAGCGGCCACATCGTGACCCTCCTCCACGTGCGGCAGAATGTGCCCGCCAGCGAGCGGGAGTCCGCGCCGGAGCTCGCCCTTGGCTCGAACGTCACCGCGCACCTCGTTGAGATGCTCAGCAAAGCTCGCGATGCTCACGTCGCCCCCGGGTTGTGCGCAAGCATTGAGGTGCGGTGGAGGATCTCCGCCTCGCGCGCATCGTCGGAGGGGATGAGCTCCGGGTAGCCGTCGTGCTCGAGGAACTTGGCGAGCTCTTCGCCTTCAAGGCGGACAATCTGCGCGCGGTCGCACGCCCTGTTGAGTCGCACGATTTTCCACGCTCCGCGCGCGTAACGGCTCTTGTTGTCCGTCTCTCCGCACCAATCATACAGCCGTGGCTCGCGACTCTGGTTCGTACGCAGCGGGCGATCGCGGATGGAGAACAACCGCACACCGTTGCTGGTGTTCAAGGTCTCCACGAGATACCCAACGTCGCCGATCTTGCTGGTGCTCACGTCGTTGTAGATGTCGATCCACTTGTTCATGTCGTTCTCCTCTTCGGTGTGCCGTTACTGACTCAGACCTGCCCGAGCAGGTCGTTTGCTGTCCGTCACTCGATCAATATCCGCAACCACCGTTGCAGGTCGGATCCCCGCAGTCGCTAGGGTTGGGGCAGCGAGACTTGCGAGCGACCGGTTTCGCCGGTGTGACCAGCGAGCGCGCCGCAGCAGCGTTCGCAGTCGGGACATCCCAGCCCTTCGCGTTGGCGTTCCATCGGCCACCCAGCGCCCGCAGGCCCTCTCGCACGGGGTAGGTGTTGCCGATGATCGTCACGGTCGCGCTTGCCATCCTCGTATCCTCCTCCGCGGCTCCTCGCCGCTCACAAGTGTCACTATATGTCGGAACATATAGACGCGCTACAGTTTTTTCTTGTGGCGCCGGTCGATTGTTCGTAAGTGCGCGAATTTACATGATGAGCCGGTCGCGACGGTGAACAGGTTGCGGGCGGCCCCGTCCTCGGGTAGGGTGCGCCTGCGCACGTGGGATGACCGGGCGTTCAACCCGAAAGAGATCCCCCATGCAAGACATCAGAATCACGCGCTACAAGCATCCCATCGCGTCCGGCTGGGCCGGCTATCTGGAGCCCGCGGACAAATCCTGGATCGCGTTCATCGGGCTGGACGGTGCCCCTCAGTTTTTCCTGAACCGGGACCCGGAGACCGGAGCCATACTGCCCGATGACCCGGCGGAGCACGCCGCCCACATCGCCGTATTGCGGGAGAGCCCTGGCCTCCGGATCGGCATGATCTACGATGGCTCCAGCGAGAACAGCGCGCTCGAGCCGGGTGAGCGCGTGTTCCCGCTCGGCTACGACGGCCGGTCGGGACTCGCCGGGATGACCGAGCCATCCGGCTGATAATGCGCAAGCATGCGGCCCTCCTGGAGGTACAGCTCTACCGTCATACCAAGGCGGGCTGCCCGCGCTTTCTCGCGCGCCTCAACGTCTTTCCGCAGTGCCCGTCCAGCCTCGCTGTTGGTATCCCACAACGCGCTCTCCCATGTGCTCAGCTCGATCGTTTTCATCCGGTCCTCCTGACCCGAAAAGCCCACCCTGTTTCCAGGGTGAGCCCGTCGGCCTCAGCACTCCTCGCCGCGTCTGACGAGCTCCTCCAGTAGGAGCTCCATCCGGCTGTCCACCCCTGTCTGCCCGTATCCCGCCGCTGTTACCCAGTTCAGCGGGCTCTCCAGCTCCCGGATCTCAGCTCTCAACACGCTCACCGTCTTGCCCGCCAGTTTCGCCGTCGTCTTCATACACAGACTATATGGCAGAACATATAGACACGCAAGGGATTATTCGAGGCGGGTCGGTCGATTGTCTGTAACTCATCGAAGTTACAGACAATCTGGCGCCGGTAGGCTAGCCGTCTACGGGGCAGAGCAGCCGGCAGACTGGCACGCCGTGACCTCGGGCAGGCAGTTGGCGCCGAGACATGCCTGGCACCCCGGATCGCTGGCACCCGCTGCGCACTGGACCGCACATTTTGACTGCACGCAGGCGAAAACACCGTTGAACTCTGTCGATGCCGACGGACAGGAGTTCACGAGGCACTGTTGCCAGCATGCGCCAACCGGAAACTTGCCACGGCCGAACGATGGTGCATCGCTGGGCGCGCACGCGGACACGCACGCGAGCGTCTCTGCGCACGACGCGGCGCCCGTTCCGTACATATCGCCTGTCCCGCCCCCGATCATGCTCGGCACGCACGCTTCGAACAGCACGGCGGCCGGTCCGGCCACAGGTGGCGCGTAGAACCCGTAGAACTGGCACATCTCCGCCGTGGCTTTGTCGGTCCCTTGGTACGTGTCCGTGCCCGACGTGTCGCGGTAGTCGCAGTAGATCCGGAAACTCGAGCCTGCCGGGACATGCATGACCCCGAGCTTGCTTGCGGGCTCCTCCCACGATCCAGCGGAGAGAAGCGGCGTGGTGGACTCGGGCCCGCCAGGCGGATCAAGGAACACGTTGAACCCGACGCCGCGCTCGTGTTGGTGCGTGGTCATGTACACCATGTCCACGTCGGTAGGCACCGCGCACCTCATAGAAGCGTGGCCCTCGCCATTGGCCGGCACGTACACGAACGGATCATAGAACTGGAACTCGCCGATCGGCGTGACCGGACCGTCTGCAAGGACGGCAGTCAGATCGAGCGTGGGTTCAACTGGCGCGGCGGAAGGGTTGACCGTATGAAACTGGACCATCACGACCTCACCCGAGGCGAACGGAATCGCGTAGCCATCCGGGTAGATGAGCTCGGTCTGATCCGTCGTCGGTTGCGACACGATCGACGCGGGCGCCGCTGCGTCGGTTTGCGCCGAGGTGAAACACTCGAACGGTCTCCCGTCGACCGCCGACGCGTCGAGACCGATCGTGCGGAACAGCGCCCAGTGGTGGGCGTCCGACGTCGCCCATTTGAAGCCTGCGACGTTGACTGTCTTGCCGCCGTTACTGGGCATGGACGCGTACTGGCACCAGTAGGTTTCCGTGCCTGGATCGGTCGTGAACTGGAAATGAAACTCCGCGCTAGGCTCTGGCTTCGGATCAGGGACCTCCGACCCGCATGCGCCGATGAGAAATGCGAACGCTGCTACTACTGAGAACAGTTTCTTCATGTGATCTCCTTCTGTCAGGACGACGATCATTTAGTCCACGCGTATTAGCTCGCGCCATACGCAGATCTTCGTAGGGGACCGCGTGCTTGCCTACACGCCGGGGATGCCCAGCTGCTTCGGCGTCGCCGCGGGTAGCTCGCCGCAACTCACCCCGCCGACCTTGCTCAGGATGCGCGCTACGATGCTGCGGTGGCACCGAGCCGCGTCCCTGCACCGGCAGCGCAGCACGACCCGGTCACGCGCGAGCATCGACCGCCAGGCTGCCCGGTGCGTGCTCCAGCTCCGGCGCATCTCCTCGAGGAACGAGGCGGAGTAGGTCGCCCACCCCTGCTCAGCAGCCTCACCTCCGAGCTTGCGAGCCTCCAGCGCTGGGGTAAGGATGGCCCACGAGGGTGCCCATATCTGGCCCGGGAACGGCAGGCAGGCACGCGTTGCTCGATCGGCGCCCGCGCGCGTGATGTCGAGGTCGTCTGGGTCTGCCGGCTGGCCATCAATCCTCGCCGTCCACACCTGGAGCGCCAACGTCTGCGCTTCCGCGTCGGGAGCAGGCACCCACCGGACCCGGACACCGAGCGCGCGCAGTAGGGCGGTCATGTCGCCCGTACCGGTTCGCTTGAGCTTCCCAGGGTGCCGCGGGTCGGGCTTCTCCAGAGCCCCCAGCGCGAGCCCTTCAACGTGGCCACCTGCGTCCAGGATCGCCTTGCACTCGGCCTGCATTGCCCGGTTGCGGATCGGGCCCGCGCCGTTGCCGTGGCGTTGCCAGTCAGCCGGCCGGCGGTGGAGGGTGTTGCCGACGATGAGCCCCGCGGCCAACGCCGCCCGGTCCAGCGCCTGATCGCCACCTGGAGTGCCATCGTGGCGCGCTGGGCAGTCGCCATGCATGAGCTCATGGTCGGGGTAGCCAGCGAGCTCCACGGCGGCGCGGGCCAGGTCGGGCCAGGTACGGCTGCCAGCTCCGAGGAGCAGCCGTCTCACAGGTCGGCCATCGACGCAGGGCAGCTACTCACCGGCGCGTCGTCGCTCCTGCTGCTCGGCAGCACCCCCGACGCCTCCAACTCTCGCCGCTCAGCTTCCACAACCCGGCGATCTGCGATGCGAGCGTTCCCCGATGCGTGACGAACGCGGGCGCAAACTGCCGACGGTGGAGCTCCAGCAGCGCCGCAACTCCTGCCCAACATGCGCGCATCTCGGCGCGGGTGGTAGCGTCGTCGGCAAGCTTGCGGAGCGTGGTAGCCTTGGACGTCGAGGTGGTCACCTGTGCCCCCTTCGGGCCGCCTCAACTCGTCGCTGGTGCCGGTTGAGCTTGGGTGGCGCTGGATCAATCTGTCTCCGGTTGCCCACGCTGCCGCTTGCCCCGACCTGATGGACGACGGGCGGACCCCATTTGCCCTCGTGGTCGAGTTCATGACCAGCGAGCAGGTGTGCTGCGGCTGTCGCGTAGGCATCCGCCGCGCTGTAGATGGCCTTCGTACTGTAATTGGCCGCGGCCATCCTGTCAGCCCATGCGAGCGCACGATCCACGCGGAACGACATCTCGGGCGAGAAGCGCAGTCGCTCAAGTCTAGCGCGCTGGACCTGAGCGTAACCGAGCAGGTTGGAGCCAAAGCAGAAAACCCTGGCATTAGCAATGGAAATGGGGCTCATAGGCATGGCCTCCACGCTACCTCGCTTCATGGTGCCCATGTGTCGCACTCGCAGTGGTGCTCATAAACGACCAGATAGTGATCGCAGTAGTAAGCGTGATAGTTATCCGGGCTGCAGCGGAAGTGGGCCGGGCGATCGACGCATGCCTCATGAATGCAAGGCGGAGCCGTCGCTGGGTAGTGGCCTGAGTGATCCGAAAGTGGCCTGAGTGTGATCCGCGGCCCGTGCGGAGGGTTAGGGTCGATGCGCCGCCCGAGGGACCTACCGATCCCCCGGACGACGACT
>Ga0070707_100002302_pt1 | contig 18245 bp, 18 predicted proteins | sample KBSK5502metaG_FD_65468 | JGI IMG/M metagenome (GOLD analysis project Ga0070707, IMG submission 65468) | Corn, switchgrass and miscanthus rhizosphere microbial communities from Kellogg Biological Station, Michigan, USA - KBS K5-50-2 metaG | ecosystem: Host-associated > Plants > Roots >... | reverse complement strand
TCTGGCTGCTTGCTCTCGCCGGGATCATCGGCTTCATCGGCAACGAGATCGCCGCCCAGGTTCGCCTGCGCGCCGGACACCGACTGCAAAGCCCGGCCCTCGTTGCCGACGGCAAGCACGTCCGCGCCGATGGATTCATCAGCCTAGGCGTCCTCGCAAGCGCAACCCTTGTCGGTCTCGGCCTACCGCGCGCCGATCCGATCATCGGCCTAATCATCACCCTCGTGATCCTCCACATCACCTGGCAGAGCTGGCAGACGATCTCCAAGACCGAGCCGGGCGAGATGCTCGAGCACACCAACTGACCCCAGGAAGACGCTCGGGGGTCATTCCGGAGCACTGGACCAAGCGAGCGCCGGCTCTCATGACTAGGCCGGACTACTTCGGGTCTTACCCCGACTCCAGCGAACGCCTCAACGACTTGACGGTTCGCGACCGTTCGCTTCTCGCCAACAGCGCCGCGACCGGCTTCATTAATCGCATCAACCCGAAGAGTTCACCCTTCGCGGTGTGATGAACGATCGTTCTATTCTCGTCGGCCTCCAGCAGGTATTCGGGTCTCGCTTCCATCAAGTCAGAGCCGAACAACGCAAGGGTTTCGCGAAACCCGATCCGCGACGGCGACTCGTAGGCGGTGATCTGCCCGCGGAAGGTGCCCATCCTCGTGGCGTCGAAGTACGCCGTCCCGGCGCCTAAAGGACCGTCAGAAGTTTGGCTGGCCCGACGGAATAATCCCGTCCGGTGCATCCAGGTTCGGTAACCATCGACGTCCGCGAGTCGCGCAAACACTTCGCCGATCGGACCGTCGATCGTCACGCTCGTCTCGTATCGAACCGTAGTAGTACGTGTCTTGTTGATGCGCTTACCAGGCCACGCATCCGATTTGACTGTCATCGCTTGCCCTCCGATCCGGAGTCTGCGTTACCCCACCTCTCGAAACGTGTGGTCGTCGGGATATATGCCGTCCTCCGCTCAGGGTCATTCCGGAACACTGGCCCAGGCGAGCGCCTAGTCTCCTGAGCGTGGCCGAACCCGCCAACGCCACCGAGGACAACGACGACGAGGTGCTGCCGTGTCTGCGGTGCGAGACGCCGCTTGTGTTCGTTGCAGAGCGAGACTTCCGCGAAGGCAGCGGCGGATGGGAACTCACTCTTGGCCGTGTCGGCGCGCTCTTCGGCAGCAGCACGCGCCTAGAGGTCTGGGCGTGCCCCTCGTGCGGCCATGTCGAGCTCTTCTGGCCCGGCGTGGAGTAACCCCAGACGTTCAGGGGTCATTCCGGAACACTGGCCCAGGCGAGTGGTTGAAGGCGATGGCGGCTGGAGCGTTGCCGCCATCGCCTGTTGCTTCACCGCCGTTGCCGTTGCGTGTTAGTTGACGACGATGCCGGAGGGGGTTGCTCCGAAGGGGCCAGATGCCGCTGTCAGGGGCGTAAGGGTGCCTCCATTGACAGTGAAGCCTGTGACCGCGTTGGTGCCGGACTCGACGACCCAGAGGGTGTTGCCGTCGGGCGCGAGTCGGGCATCCTCGGCACCCGCGCCGATCTGGCCCGGAGGCGTGCTCTGCAGGAACGTCAGCGCGCCGCCGGTGCCGATCGAGTAGCTGGAGACCGTTGCCGAGGCCGTGTCGACGGTGAAGAGGAAGCTGCCGTCGTGGCTGATCTCGATCCAGCAGGATGCTCCGCCCTCGTTAGCGACGGGCGGGCCCACCGGAGTGAGGCTGCCGTCGGCTGCGTCAGCAAAACTGGAGACCAGGCCGGGGAAGACGGCCCCTCCGCCAGCGGTGTGCGCATCCGACACAAACAGCTGGTTCGGGTCGATCGGGTTGAACTCGCTGCCGAACTGGCCGAAGCCCTGGGCGGGCGAGAATGCCTGGGCGTCGTAGGGCGAGCCGGGAGCGGCCGTCAGTCTCCCGTCGCTGCCGACAGTGAAGCTGTCGATCCGCGAGGTGGCGATGCGAGTGCCTGCGAGCCTCGAGCCGTCGCCGTTGAAGAGCACCTGACCGGGCTTGGAGTCGTTCGGTAGTGCATAGGTCGAGTTCGGTATCGCTCTCAGGTGTCCACCCGCATCGAGCCGGAAGCCCGTGTAGTTGGTGTCGCCGATGTTGGCGCCGGGGCCGGCGTTCGCGACGTAGACGAGATCGCCGTGAACGGAGATGCTGACCGGGTTGACGCCGCCCGAAGCGACGGGCGAACCTTGGACGCCTTGCAGCGAGCCGTCGGGCTTGATCCGGAGTACGGAGATCTGATTGCTGCCGGCGTCGACGGCGAGCAGATAGCGGCCGTCGGCGCTCAGTTGCAGCGAGCCTTGTGACGCGTCGGCATGACCGGCCCCGGAGCCGCCGACCGTGAACGGGGATCCCGGCATCGGCGTGAGGCTGCCATCGGCGTGACGATCGAAACCGGCCACCGTATTGACAGGCGCGGTGTTGTCGTTGACGTACACGTGCCCGACGACCCCGGATGTATCCGCGCGCGCGGCCGACGCAGCCGCGCCTGACACGACGGCGACCAGGCCTACGAGCGCAAGCAGGACACTGAAGCGAAACCTTCTCATGCTTTGACCTCCCGAAAAAATCGCGCGGAGCCGATCTCCGCGCGTCCAGCCACGGTCGCAGGAGTCCCTTTCACCACGCTTACGGACATGTGAACGATCACTTAAAGCTCGGCCGCGGCTACGGGCGGCGCGCTTAGTCCATGGCGCGGCCACCTCGATAGGCTCGCTGGCATCAGTCCACGTGAGTCTGGAGGTTCCTTTCCATGGCCGTCCACACCGAGATCACTCCGACCGAGGCAGCTGATCGACTCGCCCTGAGAGAGCTTTTCGACGCCTATGCCCACTGCGCGGATCGCCGTGACGCCACCGGGCAAAAGGCGCTCTTCACCGACGACACCGTCTTCGCCGTGTACATGGACGGTGCGGAGAGTGACGCAACTTACGTGCTTCATGGACGCCAGGCGCTCACGCCCGTGTTCGCGGATCTAAATCGGTACGAAATGACGACGCATTTCAACGGGCAGAGCACCATCGATCTCGACGGTGAGCGTGCGACGGGCGAGAGCTACACGATCGCCCACCATCTCTACACCGAGGACGGTGAGCGAAAGATCATGGTCGCGTCGCTCCGCTACCTCGACACCTTCGCGAAGATCGACGGCACCTGGTACTTCGCTGAGCGAAAGCTCGTCCTCGACTGGAGCGAGACACGACCATCGAGTCCGGGGGTACCGCCGAATTAGTCGATTTCTGGGGTGCTGCGCCCCTGCGCAGCACCCCAGAATCGGCATTCGCCTAACCGGTTGGGTTGGGTGTGAGCGTTCCGAACAGCCCGTCGGCTTCGTGGTTGAGACCTGCCGTGAAGAAGAGCGTGTTCGGCGTTGAGCCGGGAGTCCCCGGTGCGAATCGCAGTCCCCAGAGCCCGTCGATGGTGATCGGCCCATTGTGTGGGCTGCTCAGCTCGCCCTGAAACGCCCCAGTCGTCTGGTCGTACGCATCGATGCGCCCGTTGCCGAAATTGCCCACCAGGATGTCACCGCCGAACGCGCCGAACGTTGCCGGCGCGAGTGTCACGGCCCATGGTGAGTCGAGCCTGCCGCCGCTGACGAGCCGCTGGAGCAGGTCGCCGTTCGGCGAGAAAACGTCGACGAAGCCGTTGCCCGGCCGGGCGGCGTCGTCGTTCTTGCCGGGTCCTTGCTTGGCGAAGGTGACGTAGAGCTTGCCGCCGATGTTGTGGATGCCGAACGGCGCGAAGCCGGTCGGGATCGTCGGGTCGGTGAAGCTGTTGACGAGGTTGAAGTGACTGTCGAACACGTCGACCCTGCCGAAGCGGAAGCTCGTCGCGTAGATGAACTTGCCGCTCGGGGTGGACACGAGGGCGAGGCCCTTGTAGTTCGCGCAGACATCGCCGGCAGCATCCGTCGCCGTCGAGTTGTCTACGGCGATGACTGCGTGCGTGTTGTCGACGTTCGGGTTCCACCCGGCGATCGTGCCGTCTTCGGTGGCGAAGAGGAAGAAGGCTGGGCCTGAGACGCCGTCCTTCGAGATCACGAAGTCCGTCGAGGTCGGGTCGAAGGTGTTGAACGCCTGACCAGTCGGCGCACCGATCGCACCGGGACCGGCCGACGACGGTGCGGGAATCGTCACGACGCGAGGCTGAGGGTTGCCTGTGCCGTCGTAGAGAGTCGTCTCACCCGCGTGGTTGTCGGAGACCCAGATGGGAGTGCCGGGGCCGACGGACGTGCCCCATGGGTTCTTCAGGTTCGGGTCTGTGTGCGCGGCTAGGCCCGGAATGTCCGAGACGAGGTTCGACTGCACGTAGGACCTGCCGGCGATCCCGTTGTCGGCGGAGGCGGTACGCGCACTCCCCGATAAGACGGTGGCAGCAATGACTGCTGCCAGGGCCGCGAGGACGAGGACGTAACGGTTTCTGCCCATGATGCGGTGTCTCCTTTCGTTGGATGCGAGGCGTTACTTGCCGGACGAGTCGTGTGCCGGCAGCAGCGCGTTGTGGAGGACGAAGTTGGCGACGTCGTGTCCGAGCGTCAGTCCAGCGACGTGGTCGAGCCGTGTATGGACGCCGGCGTAGATGCGGCTGAGTCCGGCCTCGTTTGCGGCGGCGCTGAAGCTGTCGAACGACCGCGTCACGCCTGGCAGCGCCGGCGAGGTGACCGCGAACGGCTGGTTGTCGCCGAAGAAGCTCGCGAGCACGTCGGCGCCGGCTGCGCTGATCGTGCTGTGTGCTCCGGGGTAGGAGGGGTCGGCAGGCGTGTTGCCCGCGAGCGGAAGCCAGTTCGGATCAGCGACCGTGTTCGGGTTGCCGTCGGTGTCGGCGAGGCGGATCGCCGTCACGGGCCGCCAGAGCTGGTACGTGTACTTCGCGTCGTAGAAGGCGATCGCCGAGTCGGCGAAGCTGAGGTTGAGCGACGCGAACAGGCGTGCGGTCGTCGGCAGGTCCGTGTGGCGCGCTGCGGCAACCTCGGCCGCGATCTGGTTCCAGAAGTTCTGGATCGGCGGGTTCCAGAATCTGCCGATCTCCGTCTGCTCGGGTGTGCGGGTGGTGCTCGTCGCGGAGCCGAGGCTCTGCACTTCGTTGATCGCGGTGGCGTAGGCGTCACTGGTCAGCGCCGGCGGCGCAGGCGGCCGGAACTGACTCGCGCTATCGAGCACGAACGGTGTCACCTGGCCCCAGGTGGTGAAGACCGGGGTCGGGAAGTTGGGCGGGGTCGGTTGGAAGTCGCCCGGTGCGGTGCCCGGAACGAACGGTGGCGGCGTCGCGTTCGAGCCGTCGTTCGCCCGAATCGCCAGCAGGTCTGTCGCCACCTGCTCGCCGAGCTGGATGCCTTGGTCCTTGGCCGGCCCATCCGCCACCTTGGCGAGCTCCGAGGCGTAGTCGGCGTCCAGCGCGCCCTTCTGCGCGGGATAGAGGCCAACTAGCGCGGCGTGAGCCGCAGCGTCCGCGGCGGCCGTCGCCGACGCATCGCGCGGCGCGCGGACGTCGATGAGGTACGGCTCGTGCGTACGGTCGATCGCGTTCACAGCGTCGTAGATCGCGGCGTGCACGATCGCGAAGTTCCGCGTCGGCTGGATGTTCGCCGGCTGCGCTCCCGGCGTGTTGACGATCGACAAAAGGATCTGGTTCCAGTCGATCACCGGCTGACCAGACTCGACCTTGGTCACCGCTTGCCTCGGCGCCGCTTTCGAGGCCAAGCTCTCTTGCCGGGCGCTTGCGTTCGCGCTCGCCGCGAGAAACGCGGCCGTTCCGAGCGCTCCGAGTACCAGTCCGGCTGCGAACAGCCGGGGTGAGAATCGCTTCATCGCGAAGCTCCTTTCTGTGTGTTTGCGGGTGCCGTGAATCGGCGGGCGGCGTAGATGCAGAGGACTGCGACCGGCAGCTCGACCGCGAGCGCTTCGGCACTTGCGAGCGCTACGGCTGCTGCTCCCCCGGCGTTGAGCACGTCGAACCAGGCGTCAGCAGCGAGCAGCGTCGCTGTGGCGACGGCGGCGCGATCGAGCCACGCCGCGCGTCGGAGCAGCCCGACGCCGGTCAGTGCCAGACCCGCGGCGAGGGCCGTGTCGAACCCCGCCCACGCGATGCCCCAGTGCGCCGACACGTAGCGACATGGGAGCGCGCGTGCAAGGCCAATCGTCCACGGGACGAGCAGAAGGGCGGCTCCGCCGAAGAAGATGACGAGTCCTCGACGCATCACGCTGCGGCCCGAGGCGAGACCATGCTTGCCCACTCCTGGAAGTCCCACCGCCCACCGGCGAAGAGCACAAACAGCGCGTTCTCGCGCGAAGCGCGAAAGACGCCGAGCACCTCCTCACAGGCGAGCAACTCCCAGTCCAAATGGCGTCGCTCGTTGGCGGTCTCGGCCCAGCCGATTTCGAGCTCGTAGAGGCTCATGACGGATCGATTGGGTAGAGGGATGACTCGGGGCCGCTGGCGGGTTCACCCGCACCCTTGAGGGCGAAGGCGTGGATTCGTGCCTGCGCACCGGTGCCGTCGACTCGGCTGACGCTGTAGAGGCGCTGGAGCCAGAGGTGGCCGTGACGGATCGAGAACTGGTAGCGGTCGAGGGCGCGGGGGGCTGGGCCTGCGGTGCGGTTGCCTTCGTTGTCGAACTGGCTGCCGTGGCAGGGACAGCCAAACCCTGAGGGTTGTGTGGGTACGAGCGCGACCCCGCCGGTGCGGGTTTGCTCCCCGTGTCGCTGACGGGTGAAGATGAGCCCGTTCGGCTGGGTGGGGCAGCCGACGTGCGTACAGCGACTGGACATGATCGTGAAGCTCGGTTCGTTGCCCACCAGGCCGTTGTTGCGCACGTAGGCGGAGCGCCGCGATACCTCGCCCTCCGCCGGATCAGCGAGGAAGGTGGCGATGACGAACTGCCCCTCCGGGAACGCCGACGTCGGGCCGAGATCGACCGGCTTCTGCCGCTGTCCCAGGTACGAGGACAGCACGGTGAAGCCCACCGCCGGCACTGCGACACCGAGCCCGACCAGGCCACCGATGGCGAGCGTCGCCCGTTCCAGCAGTCGGCTGCGCGAGTAGCGCTCCTCGGGTGCCGCTACACGGGACGAGGAGGGTTCCTCGTCGATCGGCTCGGCTGTCCGGCTGCCGCCGCGGATCCAGCTAACCGCTGCGGCGAGAGTGATCGCAGCGCCCAGAGGCGCAATCACCTGAGGGTTGATGACCAGGCCGACGAGCAAAACAACGATGCCGATCGCGAACGCGAGTGGCGCGATTCCGGTCCGGCCTGACTCCTGTTGCCCCTTCATCAATCGACCCGCACGGCTGCTACGTCGAGAGTCAGGTCGACGGCGTCGCCGCCGACCATGCCGCCGGTCTCGAGCAGCCGGTTCGACACGAGGCCGTAGTCGGAGCGGTCGAGCTGACCTCGCAGCGCCAGCGCAAGCCACTGGCCGTATCCGTCGTCGGAGACACTTCCGCGCAGCTCGCCGGCGAACAGGATGGGGCGCGTGACTTCCTTGATCGTCAGCTCCCCCGGAAGAGCGAAGTGGCGACCGTCGCGGTCGAAATGCAATCCGGCAGCCCGGAAACGGATCTCGGGGAAGCGTTCGACGTCGAAGAAATCGAGCGAGCGCAGATGCGCGTCGCGCCCCTCGTTCAGCGTCTCGAGGCTCGCGACCTTGATCGAGCCGACAACGGACGGGTCGACTCCGGCGACGATCGCGCCTTCGAAGTCGCGGAACCGCCCGTGGACGGTCTGGGTCATGCGCTTGACTCGGAACTCAACGGCCGAATGCGTCGGGTCGACCGACCACGACCCGCTTGACATCAGCTGCTCCCTCGCACTCTCGACTACCGACATCTCGCTGCTCCTTTCCGCTGGCGCGCGAGAGCGACTGCCGCTCTCGCAGGTGAGACACCCGCGTCGCGGCTCGATCGAGCGGAGATGCCGAGTAACCGGTCGCCCTCTCTCCCCATCCAGTCGCGCGGAACCCGGTGGGCTACGCGGGGAGAGGCAACCTTGGCCTCGAACGGCGCCGTCGAGAGCGCCGTCACTCGAAGCTAGCAGGACCGATTCGGGTTACGCGGAGCGGCGGTGCTCGGACCGTGGAACTGGTGGCTCCCCGAGCCGATCGCGGGGGCTCGCCCGGGTCGCCCGCAGACCTGAGCGCTCTTGCTACCGTCGTTGCGCGGCGTTCAGGACGACGCCGCGTGAGGCCAAGGCTCGCCTCTTCCGTGTACTTCGACCGGAAGGCAGGGCCGATGGCCTTGACTAGCTCCATAACCCGACCACCCACGGCCACCAGCGGAGGCCGGCGGTGGACAAGATGGCACCCGTCTCACGCATCGCCAAGGCAGCGTCCTCTGCTCCCCCTCACGGCGCTGCCCGAGCCGCCGCACGGCGACAAGGGGATGTGGTGCCTGCGCGCGCTGCGCCGGTGCGACCCTTCGCGTACCGGCGCGGCCGCGCCCCACACCCGGTCCCGGAAAGAGAGCTGAAGTCTCTATGTGGGTCGTCGCACGGGCGTGACACCGACATCCCCGGAGGGCGGCCGAGTTCTGGTCACGGGGGCGACCGGGTACGTCGGCGGTCGGCTGCTGCGGAGGCTCGAGGAATCGGGACGAGCGGTGCGTTGCCTGGCGCGGAGACCCGAAGCGCTGACGGGACGGACCGCTGAGCAGACGGAGATCGTGTACGGAGACGTCCTCGAACCTGCATCTCTGCCCGAGGCCCTCGCAGGGGTAACGGTTGCCTACTACCTCGTTCATTCGATGGCCGCGGCAGAGCCGTTCGCCGGCGCCGATCGGCGCGGCGCCGAAAACTTCGCGGCCGCCGCACGCGAGAGCGGGGTCGGCAGGATCATCTACCTAGGGGGCCTCGGCGCAGACCACGATCTCTCGACCCACCTCGAGAGCCGTCACGAGGTCGGGCGGATCTTGCGCGAGTCGGGCGTGCCGACGATCGAGTTTCGGGCGTCCATAGTGATCGGTTCCGGAAGCGTCTCCTTCGAGATCGTGCGCTCGCTGGTCGACCGCTCGCCCCTCCTCTTGATGCCGCGCTGGGTCGTCTCGCGCACGCAGCCGATCGGGATCGAGGACGTGCTTGCGTACCTGCTGGCGGCCTTCGAAGTCGACTTTGAGGGAAGCCGCCTCTTCGAGATCGGCGGTCCCGGCCGAGTCGCGTACGCCGACCTGATGCGGGAGTACGCGCGGCAGGTGGGCCTCCGCCGAGCCGTAGTTCGCGTCCCGTTCGTGACGCCGCGCATCTCAGGGCTCTGGTTGAGCGTGGTGACGCCGGTCTACGCAAGCATCGGGCGGGCGCTGATCGAGAGCCTGCGAAGCGACACACTCGTCGACGACGAGTCGGCCCGCGGCGCGTTTCCGATCCGGCCGCGAGGCTTCTCCCAGGCGATCGCGCGAGCACTCGCGAACGAGGACCGGGAATTCGCCGAGACTCGGTGGTCCGACGCGCTCTCGGCGTCCCCACGACAGAACTGGGGCGGCGTCACTTTCGGCCAACGGGCCGTCGCGTCGCGCACGGTCAGAGTTGCTGCATCGCCTCAGCAGACATTCGCGCCGATCCAACGGATCGGCGGCAAGACAGGCTGGTACTACGCAAATGGCTTCTGGCGGCTGCGCGGCCTCCTCGACAACGTGGTTGGCGGTGTCGGCCTTCGCCGCGGACGCCGGGATCCCGTTCGGCTCTCCGTCGGCGACACGCTCGATTTCTGGCGGGTGGACGCCTTCCAGCAGGATCGGCTCCTCCTGCTCTCCTCCGAGATGAAGAGTCCGGGGCGCATCTGGCTGCAGTTCGAGGTCGACGGCAACCAAGCGGAAACAACCCTGCGGCAGACAGCGATTTTCGATCCCCACGGTCTCGCAGGCCTCGTTTACTGGTACGCGCTCTACCCGGTCCACCACCTCATCTTCGAAGGAATGCTGCGAAGGATCGGACGGATTGCGATCGTTAGCGAACGGGTCGAGGGCAGCGCCGCCTGAGATCGGTGGCGGCAGGGGTCGTCCCCACCGAGAATCACAGCCGCCGCTCCCGCCCCACGGTGGCGACAATCGCCGACCGTACGGCGGCCCTACGTCTCGTCCGTCGGGACCTGAGCCGTGGAGGCGAGGAACGCGCGCCGGAATGTCGAGGCGGCGAGGTTCATCGCCGCGCGTGTCGTTTCGGTGTCCCGCAAGGCGGCCAGCATCATGAAGTCGTGCATCGTGCCGTTGAAACGGACGCACACGGTTGGCACGTCGGCATCGCGGAGCTTGGACGCGTATGCCTCCCCTTGATCTCGGAGAACGTCGTTTTCGTCGACGATGACGAGGGCTGGCGGAAGGCCTTTGAGCTCATCGAGCTTCGCCCGCAGCGGGGAGACGGTGCTCATGTTCCGGAAGTCCTCCTCCGGCGGGAGGTATGTGCTCCAGAACCAGTTCATCGTCTCAGCGTCGCCGTACGGGCCGTCTTTGAACAGCCGGTAGCTCTCGCTGTCTTCGTCGGTCAGCGCATCGGTCATCGGGTAGTACATCGACTGCTGGATGAAGTTCACGTCGCCACGCTGCTTCGCCAAGATGCAGAGGACTGTCGCCATGTTTCCTCCGGCTGAGTCGCCGGCAACGGCGATCCGAGACGCGTCGAGTCCGTGACTTCCTCCGTGCTCAGTGACCCATCGCGCTACGGCATAGCTCTGCTCGATCTGCACGGGATATCTGCCCTCAGGAGCGAGCGTGTACTCGATGAAGGCGACAGCCGCATTGGCTCCAATGGCGAGCTCCGCTGCGAGTCGTCCGTGGCTGGAAGCGCTCCCGAGAACCCAGCCTCCGCCGTGCATGTACAAAACGACTGGCAGCTGCGCCTCAGCGCCGCGCGGCTTGATGATCAACACCCTCACGTCGCCGACTTCCGCGGGCACGGTGACCCACGTCTCCTCGACATCGGGCATCGGAGCTCCCGCTTGCGCGCCCTCAACGAGTTTGCGCACGTCGTCCAGTGGCAGCTCGTAGAGCGCGGGCCCTTGAGAAAGGTAAGACGCCACTTCCGCGGCCGGTGCTTCCAGGTTGTATTTCGTTGTGGCGCTCATCCGTGCGGATCCTCCGTGTCGCGAGCCTGGATCGCATCCCAGAATTCCTTAGTCCTCTGGAGGCAACCGCGAGAGGAGTTCTGGAACTCGGCCGGAGGCACCTAGCTCATCTGGCGCGCGAGCTCGGTCCGAGACTTCCCGCCGTTGCGGAACACCTTGCGGAGGTGGTATTCGACGGGTCTTCCTGCGAAGAGAACTGGGTGCCCTGATCTGGTCAGATCGGTCCCACGGCCGCTGGTTCGATTTCCGCCGGATGAGCCTTGGGCATGAGCCGCCACAGTCCCCAGCCGAGCGGGACGAGGGCCCAGGCGCTGACGATTCGGTAGAGAAGCACCGCGGCGATCACCGCGGCGCCCGTGCCGCCCGCGACTACGAGCCCGGCGCTCATGGTCGCTTCGATCGTGCCACCCCCGCCTGGAAGAATCGGGATCGCTGACACGAGTTGGCCCAGCGCATAGGCGACGACCACTCCACGGACCGGGATCGTCTGGCCTACTGCCTCGAGGGCCGCGAAGAGAACCGCGGCATCGAACAGCCAGTTGAGAAAGCCAAGCACGAGCAACAGAACGAGGTGATCGGCCGCGACCGCTTGTTCGGACGCGACGTCGCGCCCACCCAGATGTCGGACGGACCAGAGCGCGGCAGGCACGAACTGCCGGCGGCCGAGCGTGGCCCCTATGAGGATGACGGCCGCAATAGCGACCACCGGATACCGCGCCTGAGCTCCGAACCCGTGGCTGCCGACCGCGAGGCCGCCTGCAGCGAGCAGCAAGAGCGTCACGATGCCCAACAGGCTGGAGAGCAGCAGGGCGAAGACCGCGACGGACCGCTGAACTGCGTATCGCCTCAGCTGCTCGTACCAGTAGATCGTGGAAATCGCCTGCCCTCCCGGTACGGAGTTGAGCATGGCGATACCGATGACGGTGAGCGAGAAGAGCGCGCGGACCGGCACCGTGACCGCGCCGAGCTGCAGCAGCACTCGGAGCAGCCCCACATAGCAGAGAAGCGATATGAGCTCGGCTGCAACGGCCACGGCGATCCAGCCGGGGCGCGCACTCCCGACCTTCGAGAGTGAACGCTCGATCGAGCCACGGCGAACCACGACCAAGTAGACGCCGACCCCGAGGACGGTCAACGTCCCTACGATCCTAAGCTCACGCAGCGGCAGTCTCTTCCAGAACGCATGCAGACTCCGGTCGAGACGATTCAGCCCACACAGCGCTCGCTCGCGGGCTCGCAGCTCGTGCACGTCCGCGGGGCACTCCCGGAACCGCGGCCTTGTCGGGCCGGACACCCTAGGTGCGTCCACCAGGGTCATGCCACGACTAAGGCCGTATAAGAGTCAGTTCCGGACTCCGAGACATCAAGGCTGACATCCTCCCTGTCGTCGTCGACGCTTCGAATCCCGGAAACCCCTAGTTCCCTTGCCACGGTGGCATCGTGCGGGGGTCGTGATGCTCCCAGGGGCAGTTACTCGGCGAGGCGGCAGTCGCCCTGTAGTCGCGACCCGGAGGAGCTATGGGCAAAAGCCAGTAAGCGAGTGTACGAGCCTGGACATTCGACCCTCGGGAGGAACGGATGAGCGGGTACACGAAGATCAACCTGAAGGAACTCGAGGCCGGAGGGACGGGCGCGGTCGAGGCGCGCTTCGCGCGCAAGCATCTCGACTCGGACCATCTCTGGGTTAGCCTCTTCCGATACGCGGCGGGCTACCGAAGCCGGACTGGGCACAGCCACCGCGAGCAGGAAGAGATCTACGTGGTCGTCGGCGGTTCCGGCCGGGTCAAGCTCGACGACGAGGTTCTTGAGCTACGGGCATGGGACGCGGTGCGTGTGGCGCCGAGCACGGTTCGCGCCTTCGAGGGCGGCCCAGAAGGCCTGGAATTGCTGGCGATCGGGTCGGACCGTCCGCAGGAAGGCGACGGCGTCCGCATTGACGAATGGTGGTCAGACTAGACAGCCACCACACCACGCGCTCTCAGGCTCGCGTGACTCTTCCGTTCGTGGAAAGCACTCAAGACTGACTGGGCTGGCGGTCAGTGGCCCGCTCAAGACCGCCTCTCCTGCGGTCGGTAGTCCGTCGCACGGAAGCAGCTGTGAATGTGGTCATTGACGACGCCTACGTTCTGCATGAATGCGTAGACGCTCGTCGGGCCGACGAAGCGGTATCCCTGCGTCTTCAGTTGCTTCGCGAACGACTCGGCTTGCGGAGTTGACGACGGTAGTTCCGCGAGTGACCGCGGCGCGCGCTTGCGCGTCGACGCGTATGACTTCGCGAGCTCCGCCAGGCTCGGCGACGCCGTCAGGATCGCTCGGGCATTGTCAACGGACGCCTGGATCTTGGCCCGGTTGCGGATGATCGAGGCGTCCTCGACGAGGGCGTCGACGTCATCCGGGGTCATTCCGGCGACCTTGGGGACGTCGAAGCCGTGGAACGCGCTCAGCAGGGCGTCGCGTTTCCCGAACACGATCGACCAGCTCAGGCCGACCTCGAATACACCGAGCGTCAGCGCCTCGAACAGCGCCGACTCGTTGTAGGTGCGCGTGCCCCAGACCTCGTCGTGATAGCGGCCGAGCGCAGTGCCGCCGTCGCCGGCCCACGAGCAGCGCGGCTTCCCGTCGAACCCGATGACCACGTCCTTGGTGGTCAGCGTTCTGCGAGCGCGGCTCGGGCCGATGCGGCGATGTCAGCGCCGGTGTTCGCGTGCCCGGCGATGCCCCACCCGCCCTCGGGCGACTCGGTGATCAGGACCCAGGTCCGCTCCGCGTAGCTCCGATCGCCTGCCGCCTTGGTCACCAGCTCGGTCAGCTCCTTGACCACGCCGAGCTGCTTGTCGCGGTCGAGCACGCCGATGGGGGTCAGAACCTGGACGCGGATGTAGTTGCTCGCGCCGACGGCGTTTGAGATCGCCTCTGTGGGAAGGTCGTGGACGAAGGCGGCCGTGTTGTCGGAGAAGAGCGGGATCTCGGGCACTTGCTCCCAGCGCATGACGGCCTGTGCGAGGTTCTGGGCGAGCGTGTGTTTGTCGGGGAACGTGCCCGCCGCCGCATAGACGTCGATCATCGGCATGACTACTCGACCGTGTCACGCCGCTACTGCCGCTGGCATCACACGATCACGCGATCTCGTTATCGTGCGCGAGTCGAGCCAGCTCGACGCGCGAATTGATGCCGAGCTTCGTAAAGGCATGGCGCAGATGGCTGTTCACGGTGTGAGGCGAGAGGAACAACCGGTCGGCGACCTCGCGGTTGGTCAGGCCCTCGGCTACCAATCGGGCGACCGTAATCTCGGCCGCCGTCAGCGCGGCCCAGCCGTGTGTCTCGGGTTCCGGCGCGATGAGCCGGCGTCTGACGCCGAGCTCGCGCAGCCGGCTGCGCACTCGGCGCGCATCCCAGATCGCGCCGATCTCGGTGAAGAGCGCGAGGCTCCTGCTGAGTGCGTCGACGTCGTCCAGATCCTCGAGCGCTCCTGCGAGCTCGAGTCTTCGCGGAGTGCGCCCGAAGCGCTCTACCGCCTCGCGAAGATCGGCTGGGCTGCGGTCGAGCAAGCCCCGAACCTGAGCCGCAGCAGCCGCAATGGAGGAGATGCCGGGGTTGAGCTCTGCGCGGCTCGCACTGCTCACGCGCGCGACTTCGCCGAGCTCCGGATCGGAGGTCGCAAGCGCAACCCTCGCGACGACGACGACGTCGCTGATGTCGAGCGGGAAACGCGGCTGGGTCGATCTCCCGCCCTCATCCTTCGTCCCGCAGAGCCGCTCGCGCGCACCCTCCCAGTCCCCGTCGCCGATCGCGAGGAGCGCCAGGAGCCACCCTGCGTGGCGTCGAACGGCCGGCGTTCCCTGCTCCAACATCACGCGCGCGACGTCGCGGAGCCGGCGTGCCAGGCGTCGATCGCCCAGATGCACCGAAAGTCTCCCGAGCGCGACAACGCCGGCGGCGTCGAGGACAGTCGCGGCGTGCGTCCCGTCCTCGAACGCGAAGCGGCCTTCGAGCACCGCGAATGCCTCGGAGAGCCGGCCGGTTCGCAGCAGCATGCGGCCGTGCCAGGTCTCGAACATCTGGTAAGCCCACCCCTGCCGATCGCGCTGGGCTGCAGCGAGACCATCGGCCGCGACGGCGGCGGCGTCGTCGTAGCGGTCGGCGAAGCAGAGCAGCTCGCCGTGCCACATGTGCGCAAGCCGGAGGCGCTGGTCGTCGCCGGCGAAGATGCCGTCGCGGTAAGCCGTCGTGATCAGCTCGAGCGACGGCCCGAAGCGGTCGGCCGTGTACTCGAGCGCGCTCTCTGCCACGCGGAGCGTGAACGACGCGCGGGCGTCGTCGACGGCCGCCGCGGCAGCGCGCGTCTCGTCGAGAACCGCATGCGCTTCGTCGAGGCGACCTGCCGTGACGAGGTTGTGGAAGAGGCAGGCCAGGTGGCGCGCACGGAGGACGCGCGGGACGTCGGGGAGACTCAGTGCGAGGCGACCAGCTCCGATTCTGATCTCCGGCGAGATCGCAAACATGCCGGCGATGCTCAGCCGAACCTCGGCCTCCTGTTTGGTCGGGAGCGTCTCGCGCAATGCGCGGTCCGCGAACGCGATCGCCTGATCGCTGTCCCCCGCGATATGGAGCGCGATCGCCGTAGTGCCGACAATCTCACCGCGCTGCGGGTGGTGAACCGGGGCGATCTCGAGCGCGCGCTGGCCGAACTGCGCAGCCGTCTCGGGATCGCTTGTGACGAGCGCCTTAGCGGCATCGAGGAGCGTGGCGATCGCCAGCTCGTCACCGACCTCAGCGCTCGCGGCGAGTTGGCCGGCGACCTCGATCGGAAGAGCGCCGGCTTCGAGCAAGACGCCTGCCGCCTGTCGGTCGAGCGCGCGGCGAGCCGTGACCGGCACGCTCGCGCGTACAGCCTCGCGGGTGATGTCGTGCCAGAAGGCCAACTTCTCATCGCGCTCGACAAGCAGGTTTGCCTCGAGGAGCTCGCCGACCGGCGTCAGGAGATCCGAGGCGGGCAGGCGCAGCGTGCGGGCGAGCTCGTCGAAGGTGAACGTGCGACCAAGCGACGCGGCGACGGTCGCGGCATCACTTGCCGCGTTGGAGAGCCTGCCCAGTCGCTGCAACATCTTTTCCTGCACGCGGTGGGGCAGTCGGCTGTCGACGAGCTCGGCGCGGTCGTCGACCACACGTATCTGCTCCTCTTCCTGCAGCCCCAGAAGCGTCTCGACGACGAGGAAGGGACTGCCGTCGGCTTCCGCCAACTGTTCGAGGATCGACGGATCGGGTTCGGCGGCGAGCATGGTCCGAGCTACCTCCGCAACCGCACCTTCGTCGAGAGGACCGAGCTCAATCGCGCGCGCTCCCTCCTGTTTCAACGGCTCGAGGGCGTACACAAGCGGTGAGGCTTCACGGGGCGGGCGATGCGCGATCAGCCAGGCGATCGGCAATCCCATCAGCCGCATAGGGAGCGTGCGAAGCGCGGCGACGGTTCCGGCGTCCGCCCAGTGGGCGTCGTCGATCGAGATCAAGAGAGGCGACTCCAGGGCCGCCCGCTCGAGCAGCTGCTGCAAGTCGCGGAGCACCCAGAACCGCTGCTCGGGTTGGGCGTGGAGGCTCTCCAGGTCGCCGGGAGCGAGTAGCGGCTCGGCTCCGTCGAACAGCGCAGCGAGAAGTGCCGCAAGCTCGACGGTCGTCTCGCTCGGGTCTGCGGCGCTGCAGCCGGTTCTGATCCCAAGGCCGCGGGCAACGTCCGCGACTTCCGAGAGCAGCCGGCTCTTACCCATCCCGGCGGCCCCCTCGACCACAACCACCGCCTCGGCTCCCTCGTCGAGACGCTCGAGCTCGCCCTGGATCAGAGCCAGCTCGGCATCACGTCCGTGGAACCCTCGCACTGAAACGCTTGCCATGGCCTCTTCCGGGCGAGCATACCCCGGCGAAAGCCGCTTTCAGATCGCCGAAACGTGCGATGCGCGACCACGGCTCCCCTGGAGACACTCGCTGCTCCATCACCCGGACAGAAGGGAGTGGCTTAGATGAATGGCCGCCCGAACATCGTTCTCGTCCATGGCGCCTGGGCCGACGGCTCCTGCTGGAGCGCCGTCATCGAGCGTCTTCAGCAGGATGGATTCCAGGTGCGTGCACCGCAGTTCCCGCTCAGCTCACTCGCCGACGACGTCGCGCGGCTGCGCCAGGTGCTCGAGTTCCAGGACGGCCCGACGATCGTCGCCGGACACTCCTACGGCGGACAGATCATCACCGCACTCGGCTCCGACGCGCCCAACGTTGTCGGCCTCGTTTACGTCGCCGCGTTCGCCATTGACGAGGGCGAGTCGCTCGGAGCGCTTCTCGCACAGGGGCCCGTCACGCCGGCACTCGCCCACCTCTTCACCGATTCGCGCGGCTTCGGCTGGCTGTCCGAAGACGATTTCGTCAACCACTTCGCCGCCGACATCGAGTCGAGCCGCGCTCACGTGCTCTACGCGGTCCAGCAGCCACTCGCTTCGTCAGCCTTCACCGACGTGATGGACGTGCCGGCGTGGAAGTCCCTGCCGTCCTGGTATCTCGTGGCACAGAACGACGAGGCCATCCCGCCGGACGCCGAACGGCAATTCGCAGAGCGGATGGGCGCGACAACCGTCGAGGTGCCATCGAGCCACGTGGCGATGGTCTCGCATCCGCAAGAGGTCTCGGATCTGATCGAAAAGGCAGCGGAGACGGTAGGAACAGCCAGCGTTTCCTGAGGCCGTGGAGCTCCCGCACACCGAGTACAGCGTTCGTCGCCTCAAGGTCTCGATCCGAGATGTCCTCAGGTTTCAGACCGCCTACGAACACGCAGTCCCTGACGCGCCTGTCGACGAGGTGTCGAAGCTCGTGGCCGCAGGGCGCACCTTGGTCGCAGATGGTGGAGTTGATCGAAGAGCCCTCGTCGTGACCGTACGGAGAGTGGAGACCTGCGGATCGCAATCATTCATCCAGCCGGCTGGCGCCATGGTGGTCGACCCGCCGATGATGTAGCCGCCCTGGACTGAAATGCGCCGACGTTGCCCCACCCCGCGTTTGCGCCCCGGATGCTGCCGCGAAGACTGGCTTTTCGGACTGGTTGAGCGATGCCGGGGGCGGGACTTGAACCCGCACGGCCCGAGGGCCACCCGATTTTAAGTCGGGCGCGTCTGACCAGTTCCGCCACCCCGGCGCGGTCAGCGTAACGCCCACCGCAGCGAC
>Ga0070707_100002301_pt1 | contig 18249 bp, 17 predicted proteins | sample KBSK5502metaG_FD_65468 | JGI IMG/M metagenome (GOLD analysis project Ga0070707, IMG submission 65468) | Corn, switchgrass and miscanthus rhizosphere microbial communities from Kellogg Biological Station, Michigan, USA - KBS K5-50-2 metaG | ecosystem: Host-associated > Plants > Roots >... | reverse complement strand
AAGCTTCTCTACGGCTCCGCGCTCCAGCGGCTGGGCCGGCCCTTCTCCGCGGAACGCGAGTTCGCGGCGGCCTCCACGCTCGCTCCGAGCGACCCCGAAGCGCAGGTCGCGGCCGCGGTCGGACTCTTCTCGAAGGCGAATCCGAGCCTCGCCTTCTCCCGCCTCGGTCCCTTGGCGACTCGCTTCCCGCGCTCCCAGAGCGTTCGCTTCCACCTCGGTGAGCTCCTGATCTGGATCGGACAGCTGCAGAAAGCCCGTTCAGAACTCAGACTCGCGTACGCCGAGGGAGAGACCACATTGTTGGGCAGGACCTCCCTCGAATTCCTGAAACAACTGCCGTCGAAGTAGCGGCACCAAGGGCGTGTTCCCCTTTCCTAGTCCCACAAGGCGCTCGCTTGCAACGCCGGCCAAAAGGCCGTGGCGGCTTTGCCGCCGGGGCCGCTAATCCCGAAAGGAGGTCAAGCAGCGATTAGTACTAGGACCCACAAACCGTAATTAGGGCCGATCGGCCTATGGCGTCCGTCCGAAACGCGTGCAACAGTGCCGCATCTTCGAGAACGGCTTGACCGCATGACAAAGCCAACTAGGGTGAGCTAGGGATTTTCCGGGGAGGGGGAGCCTTGAGCGCACAAGCCGAAAAGGCACGTCCGTCGACAGTCGCCGAGCTGCTCGAGACGGACGAGGCCAAGGGTCTGCTGGAGTCCGCGCGGCAGACGGGGTCGCTGAATGCGACGGATATCGCCTTGGCGCTGGACGAGCTGGAGCTCGACACCGCGCAGATCGACGACTTCTACCATGCCCTCGACGAGCTGCAGATCGAGGTGCTCGAGAACGCGGCGGAGCTGGAGACAGCGCCGATCGAGCCCGTGCCTGAGGTGCGCGAGATCTCGACCGACTCGCTGCAGCTGTTCCTCAAGGACGTCGGCAAGGTCGACCTGCTGACGGCGGCCCAAGAAGTCGAGCTCGCCAAGCGGATCGAGCGCGGTGACCATCGCGCGAAGCAGGAGATGGTCGAGGCGAACCTGCGCCTCGTCGTCTCGATCGCCAAGAAGTATCGGAACCAGGGCCTGCCGTTCCTCGACCTGATCCAGGAGGGGACGATCGGCCTCGTTCGCGCGGCCGAGAAGTTCGATCACCGCAAGGGTTTTAAGTTCTCGACCTACGCGACCTGGTGGATCCGCCAGGCGGTCGCTCGGGCGCTTGCCGACAAGGCCAGAACGATCCGGATGCCGGTCCACATCGTCGAGAAGCTGAACAAGATCGTGCGGACGGAGCGGAAGCTACGGGCCGAGCTGGGGCGGGAACCCTTCGCCTGGGAGATCGGCGACGAGCTCGAGCTCGACGCCGCCGAGGTCGAGTCGATCCGGCGCAGCTCGCAGCCGCCGGTCTCGCTCGAGAAGCCGGTCGGCGACGACGAGGAGTCCGAGTTCGGTCACTTCCTCACGGACGAGAACGAGGCGCTGCCTGACGAGGTCGCCGAGGTGGAGCTGCGCAAGACGGCGCTGCGGCGCGTGCTCGGCAGCCTCTCGCCCCGCGAGCGCCGCGTGCTGGAGCTTCGCTACGGGCTGGACGGCGAGCACCCCCGCACGCTCGACGAGGTCGGACGGACATTCAACGTCACGCGCGAGCGGATCCGGCAGATCGAGAACCAGAGTCTGAAGAAGCTCCGCGCGCTCGCAGAGGCCCAGTCTCTGAAGAACGTCGCGGCCTAAAGCTGCGGTCAACACGGCTGAGGTGGTCGGCGGGGTCGCGGCCGCCGCACCCGTATCCATAGACTCACGCGCCGTGGATCAGGCGTGGCTCGACGAGCTCTCCGAGTTCATTCGCATCCCGAGCGTCAGCGCGGACTCCGAACGCGCGGAAGACGTGAGGAGGGCCGGCGAGTGGGTCTGCGACTTCGTGCGCAGCGCAGGCGGCGAGGCCGAGCTGCGCGAGTGGGACGGGCATCCGCTGGCGCTCGGCGAGATCTCCGCATCGGGCGGGAACGGCGAGAGCCCCACGGTCATCTGCTACGGACACTTCGACGTTCAGCCGCCGGCGCCACTCGACCTTTGGGAGTCAGATCCCTTCGAGCCGACCGTCCGGGACGGGCGCCTCTACGCACGCGGGGTCGCCGACGACAAGGGGCAGCTCTACATGCTGCTCAAGGCGGCTGAGGAACTGAGGGCGAGCGACGCGCTGCCGGTCAACCTGCGGATCTGCTGCGACGGCGAAGAGGAGACCGGCGGCCATTCGATCGTGGACTTCCTCGCCGCCGACGAGCGTGGAGGCGACGCGTGCGTGATCTTCGACGCCGCGATGCTCAAGCGCGACGTACCGCTGTTCAACCTCTCGACGCGCGGGCTGATCTATTTCCACGTGCGCATCAGGACCGGGGCCCGCGACCTCCACTCGGGGGTCTTCGGCGGCGCCGCCCTGAACGCTCTGCACGCGCTCGTGCAGGCACTGGACGCGGTGTTGGCCAGGGACGGGCGGCTACCGGAGCCCCTCCGCGCCGGGATCGCTCGGCCGACAGCGGACGAGCTTGCCGGTTGGTCGGAGCTGACGCCGGGTGGCATGGAGCTCGCCGGACAGGGCGCGCGCCCGATGGACCCACAAGCGGAGGACGAGTTCTACCTCCGCACCTTTGCCGAGCCCGCGCTGGACGTGAACGGGATCGAGGGCGGCTCACCGAACCTGCAGAAGACGGTCCTGCCGGTCGAAGCGCACGCGAACGTGTCGATCCGGCTCGCACCCGGGCAAGATCCCGAGCGGATCGCGGCCGAGGTGGAGCGGCTCGTGCGTGAGGCGACGCCCGTGGGCGCCGAGCTCGAGGTCACCCGGCTCTCGTCGTCCCCGCCGGGTCTTGTCGATCCGGGATCGCCGGTGGTGCAGCTCGGCCTCGATGCCTTCGAGCGCGCGGTCGGCACCCGGCCGCTGCTCGTTCGCAACGGCGGCACGCTGCCGATCGTGCCAGCGCTCGCCGACAAGGGGATACCGACGATCCTGACGGGCTTCGCGCTGCCGGACTCGAACATCCACTCTCCGAACGAGAACCTCCTTTCGGAGTACCTGCCACTCGGCGTCAGGGCCGCGGCCGAGCTGTACACCGAGTTCGCGAAGCTGCGCTGAGGCTGCGCCTGTTTGGGTCCGTCCGAGGAACTACGCAAGCAGCGCGCGCAAGGCCGCTACGGTAGGAGGTCACCCATGGCTCAGGCGCTCGATCCGGTCATCCAACGCCACATTGATCAGGCCGCCGACCGGCTCGCGGACGAGTTCGCGGGCGTCTTCTCGCAGGAGACAATCGCGCGCTACCTGGCCGAGTCGGCCGATCTTCTCGGCGGGGCGAGGATCAACGTGTTCGTGCCCGTGCTTGCCCATCGGTTCGCGCGCGAGCGGCTGAAGGCGCTCGCCCAGGCGGAGGGGATCGTCGGCAAGGAGCAGCCCGAGGTTCTGTTCGTCTGCGTGCACAACGCCGGCCGCAGCCAGATGGCTGCGGGCCTGGTCAAGCTCCGCTCGCAGGGACGGATCCACGTCCGCTCCGCCGGCTCCGACCCCGCCGAGGAGGTCAACCCGGCCGTGGTCGAGGCGATGGAGGAGCTCGGCGTCGACATGAACGAGGAGTTCCCCAAGCCGCTCACCGACGAGGTCGTGCGCGCCGCCGACGTGGTGATCACGATGGGCTGCGGCGATGCCTGCCCAATCTACCCGGGCAAGAAGTACGAGGACTGGGAGTTCGAGGACCCGGCCGGTCAGGACCTCGAGACCGTTCGCCAGATCCGCGACGAGCTCGACCGGCGTGTGCAGAACTTGATCGGCGAACTCCTTCCGAACGGCTCAGGCGTGTAGATTCAAACGAGCCCGCGACGGGGCCCGGAAGGTTTCAAGCCCGCGTGGCCAGCGGTGCTTCGTCGACGAGCCAGGAGTGCCCGAACCGCCGCATCTCCTCGATGATCGGCAAGAGCGCGTCGCCCTTGGCGGTTAGCTCGTACTCGACGCGCGGCGGCGACTCGGCGTAGCTGCGCCGCTCGACTATGCCTTCGTCCTCGAGTGCGCGGAGGCGTTCCGACAGCGTCCGCGGGCTGATGCCGGCACAGGAGTGCTCGAGCTCCGAGAAGCGCCGAGCCCCCTCGGACAGATCGTGGACGAGTAGCGCTGTCCATTTCGCGCCGATGATCTCGGCGCACGCGGCGACCGAGCAGCTCTCGTCGTGGACGGCCCTCATCGTGCGCATTGCCCCTTGATCTTACTCCTCGGCCAGCTCGGGCTTCTCAACGGGCTCCAGCTTGTAGCCGACGCCATAGCGCGTCTGGATGAACGTGTGGCGCGGCGCGATGCGGTCGATTTTGTCGCGCAGGCGCCGCACGAAGACGTCGACCGTCCGGTCGCGGTGGGTCTCCCGCCGGCCCCAGATCTTCTGCAGAAGCTCGTCGCGAGTCGTCACGCGGCCGCGGTCGAGGGCGAGCGCGTAGAGGAGCCGGAACTCCGTCGGCGTCAGCTCGACGCTCTCGCCGTCGACGTAGGCCTGCACCTCGCGCGGGTCGATCCGCAGTTCCTCGATCTCGATCGCCTCGCCGCGCTCCTCCGGCTGGGCGCGTACGCCGCGGCGGGCGGCGGCCTGCACCCGCGCGACGAGCTCCTTCATCGAGAACGGCTTCACCAGGTAGTCGTCCGCGCCGATCTGGAGTGCGTGGACGCGGTCGTGCTCGGTCCCGCGGGCGCTGACGACGATGATCGGAGTGCCGATCCCCTCGGCGCGCGCGGACTCGATCAGGCTCCAGCCGTCGAGCCCGGGGAGCATCAGATCCAGCACGAGCACGTCGGGCGCCTCGTAGCGCAGGCGCGCCAGCCCGATCTCGCCGCGACCGACCGTGACGGGGTCGAAGCCGGCCCCGGACAGGTGCTGCGCCATGCTCGACGCGATCACCTCGTCGTCTTCAACGATCAGGACCTTGGTCATCGCACCTACCTTATTGAGGGTGAACCGGGACCCATACAGGGAGCTGAGAGTCGGCTTCACCGCGGCCGTCTCACACGAGCTGCGGACGCCGCTCGCGCGCCTGCTCGCGCTGATCGAGGGTGCGAGCCTGCCCGGCGGCGACCCGGCGGCGGCTCTCGAACGGATGCGTGCGGAGGTCGAGCTGATGGACGAGCTGATCGACGACGTGCTCTTCCTCAGCGAGCTCGAGACCGGGCGCGAGGTCGTCTCGCTCGGCTCGACCGAGGCTGCGCCGCTCATGCGCGAGATCGTCTCCGAGCTGGACGAGCGGTCCGAGCGGGCCGGCGTCGAGCTCGAGGTCGAGATCAAGGACGAGAGCCTGGAGCTGCCCCTCCGGGCCCGGATGCTTCGGATCGTCGTCCAGAACCTCGCCGAGAACGCACTCCGGCACGCCGGCGAAGGCGCGACCTGCGTGCTCGGGCTGCGGCGCGAGAACGGCGCCAGAGTCCTCTCCGTCCGCGACGACGGCGTGGGCGTGGCGGAGGAAGACCTGCCGCGCCTGTTCGAGCGCTTCTACCGTGCCGACCGGGCCCGCGCCTCGCGCGGGAGCGGCCTCGGGCTCGCGATCGTCAAGCACGTCGTCGAGGCCGCCGGCGGGCAGGTCGAGGCCCTCGGCGCGCCGGCCGAGGGCCTCGAGATTCGCCTTGCGTTTCCGGCCTAGGAATGAATCTTGCGGACGAACGTCTTGTCCGCGGTCTGGACGAGCTGCGGCAGCGGGTAGAACTGCAGCGGCGGTGCGAACTTCTGGCCGCCGGTGATCGCCCAGCTGATGAACTGCTTCAGCGTCGCCGCCTTGTTCGACTTCAGCGGCACGATCACATAGGTGAAGGTGCAGATCGGGTAGGCCAGCTTCTGCGACCTCGGCGGGTTGACGATCGACAGCTCGCCGTTGCTCGGAACCCTGTGGATCGTCGCCGCGGCAGCCTTGATCCCTCGCAGACCCGGCAGCTGGAACTTGCCGGCCCGGTTCTGGATCTTCGCGACCGTGAAGCCGTTCTTGAGGGAGTACGCCTCGTCGACGTAGCCGATCGCGCCGTCTGTGCGCGAGACGACTCCCGCCAGACCGGATGAGCCCTTCCCGCCGATGCCGGTGGGGAAGCTCGGCTGCGTGCCGACGCCGACCTTGCTCTTCCATTCCGGGCTGACCCTGGAGAGGTAGTCGGTGAAGTTCCAGGAAGTCCCGCTACCGTCGCTGCGGTAGACGGGCGTGATCTTCAGGTCCGGGAGCTTGACGCCCGGGTTGATCTTCTTAATCGCGCTGTCGTTCCACTTCGTGATGTGGCCGAGATAGATGTTGGCGAGGATCTTGCCGGTCAGCCTCAGCCCGTACGCGACCCCAGGGATGTGGTAGGGAATCGACGTGGACGAAAGCGCCCACGGGATCTGCTCACAGCCCTTGCACGCTGTCGCCTGATCCTTCGACAATGGCGCGTCGCTGGCGCCGAAGTCGACCGTGCGGGCGGTGATCGCGGCAATGCCGGCGCCGCTGCCGACCGAGCCGTACGTGATCTGCGCGTTCTTGTAGTTGGCCTGCCATTGCGAGACGAGCGGGAAGACGAATGTGCTGCCCGCCCCCTTCAGGCTTCCGCCCGTGCTGCTCGCCGCGGCAAAGCTCGCGCCGAACACGAGCGAAACGGCCGCGATCGCGGCCGCGATGACGGTCCTCCGTGACACTCTTGTCTCCTTCTCCTCGATGACGCCGGTGGTGATGGCGCAAGCATCGAAGTCGCACGCTTTCCGGTGGGCTGAAACGTGGTGACCGGATGGTGACGATCTGGTGAACGACCCAGGAATCAGGCCAAGACAAGGTTAGTGTCCGCGCGCGTGAGCGCCGTCCCGTCGACGCATCCTCTGCCGCATCGCCGACGGATCGGCGATCGTTTCGGCGATCTTTTCCTGCACGGGTTGACAGGCGCTGCCGCGGCTGTGGCAGCGGTCTTGCTGGGTGCGATCGCGTGGAAGGTCTTCCAGCTCGCCTGGCCGGCGATCACGAAGTACGGCTTCGCCTTCGTCACCCGCCAGGGCTGGGACACGGTCCACAACAAGTTCGGCGCGCTCGACCTGATCTGGGGAACCGCCCTCACGTCGTTCTCCGCGCTGCTGATCGCGACGCCGGTCTCGATCGCGATCGGGCTCTATCTGAGCGAGCTGGCGCCGCGCGGGGCCCGCACCGTGATCGCCTCTCTCGTCGAGCTGCTCGCCGCGATTCCGAGCGTCGTGCTCGGTCTCTGGGGGATCCTGGTCCTCGGTCCGTTCGTGGGTAAGGATCTCGAGCCCTGGCTCCACCGTCACCTCGGCTTCATCCCGCTCTTTGGCGGCTCGCCCGAGAACGCCGGGATGCTGGTCGCGATCCTCGTGCTGACGATCATGATCGTCCCGATCACCTCGAGCATCTGCCGCGAGCTCTTCCTCGGCGTGCCGACCGAGCTGGAGCAGGGCGCTCTTGCGCTCGGCGCCACACGTTGGGAGATGGTGCGCGGGGTCATCCTTCCCTACACGCGCACCGGGGTGGGCGCGGCGGTACTGCTCGGCTTCGGCCGCGCGATCGGCGAGGCGATCGCCGTCACCCAGGTGATCGGCGCCGGTCACGGTATTCATTGGTCGCTGTTCGCAACGGGAGACACATTGGCGAGCAAGCTGGCCGAGCAATACCAGGGGGCCGTCTCGAACCTCCAGATCGCTTCGCTCGTCTACCTGGCGGCGATCCTGCTCGTGATCTCCCTGCTCGTCAACCTGACGGCGCTGTTCATCGTGCGGCGGTTCTCTCACGAGCGCACAGGGGGAAGCTGATGGGCGCCGACCCCGGCCGCTACTCCCTGACGCTAAGCCCGCGGACAAGGCGGCGGAAGCTCGTCAACCTGCTGATGCAGGCGCTCGCGACGCTCGCGGCACTGGCGGCGGTCGCGGTGCTCGCGCTCGTGATCATCTCGGTTGCGCAGCGTGGGGCGAGCGCGCTCAGCTGGGACTTTTTCACGAAGACAGCGGCGACCTTCGGCCAGGGCGGCGGCGGCGTTGCAAACGCGCTCGTCGGCAGTCTCGTGATCGTTGCGCTGGCGACCGCGATGGCGCTTCCGGTCGGCATCCTAATCGCCCTCTACGTGAGCGAGTTTGCGCCGCCGCGCGTCGGCGACCTCGCCAGGCTCGTGCTCGATGTACTGAACGGCCTGCCCTCGATCATCATCGGCATCTTCGTCTACGGCCTGCTCGTCATCGGGAGCGGGCAGGCAGCCTGGAAGGGCTCGTTCGCGCTGGCGATCATCATGCTGCCCCTCGTCGCCCGCGCGACGCAGGAAGTGCTCGCGCTCGTCCCGGGCACTTTGCGAGAAGGCGCGCTCGCGCTCGGCGCCAGCCGTTGGCGCACCGTCCTCGGTGTCGTCTTGCCCACCAGTCTCGGCGGGATCCTCACCGGCACCGTGCTGGCGGTTGCGCGCGCCGCCGGGGAGACCGCTCCCCTCCTCTTCACGACGTCGATCGCGGCGAACGCGGTTACGTGGGACCCGCGCCAGCCGGTGCTCTCGATCCCCTACGACATCTTCGTGCTTTCCGAGTCGGCCGACCCTGCCGATCACGCCCGCGCCTGGGCGCTCGGATTCGTGCTGATCTGCTTCGTCCTCGTGACGAGCCTGTCTGCGCGCCTGCTGCTCGTCCGATACCGAAAGAGGCTGGAGGGTTGACCATGGAGGCGGATACGATGAACGTAGTGGCGCCGATCGAGATTGCTCAGCCTCGCGAGGCGCCGCGGAGCGCTTCTGACCGGGAGATCGTGTTCGAGACACGGGGGCTGACGGTCAGCTACGGGAAGGCGCCCGCGGTCTCGGACGTCGACCTCTCGATCTACCGCAACCTCGTCACTGCGATCATCGGGCCGTCCGGATGCGGCAAGAGCACGTTCCTGCGCTCGCTGAACCGAATGAACGACCTGGTGCCGTCGGCCAAGGTCGAAGGGGAGGTCCTCTACCACGGCCAGAACATCTACGGCGACGGGGTCGATCCGGTCGAGGTGCGCAGGCGGATCGGAATGGTCTTCCAGAAGCCCAATCCGTTCCCGAAGTCGATCTACGACAACGTGGCGTGGGGCCTGCGCGTGCTCGGGATGAAAGACGATCTCGACGGTCGCGTCGAGCGCGCGCTGACGCAGGCAGCGCTTTGGGACGAGGTCAAGGACCGGCTCAAGAAGAGCGCCTTCGGGCTCTCCGGCGGGCAGCAGCAGAGGGTCTGCCTCGCCCGCGCGATCGCCGTCGAGCCTGACGTCGTCCTCTTGGACGAGCCCGCGTCGGCGCTCGATCCGATCGCGACCTCGAAGATCGAGGACCTGATGCACGAGCTGAAGAACGAGTACACGCTCGTGATCGTCACGCACAACATGCAGCAGGCGGCGCGTGTCGCGGACATGACCGCCTTCTTCACGCTAGAGCGAACCGAGAGCGGAGGCCACGGCGTCCTGGTCGAGTACGACGAAACGCCGAAGATCTTCACGCAGCCCTCCGACAAGCGAACCGAGGGTTACGTGACCGGCCGTTTCGGCTAGGTGGCGGCTCGTTTTCGCAAAAAAGTCGGGGGTACGATGGCTGAACAGATGAGGGTGACATTCCAGGAGGAGCTGGAGCAGGTCGAGGCCTCCCTTCAGGAGGAAGGTGACTACGTCCTGCGCGCCTTGCGCGCTGCGGTGAACGCGCTTGAGCAGGCCGATGCCGAGCTCGCCGACGAGGTGATCGCGTTCGACGACGAGATCGACAGCCGCTACTTCTCGATCCAGGAGGGAATCCAGTCGCTGTTGGCGCGGCAGACGCCCGTCGCGGTCGACCTGCGGCTCGTGCTGGCGATGCTGCACACGAACCTCCATCTCGAGCGAATGGGCGACTACTGCGTCACGATCGCCAAGCTGACCAGGCTCGTCTCCGACGTCGACCCCGACGAGGGGCTCGTCCAGGCGTTCGAGGAAATGGGCCAGCGCGCGGAGGAGATGATCCGCGTTGCGCTCGACTCGTTCCAGCGCCGCGACCTCGAGGCTGCCTCGTCGCTCGTCGATCTCGACGAGCTGATCGACCGGGCCAACCGCCGGGCGGTCGAGCGCGTGCTCGACCTCGGCGGCGAGGTCTCCAAGCGTGAATGGGGACTGCGGATGATCCTCGTCTCTCGCTGCCTCGAGCGGATCGGCGACCACGCCGTCGACATCGGCGAGCAGACGGCCTTCCTGATCACGGGGGAGTTCCGCGAGTTCACAGATGCCTCCCATACGGATGGTTCGTAACCTCAGTTGCCCAAGCCTGTCGGTTGGACGGCCGCACCGGCAAAGCCGGCACGGCCTCCAGTCGGCATCGCAAGCGACGCCTCGGGCGTCGCACCAAGCCGGCGGCTGATGCCCGCTCGTCTACGATCGCGCCCGTGAGCAGCGTCTTTACGTCGACGTATCACGACACGCCGGACGGTCGCTTCTCCCGGACCGGGGTGGCCCTCCGCCGTCGGGTCGAGAACGGGCTCAGCATCTGGGAGGTCGAGCTTCCCGAGGCGCCGGGCGAAGTTGCGTTCTCGGAGCCGGGGGGCCCCGCTGAGCCGCCGCCGCTCGTCGCCGACCTGCTTCGCGGACTGCTGCGCGAGCGCGAGCTCGTCGAGGTGGCCGCCCTGCAGACTCGACGCTCCGAGGAGAACGCTCCGGCCGACGGGAAGGTACGCGACGAGGTCGAGGTGCTCGAGGACAGACGCGTCGTCGATCGCCTCGACGTCGAAGGCGAGCCGCAGGATCCGGGCCTTCTAGTCGTCCGCCGGCAAGAGCGCGGGAAGACGCCCGGGGACAAGCGATCGGCCCTGCCGCACCTGCGGAGGGTGATCCGGCGGCAGTACGACGAGATCCTCGCGCACGACCCCGGCACGAGGCTCGGGAGCGATCCCGAAGCCCTGCACAAGATGCGGGTTGCGGTTCGCCGGCTACGCGCCTTCCTGCGCGTGGCGCGGCCGATCCTGGACCGCGAGTGGACGGACGAGCTACGGGCGGAGCTCAAGTGGCTCGGCCAGGCGCTCGGCGCCGTGCGCGACCACGACGTGCTCCTGATCCACGTTCGTGCGCAGGTCGAGACGCTGCCGCCTTCAGACGAGGCTGCGCTCGGTCTCATCGTCGAGGGCATCGAACGCGAGCGCGAGGCCTCCCGCGCCCAGATGCTGGAGGCGCTGTCGAGCGCGCGGTACCTCGAGCTGCTGGGGCGGATCGAGCTCGCCGGCGAGGCGCCGCGCTGGAACGGAGTGCGCCGCTCGGTACGAAAGCTTGCGGGCGAGGAATTCAGGAAGCTGGAGCGGGGGATGAAGGCGCTTGGCTCCGAGCCCGGCGATACCGAGCTTCACCGCCTCCGTGTTCGCGGCAAGCGCGCGCGCTACGCGGGGGAGCTGGCTGAGGCGTCTGTCGGCAAGAAGGCCCGCCGTTTCGTCGCGCGCGCCAAGAATGTTCAGGACGTGCTCGGCGAGCACCAGGACGCAGTCGTCGCCGACGAGCGCCTACGAGAGCTCGTGCTCTCTCAGAGCAACCCGCAACTCGCGCTCGTCGCCGGACGGCTGGTCGAGCGCCAGCGCGAGCGGATGGCTCGCGCCAGGGTCCAGGCTCCGAAGACGCTCGAACAGCTTCGGCGGGCCGGCCGCAAAGCCTGGCGCTGAGGCTCAGTGCCGTTGCTCGTTGTCCGGCATGCCCGGGCGGGCAAGCGGAGGGAGTGGCAGGGCGACGACCGCCTCCGGCCGCTCGACGAGAAGGGGCGCCGTCAGGCTGCCGGGCTGCCCGGCCTCTTGGCTCGGTTCGAGATCGCCCGTATCGCCTCGAGCCTCTACCGTCGCTGCACTCAGACCGTGGAGCCCCTGAGCGAGCAGCAAGGTCTACCGATCGAGGAGCGGCACGAGCTCGAGGAAGGCGCTCCCCTCGAGGAGTCGCTGGCGCTCCTTCGGGAGCTCGGCGACGATGCGGTCCTCTGCACGCATGGTGACGTGCTCGAGAATCTTTTCGGCGAGGCCGGCCAGAAGGGCTCGACGCGCGTGGTCGAGCTGCGAGACGCCGAGCCCGTCGTGCTCGAGTACCTGCCGCCTCCGGGCTGAGGGATTGGTTCAGGCAGTCGCCGCTTCAGCTTCGAGCAGGCGCGTGCACACGCCTTCGCGCACGCCGCCGTCCGCGACGCCAAGGGGAACCTGGAGCACTCGCTGCAGCTCGGCGAGGATGATCGCGCCGGCCGGAAGCGTGCGTGCGCGCTCGAGGTCGACTTTCGCCCGTTTCGCGCGAGCGACGACCGAAAGGCCGGCGAGCTCCTCGATCGCGGCTACGAGCGCTTCTTCGTCGACCCGACAGAGGCCGTAACGGCGCAGGGCCCGCGCCGTCCCTCCCGTTGCGAGGGCAACTGACGGCAAAGGCGGCGTCAGCTCGCTGAAGGCGACCGCGGCCTCGGTGCGCGCAGTCGCGAGCTCCAGGCGGGTCGGAGGGTCCGAGACCAGGCAGCGCTCGGTGAGCCTGAGCGATCCGAGCGGGATCGATCGCAGCCAGGACGGCACGTCTCTCGTGCCGATCGCGATCTGCGTCGAGCCGCCGCCGACGTCGCAGACGGCGACCGGCTCGGCGTCGACGTGCGTTCGCGAGAGTGCGCCGACGAAGCCGAGCTCCGCCTCGCCCTGCTCGCTGAGCGGCTGGACGCGGAGCCCCGTCGCCTGCTCGAGAGCGGTGATCAGCTCCTGCCCGTTCTCGGCGCTTCGCCACGGCGAGGTGACGACGATCTCGATTCGTGCAGCGCCGAGCTTCCGGGCGCGGCGGACCTCCTTGCGCGCGGCCTCCGCGGAGCGCTCGATCTTCTCGGGTGTCAGGCGGCCGCAGCGCTCGACGTCTTCGCCGAGACCCGTACGGCGCCGCTCCTCCCGGATCGGGACGAAGCCTTCTCGAGGGTCAGTTTCGGCGACGAGCAGGCGCAACGTGTTCGCGCCAACGTCGACGACGGCGACCCTCATCCGTCCCATTCTGCTCGGCGGGTCGGCGGTCGCCCCGAGCGCCCCCGTGATCCGTGCAACTAGGCGGTGCGCTTGCTCGACCGTCGCGGCTGCCGTGCTCTGACGCTTCGCATGAGGAGCGTTTGCGGCTCGCGCGCCCGCTCGCCTTTCTTTGCGCGGATCCGTTGCCATTCGCCGTCGGCCTTCAATTCCCACGCGTGCACATTTGAAGACACCATCGTGTCGAGTGCCCGCGTGATCTCCTGCTGGGCACGCGCGTCCTCGATCGGCACGACGGCCTCGATGCGGTAGTCGAGGTTGCGGGGCATCAGGTCGGCGCTGCCGAGGTAATAGCTCGCCTGGTCCCCGGCCTCGAAGACGAAGATCCGGCTGTGCTCGAGGAACCGCCCGAGCACGCTGACGACGCGGATGTTGTCGCTGAGGCCTTCGACGCCGGGGCGCAGCGTGCAGATGCTGCGCGCGAGGATCTCGATCTCGACGCCTTGCCCCGAGGCCTTGTAGAGCTCGTCGATGATCGTCTCGTCGGTCAGGTTGTTGACCTTGATGCGGATGCGCGCCTTCTCGCCGGCTGCGGCCGCGGTCGCCGTAGCGCGGATCTTCTCGACCAACCGCTCGCGGAGGTCAAACGGCGCGACGAGCAGCTTGCGGAACCGGGTCGGCCGGCTGAAGCCGGTCAGGAAGTTGAAGAGGTCGGCGACATCGGCGGTGATGTCCGGGTCGGCCGTGAACAGGCCGAAGTCCTCGTAGGCGCGGGCGGTCGCGGCGTGGTAGTTGCCGGTGCCGACGTGCGCGTAGCGGCGAAGCTCGCCGTCCTCACGCCGGACGACGAGCGTCGTCTTGGCGTGGATCTTCAGGTTGGGGAAGCCGTAGACGACATGGACGCCGGCTTGCTCGAGGGAGCGGGCCCAGCCGATATTCCGGCGCTCGTCGAAGCGTGCCTTCAGCTCGACAAGGCAGACGGCCTGCTTTCCCTTCTCCGTGGCCTCGATCAGCGCGGGGACGAGCGGCGAGTCACCGCTCGTCCGGTAGACGGTGGTCTTCAATGCGAGGCTGTCCTCGTCGGTCGCCGCCGCGTTGACGAAGGCTTCGAAGCTCGTCCCGAACGCGTGGTAGGGCTGGTGGACGAGGATGTCACCCCTGGCGACTTCGGCGAAGAACTCGTCCGCGGAGGTCACATTCGCGAAGCGCGGGTGGGTGAGCGGGTACCAGGGCTCTTCCTTGAGATCGGGCCGGTCGAGGCCGACGAACTCGGACAGGCTCCCGAGATCGAGCAGCCCTTGCACGAGGTAGACCTGGTCGTCACTGACGGCGAGACCGCGCTTGAGACGGTCGAGCATCCGCACAGACGCCGAGCCGGTGATCTCGACCCGCACCGCGTCGCCGAAGCGCCGGCGCCGCAGCTCGCTCTCGACGGCTTCGCGCAGATCGTCTGCCTCGTCCGAGAGCTCGAAGTCGGCGTCCCGGGTGACGCGGAAGCTGCAGCACTCGAGGATCTCCATCTTCGGGAAGAGCCGTCCGAGGAAATGACGGATCACGCGCTCGAGCGGCAGGAAGAGGCCGCGCTCACCGATCGAGATGAACCGGGGCAGGAGCTCCGGGACCTTGACGCGCGCGAACCGTTCCTCGCCGCTGTCAGGATCGCGGACGAACAGCCCGAGCGACAGCGAGAGGCCCGAGATGTACGGGAACGGCTGGCCGGGCCCGACGGCGAGCGGGGTCAGGATCGGGAAGACCTCGTGCTCGAACCGCTCGCCGAGCTCGTCGAGCTCGCTCTTCGTGCAGTCCTCGACCTGGCCGACGATGACTCCCGCCTCCTCGAGCGCCACGCTCAGCTCCCGCTTCCAGAGCTTCGACTGGCGCGCCGAAAGCTGGAGCACGCGCTCGCGGACTTCGCTCAACGTCTGTTGCGGCCTCCGGGCATCGGGAGACGTGACCGCGACGCCCGCCTCGATCTGGTCGAGCAGGCCGGCGACGCGCACCATGAAGAACTCGTCGAGGTTGCGCGAGAAGATCGAGCAAAAGCGCGTGCGCTCCAGCAGCGGAAGCGACGAGTCGGCTGCGAGGGTCAGCACGCGCGAATTCCAGGCGAGCCACGACAGCTCCCGGTTGAGGAGTAGTTCGGGGCTCACTCCGGTGCGTGGGGTCGACGCCGCAGTGGCCAAGCGCATATCTAAGCGCTTTCGGCGCTACGAGTGGGTTAAGAACCGGAGAACGACTGGTGAACGATGCCCGTCGGGCCGGCCTCGACGCCGGCCCGTGGGCTCGAGAGAAAACTCGCCCGAGACGAGGGGAGGGGAGGAGCGCTCGGGCGTATCGGTTTGGACGCGTCCGCTCGGCCCTGGTTAGACCTGCTTTGCAAACACCGAACGTTCAGTCCCAGGGCGGCGGATTGTGCACCCAGGTCCCGCCAAGCATCGTTGCGACGACCTGTACCTCGGGCAGCTCGCCCGGCGGGGACGTCACGGGATCACGGTCGAGGACGACCAGGTCGGCGTAGTAGCCGGGAAGCAGCTTGCCGCGGCGCCGCTCGTCGCCGGCGAGCCAGGCGGGGCCGACGGTCGAGGCCAGCAGCGCCTCCTCGACCGTCAGCGCCTGTTCCGGGTGCCACGCGGGCCGGTCGTCGAGCGTGCGCAGGACGCCCGAGCAGATGCCGGCGAGCGGGTCGAGCTCCTCGATCGGCGCGTCCGAGCCGTTGACGACGACGGCCTCGGAGCGAAACAGGGAACGAAACGCGTACGCATGGTTCGTCTTCTCACCCCAGAAACGCTCCGCGAGATCTCGGTCGGACGGTGCATGGCTGAACTGAACCGAGGCGGCGACACCGAGCTCGTGGAAGCGGTTGATGTCCTCGCGTGCGAGGCACTGGGCGTGCTCGATCCGCTGGCGCAGGCCGAGAGGCAGCGACTCCTCGCGTGTGACCTCGAAGGCGTCCAGAGCGTCCCGGTTGGCCTGGTCGCCGATCGCGTGCACGGCTACTGGGAAGCGCGCTCCCGTCGCCCGTCGGATGATGTCGACGAGTTCCTCGCGGCTCGTGATCTCGACCCCGGAGCCGTCGAGCATCCGTGCGGTCTGCGAGCCGAGCGTGCCGTCCATGAAGACCTTCAGGTAGCCGAGCCTCAGCCGCGGGTTGCCGAAGCCGCTCGCGATCCCGAGCGCGCGGAGCTCGTCGGCCTGCTCGGCTGGGAGTGATTGCCAGACTCGGATCGAGAGCGAGTGTTCTGCGTCGAGGCGCTGCCAGAACCGCAGCGCTCCCAGCCAGCCGTCCTTGTCGTGGACGGCGGTGACGCCGCGCGCGTTGGCCAGCTTGATCGCCCCGCGCATCGCTTCCACGTACTCGTCGTCGGTCGTCTCGATGTACGCCTCCCGGAAGTGCCAGCAGGACTCCTCGCGGAGAACGCCGGTCGGCTCGCCGCGATCGTCCCGCTCGACGACGCCGCCGGGCACTTGCAGGTCGCCGTTGGCGCGGGCCAGCGCGGCAGAGTTGAGCCAGACCGAGTGTGAGTCGCGGGCCATCAACGCGACCGGCGTCTCCCCCGCGATCTCGTCCAGCAGCTCCTTCGTCGGCTCGACGTGCGGCTGCCAGTCGCCGCTCCGCCAGCCGCGGCCGAGCAGCCAGGTCCCCGGTCGCACGGGAAGGGCCGCGCGGACGCGCGCAAGCGCCTCGTCGAGCGAGCGGGTGTCCTCGAGCCGAACCTCGCGCTGGGCCATCGCCCAGGTCGGAAAGTGCACGTGCGAGTCCGTGAAGCCGGGAAGCACGCACCGGCCGCCGAGGTCGACGCGCTCCGGGCTCGCGAGCGCCGTCTCGTGTGTGCCGACGCCGCCGGCGATCCACTCCCCCGCGATCGCGAGCCCGCGCGCCGTCGGCAGCGACGGCTCCATCGTCCGGACGATGCCGTTCTCGAGGATCACCGGGCGAAGCGTATGCCGACTTGACCGCACCGCCGGTGCGAATGATCATCTGCCCCTCAAACGACAGCGGAAGGAGGCGCGTATGGCGACCGACTGGTACATGGAGGGCCCTTATGTGAAGAACTGCAATTGCGACCCGGGTTGCCCGTGTGATTTCAATCAGCACCCGACGCACGGCCACTGCGAAGGAATGGCCGGGATGCGGATCGACAAGGGGAACTTCGGCGACATCGATCTCACGGGGCTCGCCTGGGGAGCCGCGTATCACTGGCCCGGCGCGCTGCACGAGGGCAACGGCGACATTCAGCCGCTGATCGACGAGCAGGCAAGCGAGGACCAGCGCAATGCGTTGCTTCAGATCCTCAGCGGCCAGAATGGGGGCACGTTCTTCGAGGTGCTCGCGTTCGTGGCGCCGAACGTCAAGGAGCCGCTCTTCCTCCCGATCGAGTTCGAGGTCGATCTCGACGAACGCAGCGCAAACATCCGCTACGGGGACGTCGTGGAGACCGAGACCGAGACCTTGCGGGGGATCGATCCGCCCGACCCGTATCGGATTCTGATCAAGATCCCGGGCGGGATGGAGTACACAAACGACCCCGGCGAAGCCGACGTTGCAAGCGCAAAGCGGATCAAGTCGACCGGCGCGATTCCGTTCGACATCGAGAACGGCCACTCGTCGCTCGCCTACGTGCGGCACGGCAACGAGGTCGAGACGGCCGAGTATCACCCGACCGTCGTCGGCGGCTGACGGGGCGCATGACACTGCCGCGTCCGGTCCTCGTCACGGGTGTGCTGCTGGTTGGTGCGCTCGGCGCCTGGATCGTCACCTACCAGCGTATGCACGGTATGGACGCCGGTCCGGGCACCGACCTCGGCGGACTTGGCTGGTACCTCGGGATCTGGGTGACGATGATGGCGGGGATGATGCTGCCGTCGGTCGCGCCGATGGTGCTCGTCTTCGCCCGGATCAGCCGCGACCGCGAGCGCCGCGGGCGTGCGTTCGTGCCGACCTGGGTCTTCCTCGCCGGCTACCTCGCTGCGTGGACTGCCTACGGCCTGGCTGCTTACGTCGTTTTCCGCGCGTTGCGCTGGGCTGTCGGCGACTCGCTCGACTGGCACGGGACCGGGGCCTGGATCGCCGGCGGAGCCGTTCTCGCAGCCGGGCTCTACCAGTTGACGCCGCTGAAGCGGGTCTGCCTGCGCCATTGCCGCGGCCCGCTCCACTTCGCGTTGCACGGGTGGCGCGACGGGCGTGCAGGCGCGCTGCGGATGGGGGTCGAGCACGGCGCTTTTTGCGTCGGCTGCTGCTGGGGGCTGATGCTCGCGCTCTTCGCCCTCGGAGTGATGAGCCTCTTCTGGATGGCCGCGATCGCGGCGGTGATCTTCGCCGAGAAGCT
>Ga0070707_100002299_pt1 | contig 18255 bp, 16 predicted proteins | sample KBSK5502metaG_FD_65468 | JGI IMG/M metagenome (GOLD analysis project Ga0070707, IMG submission 65468) | Corn, switchgrass and miscanthus rhizosphere microbial communities from Kellogg Biological Station, Michigan, USA - KBS K5-50-2 metaG | ecosystem: Host-associated > Plants > Roots >... | reverse complement strand
CTTGGAGAAAAGGTTGAGCTTCACTTGCGGGGACAGGTATCAGAAGATCGAAAATCCGTGATTTTAAATTTCGCTGAGAGATATGGCGTTACGAAGTCGCTCAAGTTTCACTCACTCATTGAACATGATGAGCTAGTCAAATCGATGGGGCAGTATGACGTCGGCCTCGCATTGGAGCGTCCGGATCATCAAAACTACAGTCGCACAGTGACAAACAAATTATTTAGTTATCTGTTGGCGGGGTTAGCCATTGCCGCGACAGACACGCTGGGCCAGCGGGAGATCCTAGATCAAGTTCCAACTGCTGGCTTTCTTTATCCGGCTGGAAACTCAACGGTGCTTGCAGAGAAGCTTGGAAACTGGATCAATAATCCAGGCTTGCTTCTCGCGGCGAAGCAAGCTGCGTGGGACGCTGCAAGGTCGAAGTTCTGTTGGGATGTCGAAGAGACTAAATTCCTACAACTTCTCGGTGGGTCGCCCACTGTCGGGGAGATTGCGGAAGCAACACGCAGATGAAACGGGTCCTAATAGTAGGTGCAGATTTCACGCCCAGCAGCCACCCGCCGGCGCTGCGGATCCGGTTTTTTGCCCAGCACCTTCCTGACTTCGGCTGGGAACCAATCGTGCTGACAGTCGATCCCAAGTACTACGAAACGGCGATTAATATCGAGAACGAAAGATTGTTGCGTTCTGATCTAGAGATCATACGTACGCGTGCACTACCCGCTAAGCTGACGCGTAAGGTGGGTTTTGGCGATCTCGGACTTCGCAGTTTGTGGCACCAATGGCACGCGCTTTCTCGTCTCGTGCGGCAGCGAAAGATCGATCTTATATTCATCCCGGTCCCGCCAAATCCGACTCTGATACTCGGCCGACTCGCACATGTTCGCTTCGGCATTCCTTATGTCATCGACTATATTGATCCGGTGGTTACAGAGTATTACTGGAAGCTGCCTCGCTCTCAGAGGCCGCCGAAGCATGCACTTGCGTACGCGATGGGAAGGCTGATGGAGCGTTTTGCGATCGCTAATGTTGCGCGGATCACCGGTGTCTCGCAGGGGACGACCGATAGCGTGATTGCGCGTTATCCGTGGCTGAATGGTAACCAAGCAACCGAAATTCCTTATGGCGGAGAGCCCGCTGATTTCGAGTACATTCGGCGACATCCCAGGAGAAATGTCATCTTTGATTCGTCGGATGGCCTTCGCCACTTCAGCTACATCGGAGCGTATACGGTGTCGATGGCGCCTGTGCTCAGAGCTCTATTCGCTGGCATTGCACGAGCGCGAGCCCGTAATCCGGAACCATTCAGTCGCGTGCGAGTTCACTTCGTTGGGACGCGGTACTTTTCCGGTCGTGGACCGCAAGAGCAAGCACGGCCTATCGCTTCTGAGTTTGGAATAGCCGATATCGTCGATGAACACCCTGATAGAGTGCCTTACCTGGACGCACTAAATTTGCTCCTGAATTCAAACGCGCTCTTGGTAATCGGATCAGTCGAGCCCCATTACACCGCGTCTAAGATTTTCCCCTATATCCTCGCTGAAAAGCCATTACTGACGGTTTTTCACGAACAGAGCAGCGTTGTTAAAATCCTCGCAGATACTGAAGCGGGAGAAGCAATCACCTTTAGCGACCAGCACCCATTGAGTCAAACGGTAGAGAAGATCGCGATCAGTTTTCAGCGGTTATTGGATCTCCCGCCGGATTTTCGGCAACCCTTACGCCGGGAGGTATTTGAGTCCTATACTACCAGGACCATGGCAGCGGAGCTTGCGCGGGTGTTCGACAAAGCCATTGAGGTGCCGTGCACCGGAGGCGACGATTCAAGCCTCTCTCTTATGACAAATCGGAATGAGTTTGAGCATACTAGGAGCCACACATGACAGTTAGGTCGTTAATCACTGGCGGTGCGGGATTTGTGGGGTCACATTTAGCCCAAGAGTTGTTGCGACGTGACGAAGAGGTTTACATCCTCGATGACCTGTCCACCGGGAGCATTGAAAATATCGAGCACCTAAAGCCGAACACTCACTTTCACTACACCCTGGAATCCGTACACAACGAACCTGTTTTAGCCGAGCTCATCGATCGCTGCGATGTGGTTTATCATTTGGCGGCTGCGGTAGGCGTGAAATTGATTGTTGAAAGTCCAGTCAACACGATCGAAACCAATGTTCATGGTACAGAGGTCGTTCTCAAGCTCGCGAACAAGAAGAAAAAAAAAGTACTGATCACCTCCACCTCCGAAGTTTACGGTAAGTCCACGGCCGTACCGTTCAACGAGGACCAGGACCTGGTGTTAGGTGCGACCACCAAGGGCCGGTGGAGCTACGCTTGCTCGAAAGCGATTGACGAGTTTCTGGGTATCGCCTACTGGCATGAAAAAAAACTGCCTGTGGTAATCGTGCGGCTCTTTAACACAGTCGGTCCACGGCAAACTGGACGCTATGGCATGGTCATTCCCAACTTTGTGTGCCAAGCTCTTACGAACCAGCCGATTACAGTTTACGGCGACGGAAACCAGTCGCGCGCGTTTGCCTACGTTGGAGATGTCGTGAAGGCATTGGCGGATCTAGCCCAGCACCCCGCTGCGATCGGCGAAGTCTTCAACGTCGGCAACACCGAAGAGATCACGATGAACGATCTGGCTCACTTGATTAAGCAGATGACCAGCAGCGAATCCGAGATCATCCACATTCCTTATGACCGTGCCTACGAGAAAGGGTTTGAAGATATGGCGCGACGGGTGCCAGACATTAGCAAAGTCCAACGCCTGATTGGATATCAGCCGAGATTGAATCTGAAAGACATTCTCGTGGAGATCATCGCCGTCACCCGGAAAAGTATGCCAGAAGTGGCGATCAGAGCCGCAAGCTAGACATGAGCGCTGGCAAACAGGTGAGGCTCAGAACTTGGGAGTGAGGAACCATGGCGCAAGCACTTCTTCGGACGTTGCTTAAGGATGCGGCTTACAAAGCCGCAACCTCAATACTGGGAGACAGCCACGGTCTCGTGCGCCTGCCGGTAATTGCCGGACCTGCTCGCGGTCTGCATTTTAGGCTCGACTTGGTGCATCGTAAGGAGGCCTATTTCTGGGGTAAGTATGACCGCAGCCTCATTGAAAGGATCGCTCCAATAGTCCAGCCCGGATGGGTTGTTTGGGACTGTGGCACTTACATCGGCTTCTATACGGGAATTTTTGGGCGACTGGTTGGACCATCTGGAACCGTTGTCGCCATCGAGCCCGATCCTCGCAATCTGAGCAGAACTCAGGAGAATATGAAGCTGAATGGCCTCTCAAATATCAAATACGAGAACGCCGCAGTAGGAAAACCGTGCGGTGAGGCCAAATTCCTGCTCAACGACAACTCAAACTCGCATCTGCCTGGTTACTACGTGGGTGGAAACAGAGACAAATGGCTAAATGCGGAGGCGCAACTAAAAACGATTCGAATACCATGCTTCAGTCTCGATCAGCTGTATCTGGATCGGTCCCTCCCCAAGCCCAATCTCATAAAACTGGACATAGAAGGAGCCGAGAAGGACGGGTTGTCTTTTGCGGGCAGACTGGTTAGTGAAGTTCGACCGCTCATCGTCTTGGAGCTGCACAATCGAGAATGCGACGAAGCGGCTTGGCATTTCGCCGAAAACGTAGGGTATCGCATTGTTTCTCTTGACTCGGGGCTTCCAATAGTTCGGAAGGAAGACGTGATGGGCACCTTACTCCTTCAACAGTGAAGCAATCCGAGAGGATCTCCACATGAGAGTGATCATGCCCCTCCCGTTCACTGAACGTGCGACAAAATCCTTGCGTGAGAGTGCCTTTGCGCTGGAATGCCGAACACAGCGGCGCGAAGGATTAACGATCGGCGGTGCTGTCTTGTCTGGGCAGGTTTGCCGAATATCAGGCGGGACCTGTATCCCAAGAACGCTGCTGGGCGGCTTTGGACAGGTTGGGCTGGGCTTTCGCGTCGGCATAGACTCTTGCAACGGTTCCTATCCACGCCATCGCCTTTTGGCGAGCAGAGAGGTAAGCCCAGCTAGAGTGCCAATTGGAGATTGCATATCCCAATTTTGATGGAGCGACGGCGCAGCTGATACGATGTAGTGCTGTGTCTAAAGAGAAAAAGAAATTGGCTGTCATCAGCAGCCACCCCATCCAATACCACTCTGTGTGGTTTCAGGCCATGGCTTCCCGTCCGGAATTGGACCTTCGCGTCTATTACTGCCACCAGATGACGCCGCGTGAACAAGCTGGCGCTGGGTTCGGCGTGGAATTCGATTGGGATGTGCCCTTGCTTGAAGGATACCCCTATAAGTTTTTGAAGAACGTAGCCGATTCGCCAGGTGACGGAAAATTTGGCGGGTTCGATACGCCTGAGATTAAGGAAATCATTCGGCGGCACGAATACGACGCTGTGTTGGTGAACGGTTGGCACTACAAGAGCGCGTGGCAAGCCATCTGGGCTTGCTGGCAATCGAAAGTGAAAGTCATGGTGAGGGGTGATTCGCACTTGCACACTCCGCGAGGCATCGCGAAGCGAGCTTTCAAATCTTTCACTTATCGGTGTTTCATTCCGCGGTTTGATGCTTGTCTGGCTGCCGGCCAGTGGTCTCGGGAGTACTTTCTGCATTATGGCGCCCGCCCGGAGCGTATTTTTTTGGTGCCGCATTCCGTAGATCACAAAAGATTCCAGATCGAGGCCGGGCGTCTTGAAATACGGCGCTCCGAATTGCGAAAAGAACGGGATCTGGGCGAGAATGCAATCGTGTTCATGTTCTCAGGAAAGTTCATTCCCAAGAAGCGGCCGATGGATTTCATATCCGCGATTGAACGGGCCGTTCGAAGCAATCCTCGCATCGAGGGCTTGATGGTGGGAGATGGTCCGCTGCGTGCTCGGTGTGAGGAACTCGCGCGAGAGCGGAGAGTACCGATTCGGTTTACCGGATTTTTGAACCAGTCACAAATCACTAAAGCGTACGTTGTGTCCGATGCGCTTGTGCTTCCCTCAGATGGAGGAGAAACCTGGGGTCTGGTTGTAAATGAGGCGATGGCTTGTGCCAGACCCTGCGTAGTGAGTGATCAAGTCGGGTGCGGCCCGGATCTGGTCATTCCTCAGAAGACTGGGGCCGTGTTTCCGCTAGGGGATGTGGACGCGTTAGCGAATTCAATCCTTCAGCTGACAGGAAATCCTGAGCGCATGATTTCAATGGGTATTGACGCCCGCAGCCGGTTGATGAGCTATTCCGTCGAGACGGCCGTGGATGGCATCGTCGAATCGCTAGCGGCGACGCTGGAACCCCGAGTCTTTCATGCAAACGCTTAAGACCGCGAATAACGCAAGAACCTTGCCCCTGCTGCTCAATGCAGGCGTCCCGCTAATCATTACTGCCGTTCTGTGGGCAACCAGTCTTTATGACGCAAACCTGCTGCAGGTCATTGCTGCGTTCATCCTGTGTTGGATTCCATGGACCGCTTACCAGGAATGGGTCAGGGGAACCCGAGAGAGGATTCCGCTGTTCGCTCTACTCGGTGTCGTGTTCTGGCTTGCCTACGCTGTGCCGTTGTTTTGGCTTAGTCACGACATTGGTCTGATCACGGGAAGGCATCAACTATCCGAAGACGCAATCACAGAGTCGCTTTACTTGACGGTACTGGGTGTGGCTGCACTCGGTGTGGGCATCAGGGTCGCTGGTCGCTGGCACTTCATGGATTCCTTCAGACCGGACATCCATCGTAGTCCGAGCCGCTGGAATTACTTGAGATTTGCATTGTTGGCAGCCACATTTCTGAGGGTTGCAGTGCCAATCAATACTCTTGGCGGAGGAGGCCGCCAGTTTCTAGCCATCATTGAGACAATTGTTCCGTCGGTCGCGTTTGTAATTCTTTTACGCTATTACCTACGCGGCACGGCGATTCCTGTGGATAAGATCCTACTGGCGGGCTACGCCGTCATCGCGCTGGTTGCTGGAATCTCTTCAGGCTGGCTGGGAAGTTTCGTTGGCGTGGCAATCATGGCTACGGCGGTCTATATATACGAAAGACGAAAACTCCCGCTCGTTGCGATCATGATAGGGATTCTCGTTGTTCTTTTCCTGCAGCCCGGCAAAGAGAAATTTCGCCAGCGCTATTGGCGTACAGGTGCTTCAGAGAGCTACGTCGAGCGATTCAACTTTTGGATGGATAGCTCCTTGAGTGCATGGGAAGAGGCTCTATCGAATTCAGAGGGCGAACAAGCAAGGAATTTGGCCACTGCGACGCTAGGGCGACTCTCGTTACTGCAGCAGACTGCGAACATGATGGAATCAACCCCCGAGCGCGTTCCCTACCAAAACGGGCGGCTGTATTCGTATATGCTAGTCACATTCGTTCCACGGGTTTTCTGGCCTGACAAACCTTCGGTCAATGATGCGAACAGATGGTACCAAGTGGCATACCGACTGACAATGCCCAACAATTTGAACGGAGTATCGATTGCCGTGGGGTACTTGCCTGAGAGTTACATAAACTTTGGCTGGTTTGGACCACCCCTGGTGATGTTCTGCTTGGGAGTATTCCTTGGCCTGTTCGACAAGATCTTTCTGCGTCGTGCTTCGGGGTTGCTGCTGAATAGCATTGGCGTGGCTCTATTACCCCAGCTGTTGGTCGTTGAAGCACAACTAGCGCAGTACATGGCAGGTATCGGACAGCAAGTCGCGGTCGCGTTGATTACGTTGGCCCCCATGTTTGATCTTCGCCGGAATGAGGCGTATCGAGGAGCACGATCTTCGTTTGCCGCGGGCGTCAATTACAAAGCGCGGCCACTGGTGCTGAGTCGAAATCGCTCACAAGCAGAGTCCTTGCATCGGCCTTGATTTTAAGTGAAGAGTGAGCCTTTGCGTCTCTGCCGAGTTTGCAGGAGCCACGCGAACACCTGCGAACTCGTTGTTTTCAAATCTTCTAATCTTCTGGGTTGACGGTCTTTAGCTACGCGACTCTTGACAGCAGCACTGGCAGCACTAGCGACGCCAGCGCTTGCAATTGATAGCATCGGAGATGCCAAAGCCCGTTTGTGAGCAGGTGTTCCGACGTGCGAGTTCCGCTATACTCGTCGTCATTTAGGGCCTAATTCCCTAATTTTCCCTTCTGTTATATACGTGGGCCACCCAAGAGCGAGGGAACGAGGAGGGATGATCCGCTCATCGCGGTGTACCATATCAGAATGTTTGCTAGGACTCTTGCCGGGATCGTTGCAAGGTTGCCTAGCTCTGTTAAGTACAGGATGAGCATGCTGAAGCCGCTCTATACGCGAGCGATACGGCTCGGACAATCCAGTACCATCGTGGAAACTTCGGTGGGGCAATTGTGGTGGCGAATTGACGCGCTCACGTCGCAGGAATTTTTACGTGGGACCTATGAACCATACATGCAGGCCGCATTCCGCAAATATTTGCTTCCAGGAAATATAGTCTTTGATATTGGAGCGCACGCTGGCTTTCATTCCGTCTTCTGTGGTCTTTTGGTTGGGACTACCGGCCGTGTGTTCGCCTTTGAACCGAATCCAATCTCAAGAGTCTCTCTTGAGGGACAAATCCGTTTGAATCGAACGTTACGCGTTGAAGTGGTTCCTTATGCGCTAAGCGATACCGTTGGATTGGCCAACTTTGATGCCACGAAAGGCAGTCAATCACGCATCATTCGCACGGGGGAATCCAAGGTAGAGATGCGAACCTTAGATAGCCTGGTGACTATGGTGCTACCCATTCCAGATGTGATCAAGATTGACGTGGAAGGCGAAGAAGAGAAGGTCCTTCGCGGTGCCCTGAAAACTCTATCCAAGTCTCGGCCGATTGTTCTCTGCGACTACAACGATGACAAAACTCTGTCGTCGATTTCGAGACTCTTGTTATCGCTTGATTATCAGATCTTACCCGGTCCTCCTGTGACCGGAATTCCTCGTCGCTAATTGCTCGTTGAATGCAGCCAACCAGCGGTCCTTGCGGCATCGGGCGACGCTTTCTCGCCAACGGTCGCCTACCCGGCGGTGTTTGTGGCGATTGTTTCGTATACGGACAGCAGCGGGCCAGTGCTCGACGAAGGCGGCTGGCAAGTGTTCCTCCAGAAAGACCGCATTTACTCTGGCCGATGCCGCGCGTCCCAACTCTGCCGCGTACTGAGCATTCTTCAAACAGGGATTGCAGCTTCCGCGATACTCTCCCTCGACAAATCTTTCGCGAGCACGGCGCCTGTACCGGTTGGGAAAAGCTCTTCTGTGACGGTGCCGGCTCGTCCCAACAAAGGTATTCCGAAGCTGGCTGCTTCCCGCTGTGCGTCGTTGATCCGGCCGCAAAATTCGACGCCTGCCCGCTGCTCCGCTCTCACTCTCTTTCGCAAGCGGTCCTCGTCGTTCCCCGTGCGCACGATCATCAGCTTAGCCTCGGGAACGTACGACTTGGTGAGCGGCCACGCATCCATTGGATCCGACGTCCGTCCCCTGCGAAAATTCTCGGACGACCCGCTCAATGAGGGTACGTCGAGCTCGTGCGCTTGATCTCTTCTCGCCAGTAATCCAGGAGGTCCCTGATCGTCGTCTCCAGCGGGATTTCCGGGCGCCAATCGGTTTCGGTCCGTATCTTAGTCGGATCCCCAAAGACCTGCGGAACATCATCGGAACGGATTCGAGCCGGGTCAGTCTCGATGTTAACGGTTGTCCCGCAGATCGCCTGGAATTTACCTATGACATCCCTGAGGCGGACTTCACAACCGGAGCAGACATTATAAACCTCACCGGCTCTGCCTTTGTTGAGCAGTGCAATATAGGCACGTATCACATCGCGAACGTCAGTGAAGTCGCGTTTAATATCAATGTTTCCGACCATGAGTTTGGGCGGGCGCAGACCGGCTTCGATTTCAGCGAACTGCTTTGCGATCGAAGGCAGTACGAAGCTCGGCGGTTGCCGCGGGCCCGTATGGTTAAACGATCGAGCAGTGATGATCCCGCCACGGCTACGTTTCCGGTATTGCACCGGCAACATCTCTGCCATCGCCTTGCTTGCAGCATAGGGGTTATCCGGACGCACCGGGCTGGTTTCGGTCAGAATGCCCTCAGAGTTGGCGTACACTTGAGACGTGCTAACGTTCAGAATCATGGGCGGTGAAGGTAAACTCATAGCTGCTTCAAAGAGGTTGTATGTGCCAATGACATTCACTTCGAATGTGTGACGGGGATTATCCCAGGAGAGATCAACAGCGGAAATGCCCGCGAGGTGATAGATCTGGTCCGGACTCAACTCGTGAACGATTGAGCGAACCTTATCCCGCGAACGGATGTCAAATGTGAGGTACTCGATTCCCGGCTCGCGCCAAGGCTCGATGTCGCCGGAGGCCAGTACGACCATCTTCGACGCGCAGGGTTTCAGAGACTCGGTAAGATAGGATCCTACAAATCCACTTCCACCGGTAATGAGGATGCGCTGCACTGGGCTTAATTCCAGCCGATCCAAATTGGAAGGGACTTAACGGACTCCGAACGACAGTGCTTTGGAAGTGTCTCTCGATAGCAGTTCGATGTCACTGTCGACCATCATTTCGATCAACTTGTCAAAGGTGACCCGGGGCTCCCAGCCCAGCCTCTCCCGGGCCTTCGCATAGTCGCCGCGCAGGTGGAGCACCTCAGCTGGCCGCAGTAGTTCCGGATCAATCTCCACGTGGTTGTGATAGTCCAATCCAACGCGTCCGAACGCGGCCTCTAAGAGGTTTTTCACGCTATGCGTCCGCCCTGTTGCAATTACATAATCCTCGGCCCGCTCCTGCTGGAGCATCATCCACATCGCCTGGACATAGTCCCCGGCAAAACCCCAGTCACGCTCGGCCTGTAGATTGCCTATCTTGAGTTTGCGTTGAAGCCCAAGCTTAATCCGCGCGACGTTGTAGCTCACCCTTCGGGTGACGAATTCCACTCCTCGGCGGGGCGACTCATGATTGAACAAAATGCCGGAAGACGTGTACAAGCCATAACTCTCGCGTGCATTGACAGTGATCCAGTGGCCGTACAACTTGGCTACACCGTATGGACTTCGCGGATAGAATCGAGTCGCCTCGTTCTGGGGCGTTTCTTCGACCATGCCGAACATCTCACTGGAAGACGCTTGATAGAAGCGGATAGCCGGATTGACGACCCGAATGGCTTCCAGCATGCGAGTAACACCCAGTCCCGTAAACTCCCCTGTCAGGACTGGCTGACTCCACGAGGTGGGGACAAAAGATTGAGCGGCAAGATTGTAAACCTCGTTGGGCTCAGTCTTTTGGAGAGCAGTGATGAGGGAACTCTGATCAAGAAGATCCCCGGGAACAAGTCCGACCACGTCTTGAAGATGAGCAATGCGCTCAAAGTTGATCGTGCTGCTCCGTCGAATCAGCCCATACACGCGATAGTTCTTTTGTAGCAAGAACTCCGCAAGATAGGAACCGTCCTGACCAGTAATTCCGGTGATGAGTGCGTTGCGTGGCATGGGTTGCGAGCTATCTTGATTGATGACGTGATTAATGACGTTCTAGCTTGAGCACGGGAGCGATACTGTCCACCGTCTGAGGAGCAGTGAGTCTGTCACCCAGCGCGTGACCTTCTTCCTCCCTGAGCGGTTCAGGTCGAAATGAAAGATGAAATTCGCCTTTCTTCAGTGTCAACTCCGAATCACTTAATAACGTTATTGGCACACGCCCAATGCAATTCGCTCTGCGGAGTAGTTACGCAAGCGGCACCGAGCACTTTGTTCAAACAGCGAGGCTGTTGACTGCGGCCTCTTGCGACTCAGGCTTTTTTTTCATCTGACCGGTTTGGTTCGCCGTGTCATACAAGGGAATTAGCGATGACAGTGTCCGACGAAACCGTCGCGCAAAATGTTCTTCAAGGAAATTATTCTGCACACGGTTCCATGCGGCGCGGCCCAATGAGGAGGCCAGTCGAGAATCTGCTAACACTGGGATGGCCGCTTCCGCGATGCTATGCTTTGTTAAATCCCTGGCCAATATGGCGCCGGCGCCATTCGGGAATAACTCCTCAGCGACTGTTCCCGCCAAGCCTAACACAGGAACACCAAAGCTTGCTGCTTCCGCACTCACTAGTCCAAAACCCTCCTGCTTAGAAGGAAAGAAGAGGAGCCGGGACGACCGATACACACGATCGCGATCGCTATCACTCAACCGGCCGCAGAACTCGATTCCGACGAGACGCTCGCTCTTAACCCTTCGACGCAACCTCTGCTCATCGTCCCCAGTACCGACAATCATCAGTCTTGCGTCAGAGACAGCGTCTCGAATCTCGGGCCAAGCGTCCAGAACGGCATCGTGCCCCTTGAGACGTTCGGAAGAAGCCATCCTGCCGACAATCAACCCGACCGGAGGTGAAGTTCCGGGATCTGTTGGACATGATTGGGGCGGTACACCTAGCCAAACGACTTCGGTTTTTGGCAACCATGGATTCACGCTTCGGGTATTGGCGTCGGTCGTCGCTGAAATCGCCAACAGCGCCTGGGCGCCTAGCAGTGCTTCGCGTCTGCGCCCCACAAGCGGTTCCCACACCTCGATTCCCATTAAGAAGACGATATAGGGAATGTGCCTCAGCGTCGGAATGGCTGCGTGCAAGACTGCGAGATGAATGTGATCATACACGACGAGATCGGGCGACTGCTTGAGGCCGCCGAAAAAGGCACGACTGCCAACGAGGGGAACGCGCAACATGCGCGGCGAAAACGCCGGATGCTGCCAGACATACAGGTCCGTGTCTTTTCGCAATGCCGATACGATTAAATCCGCTACAACACCAATACCACCGTAAGCAGTGCCCAGACCCGATGTCACTAGAGCAATCTTGGGACGCACAGGAGCTCCGACCGAACAGAGAGAGTTCAATAGCCGAACAGACAGTCAGCCAGCAACCGAACAGCTGGGAAATTAATATACCCCTTCGCGACAGATTGAAGGGGCTTTTTGTAAAATAATTACTGGTTTCCCTGGAGACAACCCTTGATACTGCAATGAGAATCCTCCGTGCAATGCCGTCGTTTTACCCGGCTTATTTTTACGGTGCGCCCATCCGTTCCAGCTACGAACTCTGCCGGAATCTGGCATTGCTCGGCTGCGAAGTCCGGGTATTGACTACCGACGCGGGCGGGTTGCACGCCGTCCTCGATGTCGAGAAGGACAAGGAAGTTCCTTTTGAGGGAGGCTTCCGAGTCCGCTATTGCCATCGACATTACGCCATTCTGTGTCCGCAGAGTTGTGCGTCAATTTGGTCAATACATTCGCTGGGCGGAAATTGTCCACCTCACCGGAGTATACAACTTCCCCACGTTCCCGACACCATTCCACTGCCAGGTGCTCAAGAAACCTGTCGTCTGGTCGCCGCGCGGCGGATTGCAGTGTTGGGAAGGCTCATCCCGCCGCACCCTGAGGGCAATCTGGGAGTCCCTTTGGTCTATCATCAAGTCGAAATGATGGGAGAGTGAAACAGCTTTTTGTAAGATATCGACAGTCCTCAGATCCTAAGAGCCCTCATGAAGGTTTTACATGTGGTACCCTCGTTCCACCCTGCCTATTCGTATGGCGGCCCAATTCTCTCCACATTCGAGCTGTGTCGGAACCTATGCGAATTGGGCTGCGAGGTTCGGGTTCTGACCACAGACACGAACGGCTTAGATCAAGTATTGGACGTGGACACGAACGTGGAGGTAGAGCTTCCAGAAGGATTTCGAGTTCGCTATTGCCCGCGCCGGCAACGGCATTCAGTTTCACCAACCCTCATGCGGTTACTGCCCGCATACATGCGGTGGGCAGATGTTGTCCACCTGACCGGAGTTTATAACTTTCCGACCTTCCCAACCATCCTCTTGGCCCGTTTATTGAACAAGCCGCTGATCTGGTCGCCGCGAGGGGCCCTTCAGCGCTGGAGACGTTCTTCACGAACAGGCATAAAAGGGGTTTGGGATTTTCTGTGGTATCACGGAGCTGATCGCGCAGAGTTGATGATGCACGTCACCTCAGAACGCGAAAACCGCGAGACTTTGTCTCGTTTCCCGAAGTTGCGAATAGCCACGATTCCTAACGGAGTCGATGTCCCGGCCGTCCTCAACCGAAGGCAGAGGAATGGAGAGCTTAGGTTGCTTTTTATCGGGCGCTTGGACCCGATAAAGGGAATTGAGGCTTTGCTGAAGGCTTGCAGTCTCGTCGATTCAGCACCTCCATGGCGTCTTGCGATCGCGGGGTGGGGGGCACCGGAGTACGTTTCGCAACTCAAAGAACAAATTCAAGCGCTGGGAGTGAGTGAACGAGTGGAGATGTTGGGGGCAGTTTTATCGGAGGGGAAAAAAGAACTATTCGAATGCTCCGATGTCGCTCTGGTGCCGTCTTACACCGAGAATTTCGCTATCGTTGTAGCCGAGGCCCTAGCCCATGGCGTTCCAGTGATTGCTAGTAAGGGGACTCCTTGGAGTCGTCTGGAAGAGATGCAGTGTGGCTTGTGGGTCGACAATGACCCTGAAAGCCTGGCCGTTGCAATTCGTAGCATCAGTACCATGCGGCTGCAGAACATGGGCTTGCGAGGACGAGAATGGATGCAGAACGAGTTCTCTTGGCCTTCTGTGACGAAGCAGATGCTCGATTTATATCAGCGATGCGCTCGGCGCGGTCATAGTTGATGAATGCAGTGGTTAATCGTCAATGAAGGATTTATCGAATGTGTGGAATTGCCGGAATCGTGGGTGCACTATCGTCGGATCAGATAAATGGGGCTCTGCGATCCATGCTTGATGCACAGTTGCACCGCGGTCCCGATGACGGTGGTTCAACGGTAATATCGATTGGCAACACGACGGTTGGGCTGGGAACCCGGCGCCTAGCCATCCAAGATCTGTCTCCCCTGGGTCACCAGCCAATGGTTAACGAAGCCACTGGCGACGTTCTTGTTTACAACGGCGAGATCTATAACGCTCCCGCGCTACGTGACCTGCTGAAGACGGATGGTCTTCAATTCCAAGGCCACAGTGACACTGAGGTCCTCATGCGTGCTTATGAGCGATGGGGAACCGAATGTTTGACACATCTTCGAGGAATGTTTGCCTTCGCCTTGTGGGATGCTCGTCGCTCACGTCTGTTGATTGCGCGCGATCCTATGGGAATCAAACCGCTGTACTACGCAGAAAAAAAAGATAATTGGTTTGTCTTCGCTTCCGAAGTAAGAGCGCTACTCCAAAGCGGTGTGTTGGATTCTCGCATTGACCGGCGCTCGCTGGCTGGATATTTGGCATATGGCGCAGTTCAGGAACCGCTCACGGTCTACAATGGCATATTTTCGCTGCCTCGAGGTTGCTGGCAGGAACGGGATGCCCATGGGGATGTTGTCGCGGGAGGAAGATATTGGCAATTTCCATTGCCAGAGAAGTCGCAGCGCGGGCGTCGTCTTACTGATGTTATAGAAGAGGGTCGCAGAATCTTGCAGGAATCGGTGCGCCGGCATCTACTCAGTGATGTGCGAGTCGGTCTCTTCCTGAGTTCAGGGCTGGATTCTACCGCCTTGCTGGGGCTTAATCCCGAAAAACACAACCTTGACGCGTTTACGGTTTCCTTCCCAGACCATCCTGAGTACAACGAGGTCCTGGCGGCAAAAGTCGCGGCGGAACGTTGCGGCGTGCGTCACCACGAATGTCCGGTCAGCGACAGTGTTGCTCTGAATTGGATCCACAAAGCATTGCAATCGATGGATCAGCCGTCGATGGATGGCTTCAACTCCTACATCGTGTCCCGCGCAGTCCGTGAACAAGGGATCGTGGTTGCCCTTTCAGGGCTGGGTGGCGATGAAGTTTTCGGAGGGTACAACCTATTTCGCCGTGTACCCCGAATGTATGACGCTCTAACTTGGCTCACTCCGTTTCCGGAATCAATGCGTACTGCCGCTGCTTGGTTTGCTACGGCATTCACCAATGAGACCGTCAGACAAAAAGCGCATGAGATCGCTAAGGTCAATCCAGGATTGATTGGGTTGTATTTCCGACAGCGTCGCTTGATCAGCGACTCGGGGCTGGAAGCATTCGGCCTACATGCCCAAACCCTTCGTCTGTCAGAAGACTTTCAGGTTCAGGAACTGCAATACAAGAGTTGCTACATACCCAGTGATCTCTTGTCTTCCGTGGCTAGAATGGATGCTGCATTTTACCTGCAGAACGTTCTGCTACGCGACAGCGACGTCTTCGGGATGGCAAACTCGTTGGAAGTTCGTGTTCCCTTTCTGGACCTCGACTTGATTGAATGGTCATTTCGACTGCCTGGAGATGTCTTGCTGCCCAAGAGATCTCCCTTGAAGTATTTGTTGCGACAGATATGCGCCGATATATATGGAAAACTGCCTATCGCATCTTCCAAACGTGGATTTGTGATTCCGATGGCCGATTGGCTGCGGGGACCTCTGCGCGAGGTTGCAGCAGAAAGTCTGCGCACCTTGCGCGACTCGGGATTGCTTGACACAGCTGGAATCGACGACATAGAGGAAATCTTCCGTCGCGAGCCAGGCAGCCCGGCCTGGTCACGATTGTGGGCTCTTGTCACTCTCGGGTTCTGGCTTGAGACCCAGCGTTTAGCGCCGTCAGTTGAGTGTGCTGTATGAGTCCTGTGCCCCTTGCCGTCGTTGTCCTGACCAAGAATGAAGAGCGCAATCTAGGGCGTTGCTTGGAGAGTGTTGCCGAATGGTGTCGAGAAATCTTTGTCGTGGACTCCGGGAGCAATGACGGAACAGTTGCAATTGCTAAGCACTACGGTGCAGCCGTTGTGTCACATCCCTTCGAAAGTCACACTAAGCAATGGAATTGGGCATTAGCGAATCTTCCATTTTGTTGTGAATGGACCCTCTGCCTGGACGCGGACCAGTGGGTCACACCCCTTCTACGCAGCGAAATCGGTTCCTTGCTGGAAGGGGAAACAGTCCCGCAAAACGGCTTCTACATTAAAAGGCGGCAGATCTTTCGAGGGAAGTGGATCAAGCATGGTGGCTACTACCCCAAGTATTTATTGAAAATGGTGCGACATAATCTTGCTTGGTGCGATGAGCATGAGCGCCTGGATTCGCATTTTTATGTGGAGGGGTCCACTGGATTGCTGAAGAACGATATCATCGAGGACAATCAAAACGAGAATGATATGACGTTTTGGATTGAAAAACACAATCGTTATGCCGTCGCCCAAGCCTCCGAAGAGCTGCACCGTCGGAATACCGAAGTGGGATGGAGTCTCAAGCCCAGGTTCTTTGGTACTCCCGACGAGCGAACTCTCTTTTTGCGAGGGATTTGGTATCGCTTCTTGCCCTTGTATCTGCGTCCGTTTCTGCTTTTCTTCTACCGTTATTTTCTGCGTCTCGGCTTTCTCGATGGGAAACAGGGCTTGATTTTCCACTTCTGCCAGTCTTTGTGGTTTCGCTTGCTCGTAGATGTAAAAATTGAAGAATTGGCCGAGTCGGGCGCAGTGGCGTCAACATCGCCGCTCCAGGTTCAGATCAGATCGAACAATCATAAATGATCCAGGGACCTTTACGTTGCACATCCTCGGGATAAAAGCGCATCACGGTGATGCCGCTGCCTCCATCGTCAAAGATGGGCAGCTCATAGCTGCCGTCGAGCAAGAACGCTTCAATCGCAGGCCTTGCATTCGGAACTTTTGGAGAAAGGTGCCATGCCAGAACCTGCCATAGATAAAACTGAGTACGCGTACGAAGCTTCCGCCGCGAGTTGCGCGCACGCTTATCTATTGGCTCCCCTGAAAAAATTGGTTCAGAGTCTTGGAAAGAGAGGCAGAGTGTTGGATCTGGGATGCGGGAACGGGTCGTTCAGTCATGAGTTGTCGAAACTCGGTTTTGAAGTCTATGGCATTGATCGATCCGCCTCCGGAATTCAAATTGCGCGTGAGGCTTTTCCCAAAGTGCAGTTCGCCTTGGGTGACGTGGAGGAGGACCTGTCACCAGATCCGTTTCAGGCTGATTCCTTTGACGTTGTAGTGAGCACCGAAGTTGTGGAGCATCTCTATCGTCCGCGGCGTTTGATCCAGAACGCCTTCCGGCTGTTGAAGCCGTCTGGGTATTTCATCACGAGCACGCCTTACCACGGCTACGTCAAGAATGTGTTGCTGGCGCTAAGTGGGAAGATGGACAACCATTTCACTGCGCTTTGGGATGGCGGCCATATAAAGTTCTGGTCGCGTGAGACGCTGTCAAGGCTGCTCATGGAAAGAGGATTCACAGATGTTCGGTTCGTGGGGGCGGGACGTGTGCCTTATATTTGGAAGAGTATGATCCTGATTGCCCGGAAACCGTCGGCGGATGACATCTGCGGCGGGTGAACGAAATGCCGGGCTTAATCTGTTGCGCTACCGACACACTTTTTTCCACATCAAAGCGAAAATGTATTGCACTAAAATACCGCGAGATCTGCAATATGGCGAAATTAGCGACCGTTTCAATAGAAGCTCAAGGTAAATCCAATCGGCAAAGTTAGGAGTTCTTCGTTTGTACGTCCTGGGGATAAACGCGTATCACGGTGATGCCGCTGCCGCTATCGTCAAAGACGGGCAGCTCATCGCTGCAGTTGAAGAAGAGCGGTTCAATCGAAAAAAGCATTGTGCGGGTTTTCCGGCACTGGCAGTACGCTATTGTCTGGAAGTCGCGGGTATTTCCCTTGATCAGGTGGATCACATAGGCATTTCCCGCGACCCCTCAGCGCACCTCCATAAGAAAATCCTATTTTCGCTTACCAAACTGGCAAGCCTTTCTGGGCTAATTGCGGCGCGGCTCGCCAATGCGGCCAAAATACGCGATCTCCGCCAGGAGTTGACGAGGGCGCTGGGAGTGGCCGCCTCGGAGAAGGTGCAGTTTCATAATGTGGAGCACCACAAGGCGCACATGGCCAGTTGCTTCTTAGTCTCGCCATTTGAGCGCGCCGCGATTTTGTCGATCGACGGCTTCGGCGATTTCATTAGCACAATGTGGGGTATCGGACAGGGAAACCATATCGATGTGCTCGGTCAAGTCGAATATCCTCACTCAGCGGGCGCGGTTTATACCGCTACTAGCCAATATCTCGGCTTCACTAAGTACGGCGACGAAGGTAAGGTAATGGGACTTGCGCCATACGGGCAGCCACGATACCTGAATGAGTTTCGTGACATCATTCGGACCGACAACGGCAGTGGCTTCAAATTGAACCTCGACTATTTTCTACATCACTCCGAAGGAGTGG
>Ga0070707_100002297_pt1 | contig 18268 bp, 21 predicted proteins | sample KBSK5502metaG_FD_65468 | JGI IMG/M metagenome (GOLD analysis project Ga0070707, IMG submission 65468) | Corn, switchgrass and miscanthus rhizosphere microbial communities from Kellogg Biological Station, Michigan, USA - KBS K5-50-2 metaG | ecosystem: Host-associated > Plants > Roots >... | reverse complement strand
CCTCACGCCGGCGACGCACTTGGTCGTCGTGGGCCCGGCCGACGACCCGCTCGCGCGCGAGATGCACAGGGAGGCGCTTCGGACCTTCGCCGGCCGGCGCGTCGTGCAGCGCGTGATCGACCAACCGGCTCGACCCCTCCCTCCCGCGGTGCGCGGGATGGTCGGCGGGGGCCCGCGGACCGCCGGCTACACCTGCCGTGCCGCAGCTTGCACCGTCCCGGCAACGGGGATAACGGAGTGGCGAGCGGTGCTTTTTTCTCTGGGTGCGAGCGTTAGATTACCGGCCCTGTAAGTCCTCCCCAGTCGAGCGCACTGTGTCCAAAACGGCTACAATCGACACCAGCAAGGGCACCATCGTCGCCGAGCTGTTCGACACCGAGGTGCCGAACACCGTGGCCAACTTCGAGAAGCTGGCCAATAGCGAGTTCTACGACGGCACGCGGTTCCACCGCGTTATCCGCGACTTCATGGCTCAGGGGGGCGATCCGCTCTCCCGCGACCCGGCCAATCCCCGCGTCGGCAGCGGCGGGCCGGGTTACAAGATCAAGTGTGAAACCGATCGCAATACCCACAAGCACGTTGCCGGAGCACTCTCGATGGCTCACGCGGGGAAGGACACCGGCGGGAGCCAGTTTTTTATCTGCCACGGGCCACAACGCCATCTGGATGGGGTCCACACTGTGTTCGGGCAGGTCTTGCAGGGCATGGACGTCGTGCTGCGCATCGAGCGGAACGATGTCGTGAACTCGATCCGGGTCGCCTGAACTGCAGGTCGATTTCGCCGTTCTCGCGGACTACGCTCTCATAGACCAGCAGGGCAAGCTGTCCGTACTCGGTGTCTTCCAGCACGTGTGGGTGGGCGGGTTCCCGGCCGTGCATCCGCGCACCCACCTCGTGCTCCGCGTGCGCGGTCGCCGCACCGAGATCGGCGTGCACACCATCCGCATCCGGTTCGTGGATGACGCCGGCGCCGAGCTGCTGGGTGGCGAGGGCACGGTCCACTTCGGTGAGCCGCCCGCCGGCATCGTGGACGTCGAAGCGGGGGCGGTGCTCGTGTTCGACGTGCCGCTGCCACGCCCCGGCCAGTTCGCCTTCGAGATCAGCCTCGACGGCGAGCCGATGACCCGCGTCCCGCTCACCGCCGCATACGTGGAGCCGTTCGAGAAGCAGAACTGAGCCCCCTGCGCCCCTTTCCCGGAGGCGACTCATGCGACGTATCCTCGTCCGCACCGCCGTCGGTCTCGCCGCGGCGGCCTGCCTTTTTCCCTCCACCACCACCGCGCAAGGCTTCGGAGTGTACGAGCAGGGCGCCTGCGTGATGGGACGGGCCGGCACCGGAGTCGCCAAGCCATGCGCCGACGGCTCGAGTATCTTCTTCAACCCTGCGAACATCGCCGACACGCCGGACGTCCTGAGTCTCGGCGGCACGCTGATCGCGCCCCGCGGCACGTTCACCAACGACCTCACCGGCATCCAGAGCAAGCTCGAGGACAAGTACCGGCCGGTGCCCAACGTCTACCTCGTGAAGAGCGTGAATCTCGCCGGCACGGTCAACCGCGTTGCGTTCGGGGCCGGACTCTTCGTCCCTTACGGGCTCACGACCGAATGGCCGGACACGTCGGAGGCCAGGTTCCTTGGCTACCGGAGCGACATCCGGGCGATCTACGTCCAGCCGACGGTCGCACTCCAGCTCAACCACCGCGTCTCGATCGGCGCTGGCCTGGACATCAACTTCGCGCACGTCCAGCTGCGGCAACGGGTGGACCTGTCCACCCAGGTCCTGCCACCCATCCCGCCTCTGCCCGCAGGCGCGACGTTCGCCAGCCTCGGCGTCGCCACCGGCACCGACTTCGCGGACGCCAACCTGGACGGGAACAGCACCCATCTGGGCTTCCACGTGGGCTTGTCGGCGAAGGTCACCGACTGGCTGGACGTCGGCGCCAGATACCTGTCGCGTCAGTCGGTCAGCTTCGACAACGCGTCGGTGACCATTGCCCAGGTGCCGACCAATCTCGTGGTGCCGGTGGCGATCGGTCCGATCCCGGCGGGAACACCCGTGGACGCGCTCGTCGCCCCGCAGTTCACCGGGTCCGGGCCGCTGACCAACCAGACCGCGTCCACCGTCATCCACCTGCCCGACCAGGCAGTGTTCGGCGTGGCGGTGCGGCCGGTCCCGCGGCTCACGCTGCTGACCGACGTGCAGTACACGCACTGGAAGTACTTCGATTCGGTCGCGATCTCGTTCGAGAAGTTGCCGCCGGAGGTGTTGCACCAGGACAATCACGACATCTGGGACCTTCGTCTGGGGGGCGAGTTCGCGGCCAACGAAAGCGTCACCCTTCGGGGCGGCTGGTACCTCCATAACGGTGCCGAGCCGGATTATGCGGTGACGCCGAACCTGCCGGAGGGCGATCGGAGCTCGTTCACAGTCGGGATCGGCGCCCGCGTCTCCCGTGGCTTCCGGATCGACGCGGCGTACCAGTACATCAATCAGGCGGACCGCCGCGGGCGCACGGTGCCACTCGCCGGCTACCCAGGGTGCACCCCGCTCGACTCATCGTGCTCCGTGCTGGTGCAGCAGAACAACGGACTCTATTCGTTCCACGCGCACCTCTTCGGTGCGACCTTCTCGTACGCGTTCTGACGGGAGAGCCGACCGTATGAAACTTCGCCACTTCGCGGCGTTCCTCGGCCTCGTGCTCCCGCTCGCAGGCTGTCGCTCCGACGAGGCGCTGAACGCGCCGGACCTTGCCAACAACAGCGGGCTGCTCCAGCGGTACGTGTCGATGGGCAACAGCATCACCGCCGGGTTCCAGTCCGCCGGCATCAACGACAGCACCCAGCTTCAGTCATACGCCGTTCTGTTCGCGGCTCAGGCCAAGGCGCCGTTCTTCGACCCGCTGCTCAACAAGCCCGGGTGCCCGCCCCCCTTCGACATCAACTCGACCAATCCACCCCACCGGCTGGGGGGCGGCGGCGATACCGACTGTTCGCTCCGAGAGACGACGCCGCTCCCTTACGTGAGCAATGTGGCCGTGCCCGGCGTGACCTCGTTCGGCGTCGAGAGCAACACGAGCCCGTTCGGAGGCACGAACGCGCTCACTCAGTTCATCCTCGGCGGGCGCACGCAGGTGAAGGCGATGATGGACGCCCATCCGACGTTCGTGTCGGTGTGGATCGGGAACAACGACGTGCTTGGGTCGCTGACGAACGGGAGCAACCCCGGAGACCCCGCACTGGTGACCCCCGAGCCGGCCTTCGAGGCCAACTACGGGCCGATCCTCGACAGCATCCAGAAAGTGGGCGCCAAGGCGGTGCTCATCGGCGTGGTTGACATATCCCTGATCCCGTACGCCTCGAGCGGCGCCACCTACTTTTGCCTCAAGAATCCCGCTGCATGTGGCCTCCCGATCCCCTCGCCGTTCCCGCCTCAGTTCAACGTCTTGGCCAATTGCGCGCCCAGTCCGCTCGCCAAAGGCGACTCGGTGCTCGTGCCCTGGGTGGTGGGGGTGCCCAAGCTCGCGGCGGCCCAGGCCGGGACGCCGACGACGCTCGACTGCTCGGTAGACAATGAGGTGGTGCTCCCCTCGGAGTACAAGACGCTCCGGACCGCGGTCGCGGGTTACAACGCGTATATCTCGGCGCAGGCCCAGCAGCGCGGGTGGGCCTACGTCGACATCACTCAGCTTGCGGCGTACAAGGCCGACCCGACCAAGATCGCCAGCTTCCCCACGCTCCCGAACCCGCCGAGCCAACCCAACGTGCTCCTCGGGAGCTACTTCACGCTCGACGGCGTACATCCAAGCGCCGCATTCCACCGGATCTTCGCGGACTCGATCATCTCTGCGGTCAACCGGACCTACGGGACCACGATTCCGTTCGCAGGGCCGTAAACTACAGTGAACAGTGAACCGTGAACGGTGAACAGGAGGCTCCGATCAAGCGCGGAGCCCCCTGTTTACTGTTTACTGTTCACTGTTCACTCTTATTCTTCCACCATGCCCGCCCTCACCGACACCGGCTGGTCCCGGGACCGCGCCCTGGCTCTGATGCACGAGTACACCTCGTCGGAGCCGCTCCGACGCCATATGTATGCGGTCGAGATCGCCATGCGCGCCATGGCCGAACGCGCCGGCGAGGACCCCGACGTCTGGGGACTCGTGGGACTGCTGCACGACTTCGACTACGAGCGCTTCCCCAACGACGCACACTCAGCCACTGCCGAGCATCCGAGTGAGGGTGTTCGTCTCCTCGCAGCTCAGGGGTTCCCCGAGGCGATGCGACGGGCGATCATGGGCCATGCCACCTACACCGGCGTGTCGCGGGATACGCCGCTGGCGAAGGCCCTCTTCGCCGTGGACGAGCTGGCGGGGTTTCTCGTTGCCTGCGCGCTTGTCCGGCCGTCGAGGAGTCTGGCCGATCTCGAGGTCTCGAGCGTCAAGAAGAAGCTCAAGGACAAGGCGTTCGCCCGAGGCGTGAGCCGGGAAGACATCCAGCGCGGCGCCGAGGAGCTCGGCGTGCCGCTGGACGAGCACGTCGGGTTCGTCCTCGGCGCGCTCCGCCCTCACGAGCAGCAGCTCGGTCTCGGGCTCGCATGACGGTCGGCGGGCCGTCGCGGGAGGCGCGGGCGATCGAGGCCGCGCTCAACCGCGCGGCCGGCGGTCCCCCGATCCCAGGTAACAACGTCCGACTGCTCGTGGACGGGCCCGCGACCTACGATCTCATGCTCGACCTCATCGCCACGGCCGAGCGGTGGATCCACCTCGAGAACTACATCATCCGGGACGACCGCACCGGCTGGCGCTTCGCGGAGGCGCTCGCGGCCCGGGCGCGCGCCGGGCTGCCGGTCCGAGTGCTGTACGATCGCCTGGGCTCGGTCGGAACCGGACGGAAGTACTGGCGTTTTCTGCGCGCCGCCGGTGTCGAGGTCCGCGGGTTCAACGCCCCGCAGCTGCTGAGGATCTTCGCCAATCTGAGCCGCGACCACCGCAAGCTTCTCGTGACCGATGGGCGCCGGGCGGTGATCGGGGGCCAGTGCATCGGCGACGAGTGGGCCGGCGACCCCGCCCGGGGCATTCCCCAGTGGCGAGACACGGGCGTCGAGATCGCGGGGCCCGCCGCCGCCGCGCTCGACAACACGTTTCACGTGACCTGGGCGCGATCGGGCCCGCCGCTCGCCCAGGACGAGGCCGCGTCCGATCCGGAGCCTTGCGGCGACGCCCGGGTGCGGGTGGTCGGCGGCGAGCCCGGGCGGGAGCGCGCGTACCGCGCGCTCGAGTACGTGACGGCGGGAGCCATCGACCGCTTGTGGATCACGGACGCGTACCTGGTCCCGCCGCCGAGGCTCTTCCAGGCACTGATCGACGCCGCGCGCGACGGAGCGGATATCCGCCTCCTCGTCCCCAGCACGAGCGACGTCCCGCTCGTGCGGAACCTCACGCGCATCGGCTACCGACGGCTGCTCCGGGCCGGCGTGCGGATCTTTGAGTGGGACGGCCCGATGCTCCACGCAAAGACGCTCGTCTCCGACGGCCGGTGGGCTCGGGTCGGGACGAGCAATCTCAACGCCTCCAGCCTGCTCGGGAACTACGAGCTCGATGTCCTGATCGAGGACGAGGCATTCGCACGGGCCATGGAAGCGCAGTTCCGGTACGACATGGGGTCGAGTCTCGAGGTCCAACGCCGGGTCTATCGCGCGCCGAAGCGGCTTCAGCCGATGCTGCCGTCGGGGCTCACGCGCCCGCGGTCGAGCCGCCCGGGGCGCCGCGCACAACGGGAGCTTCGGGGGCGCGCGGCGGTGGTCACCCGTACGGTGATCAGCGCCGCACGGCGCTCGGTCTACGGGCCGGTGAGCGTCGCGCTGGTCATCCTGGGGCTTCTGTTCATCGGGCTGCCGAGCGCCATGGCCTACGCCTTCGGCGGGGTCTGCGTCTGGCTGGCCCTGGCCGCCGGGCTGGAGGCGTTCGCCCGACGGCAGGACGGTTGACCACCGGCGCGCCACACCGGCTAACGTTTCGGCGCGGGCCGGGCCAAATTGCATCGAGCCCCCGCCATCGGTCCCCGTCCCTGGCGTGTCACCGGACATCGAGGCCCAGCATGAGCACGACCTTGGCGAACACCGCGGAGCGCATGGCGCAGCTCCCGCCCGACGTTCCGGCCAACGCGGTCATCGTCACCCGCGGCCTCCAGCGGGACTACGACATGGGAGGAGAGGTTGTGCACGCCCTGCGGGGAGTGGACCTCACCATTCAGAAGAACGAGTTCGTCGCGGTCATGGGACCGTCGGGATCGGGCAAATCGACCCTCATGAACCTGATCGGGTGCCTGGACAGCCCCACCGCCGGTGAGTACTGGCTCAACGGACATCGAGTTTCAGAGCTGGCCGACGACGAGCTGGCCCGGATCCGGAACCGGGAGATCGGGTTCGTCTTCCAGACCTTCAACCTCCTGCCGCGAGCAACGGCGCTGCACAACGTGGAGCTCCCGCTCGTGTACGCCGGCGTCGGCGGCAAGGAGCGGCGGGCGTCGGCGGCCGAAGCGCTCGCCCGCGTCGGCCTGGCTGATCGCATGCAGCACAAGCCCAACGAGCTGTCCGGCGGACAGCGCCAGCGGGTCGCGATCGCGCGGGCGCTGGTCAACCGGCCCAGCATCCTGCTCGCCGATGAGCCGACCGGGAACCTCGATTCCACCACCAGCCAGGAGATCCTGGGTCTGTTCGAGACCCTGCACGACGACGGGCAGACCATCGTCCTGGTGACGCACGAGGCCGATATCGCGGCCCACGCCCGTCGCCAGATCCATCTCAAGGACGGCCGGGTGGAGCGGGACTTCGCCACCCTGAAGGAGCCGGCGTAGCCGCGGGGGGTTACCTCAGGAAACCAATTGTCCGTCCGCAGCGTTGGAGTTGACACTCGCCCCCACCCAGGAGCCGCCGCGTGACCTCGTCGATGTACCCGCTGCCCTCGGCCGACGCCGACGGGACGCCCCACCAGCCGCCCCCTGTGAAGCGCCACCACGGCCTGGTCCGCGCGGCCCATTGGCTCAATGCGATCGTCCTGGTGGGCATGATCGCGAGCGGGCTCCAGATCTACCAGGCGTTCCCCCATTTCGGCGAGAAGGGCAACCCCTACCCCGTGCCGAATCCCTTCGATTCGGGTCACTTCCCCTCCGGCTTTCCCGAATGGGCACGGCTCGGTGGCTGGCTTGCGGGGGGTCTCCAGTGGCACTTCGCGCTGGCCTGGCCGTTCGTAGTCACGGGACTCGTGTATCTCGCGTTCCTGGCGCTGTCCGGAGAGTGGCGCTCGCTGCTTTTCCGGCCCAGGGACGTGAAGCCCGCCATCGCGATGCAGCTCTATTATCTCCGCCTTCGGAAGGAGCACCCGCCACAGGGGAAGCACAACGCTCTCCAGAAGGGCGCCTACACGTTCATCGTGGTGCTCGGCGCGCTGTCGGCGCTCACCGGGTTCGCCGTCTACAAGCCGATCCAGTTCGCCTGGCTCACGACGCTCTTCGGCGGCTATGAGCTGGCGCGGTACTGGCACTTCCTGGCCGTGTGGATTTTCATCGGCTTCACGCTGCTCCACGTGGCGCTCGTCTTCCTGGTGGATCCGGCATCGCTTCGGGCGATCATCACGGGATGGTACCGGGGGAGGTTCCCGAGCCATGGGTGAGCGGGGACTCGACCGACGGGATTTCCTCCGGCTGGGGTTGGTGGCCGGGCCCGCCGCGTGGATGGCGGCGTGCGGGTGGGATGGGGGCCCGGTGGTCCAGCCGAGGCTCGCCGCCATCGGCCGGCTGAACGACTGGGTCGGCGAGCACGTCCTCATGTCATCGTCACGGCTGGCGCCGACCTACCCGGCGGCCGCGCGCAGCGGGACGATGCCTTCCTACTTCATCAGCGACCAAACTCCCCTCCCTCCTGATCCCGCCGCCTGGTCACTCGAGGTCGGCGGCCTGGTCCGCAAGCCGACCAGGTTCACCCGGCCAATGCTCGAGGCGCTGCCGTCCGTGAACTATACCGTCAAGCATCATTGCGTCGAGGGTTGGACGGCGATCGCGAGCTGGGCGGGCGTGCCGGTGGCGACGGTCGCAGCCCTGGTCGAGCCGTTGCCGGGAGCGCGGTACCTCCGTTTCGACTCATTCGACGAGAACTACTTCAACGGCTGGGATCTCAAGAGCGCGATGCACCCGCAGACCATCCTGGCCTACGCCCACAACGACGAGCCGCTGCGCCCCGACCACGGCGCCCCGCTCCGGGTGTACTCGCCGGTCAAGCTGGGCTACAAGCTCACGAAGTATCTGACGCGGATGACGTTCACCGCCGAGCAACCCGGGGGATACTGGGAGAACCAGGGCTACCCGTGGCTCGGCGGTCTCTAGCCCGAATCCGCGCCGGACTCAGGGACGGCCGGCGCGGATCGTGAGCGGCCAACGGATGACGCGCGCGACGTCGGGTGGCCCCCACGCGTGCCGCAGGTCCGCTTCCACGGCGTCAATCGGATCGCGACCGAGTGCCTTCGCATAGCGCGCCGTCGCCGACCAGCTGCGCAGATACCCCGCCAGCTGCGGAAGCGTCCACGTCGCCTCCATGGCCAGCGACGGCGTCCTGATCTCCCGGAACGGAAACGGAATCGTTCCATAGGCCGCCAGCACGAGATCCCGCTCACGGGGCCAGTACTGCTCGACGGTACCGCGGTTGTAGCCGTGCACGATCCGATCGATCGCGGGGTTGTCCAGCCTGGGATCCCCGTAACACCAGACGGCGAGCAGGCCATCCGGGGCGAGCACCCGCTTCGCCTCGTCGAAGAACCTGGGGAAATCGAACCAGTGCAGCGCCTGCGCGACCGTCACGAGGTCGGCCCACGCCGCCGGCAGCCCGCTCGCCTCGGCAGGTGCTACGCGGTATTCGACCCGACGATGGGGAGCCGCCTCCGCAACCTGGGCCGCACTGGCATCGGTGCCGACGACCTGCCGGAAGTGGTCCGCCAGCCCTCCGGCCGCCTGGCCGTTGCCGGTGCCCGCGTCCCACACACGGTCCCGCCGCGGCGCCGCCGCCGCCAGCCACTCGAAGAGCGTGGCCGGATAGGTCGGGCGAAACATCGAGTAGGTCGGGGCCTGCCCGGAGAAATGGTCCTTGAACGTAGCCTCGGTGCCGTCAGCTGATGGGCTCATAGCGAAACGCCTTGCGGATCCGGGCTCTCCGAGTGAAGATATCCTCCCCGTTCGCCCTCCGACGCCTCGACCAGGACCTTCCATGCTCCGAGCCCGCTTCCTGGGCACCGGTTTCGCCGTGCCCGATCGCGTGGTCACCAACGCCGATCTGGCACGGGCGATGGACACGACCGACGAATGGATCCGGACGCGGACCGGCATCGAGGAGCGCCGCTGGGTCCGGGAGGGCGAGACGGGCGTTGACCTCGCCCATCGGGCCACCGCCGGCGCGCTCGAGATGGCAGGCCTCGAGGCGCGCTCGCTCGACGCCATCGTGTACGCCACGTCCACCCCCGACCACTTCGCCCCCGGCAACGGCGTGTTCCTGCAGCGCCGGCTCGGCGTGGGGACCATCCCCGCCCTGGATGTCCGGGCACAGTGCAGCGGATTCCTGTACGCGCTGTCGGTGGCGGAGGCATGGATCCGGACCGGCCAATACCAGCGGGTACTGGTGATCGGCGCGGAGATCCAGTCCACCGGCATGGATGTCACCACCCGGGGCCGGAACACGGCCGTGATTTTCGCGGACGGCGCGGGCGCCGTCGTGCTGGGTCCCGCCGAGACGCCGGATCGCGGGATCCTGGCGTTCGATCTCCACTCGGACGGCGATCTCGCCGAAAAGCTCTGGGTGGACCTCCCCGGATCGATGTATCACCCCCGGGTCTCGCCCGAGCAGTTAGCCGAGGGGCGTCATTTCCTGGAGATGGACGGCAAGGAGGTCTTCAGGCACGCGGTCGCGCGCATGCCAGAGTCGGTGCGGGCGGTGCTGGCGAGCATCGGGGCGGACCTGGGCGCGATCAAGCTCCTGCTGTCCCACCAGGCGAACTTGCGCATCTCCGAGATGGTGCAGCGCGACCTCGCCCTGCGGGACGATCAGATCTATAACAACATCCAGCGCTACGGCAATACGACGGCGGCGACGATTCCGATCGCGCTCGACGAGTGCGTCCGCGCGGGTCGCGTCGCTCCCGGCGACCTGATCGTGATGACGGCGTTCGGATCGGGGTTCATGTGGGGGAGCGTGGCGGCGAGGTGGTGAGAAGTGAGAAGTTCTCACTTCTCCTCGCTGTCCAAGTACAACTCCCGCTGGCACGCCGAGCAGTAGACCGTCTTCGGCAGGTGGAACCGGCCGAGAAGGGTGAACTGCTGCTGAGTGCCGCAGTACGGACAGGCGCCGGCACCGCCTCTGAACGTCCGCCCCTGCCCGAGCCGGCGGGCGCCAAGCACGATGCCGAGGAGTAACGCTCCAGGAACGAGAATGAGGTGAACGATCGGGATGGGGACTGCGATCACGGCCACGGCGAGTCCTGCGCCGAACGCGAGCCCCGCCCTCTTCAGCCGGTCGGCCGGGTCGAGGATGCCGATCTCGACCCGGGCCGTTCGGGGTTCCGCTCCGGAGCCCCGGAGCGACAGTTCGAGGGATCGGGTCTCCATGTCTAATTATATGGGGACCAATAGATTTTTGCCAACGACCTTAGTCAGGGTCCTCCGCCACCGGATACTTCCGGGCGTAGTACTCCCGCGTCCGGGTCGCCCGGGCCCGGTAGAGCTGTTCCTCCTCGTCGTCGGCGTCGTGCACGAAAAGATGCAGCGCGCCAGGCCAGAGCGTGGCCTGGAGCGACCAGTTGCAGGCCGGCGCCCGCAGCACCCATTGGAGGGCGCCCCCGCCGGCGTCGGTGCGATGGATATCGCTGGTGCGCTCGAGCGTCACGCTCGCCGGAATCCCCGCCACCGCCGCCGCCCGGGGGTCGAGCTCCAACTCCGCGTTGGTCCAGGACTGGAAGGTCACCTTGCCGCGGACCGGTGCGTCGCCTTCCGGCGACTCCAGCTCGGCCTGCCATTCGCCCAGAACGTCCCACGCGTGATCCATGGGACCGATATTGGGGACGACGACCGTCGGGTGCTTTCGATGCTTCGGCATTTGTATGCCTCCGCCGCGACGGGCTGAATCTCCGTGACTTGGTGTTCCGTAGTGGAACACGGTAACTACTTCCTACGCGGGTACGAATCCATGTACGCAACTCTCGCCCTGCTGCTCACCACCATCGCCGGCGTCGGTGGCTATCTGCTTGCCCGGAACTTCGTTCGGCGACGTCTCCGGTTTATCGACGCGATCCAGTCACCCTGGGCACCCTGGATCGCCGGTGTAGCCGGAGCGGTCGTGGCTTCGCCTCTGGCCTTGCTGCCGCTGCTCGGAATGGCTACCGCCGTCGTCTTCGGGCTGGGGATCGGGTTCGGCACGGCCAGCGGGGCCCGGGCCATCCGCCGCGGCGAGCTCCTATCTCGGCGCCTGATCCCCTGAGGCCGGTGGGTCGGCTATCTTACCAGCCCATGCAAACGACGATCCACTGCGTGCGCTGTGGACAGGATCGGGCGCCGATGGCGTTCCGGCCGTTCCCGAACGACCTGGGCCAGCGCGTCTTCGCGCAGATCTGCGGGGCCTGCTGGGCCGAATGGTTGCGTACCCAGCAACAGCTCATCAACCACTACGGCCTGAACCTCCGCGACGGTCAGGCGAAGGAGTTCCTCTTCGCCAACATGGACCAGTTCCTCTTCGGGGCCAAAACGACCTGAGCCCTCGCCGTCAGAAGCTCGCCCCGAGGCGGAAGATGACGTCGATGGCCGGGCCGCTCGGCTGCAAGTCCTCGGTCATCCCGATCCGCCACTCCCGGCCGCTCTTCGTCGCCAAGAGCCAGCCGAAGTCGAGCTCCAGGTCCCGCCTATCCAGCGCCGGCAACGTCGTGTCCCGATAGTACGGCGAGTGGTAGAACACGTTTGCGAACAGCGACTGCCGGCCCCAGAACCGGAAGCGAAGTCCCGAGGTGAGGGATAGGAAGACTTCGTTCTGGTAAGGGGCGAGGAGGCCGTGCGTCGGCGTCCAGCCCAAACCGAGACTGCCTTCGTACGTAAAACGCGGCGCGAGCCGGACGCGGGCGGTCGTCACGGCGTTGGCCGAGACGGTGCCGCGCCCGTAGCCGTCGGGCCCCGTCGAGGTCGGCAGTGTCAAGGACAGCGCGGTCTGAAGCCCAGGCCCCCAGCGGTATCCCGCTCCAACGCGAAGATCTCCGAGAAAGAGGTCCGACGGCGACCGGTTCAGGGTGACGCCGTTGGCGAGGGCGAGCTGGTAGGCGAAGACGTCGTTCGGCCTGGCTTCACGCTCGGGCAGCTTGAGCCCGAACAGGCCGTGGTACCAGTTGAGGAAGCCATCGAGGAAGCCTGCGTAGGCGCCGTCGAGGCTCGCCTCACCGAACAGGAACAGCGACGGGCGGAGGTCGCGCGCCGCCGCGACCTGGAACCGGAGGAGCTCACCGTCCAGGAGATAGCTCGGGCGTGGCTGCGGGAGGTTGTACTCGATCGCGCTCCCGTAGTCGAGCCGAACCTCGATGCTCAGATGCCCGGGCATCGGCGGCCGGTAGGGCTGGAAGTAGAGGCCGCTGCGGGACTGCGCGACGGGGTTGATGGGCGCGTACTCGGGGAGACCCTGGGCGGCGGCAGGCGGGAGGCCGAGACCTGCCAGGAAAAGCGCCCCGGCGACCGTGGGCCAGCCCCGGACGCGGCCTGCAACCGGTACGCGCGCGGCGGAGTGCGTAAACAGGCCGTGCTCCCGGAAACGAATTGACGTGACGAGCGGGGGGACCCCGGAAGATAGCCGTCCCAGGGCCGGGTGGGTTGCCGCCTTGACAGGAGCCACAGGCGAAGCGTAGACTCTTCGCATGATCATGCAGCGTGCGTCCTGGTACTTCTACTTTGCCCCCGCCGGCGCGGCTCGACGGCCGTCCGGTTCCGGTACCAGCGTGCACTGACGCGAGACCAGAACGGACCTATCGACGCCCCGCCCGAGTCAAAGGCGGGGCGTTTTCGTTTCTCCAACGTCTCCGAGGAGATGTCGCCGTATGCGCGTAGCGATCCAGGGCACCATAGGCTCGTTCAGCGAAGCCGCCGCCCGCCGCCGCTGGCCGGGTCTCGAGCCGGTGCCGTGCCGGGAGGTACAGGACGTCGTCACGTGCGTGCGGGAGGGCCACGCGGATGCCGGCATCCTTCCGATCGAGAATTCCCTGATCGGCTCGGTCACCACGACCTACGACCTGCTCCAGGAGGCGTTCGGCGACGCGACGCTTCGGCTCACGCACGAGATCATGCTCCCGGTGCATCACACCCTGTTGGGGCTCCCCGGCGCCGATCTCGCCGGCCTCCGGCGGGTGTTGTCCCATCCGGTCGCGCTCGGCCAATGCCGAATCTGGCTCGCCAAGCACCTGCCGCACGTCGAGCTGGTGAGCGCCTGGGACACGGCCGGCAGCGCGGAGATCGTGGCCCGCGAGGGCAATCGCGGGCTCGCAGCGATCGCCGCCCGGCACGCCGCCGATCCGCACGGTTTGGTCCCCCTGGCGGAGGGGATCGAGGACGATCCATCCAACCAGACCCGGTTCCTCACCTTCACCCGGGCGGACGCTTCGGTTCCGCAGAGCGCCAACGGCCCGTTCAAGACCTCCCTCATCGTCTGCGTGGACCACAAGCCGGGCAGCCTGGCGCTGACCCTCCAGGCTTTCGGCGCGCGCGGCGTGAACGTGACGGCGCTCCAGTCCCGCCCGGAGCGCTCCAAGCCGTGGACCTATCGGTTCTACGTGGACGTGGGGGGCGCGGCGGCCGACCCGCGGGTGGCGGAAGCGCTCGAGGAGATCGAGGCACTCGCCGCGGAACTGGTCATCCTGGGCAGCTACGAAGCCTGGCCCGATGGAGCGCTCCGGTTCGCCACACCGGTGCCTACGCCGGCGCACTATGTCCAGAAGCCGGAGATCCCGCTGGTTGACCGCCGCCGGAATCCCGCGGGGACGGTTGTCGTGGTGGGGGGATGCGAATTCGGCGGGGCGAGGCCGATGCTGATCGCGGGACCCTGCTCGGTGGAGAGCGAGGCGATGATTCTGGAGACCGCCGGGCTCGTCGCCGGGGCGGGGGCCGACATGTTGCGCGGTGGTGCGTACAAGCCCCGGACGTCGCCCTACGATTTCCAAGGGCTGGGCGTGAAAGGGCTTCGCTACCTGGCGCGCGCCCGCGAGGAGACCGGGCTTCCGGTGGTGACGGAGGTCTTGAGCTGGGAGGAGGTCCCTCTCGTGGCGCATTTCGCCGACATGCTCCAGATCGGCGCGCGCAACATGCAGAACTTCTCGCTGCTCCGCGCGGCGAGTCGGAGCGGCAAGCCGATCCTGCTCAAGCGCGGCGCGGGGGCCACGATCGACGAATGGCTGATGGCGGCGGAATACATCCTCGCCGAGGGGAACCCCAACGTGGTGCTCTGCGAGCGAGGGATCCGCACGTTCGAGCGGGCGACGCGACACACGCTGGACCTGAACGCCGTGGCGCTGGTGCGGGAGCGCACACATTTGCCCGTGGTGGTGGACCCGAGCCACGCCGCCGGCGTGAGCTCCCTGGTGCCGCCCCTTGGCCTGGCGGCCCTCGCCGCGGGTGCGTGCGGCCTGATCGTCGAGGTGCACCCCACTCCGGCAGCGGCACTGAGCGATGGCTTCCAGAGCCTGGATCCCGACCAGTTCGCGGCCTTGGCGAAGCAGGTGCATCCCGGGAAGGGCCCGCGAGTCAAGGTGGCTCTGTCGGGAACGGCGTAAGGAGTGGACAGTGAACAGTGAACAGGGGGCTCCGGATGCCAATGGAGCCCCCCTGTTCACTGTTTACCGTTCACTGTTTACTTCGTTAATCCTTCGCCTCTGCCCGCTTCGCCGTCACAGTCTCCCGCTTCTTGTTCCGCAGCACGTCGATCTTGAACCCCTCCTCGCTGTCGTAACTGCGGAGGATGCGAAGCAACTGTGCTGGGGTGGCCGGCTTGCGCCCGTCCACCGCGAGAACCACATCGCCGCCCTTGAGCCCCAGCGGCGAGCCCTTGGGTGCGCTGACCACGAGCACGCCGTCGGTCGCACCGAAGTATTGCGCCAGGTCGGGGTTGAGCGGCGCGAGCTCGAGGTCCGACAGCTCGCCGCCGAACAGCATTGCCATCCGGGGGATCCGGATGTCGAGGTTCTCCAGCTCCGGATCCGGACCGAACCCCCGCATGGCCTCCATGTCGCCGGCGCCCGGCATCGCGAACGAGAACGCGCCGGGGCCCCTGGGGCCCTGAAGCACAAGATCCCCGGCGGTCACGAGGGATACGCTCTGACGGCTGGCGCCCCGCCGGAATTCGACCTGAATCGTGTCGTTGGGCTGAAGCCGTGCAGCGAGCTCGACCAATCGGAGACCCGGCAGCGAGCGGCCGCGCAACTGGGGCGTGTCGGGGGTCGTCAGCACCGACTTACCGTCCAGCTTCACAATGATGTCGCCGGAGCGGATGCCGGCCTTGGCCGCGGGGCCGCTCGGGCTCACCGCGTCCACGTAGGCCCCGATGGAGTCGGTGTCCTGCGCCTGGAGACTCACCTTGAGCCCGAGGCGCGCCCGGCGGTTGATCACCAGGTTGAACATCTCATCGTGGGCCGGCTCAGGGCGCACCGGCACCTGCGCCGAGGCCAGGGCGGGGGCCAGCGCGGTCAGCGCGAACATCGCCGGCAGCCATCGGGTTTGCATGCGACCCTCCGGGCTCACAGTCCCACGTTGCTTGCGCGGGTGAGATGCACGTCCACCAGCGCATCCAGAAGCCCGACCCGCTCACGCCAGAGATCCAGCTCCTGGGCCTCACGGCTGCCGCCGTTCTGTAGATCGGTCATCTCCAGCTGTCGATCAACGGCGGCGATTCTGTCCTCCAGCTCCTGGGCGATCCGGGCCGTGCGGCCGTCCAGCACCCGGGTCTCGGGATGGTAGCGATCGATGGCGGCTTCGAGCGCGCGGGAACGGGCCATCGCGTCGGACAATTCCGCCGTCGTCGCCGGCGCGAGCGTCCGAGAGGGACTCCTGGTGCCGACGACGAGGGCCACGGAGGCGGCGGCGGCCAGGCCCACGAGCCCGAACCGTCGCAGCCGCCGCGCCCGTCGCTCCGCCTCGAAGCGGGCCCGCACCGCCGGCCATCGGTCCCGGGTGGGCCGGAGCGCGGGCAGCGCCTTGAGCCGGGCGATCCGCTGGTGCACCCGATCGAACTCGGCGCGGCAGGCGTCGCAGGCGTCAAGATGGTCGCGGGCTGCCTGCGTGCCGGGTTCCGCCCCCGGCTCGCGCAGGGCGACCAGCTGGTCGATGGTGAGGTGGGTCACGCAGCCACCTCCTCGCCCAACCAGCGCCGCAGGCGGGCGTGCGCCCGCGCGAGCTGCGACTTCGAGAAGCTCGGCGTCTTGCCCATCATCGCCGCGATCTCCTCGTGGGTATAGCCCTCGACGTCGTGCAGCCAGACCACGGCGCGGGCCGTTTCCGAGAGCCGCTCCAACGCGGCTTCGAGATCCATGCGAAGGTGAGTATCTTCGCGGCGGTTGGCGACGACCTCGTCGTGCAGCTCGTCTGTGTCGCGGTACTTGTTCCGCCGAAGCCGCATGAGCGCCTTGCTCGCGGCGATCGTTCGGATCCAGCCCCACAGACTCCCGTCCTCGCGATACTGTCCGATGCTTCGGCAGATCTCGAGGAAGGTCTCCTGGAGGACATCCTCCGCATCCTCGGCAGTCCGGCAGATCCGGCGGCACAGGTTGTATACCGGCACCTCGAACGCGCGAAAGAGCGCTTCGAGACCGGCCGGGTCGCCCGCCTTCGCCTGGGCCAATACGGTCTTCGCGTCGGCCAGCAGGTAGGAGTCCATGGACAGGGCTTTCAGCATGACCCCTGGAAGATGCCCGGGGGGGTCCGACCGTCGCAAACGAGTGAAGGGTAAACGGAACGGTGAACGGGGGTTGCGCCCTGATGCCTACCGCGTTCACCGTTTACCGTTCACCGTTAACTTCCGGCATGTCAACGACTCCCACGCCGTCCGCCGCTCCCGCCAACTGGCTGCATCACCTCGAGGATGAGGCCGATGCGGCCTTCCTCTACCGCGAGCTCGCAGGAGCAGAGCACGATCCGGCCCGGGCCGGGCTGTACCGCCAGTTGGCGGACGTGGAGGACCGGCACGTCGAGATGTGGCGGACGCTCCTGGTCGAGCACGGGCACCCTGCGCCCTTGCCAACCCCCTCTCGCGGCGCCCGGGCGCGGGCCTGGTTGGCCCGCCGGTTCGGGCCACAGCTCCTGTTGCCAGCGCTGCTCGAAGAGGAGGGCCGCGAGGTCAAGGGATACCTGAGCCTCTACCGGGAGTCGCCGACGGGGGCCGCGGGACCGACGGCCCTCACCCTCGCCCGTGAGTCGAAGGAGCACGCCGACCGCCTGGCGAGCCTGAGCGGCGCACGCAGCGAGCCATGGCACAAGACGGGAGCCGGCGGCTTCCTGAGAAACGTGGTCTACGGGTTCAATGACGGGCTGACCGCCAACTTCGGCCTGGTCGCGGGGATGATCGGGGCGCAGGCGAGCCTGGCCGCCGGCAGTCACGCAGTGCTCGTCGCGGGGCTCGCGGGCATGGTGGCAGATGCGCTCTCGATGGGGGCCTCGGGCTACCTCGCTGCGAAGAGCGAGCGGGAGGTGTTCGAGCACGAGATCGCCATGGAGCAGGAGGAAATCCGGCTGATGCCCGAGCTCGAGCGGGAAGAACTCAGCCTGATCTACCAGGCCAAGGGGATCCCGGCGGGTCAGGCGCAGGCGCTGGCGGCCCAGGTGATGTCGGACCCCGACCGCGCGCTGGAGGAGAAGGTCCGGGAGGAGCTCAAGATCGGCGAGGCGACCAGCACGCCCATGCGGGAGGCATGGATCACGGGCGTGGCCACCGCTTTCGGGGCCTTCATCCCGGTGGCGCCGTTTCTCCTGAGCCGCGGGCCCACCGCTATCTGGACGGCGTTCGTGATCGCGATGCTGTCGCACTTCGGAGTCGGCGCGGCGAGGAGCTTCTTCACCGGGCGGGGCGTCTTCCGCAGCGGGATCGACATGTTCGTGGTGGGGTTGGGCGTGGCCGGGGTCGGCTACGTGGTCGGCGAGTGGCTGGTCAAGGTCCTCTAGGCGAGCGGTGATACAGGCGCGCGGGCATTGCGGGCCCCCGCCGGGGCGGTAAATTGGGTTCGTT
>Ga0070707_100002295_pt1 | contig 18275 bp, 13 predicted proteins | sample KBSK5502metaG_FD_65468 | JGI IMG/M metagenome (GOLD analysis project Ga0070707, IMG submission 65468) | Corn, switchgrass and miscanthus rhizosphere microbial communities from Kellogg Biological Station, Michigan, USA - KBS K5-50-2 metaG | ecosystem: Host-associated > Plants > Roots >... | reverse complement strand
TGCTATCCAAATGTCTATACTAGAAGTATATCGATGTGCCAGCGTGTTTCAAGGAGAGTAAATCTGCATGGGCGAGAGGCAAACTAAGAAATCTGCGGGAAGACCTTCCCTGTCTTTTGTATTTGTTCATGCTGATGATGGACGCAAGCAGTCTCCTATGCTCGTGCGGCCGGAATCCTGGTGGATACGGTGCAGAAGGCGGGTGCAGTACCATAGCATTCAATTGCGCTGGGATATCGAACGGCGTATTGCACGGATTTTTCACCAGCGGTGGGGAGCTTAACCATCCAATTCCTTAACCAGGGCGATGCAAGCATCCCCACCACCCATCCGCACCGCTCCCGCCCCTACGGGGAAACAGCGATAATCGTGTCTCTACTCTTCGAGCTGGTCCATAGCAAATTTGCTGGCGTTGACCATGCGCGGGCGGTTTGTTTTGGGGCGCACGTAATCGGCGTGTTTGCGCTGGCGCAATTTGCGCTCTTTGGCTTCGATAAATTCGCTCGCGAGTCGATGATAGAGCGCTTCCCAGTGGTCGAGTACCAGTGACCTGTCATGCCTAGCGATGATCTCGAGGCTCCTGGCTGCCATGCGCGCGCGAGGCGCTGCATCACTTACAAGCAGATCGAGATAGTGGGCCATTTCTTTGCTGTTGCCACGCTGAAATAAAAAGCCATTTTCTTCATGATGCACCAGTTCCGGCAAAGCGTATGCATTGGCGGCAACCACGGGCAGACCGCACGCCATGGCCTCCATGGTGGTCAGGCTTTGTAAATCTGCTTCTGATGGTATGGCAAAGACATCCGCCAGGCGGTAGAGAGGTGCGAGATCGGCGTCAGCTATATATCCCAGGAACGTCACCCTATTTTTGAGGCCCAATTGTTCGACCTGCGCGCGCAGTTCTGCTGCAGCAGGCCCGGTGCTGGCAATGACGATATGGGCATCCTGCGCCATTTTAGCAGCGGCATCAATGAGCACATCGATACGCTTTTCAAGGCTCAGGCGATTGACGGACAGGATGAGAGGGCGACCCTGCGGCAGGTTCAAGCGCTGCCTTAACCGTTCGTCGGGTTCACCCGGCGTAAACCTCCTCAGGTCAACGCCATTTGAGACAACCTGGGCTGGCGCACGCAGGCCGTGATCATATAAAAGATCCAGGGCGGTCGTGGTTGGAGCCGTCACGTATTCACAGCGGTTACAAAAATGCACCAGGTAGGTATACGAAGCAAACACGAAAGGCTTGCTAATAAGAGGTTCTGAGGCGAGTGAGCGGATGATATTTATGGGCATATAATGGTTGGTGGCGATAACGGGTATTCGCAAGTTTCCCGCCAGGATCTGGGCAATGTTGCCCAGTACGACGGGGGAGTGAATATGAATGATATCGGGGTCAGCTTTTTTCAAAAGTTTGCGGAAAGGCAGGATAGGCAAGAATGGGATTCGAACCTCTTCGTAGGTAGGCCATTCAAATGATGCGAAACGATGAATATGTACTTTGTGCTCGATACGGTGGACGTCACGCACACCATAACTGGGTGCAGCAACCCATACCTGGTGTCCACGGTCAACCAGGTCTTTGGCAAGTCCTTGCGTTACCGTGGGAACACCACCGACCATAGGAGGATATTGATCACTAACGATCATAATACGCATGCCTGACACTCGCTTCCGATCGCAGGGCGCAATATTTCGCGCCCCAACGAAACGATCTTTGTTATTCCTCTGCGCTGGATTCGCTTGCAGCCTCAGCAGGAGCCTGAGCAGGCGCGGCAGCTTCAGCCTCGACAGCTACCTCTGCTGCCTCGGCGCGTGTGGCGGCAACCTTGGCTATGCCCTCGTCGGGTTCGGTAATCAGCGTATAGCTCAGGGGTATCTGGATGTCTCTGGCATGTATGATGTCGTCAATTTCGTTCAGTGAAGAGACATCGACTTCGATGTATTCCACGATATCTTGCGCGGCACACTCTACTTCGAGCGTATCCAGGAGGTGCAGCAATACGCCGCCTTCATTCTTGACAGCAGGAGCTTCGCCGGTAATGCGCAGCGGTATTTTGACGGTAATACGTTCGGTCAAGCTTACACGGAAGAAGTCGATGTGTAGGATCTTGCCGGAGCGTGGATCGCGTTGAATGCGACGAATCAACGCTGTCTGGACGTTGTTGCTGCCTGTCATACGCAGCGAGAGGATACCTTTGGAGCGGTGTGTTCTCCGCAGCGCTTCGAAGGCGAGGGCTTCAACTTGAACCGCCTGTGAGGCTTCTTTGTGCCCAAATATATTGGCCGGAATGATACCAGCTTTACGCAGTCGCTTGGCAGCCTTTCCCATGATTTCGCGGGGGCTGACCTGTAATTCTACTTGTTGTTGTGCCATTTATATTACTCTTCCTTCGCTCGGGTGCACCAATCCATTTGCATGCACCCCTACCCTGGACCCCGCGTCAGACTTTTAATTAATCGCATATGTGATGAAAGCCTATGCGGATGGTACCTTCATGGTACTACGTGTTTGAATACGTAATGGTAACAAGGGAAGTTACAATCGCCCTTCTGGTGGGATCGTTCTGCCAAGAATCAAGGCTGGCTAGCAGGGCAACCGCAAGGGCCTTGTAAAGATACCCCGTATCTTTCTTGCCCCGCCACACCCCACCACCCTTGCCCCTACTATACTACGACCCCTGATTTGTGCTAGAATCCGGTACGATAGCGACCTTGACAGAATCAAATTTTCTCCGGTATACTTACTATACGAAAGTACAATACAATTGAATAGTCGCAGTGATGTCTGCTCTCATCTAGAGAGGTGGAGGGAAACGGCCCGGTGAAGCCCGGCAACCCACGTGCGAAGCCGCATGAAGGGTGCCAATTCCGGCGGAGTTGTCCGCAAGATGAGGGGAAAAGCGATGATGCTAGAACCCCTGAGATGCAGGGGTATTTTATTGCCTGTACTTTCATTTAGCAATTCATTGAATAAGAACGCTGAAGAGGACGAGTAAACGTTTTGGGTGGCTACAGAGAGCTGGCTGTGCTGAGACGCCAGCGCCGTTCCATCGTTGAAGATGCACCTCAGAGTTGCAGGTCGAACACCCTTTCAGGTTAGTAGGCCGAGCCGGTGAGCCCCGTTAAAGGCTAGAGTGTTTAGTATACTCGTCAAGGTTGACATCGTGAGGTGTCAACGAACCAGGGTGGTACCGCGGAGACCGGTTTGTTCCTCGCCCCTGCAGGGGAGAGGATTTTTTTTGTCCAATTTTGAAAGGAGAAAGTCCAGCAATGGTCGATGAGGAAAAAACGACAAATGCCCTGACTGATCTCGGGCCTGGTGAGGGAAGTAAGGTTGAGCACATCAAAATCGGAAGTGACTATTTGCGCGGGCAGATAGCCGAAGAGTTGAATCAAGATGCCACCCACTTCTCTGAAGCGCAGGTGCAGCTTCTCAAGTTCCACGGTACCTATCAGCAGGAGGACCGTGATGCACGCCACGTGCGTAAAGCAGGTGAAGAGAAAGCATACCAGTTCATGGTACGCTCACGTATACCTGGCGGCGTACTGACTGCTGAACAATATCTCGTCGAGGATGACCTGGCGGGACGCTATGCCAATGGCACGCTGCGTATCACCACACGCCAGGGATTCCAGCTACATGGCATCCTCAAAGGTGACTTACGCTCGACCATCCATGCTATCAACGAAGCTCTCCTCTCTACCCTGGCTGCCTGTGGCGATGTGAATCGTAATGTGATGGCTTGTCCCGCTCCTGCCACCAGCCGTGCACAAGCGCAGGTAGAAGAGGTCGCCCATTGTATTGCTCAACACCTTGCTCCCCATAGCCACGCCTATCACGAACTCTGGATCGATGGCGAGCAGGTAGAGACTGTGCAGTTGCCCGGAGGAGATGAAGCAGAGCCAATTTATGGTCCTACCTATCTCCCACGCAAGTTCAAGATAGGTGTCGCCTTTCCAGGTGACAACTGTGTTGACGTGTACACACAGGATATTGGTCTTGTTGCTTCCCTGGAAGGCGAGCGCCTGGATGGCTTCACGGTGCTGATTGGTGGTGGTATGGGTATGACCCACGGCAAAACGACCACGTATCCCCGGCTGGCTACGCCGCTCTGCTATGCTACTGCCGGTGAAATCTTGCCGGTGGTGGAGACGATTGTCACAATTCAGCGTGATTATGGTGATCGCCAGAATCGCAAGCACGCCCGCATGAAGTATGTTGTGGAGGAACGTGGAATCGCCTGGTTTCGTGCTGAACTGGAGCGCAGGTTAGGTCACAGCGTGCAAGATGCGCGCACAGTTACCTGGCATGATGCAGAGGATCACCTGGGCTGGCATGCTCAGGGTGACGGTCGCTGGTTCCTGGGTCTCTACGTCGAGAATGGACGTGTCAAGGACGACGAAACCATACGTCTGCGCACAGGTTTACGGCACGCTATCGAGGAATTTCGGCCTGGTATTCGCCTGACCCCGCAGCAGAACATACTCTTTACTGATGTGACAGATGTGCAGCGCGGCCCATTGACAGCTTTACTTGCCACATATGGTATCCCTACAGACCCCGCTGAAATAAGCACACGTCGTTTTGCCATGGCATGTCCTGCCCTCCCGACCTGTGGGCTGGCACTCGCTGAGGCCGAGCGTGTTTTCCCATCGGTCATACGGCAGATCGAGGCTGACCTTCGCGCGCTGGGCCTGGTTAATGAGCCTCTTAGCGTACGGATGACCGGCTGTCCGAATGGCTGTGCTCGCCCCTACACGAGTGAGATCGGGTTTGTCGGTCGCACAAAGGATGTTTATAACGTCTATGTCGGTGGTGACGGGCTCAATACGCGCTTGAACACCCTGTATGCTGCCTCCGTACATCTGAAAGATTTAGCGGCAACGCTACATCCCCTCCTGGCTTTGTGGAGGGACGAACGGGAGCCAGGGGAATCCTTCGGGGATTTCTGCTACCGGGTCGGTCTTGACTATCTACACGCTCGAACTGAAGAGCCTGTCAAGACAGAAGTGCATACCTGACATGAACCTGGCAATCGCGTAAAGGGGATAAACGAAGGAGGAAAAATCGTGCCGGATTACTATCCAGCAATGCTCGATATACGTGGTCGTGTAGCCATCGTCATTGGCGGTGATCGTGTGGCCGCCGGGAAGGCTGCGGCACTTGCCGCCAGTGGGGCCTATGTGAATGTACAGAGTCTGGAATTTTGCGAGGAGCTGTTGAACCTGGTTGAGCAGAAGCAAGTTATACTACGTCGTAAAGCCTACGAGCCTGGTGATTTGGCAGGCGCTTTTGTGGTGATCGCCGCGACGAATGATCCACAGCTCGTGCAGTCCATCTGGGCTGAAACGCAAGAACGCGGACAATTGGTCAACGTTGTTGATGTTCCGGAGTATTGCACTTTCATTCTTCCATCAATTCTTCGACGCGGACAGCTTACCATCGCTGTCTCAACGGAAGGGGCCAGCCCGGGCCTGGCCAAGCGTATTCGCCATAGCCTGGAGGAGAGCTTTCCGCTTGCCTATAGTTCGTATGTCCGATTGGCATCTCTGGCCCGCACCCATCTCCGCAGAAACGGCGTCTCCTACGAGCGGCGTGACGACTTCTTCAGGGATTTCTTCGCTTCTGAAGTGCTGCTACGGCTCGCTGAGGGCAATAGAGCACAAGCAGCGCTGATAACAGCGGCATTACTGCGGAATTATGGCATCGACGTTCCGGCAAGTATCCTTGAAGTGGATCTTGAAATGGAGGAAGCGCATGGCCATCGTGATAGATGAGCGAGCAAGAGATAGAGAGAGCAGCGAGCGTGCCTGTGATCAGCTCATTGAAACAGGGCTACAGGGACAATCTTCGCACGGTAGGGTATTCCTTGTCGGCGCAGGCCCTGGCGACCCGGAATTGATCACGCTCAAGGGTCTGCGCTGCCTGCGCAAGGCCGATGTGGTGGTCTATGATCGCCTGATTTGCCCGGAGCTGCTTGATGAAGCTCCATCTCAGGCGGAACGGGTGTTTGTTGGTAAAGCGTCCGGGCATCACTCCATAAATCAGGAGGAGATCAATACTCTTCTCATTAAGTATGCGCGGCAGGGACGTCTGGTGGTGCGCCTGAAAGGTGGAGACCCTTTCGTCTTTGGGCGTGGCGGTGAAGAGGCCCTGGCGCTGGCTCATGCAGGTATTCCATTCGAGGTAGTCCCCGGCGTGAGTTCGGCCCTTGCCGTACCCGCGTACGCGGGAATACCTGTGACGCATCGTGACCTTGCGTCTTCGATCACCATCGTGACGGGACATGAGCAAGGCCCCTCTACATCTCCCAGCGTAGACTGGGAGGCGCTTGCAGCGCTGGGCGGCACACTGGTTATCTTGATGGGAGTAGAGACGCTCGCGCGTATCACCCGGCGGCTGCTGAAGGGCGGACTTCATCCCGATACCCCGGCGGCGGTGATCCAGCAAGGTACGGTACCTCAACAACGTGTGATTGCAGGTACACTTGCAAACATCGCGGCACGTGCCAGGACAGCCAACATCGCATCACCTGCCGTGACAGTCGTCGGGTCAGTTGTCGCTCTCAACGATCCTCTCGCCTGGTTTGAGTCGAGATACCCCGCTGTATCTCACGCCGTGAGAGGGTAAATAGTAGGGGCGATGGCTTGTCCTCGCCCTGCCGCGTTGCTCTTTCTTTCATTCACCAGCAGGGTCAAAAAGGGAAAGGTTCTGCAATGAAATTGTTACTAAGTTGCATTTCAACGAAACATTCGGTTCTCAAACAGCACTGGACGGAATCAAGCCAGCAGACAGAATGCCCTCTCACTGTTTTAGGGAGTTATCAGAAACCCCAGCAAGATACGGGGGGATTACTGTGTTGCATTGAGGATATGGGATGCTCACAAAAGACATTTGAACTCAAGATGGCGGCCGGAATGGTAGCTACTGACAGGGGAGTGTTTGTCACTACTTTTGGAGGAATCCATGAAGTTGATGTTGACCGGGGTATTGTGCGGCACAACGTCGTGAGTTCTCCGCTTTTTAATGCGCTGCATTCCATCTCCCGTACTCGACGGGGATATCTGGTGGCCAGCACCGGCTTGGACCTGCTGTTAGAGTTCGACCGGGATGGGGAGATTCTCTGGAACTGGTGGGCCACCGACCATGGTTTTGCGTTGACACCCACCGGTCGTCCCCGGCAAATAGATAAATCAGCGGATCACCGGACGATTCAGTACGGGACGCTCAGCCAGACCACGCACATCAATTCGGCTGCGGAACTGCCCGGTGGTAGATTTCTGGCGTCACTCTTTCACCAGGGAATGGTTATTGCCATAGACCGCGAAACTGGTGAGTGGCAGCCGGTGTTGGAGGGTTTAGATCACCCTCACTCCGTCCGCGTTCTGGACGAGGAGCACTTTACTGTTGCTGATACTGTTCGTGGTAGAGCGCTGCTGGTAAGGATCAAGGGGGGAAAAGGAGACATCAAGGAAGAAATAGACGCCGGGACAAGCTGGCTACAAGATTGTCGTTATGAGGCCCGGCACGATTGCTGGATTCTCGTTGACGGCAAAAACTCACGGGTTAGCTTGCGTCGCGGGCGCTCAGGCGCTACGCCGCTTGCCCAATTTGACTTCGATCCCGAGTGGCGTCTGTATGAGACATGTGTACTTTAGAAGATACGGATTTGCAGCCACAGCTACAACGTTTTAACCGAATCGGGGAAGGTGCGTCCTGCGTCCTGTAGGGACAAGGGGCGCAGTGGGGTGGATGAGGGGGCCTTGTGCTTGTCCTCGTGGCATGACGATTGGCCTTGGTTCGGTGAGGCCAACCGGTCTCATCCCCACGAGGACAAGCACAAGGCCCCCACCCTTCTCCACGTCCACCCCTTGTCCCTACAGGACGCAGGCAGACATTCCCAAGCATTCCCAGATTCTGTGTATGATTACCGCTTTCTTCTCTCTCTAAAGAAGTCCAGGAGTTCGCTGGTCGTCATAGTGTTGAGAACATCGCTGGCACGCAGCCAGCCCTTACGGGCGATGCCTATACCAAAACGCATTTTGTCCAAACTGGCAATAGTATGCGCGTCTGGATCAATGGGAATCTTGATACCTTTGTCCCTGGCGCGATGCAGGTAACGCCAATCCAGGTCCAGGCGCGAGGGGTCCGCGTTGATCTCGATACAGACACCGTGTGCGGCGGCGGCATCGATCACTGCCTCCAGGTCCAAAGTATAGCCATCTCTTTCAAGCAGGACGCGCCCGGTGGGATGTCCAATGATATCAACGTAAGGGTTGGAGATGGCCCGGAGCATACGCTGTGTCTGCTCCTGCGGCGGGAGATTGAACTGGCTATGAATTGAGGCAACGACGAAATCCAGGGTTGCCAGCACTTTGTCTGCGAAATCGAGCGAGCCGTCGCGCAAGATATCGCATTCTGTGCCCTTGAGGATATGTATGCGACCGGCATATTCTGCATTCAGGCGATCGATCTCTTCGTGTTGACGATGCAGGGCTTCCTCGTTCAAGCCGCCTGCATAGGCCGCCGTTTTGCTGTGGTCGGTGATACCTAAGTAGCTAAATCCACGCGCAATACATGCTTCAGCCATTTCTCGTAGGGTATTCTGTCCATCGCTCCAGGTTGAATGTGCATGCAGCACGCCGCGCAGGTCGCTATCCTGCACCAGCACCGGCAGGGTATGATTGATGGCGGCTTCGATCTCGCCCATGTCTTCGCGCATTTCCGGTTCGATATAGTCCATGCCGAGCGCGGCATAGATATCGGCCTCGTCCTTGCAGGGAATGAGTTCCAGGTGCGGCTCTTTGCCCCGGAAGAGGCCATAGTCGTTGATGGTCATGCCCATGCTGAGCGCGCGCCTGCGCAAGGGGATGTGATGCTCTTTGGAGCCGGTGAAGTGATGGAGGGTATAAGGGAACTGGCTGTCGTCGACGACGCGCAGGTCCATATTTATGCCGCTGCGCAGTACTACGCTGGATTTTGTCTCGCCCTTGCCGGTGATAGCCTTGACGGACGGCTGGCTGGTAAACACTTCCATGATCTTGCGCCTGATCTCGTCACCTGCGGAGTCGCCAACGCTTACTACCATATCGATATCACCTATCGTCTCACGGCGGCGGCGCAGGCTGCCTCCTACCTGCATGCGCACAATCTCCGGTATGGCTGCCAGCACGGTTTGAATACGTGCGGCCTCTTCCTCCGCTACCGGGTAGAGAAAACGCCCGGCGTGCTGTTCCAGGAAGGCAATGCCCTGGAGGATGTTATCCTGGGTCTTTTTGCCAAAGCTGGGCAATGCCGCCACCTTATTCTCTTCAATGGCTTTGATTAAATCGGCGATGCTTTCGACGTGCAACTGGTTGTAGATGGCGTTGATTTTCTTGGGGCCTACGCCCTGGATGCGCAGCATTTCGAGTTTGATGGGGGGAGTGGTAGAGGCCAGTTCATCATAGAAGGCTATATGGCCCGTTTCGATGGCTTCTTCGACGCGTTTGATGATGGTTGGTCCCAGGCCGGGCACGCCTTTGAGCTTGCCCTCGCGCGCCAGTTGTTCGATGTCGCCATCGAGCGCGTTGATGGCGCGGGCTGCGTTCTGGTAAGCACGCACTTCAAAAGGGCTGCTGCCCTCTTTCAATTCGAGCAAGGTAGCAATTTGATCCAGCAAATTGGCGATCTGATTCTTATCCATGCCATCCTCTACTATGTTAAACGCATATCAAAAAATTCGGGTGGGCGCAGTGTTACTTCAAAGGGAGTACGTCCTTTGAGATCACGGGCGAGGTAGCGCTTGCAATCATAATGTACAAGTAGCCAGCAATACCACTCCTGGGTGACGAAGACAGCATCCCAGGGCTTCTCGGTATCCATGTCGAGCACCTGGTTACAGACGAAACAGCGACCCATGCCGGCAGCGACAGCCTTTTTAAACCATTGATACACAAAGCTATGGAAGTCGTCCAGTGTCATCATTTCAAGGCTGCTGCTGGGGTAGCCGAAGAGCACCGGGTCGGGGCATTCCCGGAAGTCGTCTCTGGCCTTGCTCAGTGCGATGATGGGCGCCTTGACCGTGATTTTGACTTCATCGTGCTCCGGGTCTTCTGCCGATGTTGTGACGTCCTGCAGCAGGAGTCCTTCACGCGCAAACCACGCTAGTAGTTCATTTCTCATATGTGCTCTTATCGGTGTACTACGGTTATCACTGTACCACGTGGTAGGGATGGAGTCAATTTACTCGCATGTGTTGCCGTCGATGCAGCAAGAAGTGGCGGATAAGATCGATAATATGTTCGGAGACGATGGATAGGAAGAAAAGAGTTACTAGTGTGTGGTAGCTCTTGCTTGTTGTTGCATTCTATGCTACTTTTTTTGCCTGTTCTTGAATAGGGATATGCCGAATCTATTTTCATCTAATGGATTGTACTTGATAATAGTAACTTGTTCATGTTAGTTACTTATGCTATAGTTGAATGTTGAAGGTCTTCCAAAGGGAGCAAAATTATGGCATCGGTAGGCGACTGGGGCGAACTCATCAGTAAGGCGGAAGCCGAGCGCTTTGTTGGTCGAGAACGGGAACTAGAAATCTTCGATCAACAGATCAACCTCGCTCAACCTCGCTACCTGATATTTTATATCACCGGTCAAGGTGGCGCCGGCAAGACCACCCTGCTGAACCGCTACCGGGAGATCGCTCGAGGAACTGGTTTTCTCTTGGCAGAGTGCGATGAGCTGCAGCGAGACGTGCCCGCCGTGTTCGGTCGATTCGCTCGCCAGCTGGCCGAGCAGGACTCTCCGCTTAAGGACTTCGACAGGCGCTACACCACCTACCGTCAGCGGATGCATGAGATTGAAAACGATCCCGAAGCTCCCCAGGGACTGGCGGCTCTCTTAGGGAGAACCCTGGTACGCAGCGCCTTTATCATCGGAGACATGGTCCCCGGACTGCGCAAAGGACTTGATGTCCTTCCCGAAGAATCACTGGAAACGCAAGCCAGCGAGTGGGCTACCTATCTCGCCAAAAAGCTCACCAATAGAGACGAGGTGGCGCTGCTGCGTGACCCGGTATCCATTTTGACCCCCCTCTTCTTTGAAGACCTGAATTGCGGGAGTGGCTCCTGCGCTTGAGAGAATATAAGCCCTCGCTCAATATTCGACTGGCCATTGCCGGGCGCGACCAACCAGGAGTCAGGTGGGATCCTCTCCGAAGCGTGACGCAGACGATCCGCATCGATGTGTTCACCGAGCGGGAGGCAGAAGCGTTCTTGGATGACTACGCTATCACCGACACTAACCGTCGTAAAGAGGTTCTGGAACTCTCGGGGAGGCTGCCCGTGCTAATGAGCTGGCTGACAGCAGTGGAGGGTAGCGAGGCAGAGATCTCCCTCCCAACGCGCGATATCGTCGAGCGGTTTTTGCGTTGGGTAACTGAACCGGCATTGAGGCAAGTGGCATTGGTAGCAGCCATTCCTCGCACCTTGAACGCAGATGTGCTTCAACTTCTGCTGGAGCAACGAGGTCAGGCCATTGATGAACAATCTGCCTTTGACTGGCTTCAGACCATGCCTTTTGTTAAGCAGGGGTCTGAAGGCTGGTACTATCACGATGTGGTACGGCGTATGATCTTGCACTATCAACGGCAGAAAAGCCCGCAAAGGTATCGACAGAGGCATGCAGCCCTGGCGAACTTTTTCAACACTAAACGTCAGGAGGTAAGTTCCTCAGAAGAAGAACAGTGGCGAAACGAAGAGTGGCGGAAACACACGCTCGCCTATGTTTACCACCTCCTCGTTGCTCATCCTACCAGACATTGGACAGAAGTGATGAGCCTGTTTGTGGTAGCGCTGAGGAAGCGTCGTACTTTTGCCTTTGAGCTTATAGAAATGTTTGATAAGCTTTGCGGAATAATAGGTCTCTCCTCTCAAGCAAAAGGCTATGCGCTCGCCGAGCGGGGAGATTGTCATCGATTAAAAGGTGAAAGGGAGAAGGCACTCAGCGATTTTGAGGAGGCTCTACGTCATATCCCTGAAGACGCTCAAGTTATTGCGAGTCGCGGTGTGACCTACCGTGTGATGGGACACTACCAGGACGCTTTGGCTGACCTTGACCACGCTATTACCCTTGATGAGAAGTTCGCCTGGGCTATTAACAACCGTGGCGTGACCTACTATCAAATGGGGCGTTACCAAGACGCCTTGGCTGATTTGGACCACTCCATTACTCTCAATGAGAAAGCTAGTTGGTCTTTCGCTAACCGAGGGTGGGTTTACCTGCGTATGGAGCGGTACGAGGAGGCGTTGGCAGACTTTGATCGGGCTATCGCTCTGGATGAGAAGAGTGACTGGTATTGGTATTGCCGAGCACTAATATATTTGCTTGCTAATAACGCAAGCGCCTTTGAAAGTGATATAGATACTGCTATCAAAAAAGCACAATCTACCTTAAATAAGGCAAGTACAACGGAATATCGGCGGATGGGTTTTAATCTTGCTCTCTACAGCCTTGTTAGTGGCAATATAACTAATGCTGAGTTGCAATATACTCAGCTAGTATCGGCTTGTGTGTCAATTCCAGCGTTACAAGGGGCTGAAAATGATTTGAAGGACCTCTTGAGAATCCAACCAACGAATAATCTGGCTCAGATTATTCGTGCCAAACTGTTAACCCGCATCAGTGAACTCACTTCGTAATCTTTACCATGTTTCCGGGGTACTTAATCGACAATGAGTTTCCTCGACATTAAAGGGAAGCATGACGCGTATAGCATACATACTGCTTGTAAAAGCCTTATCACATTGATTGCCCTCACTCGGCTCCTTTTCCTGGGTGTTTTGCTGTCAAGATTGCCGTAATTTGTGGATGTTCCCTTTGTGCGGTGGATCTGCGGCTAGGTATCGTGGGGATTGGCGAGGTCGTTATGGTTCGGGTAAAACCTGAATAATGATTATGGCACTTAAAATTATGACAAAGATGTCTCATACGAGTGACAGATGACACCTTTCGGAGTTTATGGTCAAGTATCATAGCTTTCGTAGTCGATATTGAGCCTTCTCGACTAAACAGAACCCTTATATCAAAACATCAGGATTCGCCCGTGGATGCTTGCCTTGCCATCCCTGGCATGTTATATTGGACACCTGATCAATGGAAATTTTTGTAGAGGTGGAACATATCGTGACACAGCCTGTACAGCTTCAACTATCAGGTGCCTCGCATCACAATCAACGCCTCTTCTCCGACCATTATCTCGATCATATCTTGCCCAAACATTGGGATAGCTTGCGGGATGAAGCATCCCAGGTGATGACGCAACTCCAGCAGCTCTACGCCAAGTTTACCCCCAATATCAATAATGAAGCACAGACCGAAGATGACTGGATCAAGCCTGTTCTGCGGGTTATGGACCACACCTTCGAGGTACAGGCCGGGCTCAAAACGCCAGATGGAGCTAAAAGACCTGATTACTTTTTCTACCGCGATAATGCGACGCTTGTTGCAAACAAGAACAAAATTCTGGATGCCGATGATCTAGAGCAGGGCGCGTTTGCCGTAGGAGATGCAAAATCCTGGGATCGCCCGCTGGACAGGACTATCAGAGGCGCGAGCAAGGGCAGCGATCCTTTCAACAATAAAAACCCTTCATTCCAGATATTCTTTACTATATCGTTAAATACATGGTCGATGAAGCACTGCGACCTGTGCTGGACGAAGCTGTGCGCGATGCCCAGAGCGACGCCGAGCGTATACAGGCGGTGCTGGCAATCAATGTGCTTGACCCATCGATGGGCAGCGGGCATTTCCCTGTAGAGGCGACAGAGTACATCGCGCGTTACCTGGTGGAACTGGGAGTGCAGCCGGAGGAAACGGGCGAGGCAGACCTGACCTACTGGAAACGCCGCGTGGCGCAGCAATGCATCTATGGCGTTGATCTGAATCCTCTGGCCGTCGAACTCGCCAAGCTCTCGCTCTGGCTGGTTACTGCCGCCAAAGACCGCCCCCTGAGCTTCCTCGACCACCACTTGCGTACAGGAAATGCGCTAATCGGCTCGTGGCTGAGTGAAGTGGCCGCCGGCCAGCACCCGCAGGCAAAACAGGCCCAGAAGCGTGCAAAGCAGGCAGAGGAAGCGCAAAAGGAGGCCGGACAACTGGCTCTGTCGCTCTTAGATGACGAGTTCCGGCAAAACACCAGCAGCGCCCTGGACTCGATAACGGCAATTGAGCATAATCCTGGTACTACTATCGAGGATGTCAAAGCACAGGAGGCCGCCTACGAGGAACTGCGTAAGCACTTCATCGAAAAATACCTGCACCTGGCAAACCTGGGCAGCGCCCTCTACTACAACATGGAAGAGATTGGCAGCGATGTATGGCGACCGCTGGCAGATTATGCCATTGGGAAAGCCGTTGAACATCCGCAAACACAAACGTTTGAGAACTGGCTCGATGCGGCGACCATGCTGGCGGGAGGGAAACATTTCTTCCACTGGGAACTCGAATTTCCCAACATCTTCTTTGATAGCCAGGGCCAGCCGCTTGGTGAGCGAGCAGGCTTCGATGTCGTGATCGGCAATCCGCCCTATGTACGCCAGGAGCAACTGAGCGCCGATAAGCCGTTCTTCCAGGAACGCTACGAGGTCTATCATAGCGTAGCAGACCTTTTCGTCTATTTCTTTGCTCAAGGGTTACATTTGCTTCGCAAGGATGGTAGATTGGCCTACATCAGTAGCAATGCGTGGTTACGCGCCAACTATGCCACACTACTACGCCATTATCTCCGTACACAAACAGCCGTCGAGATTCTAATCGATTTGGGGGATACCCGTGTCTTTGCAGATGCTCCCGATTTAACTCCTGCGATTCAGGTGGTTCGCAAGACTCAGCCAATAGATAGATACAAGGCACAAGGAGCCGTTTTTGTACGTGGAGAAGGCATAACCTCCTTCCGAGAGCAAATTGCCGATAAGATGTTTACGCTCTCCATTCATGATCAACTTGATACAGGATGGCAATTAACAGGTGATGCTGCACGTGTACTGTTTACCAAATTAATGAGGGCTGGTAAGCCTTTAGGTGAGGAGCTTGGAGAACGCCTGTATTATGGAGTGAAGACAGGTCTGAATGAGGCTTTTATGATCGATCAAACTAGGCGTGATCAGTTGGTAAAGGATGATCCCAGATGTGCAGTTATTATCAAGCCGATGGTGCGAGGAGAAGACCTGCGACCCTGGTACCAGGAGAATGAGGGACGATGGTTGATCTGTATTCCCAATGGTTGGACAATGGATACTTTTCCAGACCTTGAGCCAGTCGAAACACAAGCCTGGGAGAAATTTGCTGCGCTTCACCCAGGCCTAGCCGCATATCTAAAACCTTTTGCAGAAGCTGCACGTAGGCGCCAGGACCAAGGTCAATTCTGGTGGGAATTGCGCCCTTGTGACTATTACAAAGAATTCGAGAAGCCAAAAATCTTCTGGGCTGGAATAGGAAAGTTCCCCCGTTTCTCTTGGAATGAACAAGGGCAAATAATAAATGATGCAGGCTTTTTCCTATTACCAACTGACATATCACTGTTGGGTATTCTTCAGTCCAGAGTATGCTGGTTTTGTATCACAAGAATCTGTGCGTCATTGGGTGAACGTGCAGGATCAATCCGATATCAACAGAAAATCCAATTTGTTGTTAATCTCCCTATCCCATCCCTGACCGACGCCCAACGCAACCACATTGGCAAACTGGCGCAGCAACTCACCGAAACGGCCAATCAGCGCTACGAAGTGCGACGAAAAACGACGCATCGCATCGTGAATGATCTCGGCAACTCTCAAGCGAAGCTGAACCAGAGGCTCACGACGTGGTGGGAATTGTCCTTCAAGGAGTTCCGGGAAGAACTGGTGAAGGTGTTCAGGCTCGATGTTCCACTGAAGGATAGAGATGATTGGGAGACATTGCTGAGAGAGAGGACTGCTGAGATTGGCAGACTGACCGGTGAGATTGTAAGGTTGGAGACCGAGCTGAATGAGGCCGTCTACGAGGCGTTTGGGCTGGATGAGGAAGAGCGGGCGTTGATTGAACAGGAGACGAAGTACAGGTATGGGGAGTGGTGAGGGTCATGTTATAATCTCAGAGAACCTTATTATACAGCTTAGGCAAGGTTCAATTTGAAGAAAAGTACTTGACAGTTTATGCAGAGTAACTTTTTAATGCGAACATCATCACATCCACCGAGAGGGCCGATAATGAGTTTTAATAAATTAAGGGGGAGAGTGGAACAGCCAGCGAAGGCCGATAAATCGGCGGTGTGCGCGATAAATCGGCACCTACGGGTATCCAGATTATTTTCTTAAACCTCATAATCGGCGGTGTGCGCGAAGTCTTGATACGCGCTTCGCTTCGCTGAGGCACCTACTGCTGATCGAATGAATGTGTCAATGTGCATGAACAGTCACCCTGAGCGCAGCGAAGGGGCTGTCGCGAGGGGCAGCGAGGTCCTGAGCGCAGCGAAGGATGACAGTACCGGCTTTGGTCGTGAAAGTTCATCATCAGCTGTGGGCACGAGGTATTGATACGCGCTCCGCTTCGCTTCGCTGAGGCACCCTACGATGGCCGGGTTATTTCGTCAATGTGCGTAATGAGTCATTTAGTAGCCAGGCATAGGAGATAGACTAATGGCAGATTCCACAATCACAGCGAAAGGCCAAACCTTACCAGAAGCAAAAAGTGATGTGCTTGTCAGCAGCCTACGCTTTGACCTGCTGATGGGTGTGCTGGGGATGGTGTTTGTGGGGGGATTGTACCTGGATGGGTGGGCACATGCGCATGGATTGGTAGATCAGACGTTTTTCACTCCCTGGCATGCAGTGCTCTACTCCGCGTATGCCTTGAATGCGGCTGTACTGGTTGCAACGCTGCTGCGCAATCATGCACGAGGTTATGCGTGGCGGCGGGCTATGCCTGCAGGCTATGAGCTATCTCTGCTCGGCGTACCGCTTTTTGCGCTCGGCGGCGCTGGTGATATGTTCTGGCACATATTGTTCGGGTTTGAGGTGGGCATCCAGCCCTTGCTCAGTCCAACGCATCTCGTGCTGGCGATGAGTGGTCTCTTCATTTTGAGTGGGCCGCTGCGGGCTGCCTTGCGGCGCTCCAGCAGCGCGTCAAAGCCTGGCTGGTTCAAACTGCTTCCCATGCTCCTCTCGCTGACTGCGGTCTGGTCAGTGCTTGCGTTCTTCAGTGAGTATGCCCATCCCTTTGTAAACACTTTTCTCGTTACCTATGGGCTGGAAAACGGACAGCAATCGTGGGGAGCTGCGGGTATCTTGTTGCAAGCCGGGTTGATGATGGGGTTGATCTTGCTGGCGGTGCGCCGCTGGCAACTGCCGTGGGGAGCGCTAACGTTAATGTTTACGGCCAATGCGGTACTATTGAGTTTTCTCGCTGATCAATACGGTCTGATTCCCGTGGCGCTGGCGGCTGGCGTCGTGGCCGATGTGCTGCTGTGGTGGCTGAAGCCATCGACGACGCGCTTCAACGAATTGCGACTCTTTGCCTTTTTGGTACCGCTGGTCCTATATCTCTTCTACTTCCTTGATCTGCAGCTCACAGCGGGGATAGCGTGGTCGATTCACCTGTGGCTGGGTTCGTGTATCCTGGCGGGTGTGGTTGGTTTTTTGCTCAGCTACTTGATGGTGGGGCCACGGAGTTCGAGTGAGCAATAAGAAGGAGAAAGTCTATGTGGCTCGTTGTCCTGAAAGGGCTTCCTGGAAGTGGAAAGAGTACCATCGGGCGTGTATTGAGCAAACAGCTTCGATGGCCGCTCATTGACAAGGATGACGCGAGGGATCTCTTTGAGAACCAGACACCAAGAACAGGTGGCCTCGCGTACGATATCATGTTCAATATTGCGCGCCGGCAGCTCCTGCAAGAACTTTCGGTGATTTGTGACAGTCCACTGACAGGCCACATGGGATATGAACGCGCCCAGGCAATTGCAGCAGAAACTTACGCTGTTGATTTTTTGGCAATTTCTCTGTCGATCAAAAGATGCTCTTCCTTAACCGATGCTCCAGAAATTGACGAAGGCGCGCCAAAGGAGGAAAAATGCTCTCGCCAGGATCATTGGTAAAACTCCAACAGCTTCATTCCAACATGTACACCCGTGGGATGCATGTTGCAGCGGATAGAGCACTCCTGGGGAAATCAGTGAACGATGGTGTGCGATTGTTTGCCAGGTGGTGTGCCTGCTTCCCATTTAGCTTCCCATCAACCCCTGGCGCCAGGCAAAGATGGCGGC